>MKWU01000730.1_pt1 | contig 61506 bp, 53 predicted proteins | sample 809101 | NCBI WGS metagenome assembly MKWU01 (sample SAMN05860141, study PRJNA318959) | sponge metagenome | host: Aplysina aerophoba | place: Slovenia: Piran, Adriatic Sea, Gulf of Piran | collected 2013-05-07
ACCCGGTCGCTCTCCTGGCCGATGAGTTCGTAGTACTCGACGAGCCGGTCCCACTTGGCGAGCTTGCGGTCCGCCCCCATCCGGTGCCCGAAGAACTCCTCCGGAGCGGGAATCTGGGCGGCCGCCTAGGTGGCGAAGCTGCCGAGGGCGAGAGCGCCCACGAGGCCGAAGGAGCGGAGGATGCGGGAGGCGGAAGTGGTAGTCATGGCGGAACCGGTCGGAAGCAGGTCGGGAGGAGGAAAGGCGGAACCTGTGGGCCCCGCGGGGGGCAAGAATACCGGCGGGAGCCGCGGCGGCGCGGCGTCCCGGTCAGTTGCCCGCGGCCCGGCGCCGGCGCCGCCAGCCGTCCACGCTCCACCGATCCTCCTCGAAGAGCGCCAGCACGACTACCAGCAGGACCGTGCGGGGGACGACGTGGGCGTCGAAGGCGAAGAGCGGTTCGGCCAGCAGATGCCCGAAGGTGACGAGAACCAGTACGCCGCCCAGACCGAGGGCCGCCTGCCACCGCAGCCACCCCACGAGCATCAGCCCGCCCGCGATGAGTTCCACGAACGGCACCGCCGTCCCGGTCGCCCAGAGCGCCCAGGCCGGCAGCCAGGTTTCCGCGTACGGCTCCACGAAGCCGGACTGCGCGTGCTGGAGCGCCCCCAGGCGGAACACCTTCCACCACCCGGCCATGAAGAAGATCAGACCGAGAATCGACCGCGCCACCAACGCCGCCAGCGCCCGGGGATCCGCGGGCATGCGCACTGGCGCCCTCACTCCCTGACGAACGGGAATCGCCGAGCCCGCCCGGCCGTCAATTCGAACGCAAGGGCCCGGCCCTCAGCGGGCTCGGGATCCAGGAGAAAACGCACGGTTGCGCAGGGCCGCCTATGGAACACGGAGCGCCGGCGCCCTCCGTCAGGCGATGATCAGCGTCCGCGGATGTTGGTTGTTCTGCTCGAGGAAGGTGTGCTTGACCTCGAGCTCCTCTGACGTCGGCTGGCGGTAGCCATTTGCGTCGGTGGCGCGCGAGGTGACGGTGTGCTCGCCCGGCGTCGCCCCGTGCCAGTCGTAGGTGAAGAACTTCCACGAGTACTTCTCGGTCATGCCGGGGTCGAGGGTCGCGGCCTGCCACGGACCGTCGTCCACCTGCACCTCGACCGACTCGATGGGAGTGCCGTCGTGCAGGATCACCCCGAAGACGCGGTGGTGGCCGTTCACCTTCGTCACCCGGCCGATGTACGACTTCAGCCGCATCTTCGTGATCGCCGTCTCGACCCACTTCATCTCGCCGTTGATCATCTGCCCCTTCAGGGTGCGGTACCAGCGCGCCTGGTACTTGCCGAGATAGGGGTCCTCCTGCACATGGATCTCCGAGAGGAACTTGACGTTCGGCGCGCCGTACCAGCCGGGAACCAGCAGCCGGAGCGGGCGGCCCTGGTGCACGGTCAGCGGCTCGCCGTTCAGGGCGTAGGCCAGTAGCGGCTCATCCGACAGCGCCTTGTCCCGCGGCAGGCTGCGGCCGTACTGCTGATCGACGTTGTAGGTCCGTCCCCGGAACACCACCTCTTCCTCGCCGTGATCGGCTCCGAAGAAGACGACCTCGCGGGCGCGATCCTGTACGCCCGCCCGCTCGAGCACCGCCCGCAGCGGGACGCCGGTCCAGCGTCCGTTGCTCGACAGCCCGTTCAGCGGGCCCCGGTTGCCCGAGCACTCGAACCCGAACACCAGCTCCCGGCTGGGCATCGCCCGGAGGTCGGCCAGCGACAGGTTCAGCACGCTGTTCACCATGCCCGACACCTTCAACTGGTAGGTGTCCGGATCGACCTCCGGATGGCCGTAGTGCTGCGTTGTGAACCACTGGTCGGCCGGCGTGATCGGCCCGTCGATCTTCCGGACGTCGATGATGCGGCGGTCCGGCGTCGGCGCCAGCACGAGCTCTTCCGGCAGGTCGGTGAACTCGACGAGTTCCTCACCCTGCGCGAGGGCGGGAAACGCCCACTCCGGCACGCCGAGGACCCCGATCCCGGCCAGGGCGACACCGCCCCTCAGAACTTCGCGACGAGTCGTCTGTTTCGACATGAGTCTCTCCCCTGGAACTGCGGCCCCCTCGCGTCGCGACGAAGCCCCCGGTCGCCTGCTGCTTGCGGCGGCCATGCTACCAGCATCCGGGCCGCTTTACGGTCGGGCACGCCCGGCGCCCGCGGCTATCGCCGGGTGACGCCCGTAGCGTTACCGCATGGATGGCCTCGCCGTATGGGTCAACCGCCGGCCGGCCGGCGACCGGAGCCGTTCTTTCACTCCCGGACGAACAGGAATCCCCGGGCCCGACCCGCCGACAGCTCGAACCCACGGGCACGGTTTTCGCCCGGGTCGGGCAGGAAACGTACCGTCCCACGGTCCCAGGCGTACACCGGTGAGGGTCCCTCCGGGTCCAGGAACACGGGCTCCAGGGGCCGCTCCCCGCCGACACCCACCAGGGTCAGTCCGGGACGGGTGTCGACCCGCACTTCGTAGCTCACGTCCAGTTCCCGGCAGCGGTAGGCGCCGGCAAGCTCGACCATGTCGGCGAGAGCGGGCTGCCCCTCGTCGCGCCGATACTCCTCGATCCGAACGTAGCGGAAGTCCCGCTGTCCCGGCTGGCGGAGCACGAAACCGTCCGGGCGACTTCCCGAGAAGAGCTCGAGGTGGAACCGGGTGTCTCCCGCAAGTCCGGAGAGTTCTCCTTCGACCCTGGACAAGGGCGTTCGCCTGCCGCTCCGGACCAGTACGGGCCCGCTTCCTTCGTCGGAATCCCGTCGCTCGACAGATGCGAGCGACCCCGAGGCGGCCTCCCAGAAGTGTCCCGGCAGCAGCCCCGGGGCTTCGGTAGAGGCGGAGCCGGCAACCCCCGGTGGGGTGGCCAGTTCCTCCGCGAGAAAAAGGTCGGCGACCCGCCGCGAGAGCGTTCCCGGGTCGGCGCTCGCGGAGTTGCAGAGCACGAAGACGGCGAACGCCTGTTCCGGGAAGCGGAGCGCGTAGGTCCGAAACCCCACCCACGAACCCCCGTGCGAAACGGTGGCGAGCCCCCGGTAGCTACCGAGCACGAGCCCGCCGGCATAGTCCTGGACCGAGCCGTCGCCAAACCGCCCCGGCTCCAGCAGGCGTCCGACCAGCTCCGGCCCGAGCGCTGCCGGATCGAGGAACATCCGCTCCCAGTGGGCGAGTTCGTTGATCGACGTCATGAGGCCGCCGTCACCGACCATTTCAAGCGTGGTCGCATCCACCTCGAACCCGCCGCCCTCGGCTTCCGGGCGGGGCCGGTAACCGGTGGCCCTGCCGGGGACGAGTTCCCGGTGACGGTCGTGGAAGTGACTGTTCTTCATGCCCACCGGCCCGAGGAGATGCTCGGTGGCGAACTGCCTGAGCGTCATTCCGGAGACGCGGGGGATCAGTTCCGCGAGGAGCCAGTAGCCCGAGTTGGAGTAGAGGTATTCGGCGCCCGGTTCGAAGTTCAGCCGCTCGAGCTGGCGGAGCGCCGCGAGCACATCGGCATCGGTGTAGTGCGCGTCGTCCCCGAAACCACTCAGCGACATGACCACCAGGTAGTCGCGGATTCCGCTCGTGTGGTGCACAAGGTGCCGAATCCGCACCGGATCCGCCCAGTCCGGGAGGTCGGGGAAATGCTTCCGGATCGGGTCTTCGAGTGACAGCAGCCCCTGATCCTCGGCCACCAGCACCGCCGCCACGGTGAACTGCTTGGACACCGAGGCCATCCGGAACATCGAGTCCGGGGTGAGGGGAACGGCGTGATCCAGGTTCGCCATCCCGTAGGCCCCGCGGAACACGAACTCTCCGTTCCGGAGCGCGCCGGCCGCGCACCCCGGGGAGTCTTCCCGGTCCCACTCGGAAAAGACGCCGTCAAGGTCTGCCGGGGCCGGTTGGGCGGCGGCATCCCCCCACCCGAAGAGGCAAACGACAAGGGTCGCGGGCGCCACGCCCGCGAGACGATGCGGCACGCGCCTGCCTTCCCGCCGTCCTCGCGTCAGGAATCCGAAGCCGGCGACGGCATCGGAGCCGGGAACAGTCGGACCTGCCCGCGTGGTCCCTGGCCGCTGCCCGGAGTGATCCGGGCATCTCCCTCCTGCTCGACCTGATCGATGCGAAGCACCGCGTGGAGTGGAACGAACGTGCGGGGTACGCCCTTGAACTCGTTTGCAATGCGTTCCCGGGAAGGATCGATGACCTTCCTGGTTTCGTCCCGAAAGATCAGGTCCGCGATCTCGACGAACCCGAAGATTCCTCCCTGGCTGACCGAACGGGCATAGACCTCGTAGACCTCCCCCTGGTTCAGGAAGGTCACGCGGTAGATGGTGTTCTCGCTCACGTCCATGAAAGAGGTCTCGGGAAGGAGGTCCAGAGAAGGAGATCCGGGCCGCGACGGATTATCGCACCGCCCCACCGGTAGAATCCGCGCGCTTGACAAAGGACAAAGGCCGCCCGCGGGGCTTCGCCACGCGCGCCATCCACGAGGGTCAACACCCCGACCCCGGCACCGGGGGCGTGGTCGTCCCGCTGGTGCAGGCGGCGACGTTCATCCAGGAGTCTCCCGGCCGGCCAGGGGATTACGAGTACTCGCGCACGGGGAACCCCACCCGAAACGCCGTGGAGACGAACCTGGCCTCGCTCGAGGGAGGCGCCGGAGCGGTTGCCTGCGCGTCGGGGATGGCCGCGATCGTCATGGCGTTCGATCTGGTTCCGAGCGGCGGCCGGGTGGTCGCCACCAGCGACAGCTACGGCGGCACGTACCGGGTTGGCGAAAACGTCCTGCGGCCCCGGGGACTTGATTTCACCTGGCTGGACACGAGCGACACCGAGGCCACGATCCGGGAGTTGGACGCGGGCGCGGCGATGCTGTTCCTCGAAACCCCCACGAACCCGCTGCTCCGGATCGCCGATCTCCGGACCCTGTCGGAAGCAGCCCACGCAGCCGGCGCCGTCGTGGTGGTGGACAACACCTTCATGTCCCCCTACTTCCAGCGGCCGCTCGAACTGGGCGCCGACATCGTGGTGCACTCGTCCACGAAGTACCTGAACGGCCACAGCGACGGCGTCGGCGGGATCCTGGTGACGCGGAACCGGGAGCACTTCGAACGCTTCAAGTACCTCCAGAATGCCGCCGGCGCGATCCTTTCGCCCTTCGAGTCCTGGCTGCTGCTGCGGAGCACGAAGACCCTGGCCCTGCGGATGGAGCGCCACGACGCGAACGCCCGGGAAATCGCCCGGATGCTGTCCGATCACGCCAGGGTCGAGGCGGTCCACTATCCTGGGCTGCCCGCCCATCCCGGCCACGAACTGGCCTCCCGTCAGATGAGCGGATTCGGCGGCATGCTCTCGTTTGACGTGGGGTCGATGGACCGCGCCCGGAGCGTCATGGAAGCACTCCGGGTCTTCCACATCGCGGAGAGTCTCGGTGGGGTGGAAAGCCTCGCCAACCATCCGGCCACCATGACCCACGCCTCGATTCCGGAGCCGATGCGCCTCGCTATCGGAATCTGTGACGGCCTGGTGCGCCTCTCGGTCGGCGTCGAGGACGTTTCCGACCTTCTTGGAGACCTGGAAGACGCACTCTCCGCCCTCTGAGCCGCCTGTGGACGACCTGTCGGTCCGCCGTTACGTAGTCGCGGGTTTCGTACAGGGGGTGGGATTCCGGTGGAGCGCCGCACGCCTGGCGCGGTCGCTCGGAGTCCGGGGCACGGTAAGCAACCGGCCGGATGGAACGGTGGAGGTCCGGGCCGTCGCGACCGCGGACGTTCTGGACCGCTTCCGGCAGGGGTTGCGGGCCGACATGCCCGGACGCGTCGATTCCATTGCGGAGCATCCGGCGGAATCGCCGCAATCACGGGAGGCGCCGGATGACTTCCGCATCGTCCGCTGATCCCCGGCTCGCCGCCCGCCTGGAGGCGCAGATCCGGAACGTGCCCGACTTCCCCAGTCCGGGGGTTCTCTTTCGGGATATCACTCCCCTGCTTCGGGACGCCGCATCCTTCGCCGAGGCCGTCGAAGCCATGGCCGCACCGTTCGAAGACGCCGGGATCGATGCCGTAGCCGGCATCGAGAGCCGCGGTTTCCTGTTCGGCCCGGAAATCGCGTTGCGGCTCCGGGCCGGCTTCGTGCCACTCCGTAAACCGGGCAAGCTCCCGGTAGCCAGCATCGCCGAGGACTACGAACTCGAGTACGGCACGGCGACTCTCGAAATACACGCCGATGCGCTCCAGACCGCGCAGCGAGTTCTGATCGCGGATGACGTGATCGCCACCGGCGGAACCGCGCACGCCGCGTTCCGTCTCTGCCGCCGGCTCGGCGCGGAGGTGGTGGGTTTCTCTTTCCTGCTCGCGCTCCTGCCTCTGGGCGGACTGGCGCGGCTGGAAAGCCTCGGCCCACCGGTGCGAACCGTGCTGGAGTATTCGTAGCGATCCCGCTTTCGGATTCCGGCCGTTTGGTTGGCCCGCGGGGTACGATTCCCCCGGGCGTCGTCCGGCAGTCCGATGCGCCTGTAGCTCAGGTGGATAGAGCGACGGATTCCTAATCCGTAGGTCGCAGGTTCGAGTCCTGCCAGGCGTACGCCGCCAGGCACACCCTCCTGGAGCACGAATGAGTGAGCAAGTTCGCATGACCCTCCGGCTGGCGCTGACAGCGCTGCTCGCGTTCGGCGCGGCTGCCCACGCCCAGGCGCCACCGGTAGCCGAGGATCTGCGCAGTCCCAGGACGACGCTCGACACCTTCCTCGGCGGCCAGTTGCAGGACGAGATCTCCTGGGACTCGGTCACTGCCACGCTCGATTTCGACCCGGGCGTCGCCGCCGACGAACGCCAACTCACAGCAACCCAACTCAAGTCGGTGCTCGACGGACGGGGGCTTTTCGTCCGCATGGACGTGGTGCCCGCCGATCCGGAGTACGTGGACCCCGACACCCGCGAGGCGGCGTTCACTCCTTTTCCGATCCGGCTCCCCGAGTTCCAGGTCCGCCGCGGCGCCGACCAGGCGTGGCGCATCGCGGCCCGGACCGTGCGTGCGGCGGAAGGTCTCTACGAAGACACCTTCTCGTGGTACGCCCGCAGCCTCCTCGATCTGCTTCCACCAGTGGTCGAGCGCTCGTTTCTCGGTTTCACGCTCTGGCAACTCATTGGCCTGGCAATCCTGGCGGGAATCGCCTGGGGGGCGCAGTGGCTCCTGAAGATCTTCTTCCAGGGCTTTCTCGTCCGTTTTGCCCGCGACCGCGCCGGTTGGGCCGCCGAGGACCTGTCGGCGGCGGCGCTACCGGCGTCCTGGCTCGCCTCCGTGTGGGTCTTTCGACGCTTCCTCGCGGATCTGCGGTTCCCGGTGCTCGTGAACCAGGTTCTGACGGTACTGCTCGACCTCACTCTGGCGGCCATCGCGGTCTGGTTCGCCTATCGGGCCATCGATGCGCTCTGCACCAAGCTCGAGGCGATCACCGCCAAGACCGAAACCAAGGTGGACGACCACCTGGTGCCGCTCGCCCGCACGGCTCTCCGCGTTGGCTCGGTGATCGTGGCCTTCTTGCTCATCGCCCAGAGCCAGGGCTACTCGATCACCACCCTGGTCGCGGGACTCGGCCTCGGCGGTCTGGCGATTGCGCTCGCGGCCCAGGACACCCTCGCCAACGTCATGGGCTCACTCGCCATCGTCGCTGATCGCCCGTTCCAGGTCGGGGACTGGGTGCTCGTGGACGGTTACGAAGGAACGGTCGAGCGCGTCGGACTTCGCTCCACCCGGGTCCGCACCTTTTACGACTCCGTGGTCAGCGTCCCGAACAGCAAGGTCGTCAACTCGATCGTGGACAACATGGGCCAGCGCAAGTTCCGGCGGATGAAACACATGCTGGCGCTCCGCTACGACACCGACCCCGACCGGATCCAAGCCTTTGTGGACGGCGTGCGGGGCCTGATCCTGAAGAATCCGGCGATGCGCCACGACTACTTCGAGATCCACCTGAACCGTTTCGCGGACTCTTCGGTCGATGTGCTCGTCTACTGCTTCTTCAGAGTTCCCAACTGGCATGAGGAACTGAGCGAGCGGCACAACTTCCTGCTCTCGATCCTGCGTCTGGCCAAGGAAATCGGCGTCGACTTCGCCTTCCCGACCCGGACACTGGCGCTCGAACACCCCCCGGGTGACGGGGACTCTTTCCCTGCGGACCCGGCCGGCCGATAACGGCTCTCAGCCGCCCGGTTGCCATGAGCGGCAGGCAGCGACTCGCGCGTTTCGCCGTCGCGGCGGTTCTCGGTTGGGTGGCCCTGACGGTCCTGCTCGTGCTGCCGTGGCGCTGGATTCCGCTCCCGACCACGGCCTTCATGCTCCGGGAGCGCATCGTTAGCGAACAGCCCATTCACTACCAGTGGGTGCCGTGGGACCGCATCTCGGCGCACCTGCCCATCGCGGCGGTAGCGGCCGAGGACCAGAAGTTCCCCGAACACTTCGGGTTCGATCTTGATGAGATCGGCAAGGCGCTGGAGCGGAACCGGCGCGGTGGGCGCCTCCGGGGGGCGAGCACGATCTCGCAACAGGTAGCCAAGAACCTCTACCTCTGGCCGGGTCAGAGCCTCGTCCGGAAGGGCCTCGAGGCGTACTTCACGGTCGCGATCGAGGTCCTGTGGCCCAAGCGCCGCATCCTGGAGGTCTATCTGAATGTCGCCGAGTTCGGCCCCGGCATCTTCGGCGCCTTGGCGGCGAGCCGTCACGCCTTCCTTCGCGAACCGGACGATCTGACTTCGCGCCAGGCCGCGACGCTGATCGCGGTCCTGCCGAGTCCCAAGCGCATGTCGGCGGCGAACCCCTCGGAGTACGTGATTCGCCGGACCGGCGAGATCCAGGATGCCGTAGCGCAGCTCGGCGGAGCCGCCTACCTCCGCGGTCTCTGAACCGGGTAGGGCGACCGCATCCCGAAATTACCGGATCGACACCGAGCCCGTTGCCGGGTCGAAGGTAATGGCTACCAGCCGGAGCGTCCCAGGGTTCCGAAGGGCGCGCCGCGAAAACACCGGCAGATTCACGCCCTGTGGTCGCCGAGCGGACCAGGTCACCAGTGCATCGACTCTGAGCTGTGCCGCCTCCGCGCCAAGCCGATTGCAAAACGTGTAGTCGCTCTTGTGAATCAGGTGGGGCCACGTCCTGATCTGCGGTCGAAGGTCCTTTTCGTCGCCTTCGAACGTGCAACGGAACAACCACTGGTAGACGGTTCTCGGTTGTGGCGGGCTCCCCATGAACGTGGGCGCCCAATGCCTCACCTCCGCTTCGGCAGTTTCTGAATCCAACGAACTGTAGAAGACAGGAAACGACCCGTCGGAAAACCGAGTCGGTTTGCGTTTGCGCTTGGGTCGAAAGGGAGTGTCCAGCAATTCCCGTTCGTTGACTGCGTACCCAAATGCGGCCAAGTCAGTCGCTATATCGTCACCGGCCGTTGCGTCAAGTTGAAGCTCGGCAAGAACCTCCTCCATCGGGCGATCGCGCGCCAAGCGGTACACCTGCCTACTGCAGCTTCGAGACCGGATCCTGCGAAGCACGCCTAGACACCCGCGGCCGTATCAACATAGTCCCTCACCAGCAGCAGGTCTTCCATGGATCCGCCGAGCAACAATTCCATCGGCGCTCTCCCATCGAGCCAGGAATGGGCTTCCCTCAGCCAGGCATTCTCAGTGTCCGGGTCACGCAACCACGCGGACAGGGTCTTCCGAATCCAGAACAGGTGGGCGATCCGTTCCCGCACATCGCGTCCATGGAACGGTGCTCTCCCCGCGAGGGCCGAGGCAACATAGCCGACTTCTTCCGGACCAAAGCCCAGGAGCCGCACCGCGTCAGTCTCTTTGAGACGCCAAAACTCCAACAATCTCGGCACGAACTGAATCGGACCAGGTCGCCTCCCGAGTTCCGGGCTGCGGAACACATTCGGAACGAGAGTCGCGCCCGGGCTTCCAAGCATGCCGGTGAGATCGAGTACCGCGGAGGCAGGCTGCGTCACATCACCGGTCTGCGCCTGGTTCAATCGAATTTGGTCGATCCCCAAGCCCTCGGGAAGCGAGATCTCTGCACCGCCGCGGACGCCGTAGTGCAACCAATAGTGGAATCCCGTATCTCCCTCGATACCTGGGCTTCCGCGTAACCCGGGCATCAGGCTCCACCTCTGCCCGGAAGGACTGGCACGAAGAGGAGCGATCCTCCGGCGCCTTTCCCGGCGTCGCCTCCGTTGGCGAACCCCTTGCCGCCCCCGCCACCACCACCACCTACGCCGATCTCTGTTTCGAAAACATCGCCCATGGACAGGTCGGTGAACTCCACAATGCGGCTTTCTCCGGCAAAGCCCCTGCCGCCGCGCCCGCCATTGGAGACGATGCGCCCGGGACCCGGAGGGGCTATAGCGCCGTGGCCACCAGCACCGCCGTCGCCATGCTGACAGCCGCGACCATCCTTCCCATGCACGGGCTCGTCATTCGCCAAGCCTCCTCCACCGCCACCATCACCGCCGTTACCTCCGCCGGCGGTATAGGTATCACCCCGGAACCGCACCGTCGTAGCGCCTCCTCCAGCGCCCCCACCACCTCCACCTGCGGTGTAAATGTGCAGGTCCTCCATACAAAAGGCGCCGCCACCCCCTCCTCCTCCTCCGGCGGCTCCCGCAATGACAAGCAGCCCGTAACGCGTAGACCAAGGCCACTCGAAAGTCCCGGACGTGACGACCTTTGCCGACGTCCCTGCGAGTACTGACATCGCTTGTGTGACCCGAAGGATAACGGTCCCTTCGTCCCAACGTCCCGACAGGCTCCCCAGCCCCTCGCCCTCAGCGGAACTCCGGCACGAACGGCAGCAGCGCCATGCGCGTGCCCTCGAGCGCCGCGTCGAGCAGCGGCAGGCGTTCCCGCAGGCCGCCCGCACGGAACTCGGCTTCGATCGCCTCCGCGAGCGTCGGCGGCTCCGGCAGCGAGACCCATTCGATGGTCGCCTCGTCCGGGAAGCCGGCCTCGGACGCCGCCAACCGGACCGCATCCTCGATGCCGCCCGCCTGGTCCACGAGGCCGGCCGCCAGCGCCTGCCCGCCGGTGAAGACCCGTCCCTGCCCGATCGCATCCACCTCGGTGGCCGTCATGTTCCGGGCCGCGGCCACCCGCTCCAGGAAGACTCCGTAGATCTCGGCGGCGCCTTCGCGGAGCCGCTCGAGATCCTGCTCGTCGAGTGGCCGCGAGGGACTCAGCCAGTTCGGCCGTCCCCCGGCCGTGACCAGGTCCGCCGCGATCCCGATCTTGTCGAGCAACTCTCCGATGTTGAACTTGCCGACATAGACCCCGATGGAACCCGTGATGGAAAGCGGTTCCGCCACCACCCGGCGCGCCGCCGTCGAGACCCAGTAGCCGCCGGATGCCGCCACATCGCCGAAAGACGCAACCAGCGGCTTGACGGCGCGGACCCGCTCGGCGGCCCTCCAGATCGTGTCCGAGGCGGAATCGCTCCCACCGGGACTCGAAACGCGCAACACCACCGCATCCACGGACGCTTCCTCCTCCGCCCAGGCGAGCGCCTCCGCGACCGTGTTGGCGCCGGCCACTGGCCCCGCGGACAGGTCCTCCCGGCTTTTTCCCGGCAGGATCGCGCCGTCCACATGAACGACCGCGACGCGCACCTCCGCGGGCGGAGCGCCCCGGCGGAGCGAGTTGACGTAGTCGCCGATATCCACCAACTCTTCATCCCCGACGTCTTCCTCGATCTCGTCCAGGTAGCTCAGAGCATCCACCAGTCCCTCTTCCAGCGCGCGGCTGGCGGTGTAGGGGCCGTCCGAGAGCAGCCGGTCCGCATCGCCCTGGGTCAGTCCGCGGCTTTCCGCGACCGCCTCGGCAGCCCCGGACCGGAACTCCTCGCCGAGCGACTCCAGTTGGTCCCGGTGCTCGGGACTCATGCCCGAGGCGGTGAAGGCTTCCGGCGCGGTCTTGTAGGGACCGATCGCCTCGAACTGCGCCTCGATCCCCAGTTTCTCGAAGAGCCCGGCGAAGAACATCACCTCCATCGAGATCCCGTAGAGGCCCAACTGCCCCCGCGGATGCATATGGATCCGGTCGGCGGCGCTTGCCAGGTAGTAGTCCATGAGGCCCGCGTATTCGAGCGACGCGGTCACCCGTTTCCCCGCCTCTCGAAACCGGAGGACCCCGTCGCGCAGTTCGCGCGCCCGCGCCCACCCGAGGCGGGTCCGCGCGACGCGAAGGTGCAGGCCGGCAATGCGCGGATCGGAAGCGGCGCCGGAGATGCCCTGGACCAGGTCACTGAAACTCGGCCCGGCGTCGGCGAAGAGGAACGGGGCGTACTGCAGCGTCTCCGGGTACTCCCCTTCCGTTCCGACCAGCAGGATGCTTCCCTCGGGCACGGTCGGCCCTTCGCCGATGAACAGGAGGGCAGCCAACCCCACGAATCCCAGGACGAGGACCGCGGCGAGCACCAGCATCGCCGTGAGCAGACACCCCGAGCCACTGCGCCGGCGCGGTCCCGGCGGCGGGGGCGGCGGCGCCATGCCGCCGGTGGTCATCTCGGACACGCTTTCAGACTCCAATGGTCCCGGCTCCCCGGGTTGGGCCGCCGGGCGGCGAACCGAAGGAGGAGGTCAGCGCGACGTATCAGGGAGTCGCTCTTTCCGGGTCTCGGCGAGATCCCGAAAGGCGGAGGCGGGATACTCCTCGACGATCCTCTCGTAGAGCGCGACCGCCGCTTCCGGCCTCCCCTGTTCCTCCTCGAGCATTCCAAGCTCGAAGAGAACCGGATCGAGCGGCAGATCACCGCTCCCGTCGAGCAGACTCCGGTAGGCGAGAGCGGCCTCCTCCCCCTTGCCGGAGGTTCGTTGGACGCCGGCCAGGCTGAGGGTGGCGAGTTCCGCCAACAGGTCGTTCCGGCCCCGAACCTGCTCGAAGCTCGCCGCGGCCACTTCGTAGTCCCCCAGGGCGCGTTGGCAAACCCCGGTGTAGTAGCGGGCGGTTCTGCCTTCGAGCGAGTTGCCCTCACTCTCCGCCAGGCGCTCCAGCTCGGAAAGCGAAGCCTCGCAGGGCCCGCGCTGGGCTTCCGGTCCCCCGGTCACCTGTTGAATTTCGGAGGTGAGAACACCGAGCCGGGTCCGCGCCGCCTCCTTGCGGTTCCCGCGGTTCACCAGGAAAGCCCCGAGCAGCAGCGCAACCCCGACCGTTGCCGCGATGATGGTGACCAGGGAGCGCCGGTTCTGCTGCGCCCAATCCACTGCCCGCTCGACCCGCAGGATGAGGGCGTCGGTCTCGAGCTTGTGTCGTTCTTCGCTGCGCATGAAGGGGTGTGGGAAGGGCGGATTCTAGCCGGGGGGCGCGCCCCGGGAGAGCCCCCGTGCTCCGAGGGCCGGAAGCAGGGCCTCCGCTACCGGTCGGCGTCCCGGTCCAACCGCCTTTCGATCCGGAGCAGGACGTCTCGGATTTCGGTGAGCAACCTGCCCGATTCCGCTCCCCCCCGGTCCACCGACACACCTGCCACCGGAGAAACGGAGGGCGTCGCTCCCGCCATTCGCTCGCGCTGGGCCAGGACGGCCGCGCGGAAGTCCTCGGTCCCTTCGATGCCAACCAGCTTGATCAGGCTCCCTTGATCGGACTGGCCGGCTGTTTCCACGGACAGGGCCCGCAGGCCGAGGTGGCGCATGATCGGCCCGTGGGACATCCCCAGGTCCGTGATCTTGTCCAGCGGAACCGTCTTTTCCTGCCGAATCAGGACGCCGCGCGCCACGTGGAGGTTCTTCTCGGTCAATACGCAGCGAAGCCGCGCCAGATAGCGGCCGGTCATGGCATTGCCAATGGGAAACCAGAGGAGCAGGAGCGGGATACCGACCAGGCTGACGGTCAGGACCAGCGCCCCCGACAGCAACCAGTAGGTGCGCACTCTCGGGTTGAAAGTGGCTTCCCGGAGGATCGGCTCGCCGCCCGTGTGCAGCGCCGGATCAGCGGCCACGACATCTCCAATTTGTGACTCGGTGGTCAAGGTTGCCTCCGCGGTTGCGTGTCGCCTGGGCACGCAACCTCAACATTCTGACAGGTCTTTGGGCTGGCCGAGGGTCTGCTGCCCCGTCGCGCCGCGGTCCCGCGCGAAGCCGGTCCGTCGTAGGAGCCTGTCCCGTAGGACGATTTCCGAACGTCATGGTGGGAAAACACAGTCGTTCTCAGTCGCAAACGAACCCCTCGGTGGTCGATTATTGCCTTCATAGTGAGTGTTTCCGCATCTGAGTGGAACTTCTGTTCTCCTATTTTTTCTACGGGACAGACTCCTAGCAGCCTGTGGTGAAACCCGCGCGAGCGCCGAGACGGGGCGAGGCGCCCGGCTGACGAGGCGGGTGAGGCCGGAATACCCGGTGTATTTCGGCCGAAACGCAACGATGAGCGCCGCATCGCGCCAGTTCTCCCGGTGGGGGGCGGTTCAGCCGGGATGGATCGCACGTCGAACGCCGCGCGGGTTTTGCCACAGGCTGCTAAACCCGCACGACGCCACGGAGGCGGGCGCCGTCCGGAATGCGCGAGGGACGATCGCGGCGGCCCAGTACGGTCACCTCTCCCTCGCAGGCGACCTGCCGGCCGAACCGGACGTCGCCGCTGACCTGAAACCGGTCGCAGGCCAGCAACGACGGCGGCCCGTGGGGGAAGCGTGCTTCGAGATCGCTGATGAAGCGATAGCGCTCCTTGTCGAGGGCCACCGGAGGCGGCTGGCGCGCGGGCTCCACCAGTCCGTTCTCGTCGATCGCGTAGATGTCGGAACGCAGGACGAGAAGGTTCTCGGTGGTCTTCACCGGCGCGAACCGCCGTCGCGGCACCTCCACCGCTCGCGCCCCTTCGAAGACTTCAAGCGCGGTGCCGGCAGCCTGCTCCAGGTGGAACACCGGCTCGGATGCCGGGTCCCGCGGGTCGGCCGTCTTCGGATTGGCAATCGTCGGGAGCGGAAGAAAACCCCTTCCCCGCTCCAGCGCCTCGTGAAGGGCCTCGAGCCGTACCCAGAGGTTGTTGGCGTTGAAGTAGCGGTACCGCTTGTGGTCCCGGAAGGCCTCCCGGTCCCCGGGCGCGCACTGCGCGGTCTCCCGCAGGATGAGACGTCCGTCAGTGCGCCGGAGCGCCAGGTGGCCTCCCTTCCAGTCCTCGGGCGTGCGCCGGACGACTTCCATGAGAAACGGCGCCCCGGACCGGATGAAGTAGGAGAGGAGCGCCGGGTCGGGACAACCTCCGACGTTGTCCACATTGGAGACGAAGGCGTACCGAAAGCCCGCTTCCAGAAGACTGGCCAGGACCCCGCTGGTGCCGAGGGCGGTGTACACGTCACCGTGTCCCGGCGGGCACCACTCGAGATCGGGCCGGTCGGGTACGGAAACCGGACAAAAGTCGTGCTGGCGCAGCTTGGGCGCCTCGTGCTGGAGGAAGCTCTGTATGTCCTCGTCCCCAAGCGTCGCCCGGACCGGCGCGTCGGTCGCGAAGCTGTTCATGAGGACGGACTTCACGCCCGCGGAGTCGGCCTGCTTCAACGCTATGTCGAGAAAGGTCATGCCTTCCGTGGCATAGAGGAGGGCCTTCGGGGCCCGCATTCCCATGGTGGTCCCGAGTCCGCCGTTCAGGGTGATGGACACGGTACGGGCCCGCTCCTCCACCGAAGCGGCCTCGCCGGACCCGGAGAATGCGGAGAGGTCCCGAACCGGCGCGAGAGCCGCCTCGGAAAGGTGACGGGGACCGCGCGAAGCCACCGCGACCGAGCGCAGGAAACCGCGACGAAAGGCGGCCGGCATCTTGCGGCGGCGAAGCACCGCCTCGATTCCGGGCGCCGGGTCCGCGGACATGCGTTAACTCTCCACCGGTCGCCGACTGCGCCAGACGATCGCCGCCAATGGCAACAGGGTCGCGAAAACCGTCCAGCCGAGCGGCTGGCGAAGCATCCCAACCGCGATCGCCAGCAGGAATCCCACCCCCCAGACAAGCCGGGCCGGTCCGTACCAGCGGGCATGCCGGGTGGTGAGGAGAAAGTCGGTCGGAGGTACCGCGAGCGCGATGGCGCTGGTCCGAAACTCGGGCAACGGGCTCAGCACGAGCACCGCCGTCGCCACCGCTCCCACCAAGGTCATCAGGGTTGCGGCGGAGACAACTCCGCTACGCCGGACTCCGGAATTCCCCGGGAAGAGAATCGCGAGCGCGAGGAGCCCGGCAATGCCGAAGATCCAGGGAAGATAGGGCCGGCTTCCCGGGTCGGGCGGCAGGAGATCCCCGTAGCCTCCGGTGTGCAGTCTTCGGGGCGGCGCTCCGAAGGCCTGTTCCACCCCGTAACGGAGCGCGCCCGGCAGGAACATCGCGTCGAACGAAGAGATGGGCTCGTCGGCAACCGACCCCACCCCGACATCGGACAGCCAGAGCAGGAAGGGGTCCTCGGAAAGCCCGCGGCGGATGTGCCCCCGAAAAGTGGGTTCCTTCCCGGGTGTCTCGAACGGAAGCGGCAGCGGGATGGGACCCCGCAGCCTTCCCGACGACACCTCGTCAAGGTAGTCCCGGATGCGGCTCGTGCAGTTGTCGTTGAAGTGGTTGTAGATGTACTCGCTCTGTCCCGGGACGAGGTCCTGAGCGATCCGCCCAAGGAGGGCATCCCGCACCTCCGGGGAGAGATGGAGATCCTGGCGGAAGACGCTTCGGTCATCGCGCGAATACACCCCCACCATGTCCTCGTACGCCGATACCCCCAGCCAGAAGACCGCCTCCCCGCGCAAGACCTCCCTGACGAGCCCCGCGGGGCGCGAAAAATCGGTCACCCCGTAGTTCAGGCACTGGTCCCCGACACAAAGCGCCGCATGTCCCCATTTCCGGAAGACCACCGAATGGTCGGGGCCCATCGTCAACAGGAAGATGGATGGAGCATCCGGGTCTTCGGGCGAGGACTCCTGCCCCTGGGCCATCGCCACCGGCGCCCTGACCAGGGACCCGGCCAGCAACAGCAAAAGGAAACGGGCCAAGACGACGGGGAATTCTAGTGACCGCAGCGCCGCTCTCTATACTGAAAACCGTGCGCATCCAACCCGGACGGAGAAAACCGGGAGTCCCTCTCCCTCCGGACCCGAAGGATCGCGATGCAGCGGCGCCCGCGACTCCGGTGAACGGAGAGGCACTGATCTTCTGGGATCCGAAGCGTCCCGGGAGAAAGCGCGACGCGATCGACACGGACCAGATCACCCCTTCCGCCGACTGCGTTTCCGAGAGTCTCGACGCGCTCGACGCGCGCTGGAAAGCGGGCGCGTTTCGCCACCTCATGCCCGATTTCGCGGCCCGGGTGCAGGCCGGCCAGAACTTCCTGATCGCCGGCGACCGGTTCGGCATTGGTTCCTCGCGGGAAATGAGCCCGGCGGGGCTCCTCGGAATCGCCCGGGATGCCGGGACGACCCTGGTGCTCGTGCTCGGCGCCGGCGTCGGCGACATCTTCCGCCGCAATGCCCTGAACCTCGGTCTCGAGGTGCTCGAGTGCCCTACGGCGGCCGGGGACGCCGAGGACGGACACCGGTTCACCTTCGACCCGGCGACACGGAGGCTCGCAAACGACTCGCTCGGCCGGTCCTACGCCCCGAAACCCCTCACCGCACGGGAAGCCGAACTCAGGGAATCGGGCGGAATCCTGTCGGCGGGACGTCGCGAATTCCTTGCATCCGTCGGGACGGAACCGCTGATCGACTGGCCCGAGCCAAAGGAAGCGCGGCGGCTCACCGCGACCGAACAGATTCTCTGGGCTCATCGAGTCGATCGCCGGGTTCCGGTCGCGGCAGGGGAGAGCATCCTGGTGGCGGCGGATCTCCTGCCCGCTTCCGACGGCACCGCGCCGTTCGCAATCCACACCTTCCGGGAGATCACCGGAGGCGCCATCCACCCCCGGCAGGCCGCCATCGCGAACGATCATTTCGTCTTCACCGGACGCCAGGCCGATGAACGGCAGACCGAAATCAGCCGGCAATTCGCCGAAGCCGAGGGTCTCCGGGCCCCCTGGTTCGCTACCCCGGGAGACGGCATCTTTCACTTCTACTTTCCCGAACAGGGACTCGTGATGCCGGGCGCAGTCATTCCGGGCGCCGACAGCCACTCTCGCGCCTACGGCGCCTACGGGGCGCTCGGCGTGGGCATCGGATCCAGCGCGCTCGGTTTCGGCTGGGCCACCGGCAGCGTCCTGCTGACCCCGGCGCCCGCCCGCCGCGTGGTGCTGCGGGGCGAGATCCCTCCCTGGTCATCGGGCAAGGACATCGTGCTGGCGCTCATCGCGCGGTGGAACGGAGCCGCCGCCGGCGCCTCAGTGGAATTCATCGATGAGCGCGGCCTCCTCCCGATCGCATGGCGCAACACCATTTGCAACATGATGGCCGAGGCGGAAGCCTGGAACGGGCTTTTTCCCTTCGACGAGGTCACCTCGGAGTTCTACGAGAGCCGCGGAAACCACGACCTCCCCTACCCTCCCCTCACGTCCGGTCCAGCCGCCGAGTTCGCCGCCGAGGAAATCTTCGATCTCGCGAGCGTCGAACCGCTGGTGGCACTGCCGTCCGCGCCCGGCAACGCCCACCCCGCAACCGAGTTGGCAGCGGACCGCCTCGGTTTCGAACGCGCCTATATCGGCTCCTGCACGAACGGCAGCTACGACGACCTCCTGTCCGCCGCCCAGGTGGTGCGGGCGGCCCGCGAGCGCGGACACCACCGGACCAGGGAGAAGTTCGTCATCTTCCCGGGCTCCGGCGGGGTCCGCCGGCAGATCGAGAAGGCCGAGCCGCGGCTTGGGGGCGAACCGGTCGCCTCGGTCCTGCGCTCGGTGGGCGGGGAAATCCGCCGGTCGTGGTGCGGCCCCTGTTTCGGTCAGGGCGAGGACGCCCTGCTCCCGGGGATGCGCGCGATCACCTCGTTCAACCGCAATTGGGAAAACCGGATGGGCCGCGGCGGCCAGGGATACCTGGCGAGCCCGGCAGTGGTGGCCGCTTCCGCGCTTCTCGGATACATCGCGCCTCCCTCGGAACTCGGCCTCCGCTGGGATCCGGAGCGGTTCGGCGGATGATCCGTCTCGGGGAGGCCCGCCCGCCGCTTCCGCTGGACCGGTTGCTGGTCGACCGGGCGCCGGGCCCGGAGGCGCTGCCCTTCGACGTGGCCATCGTCGGGGGCGGGCCTGCCGGATTGGCTGCCGCGATCCGGCTGGCCCGGACGGCGAAAGCGGCCGGGGAAGAACTCGCCATCTGCGTCTTCGAAAAGGCGGCGGAGCTCGGGGGGCATTGCCTTTCGGGAGCGGTGGTCAATCCGGTCGCATTCCGGGAGCTCTTCCCGGAAATGGATGACGACGCGTTTCCATTTCGCACCCGGGTGGACCGGGAAAGCGTTCATTTCCTCACGCCGCGCCGTGGGATCCGGCTGCCGGCCCCTCCCACGATGCGAAACCACGGTTTCTTCACGGGGTCGCTCTCGGAAATGGCGCGGTGGCTGGGCGAACAGGCGGAAGCCGTCGGCGTGGAGGTGTTCCCGGGGTTCGCCATCGGCTCGCTCCTCATGAAGGAGGGGCGCGTGCTCGGACTCGAGACCGTGCCGGCCGGGCGCCGGCGGGACGGCTCTCCCGGGCCGGGCTTCGAACCGGCGACCGAAGTGGCGGCTCGTGTTGTGATCCTCGCCGAAGGCGCCCGCGGTCCGCTGGGGCAGGCCTGGCGCGCCCGTCTCGGCATTTCCGCGCCCAATCCCCCGATCTTCGCGCTCGGTGTGAAAGAGCTCTGGAAGTCCGACAACCCGGCCGACCGGGTGGTGCACACAATGGGCTACCCGCTTCCCCGTTCCGCGTTCGGCGGCGGTTTCCTCTATCCGATGGGCGAGAACCTCTCCGCGCTGGGAATGGTGGTCGGCCTCGACGCGCCCACCGAGGCACTCGATGCCCACCGGGCGCTCCAGCTACTGAAGGCCCACCCCCTGATCCAGCCGCACCTCGAAGGCGGGGAATGCCTCGAATGGGGCGCGCGGCTGATACCGGAAGGCGGCATCGGATCCCTGCCGGAGCGGCTGTCGGGCGAGGGCCTCCTCCTGGTCGGAGATACCGCGGGCTTCGTGGATGTCCCGTCGCTCAAGGGCATCCACTACGCCATGCTCTCCGGAATCCTGGCCGCCGATGCCGCGGTCGCGCACCTGCGGGCGCGGGTACCGCTGTCGCTCTACGACGCGGCGCTACAGGACAGCGAAATCCTTGCCGACCTGAAGCGCAACCGGAACATGCGGCCATCGTTCCAGCGCGGCTTCTACCACGGGACGCTTGTTTCGGCGCTCGCCACCCTTACCGCCGGGGCGCTTCCGACGGGCACCCTGGCGGTCGAGGACGACGTCGCCCGACCCCGGGAAGCGCCGGAACCCGTTCCTCCGCCACCGTTCTCGAAGCTCGACGGGGTGTTCCGGTCCGGCAACAACACGCGGGACGACATCCCGTCCCACCTGATCGTCCCCGAAGAGGTTCCGCCGGAGACCCGGGCGCTCTGGGAACGGATGTGCCCGGCGGGTGTGTATGAGTCCCGCGACGACGGACTGACGGTCAACCCCTCCAACTGTGTGGACTGCCGCGCCGCCGATGTCTTCGGCCCTCGCTGGACGCCGCGCGAAGGCGGCGTGGGAACCCGCTGGCGCCGGATGTGACCAGCGGCGGCGAACAGGGTGACGCCGCGCTTCGGTCACCCTGCCCTCGGGCTGCTGCTCAACCGTCTCGCGAGAGGTAGTCGAGCAGATCGATCGGGGTAAGCAAGCCGACGGCCTCCCCCCCCTCTGTCACCACCGTAATCCGGCCCCCCGCAAACACCTGGGCCAACTCCTCGAGAGCGCTCGACGCGTCGAGGGAGGCGATCTTGTCGGTCTTGACGAAGGCGCGGATCGGATCGCTCCGCCCGACCCCTCCGGAAAAATGACCCTCCAGCAGGGAGGCCTCCGTGACAACCCCGATGAAGCCCGACTCGTCGCGCACCGGGAGCTGGGACACGTCGTGCTTCCGCATCAGCGCCACGGCGTCGCGAACACCCGCGGTGTGGGACACGCTCACGATCTCCTGCCCGCCCTTCGCGGCCAGCACGTCGCCCACCGTCTCGCCTTCGCGGGGAGCCTCGAGGAACCCGTTCTGGCGCATCCAGTCGTCGCTGAAGATCTTGGAGAGGTACCGGGCTCCGGAATCGGGGGCGAGCACCACTACGAGCGCGCCGGGAGGGACGCGGGAGGCCGCTTCGAGCGCCGCGACCATCGCCGTACCCGTGGAGCCGCCCACGAAGAGCCCCTCTTCCCGCGCCAGCCGGCGCGTCATGAGGAACGAGTCGCGATCGGTGACCTGAATCACCTCGTCCACGACACCGAAATCGATGGTGGAGGGAATGAAGTCCTCGCCGATGCCTTCTACCTTGTAGGAGCGCGCCTCGCCGATGTTGCCGGTACGGAAGTACTCGTCGTAGAGCGAACCCACCGGATCGGCCCCCACGACCCGGATCTCGGATCTGCGCTCCTTCAGGTAGCGCCCCGTTCCCGTGATCGTGCCTCCCGTACCGAGGCCGCAGACCAGAGTGTGCATCTCCGGCCCCACCTGATCCCATAGTTCCGGGCCGGTCGAGTGGTAGTGGGTCTGGGGGTTCACGGGGTTGTGGTACTGGTTCGCGTGGAGGGCTCCTTCCGTCTCCTCGACGAGGCGCTTGGCCACGCTGTAGTAGCTGCGCGGATCCTCGGGCTCCACGGCGGTCGGCGTTACGACCACCTCCGCGCCAAGCGCCCGGAGCGCCCGGATCTTCTCGTCACTCATCTTGTCCGGCATCACGAAGATGGAGCGGTAGCCCTTCACCGCGGCAACCAGCGCCAGACCCATTCCGGTGTTTCCCGAAGTCCCTTCGATGATGGTCCCGCCGGGCTTCAGGGCGCCCCGGCGCTCGGCGTCCTCGACCATGGTGAGTGCGATCCGGTCCTTGACCGAACCGCCAGGATTGAAGGATTCCATCTTGACCGCGATGCGGCCGGGGAGACCCTGGCCAATGCGCCGCAGCGCCACGAGCGGGGTGTCCCCAACCGTTTCGAGAATCGTCCCGGCGATGGCGGATTCAGAATTCACGCGCTTCTCCTTCGCAAGGCGGAAACGGTAACGCTTCGCCGGCGCCTCCTTCGGGCGCTCCTTGCGGACTCGCGGGGAGGCGCCTCATTCGGCGTCCAGCCAGTGCGGAGTCAATACCTCTCCCGCCAGCGCTCCGGTCGCCTCTCCATCCTCGATGGCGAATACGCCGCCGACCAGCGCGTGCACCATCCCCTCGGCGAGCGCGTGCGGGTTCTCGTAGGTAGCGGCATCACCGAATGCCTCGATGTCCACGACGAGCAGATCGGCGATGCGTCCCGGCGCGATTTGTCCCCGGTCGTGCATGCGGAACACCGCCGCCGGCAGACTCGTCATCCCGCGGACGGCTTCCGCGAGCGTGAGCACCCCCCGTTCCCGGACGTAACGCTTGATCCGCCGGGGGAACGCCCCGTAGAAGCGCGGATGCGGCTTCCCTTCCCCCGGCGGGACCAGACCGCCGTCCGAGGAACCCATCGTCCACTCACGCGACATGATGTGGGCGATGTCCTCCTCGGACATGTTGAACGACACGAGCCCGGCGCCGCCGGAGTCGAGCAGCCGGAGCGCGGCGTCAATCGGTTCGATCCCCCACTCCTCGGCCAGATCGCTCAGGTAGCGCCCTTCGAGCGCCGTGTCTGCCCGGTGGCGGGAGAGGAGCAGCGTCGCGGCGCCGCCTCGCCGTTCCAGGGCAACCAGCATGTCGGCGCGCAGACGCACCCTTTCGGTGGGATTGGCAAGCCGGGTCTCGAGCGGTGAGGGCATCCCGGGCATGGTCTCGCCGGCGAGCGCCCAGCGCGGAACGAGCGCCCCGACGATGCTCGTCCCCGACGCCTCGTAGGGGTACTGATCCGCGAACACCTCCACGCCCCGGGCGCGCGCGGCATCGATGGCGGCGGTGGCCTCCCGGCTCAGGCCCCACACCGGCGGCCCCAGCGCCTTGAAATGGGTCACCACCCCGCGGATTCCGTGCGTTTCGGCTACCTCGATGACTTCCTCGACGGCCGCGACCAGGCCGATGTTGTAGTCGCTCTCGTCGCGTATGTGACTGACGAAGGCCCCGTACGGAGCGATCTCGGTGGCGAGGCGCACTACCTCGTCGTTTTCCGCATAACTTCCCGGGGCGTAGTAAAGGCCGCCGGTCATTCCGAAGGCGCCGGCCTCCATCCCGGCGCGCACCAGCCCGGCCATGCGTTCCAGTTCCTCCTCGGTCGGGGGACGGTCCTCCATCCCGAGCACCTCGCGGCGGACAGCCCCGTGGCCGATCATCAGCGCCACGTGGACACCGGTCCCGCCCTCCCGGAAGCGGCGGCCCTGCTCCACCAGGTCCACCTCACCGCCCCCGTCGGGATTCACCATCACGGTCGTGATGCCCTGCCGGATTACCGGTTCTCCCTCACGGAGTTCGGGAGTGGCGAGCCCGGGGCCCGCATGCGAGTGCGGATCGATGAATCCGGGCATGACGGTGAGTCCCGAGATGTCCACCTCACGGGCGTCCGCCGGAACCTCGTCGGCCGGGATGACGCCGACGCGAGAGATCCGGTCGCCTACTACCAATACGTCGCCCCGGTACCAGGGATTCCCGGTCCCGTCGAGAATCCGGCCACCCCGAAAGACGACCGCCGGGCCCTCCTCGGCCGCCGGCGGCGGGCCGGTCGAACAGGCGGAGCCGGGGATCAGCCCGGCCAACAGGAGCACGCGGAATCGGTTGGTCAACTCGTTCACGGCGTCCATCCTACGAGAACCGCCCCATATACTGCCCGCAAATTTGAGCGTGCGAACGGCGGCGATCATCCCCGCACCTGGCGGCGGACCGGGACTTTCCCGGGTATTGGCGGCTCTCCCCCACGGCCATCTGCGGGAGATCGTGGTTGTCGGCGCCCCCGGCGCCGATGTCATCGAAACCGCACGGCACTACGGCGCGACCGCCATCGAGGAGGGTCGTCCCGGCTACGGACGGGCCTGCCTGACCGGGATGGTCCATCTTGCTCCCGAGCCTCCCGACGTCGTCGTGTTCCTGCGTGGCGACGGCGCCGACGACGCCGAGGAACTGCCGGCAGTGCTCTCGCCTCTCCTCTCTCCGGAAGTGGACTTCGTGGTGGGCTCGCGGCGGCGGGGGACGCCGGACCCGGGGGCGCATCCAGGACTGGCGCGCATCGGAAACTGGGTCGCAACGCGGCTCATGCTCCTCCTCTACGGCTACCGCTTCACGGACCTCGGGCCTTTCCGGGCCATCCGCTGGCAGGTACTGTCGGGGCTCGGGCTTTCGGACCCCGACTATGGCTGGCTCGCCGAAATGCAGGTGAATGCCGCCCGCGCCCGGGTTTCCTCGGTCGAGGTTCCGGTCTCCAGCCGCAGACCGATGGACGGAAGGGGCCGGGATGGGACTCTCACCGGTTCCCTCCTCGCGGGACTCAAGGTCCTGCTGACCATCCTGCGTCCGAGAACCGCGGGTTCTCGGCTGACCCGGGAATCGGAAGTTCCTCCGGAAGCCGGTTAACGCCATGTTTCGCCGAACCAAGATCATCGCCACTCTGGGCCCGGCGACGCGCTCCGCGGCCGCCGTGGAAGCGCTCGTGGACGCCGGAATGGATGCGGCCCGGCTCAACTGCGCCCACGAGACCGCCGGCAGCCTGCAGAGCCGGGTCCGCGCCGTCCGCCGCGCCGCCCGCAAGGCTGGCCGCGCGGTTGCCACGCTGGCCGATCTGGCGGGACCCAAGATGCGAGTCTGCGAGGTTCCCGCGGAGGGGGTCGAATTGAAGCCGGGAGCGCGCTTCGTGCTCACCTCCCGAAACGTAATGGGCAGCGCGGCTGCCGTCGCTACGACCTATCCCCAACTCGCCCGGGACGTACGTTCAGGGGACTTCATCCTCATCGACGACGGGCTCCTCAAGCTGCGGGTTCTGAAGACCGCTGACCGGGACGTAGAGACCGAAGTGGTGGTCGGGGGCGTCCTCCTGTCCCGGAAGGGCCTCAACCTGCCCGGCGTGCCGCTTTCCGGCCCCCAGCTCACCGTCAAGGACCGCGCTGATCTGCAGGCGGCGGTCGCGGCGGAAGTCGACTATCTCGCGGTGTCTTTCGTACAGCGGGCGCGGGACGTCGAGACCGTCCGGGGGTTGCTCGCGCGGCTCGATCGCGAGGACATACCGCTGATCGCCAAGATCGAGAGGCCCGAAGCGCTCGAGAATCTGGACGAGATTCTCCAGGTTTCGGACGGAGTGATGGTGGCCCGTGGCGATCTGGGTGTTGAGACCTCGGCCGAGCGGGTGCCGATCGTCCAGAAATGGGTCATTCGCCAGGCCAACTCGCGGGGCAAGATCGCGATCACCGCGACCCAGATGCTGGATTCCATGATCTCGCACCCGATGCCCACCCGCGCGGAGGCGTCCGATGTAGCGAACGCCATCCTCGACGGGAGCGACGCCGTGATGCTCTCCGGGGAAACGTCGGTGGGCGAATACCCGATCGAGGCGGTGCGCACCCTGGACCGGCTGGCCACCTACACCGAACAGCACGCCGACTTCGGTGAACTCCCTCACTACCAGGCGCTGATCGATCGGAGCCGCGTGGAACACGCAATCGCCGCCGCCGCCCGGGAAGCGGCCGCCACGATTGACGCCGCCTATATCGTCGCGTTCACGGATTCGGGAGCCACCGTGCGTCAGGTGAGCCGGATGCGGCCGCGCTGCGGGATCTTCGGTTTCACCACCTCGGACCACGTCTTCCGGCGGCTGGCGCTTCGCTGGGGCGTCCGTCCCATGCGGAACCGGCGTTTCCGGAACACCGACCAGATGCTCAGCCGGGCGCTCGACCAGCTCCGCTCAGAACGCTACGTAGCCTCCGGTGATCGCGTCGTCATCGTCTGCGGCACCCACCAACTCAGCGGCGCCACCAACATGATGAAGGTGGAGTCCTTCTAGCACTCCTATCCGGGAGGCCCGCCGGCCTCCAGTCCGACACCGACGGGGCGAGAGCTCGGAGCGCCGGCCTCCGGCCGGCATCGACCGCCGAGAGGCGGTCGAAACCGCACCCTCGAATGACCCCTACAGGAACCGCCGGACGGGAACGCCCTTCTCCGGTGATTGCTCCCCGGCTGGGAAAGCCGGCGCGCGCGGCGCCCCCGCCGGGAGATCCGCTGTGCCGCGCACATCGCAACTCTCGATGCTTCCGAAGCGCAGCTCCTTGCGCGCGAACCCCGTTGACACATCAAGGGGCGACAGGATCTGACCTGCCGGAGGTCTACCGTCCGCAGCATGAGAATCGCAACCTGGAACATCGACGACCTCAAAACGAGGCGGGACGAACTCCTGCGCTGGCTCCGTGAGAACCAGCCCGACATCATGGCCCTACAGGAGACCAAGACGGACGACCACGCATTTCGGGAGCGCTATGAGCCTGTCTTTGAGGCTGGGGATACGGCGCGGCCTTCCATGGACAGAGGAGCCAATGCGGCGTCGCGATCCTTTGCCGACAACCCTTGGCGGTAACGCAGAAAGACCTTCCCGGACAAGAGGACCCCGGCGCCCGGCTGCTGACCGTCCGAACAGCAGGATTGTCGTTCACCACGGTCCATGTGCCGATTGCGAGCGGCAAGGGTCAGTCGGGCGTCGACCGGAAGCTTGAGTGGCTCGACGCGCTCGGTGAGCACCTTCGCGAGCCGGCGCACAAAGACATGGCCACCTTGGTCTGTGGGGACTTCAACATCACTCCTGCGCCAATGGATGGTTGGCGGCACTGGCACGAACAGCGCGAAGACAAGTCGAAGCCCGGCTTCAGGGACGATGAACGCTCACGGATTCACTCGCTGCAGGGGGCGGGCTGGTTCGACTTGGTCCGCCACGCGAATCCTGCCCAGGAGATGTTCACATGGTGGCATTCGTGGAGCCTCTACGCCGAACACAAGGGCCTGCGCCTGGATCTGGCTTTCGGCAATCGGGCAGTTCTCGACCGTCTGCGATCTGCTCGTACCGACCGCACACCATTGGAGCGACGTCGCGGGAACAAGAGGCCTGATCACGCGCCGGTGATCGTGGATCTGGACTGACCGCCGCTGACTCCCGAGTCGTTGGGATTCCGCCGCTCGTTCCTACCAGAGCCGCTCGACGCCGTAGTCGTCGAACACGCCGTCTTTGCTGACCAGGGGCAGTTGCTCCACCAGCGACTGCGCCGCGAGCAGGCGGTCGAAGGGATCCTTGTGCTCCGGATGAGCGGGAAGGTCGTGGACAGCAAGGGTGTGCTCCAACTCCACCGGCAGGACTTGAAAGTCATTCGCGTCGAGTTCCGCAGTGATGCGAGTCCGGAAATCGTCCGCTATGGCAAGCCTGCCGATCCTGGATTTGATCGCGAGTTCCCAGATGTTGACGGCGCTCACATACACCTCACCACTGCCGGACACCGCTTGGCGCGCCTTCACCGAAAGGCGTTCGTACGGTCCGATCCACCACAGGAAAACATGTGTGTCGAGCAAACAGGTCACGACTCGAAGTGCTTCATGACGTCCGGCGGCAGCGGATCGTCAAAGTCCTCACGGATGGTGAGGAATTGTCGTGAAGTCCCTGGCACCCGTCTCACCGGCCGGCGAGCGGGAACAAGGCGGGCCACCGGCTTGCCCGCCTTGGCGATGACGATTTCCTCGCCGTTCTGGACCCGCGCGATGAGCTTCGAGAACTGGGTCTTGGCGGCGTGGATGTTGACTTGATCCATCGGTGGACTCCAGTGATGCCGGGTGTGTCCGTACCCCGGATCGCTGCGTTCATTATCGACTTAGTCTGGGACTAAGTCAAATAGTCCATTATTGACTCGGGAGCCTCCCGGCACGGTCCCGCCTGAAGGAAACACTCCTCACTCGGGTTGACGCGCAAGAGGTGGATTGCTAGCGTCCCTGCCTTCCGTAGCCGGGGCTTGGCGTCAGAATCGTCCAGTCATCGGAGCCAGCCGGGAACGGGCGATTAACTCAGCGGGAGAGTGCTACCTTCACACGGTAGAAGTCGCAGGTTCAAATCCTGCATCGCCCACCACCGCCGGGGGTGACGTGCTCCGGTGTCGCGTCAGTTGAGAAAACCGGCGAGGAACCGTCCCCACATGGGGGCGAGCGCCGCCTTGAGCACCACATCGGCGACTAACAGCCCGCCGGCCACGTAGAGCAGGCGCCGGCGGCCGGGTTGAAGCGGCGCCGTCACCTTTCCCAGGCGCCGAACCAGCGGTTCGGCGCAGACCACGCCAAGGATCACGAAGGCTGCCACCCGGCAGAGCGCCCAGGGGAACCAGGCCAGGGCCGCGGGGACTCCGCTTGACACGGCCGCGTAGGAAGCGACGAAAAAGTCCATGAAGTTGAGCATCACGGCGCCCATCAGGAGGCCGAGCGCCCCACCACTGACCAGGGCGAGCGGTACGAAGAGCACCAGGCGCTGGAGGTGGATCGGCAAGAAGAGACGGATGTCCCCTTCGGCGCCTTCTCCGGTCGCGAGCCAGGCCATCATTTCGTCGTTGTAGCTACCGCCCTGGAACACCGCGGCTTCGGCCGCTTCCGGCGCAACCGCCATCGCCAGGGGCCCGAAAAGAACGAGAGCGAGCGCCCATCCGAGCATGAGCCGGACCGCCTCCAAACGGCGCCCCTCCCCCAGATACCGCCAGAGCCCGTGAATCGCGGGGGCGGCAAGCAGCAGGGGAAGCACCCATCGCGCGGCCCCGAGCCCCATGGAACCGAGCCACAGTCCGAGGGCGTAGGCGGCCGGAACGCCGCCCATGAGCATCAACACATCACGGCGAAACGAAAGAGCGGGTTGCATGACTCCCGAAGCGTATCCGGCTTCATCGTGCGGTTCCCCGCGCCGGATTCCTAGACTTGCTTCAGCTCGAGCAGTACGCCACCGGCGCTCGCGGGATGGATGAACGCAACCAGGTGGCCCCCCGCACCCTCGCGCGGCTCACGGTCCACCAGCCGAACTCCCCGCGCCTCAAGATCCTTCAGGGTTCGGTGGAGGTCTTCCACCTCGAAACAGACGTGATGGAGCCCTTGGCCCCGGCGCTCGAGGTGGCGCGCCACGGGACTGTCGGCAGCGGTGGGTTCAAGCAGTTCCAGAAGGCCCCCGGCCGGCGCCGGTTCCCCCTCGGGCGCCAGAAAGAGCGCCAGGACCCCGAATTCCTCCACCCGGTAGCGAGCTGTTTCGCGAAGCCCCAGCAGAGATCGCCAGAGCTCCGCCGCGCCGCCCCCGTCCCTTACCGCGATGCCGACGTGGTGCAGGCGGATCGCCGGGCGCGGCCGTCGCGGTTCCATCCCCTCTCCTTCCGCGACTCCGGAACGGGCGACCGGCGGACGCGCTCCGAGTTCCCGTTCGACGGCCGCGCCCAGTTCCTCCACTCCCGTCCCTTCGAGGGCCGAAGTCAGGAATACCGGCCCCGAACGCAGCGTGCGGAACGAGGCCGCCATCGCCTCGGCCCCAGGCCGGTCCGCCTGGTTCACCACCAAGAGGTCGGCCACCTCGAAGAGTCCGGCCTTGGCGGCCTGGACCGCGTCCCCGAGGCCGGCGGCGGTCACCGCAACACCGAGGTCGGCGAGCCCCAGGACCGCATCGTCACCCTGGCCTACCCCCGCCGTCTCGAGCAGGATGCGTTCGGAACCCGAAGCCGCGAGCAGTCGCAGCACGGCGGGTACTTCGGGAGCGAGGCCAGCTTCACCGCCGCGCGCCGCCATGCTTCGAAAGAAGACAGCATCCAGGTCTCCCGTGAATCGCACCCGGTCGCCGAGGAGCGCGCCTCCGGTCCTCGGGCTCGACGGGTCCACGGCGAGGACAGCCACCCGGCCGTTCTGGCCTACGAAGTACGCCGCAAGGCGATTCGCCAATTCGCTCTTTCCCACCCCGGGCGGCCCGGTCAGGGCAATCACCCGGGCCCTGTCCGGCCAGTCGAGTGCCAGGGCCGCTTGGCGGGCGCCCTGCACCCCGCCCTCCACCAGAGTGATGGCGCGGCCGAGCGCCCGGCGGTCACCGGCGGCCACCCCGTGGAACAATGCGGCGCCGCCGTCCGGGTCGGATGTCAAGTCAGCCCTCCGGGCGGTGATCAGCTTCCGATCCGCCCGAGCAGGGGCCGGGCAATGAGCAGGCGCTGTATCTCCGAGGTCCCCTCGCCGATGGTCATGAGCTTCGCATCCCGCAGGTAGCGCTCGGCCGGATACTCCCGTGTGTATCCGTAGCCGCCAAGGACCTGGACGGCGCGGTTCGTCACCCGAACGGCGGTCTCGCTGGCATGGAGCTTGGCCATTGCGGATTCGCTGGTCGTCGCCGCGCCCGAGTCCTTCAGGACGGCGGCCCGCTGAATGAGGAGATGCGACGCCTCGATCTCCAGCTTCGAGTCCGCCAGCGGGAACCGCACCCCCTGGAAATCGCTGATCGGCCGGTCGAACTGCCGCCGCTCCTTCGCGTAATCGACCGCGCACTCCAGGGCGGCCTGGGCGATGCCGAGCGAAAGCGCCGCAATGCTGATCCGGCCCCCGTCAAGCACCTTCATGGCGCCCTTGAATCCGGCTCCCGGCGGCCCGAGCAGGTTCTTGCCGGGTACGCGGCAATCGTCGAAGACCATCTCGGAGGTGTCCGACGCCCGGTGGCCGAGTTTCCTCTCCTTCTTTCCGGAACGAAAGCCGGGGGTGCCCCTTTCGACGATGAACGCCGAGATCCCGTCGGTCCGAAGCTCCGGGTCCGTTGAGGCCATGCAGATCGCGATGTCCGCGTTGGAACCGTTCGTGGTGAAGGTCTTGCTCCCGTTCAGGATCCAGTCGTTCCCGTCGCGGACCGCGGTGGTGCGGGTTCCGCCCGCGTCGCTTCCGGCGCCCGGCTCCGTGAGGCTCCAGGCCCCCAGGGCTTCGCCGGTAGCGAGGGGAACGAGGTACCGCGCCCTTTGCTCTTCGGTTCCCTGTTCGTAGATGTGATTCGCGGCGAGCGACACATGCGCGGCGACCGTGATCGCCACCGATGCGTCGGCGCGCGCCAGCTCTTCGACCAGTACCGCGTACTCGGTGTAGTTGAAACCCGCACCGCCGTACTTCTCGGGAAAGATCGGCCCCAGGAAACCCAACTCCCCGAGTTTCCGGACGGTTTCACCCGGGAACGACTCTTCCTCGTCCCAGCGCGAGGCATGCGGGAGGATTTCGGTGGCCGCGAACTCGCGAACGGCCCGCCGAATCTCCGCTTGGGTTTCGGTATCGGTGATGCAGATGGATGGTGCGCTCAAGACGATCGGAGTCTAATCACTGGACCGCGACGAGTCCGTTTCACCGCGAAGCGGCCGTCGGAGGCTCCCGCCACGGCGTCCCCGATCACGGTTCGCTCTGCCCGGACGGGTCTCCTCCGAAACCACGTTTCCGCGCCCCGGGGCGGTCGCAACCGCCGAGCGAGGCAGTCCCGGCGAAGACCTCGTCCGGTTGGGCTCTGTCGAAGGCCGGGTGGCGACGGGTGCTGCGCGGTCGAGGGGCGGCGCCTGTTTCCGCGGACCAGTGGACGAAGAGATCGATACCCTTGCGGATGGTGCCGATCGCGTCGGCAAAGGAAGGGCACGAATGCCGACATCTCATCTGGTGCGCGCACCTCGGCGCAGATCCGTTCACGCCCCGCCTCGACGGACGATTACCGCTCTCGTGCTCCCTCTGCTGTTCGCCCTCGGCGCCCCCGCGCTCGCCGCGTCGACACCCCAGAGTCCCGTACGGGTCGTCGTGGAAACCGAAAAGGGCGTCTTCGAACTGGAGCTCGATGTCGGCCGGGCTCCCGTGACCGCGGGCAACTTCCTCCGTTACCTGGACGGCGGGCACTACGACGGCGGCACCTTCTTCCGCACGGTGCACGCGGAGAACCAGCCCAATGACTCCATCCGGATTGCGGTCATTCAGGGCGGTCGCGATCCCGACGCAGAGGCGGACCCCTTCCCGGCGATCGCGCTCGAGCGGACCAGCGAAACCGGGCTCGTGCATGTTGACGGGGCTGTCTCGATGGGCCGCACCGGCCCGGACACCGCCACCCACAGCTTCTTCATCTGCATCGGCGACCAGCCGTCCCTCGACTTCGGAGGCATGCGGAACCCTGACGGTCAGGGGTTTGCGGCGTTCGGCAGGGTGGTCGAGGGGATGGATGTCGTGCGGGCGATTCACGCGGCGCCATACGAAGCCCAGCGGTTGACGCCGCCGGTGCGGATCGAGAGGGTCTACCGCAAGGAGTGAGTGGGGGCCTGTCGAAGCCTGTTGTCACTTCGGGCGGCGCCCGGAAGCTCGGCAGTACCGGTGGCCGCGCACTCTCGAACGGTCCGCTGCACCATCCGGGCTCCGGCGTCCGTGATTTGAGTGGGCGGCGCGCTCAAAGCGCTTACCGCCCACTCCGGACCCGTCGGAGCCGGTAGAGAAAGTGGCGTGAGCACCGAGAACGGGGAGGCGCCCGGGTTGCAAGGCGCGTGAGGGAGGAATACCGAGTGTATTTCGACTGAAACGCAACGATGAGCGCCTGGCAAAGGCGCGGTTCAGCCGGGATGCATCACCGTTCGCTTCCGGAGCGGGGCGGGAGCCCCCGCGGAGACCCCGCTAGCACGAGGAATGGAAGGCGGCGTAGCCGACCGCCATTCCTCGTAGCTCGGGCATGCCGCGTGACTTTCTCCACCGGCTGCGCCTTACTCCTCGACCTCGAAGGGGAGCCGGTTCACCGCCAGGCGGCCGTTCGAGACCACCGCCACCACATCCTGGATCGCCGCGATGTGTTCCAGCGGGTCCTCCACCACGACGATGAGATCCGCTTCCTTACCGGGCTCGATGACGCCGGTGTCCTCCGCAATGCCGAGCAGTTCCGCGCTGTAGAGAGTCGCCCCGCGGATCGCCTCGATGGGGCTCAGCCCGACCTTCACGAAGTTCGCGACTTCCACCCCAATGCGGCTCACGCTCTCCGGTCCGTAGCTGGTGTCGCTCCCGGTCACCAACCGGACGCCGAGTTCCTGCGCCATCCGCATCGTCTGCTCCATGCGGGGCACCATGAAATCGGCCCGCAGGGTCAGCACCGGGTGGTCGTAGTCCCCACCCGGCTCGTCGAGATCGACGAGCGTGGTGTAGGTGGGAACCAGCGCCGTGCCGCGCTCCGCCATCAGCTCGAGCGTCTCCCGCGTCAGGAAGGTGCCGTGCTCGATGCTCGCGACCCCGGCGAGGACCGCGGCGCGGGCGCCCTCGTCGCCGTGCGCGTGGCAGAGCACCGGGATACCCAGCGCGGTGGCTTCTTCCACGATGGCGCGGAGTTGCGCCTCGGAAAAGACCTGCTTTCTCGGGTCCGTGTCGGGCAGGCCGGCCCGCTCGGTGGCCCGCGTCTTCACCGCCCGGACACCGTTCTCGGCGTTCACCCGCACCAGCATGCGCAGGTCCGCCTCGCTCCGGATATCGCCCGGCATGCCGTAGAGGCTCTCGGAAGCAAGCCGGGCGTCGCGGATGTTGGGCGTCACGAACACCCCGGCCCCGAGATAGTCGGGCCCGGCCAGGTGTCCGGCCGCCACCATCCGGCCGATGGCCACGTCCCGGTACGAACCCACGCTGGCGCTCCGGAGCGTGGTCACTCCCGATTCGAGTGCCCGCCGTACCTCGGACAGTTGGGTGGCGTGGGTGTGCGCGTCAACGAATCCGGGCAGCACGAACTTCCCGCTGGCGTCCAGCGTCTCGATCCCGGCCGGCGGGGCCTCGGGTCCCACCGAGAGGATCCTTCCGTCCCCGATCAGCACGTTCGCGGGGGACATCGTTCCTTCGCGAACGTCCAGTACCGAGCCGCCGACAACGGCCAGGTCGGGCTCCTGGGCGGCAGCGGGAAACGCGAGCCCGGCGAGCAGGGCGAGGAGAAGGAGCAGGCGATGCGTCATGGGGAACCTCCCGGGACCGGGAAGTATCCCGCAGGGTTTTCGTTTTCAAGCGCAAACTGCCGTATGGTCGCCACTCGTGAGGCTCCGCCGTGACCCGCTCCGCCATCCGTGGCTCTTCGTGGCGATTGCGGCGCTTTACGGGTGTTCGATCCCCTGGTGGTTCGGGGAAGGGGCGCCATCCATCGTCCTGGGACTGCCGTCCTGGGCGGTGGTCTCCCTCCTCTGCACCTTCGCGGTGAGCTGTCTGGTGTCCTTCGCGGCGCTGCGGTTCTGGGACGACGAGGAGAGCTGAACGGATCGTGGGTTTCGGATCGGCGGTGGTAGCCGCCCTCGCCGCCTACATCGCCGTGCTGGCCTTCCTGGGCATCCGGGCGCGTGCCGCCCGCGCCTCGGAGTCGCTCGCCGACTTCTATCTGGCGGGCCGCGGGCTCGGCGGCGTGGTCCTGCTCTTCACCCTCTACGCCACCCAGTACAGCGGGAACACCCTGGTCGGTTATCCCGGCGAGGCGTACCGGGTCGGGTTCCCGTGGGTGATGAGCGTCGGCTTCATGCTGGCCATTGTGGTCGTCTACCTGGTAATCGCCCCCCGGCTGCGCGCCGCCTCCGAACGCCACCGGTTCGTGACCCCGGCCGATTGGCTCGACCACCGGTTCGGGGACCCGGCCCTGACCCGGGTCACCAACCTGTTGATGGCGGCCGCTATCGCCAACTACCTGCTCGCCCAGCTCATGGCGATGGGACACGTGGTGGCGGGCCTTTCCGACGGCGCCATCCCCTACGCGGCGGGTGTCCTGGTACTCACCGGCGCCATCCTCGGTTACGAACTTCTCGGAGGACTGCGGGCGGTCGCCTGGACCGACTGCCTGCAGGGAATCCTGCTCGCCATCGGGCTCTTCGGCCTGCTCGCGGCCACCGTGTTCTCGGGTGAAAGCGTCGGCGCGGCCACCGCGTGGGTGCTCGAGAACCAGCCGGAGAAGGCGTTTCGCCCCGACGCCACGATGCAGGCCACCTGGGCGAGCACCCTCCTGTTGATCGGCTTTTCGGGAGCCGTCTATCCGCAGGCGATCCAGCGCATCTTCGCCGCCCGGAGCGGCGCCTCGCTACGCAAGGCGCTCTCGGTCCTCGCCTTCTTGCCCTTCCTCACCACCCTGCCCGTCTTCCTGGTCGGCATCCTGGCGCTCCCCCGCCTCAGCGGGTTGACCGGGGTCGCGGCGGATCAGGTGCTGCCAGCGCTGCTCCGCGGCTGGGCCACCGAATCCGAGTGGATGTTCTGGATGTGCATCCTGACCGTGGTGGGAGTCGTGGCCGCCATCATGTCCACCGCCGACTCGGTGCTCCTGACCCTGTCCTCGATGCTGGCCAAGGACTTCGTGGCCCCGGTACTGCACCGGCGGCACGGAAGAGTGGTGGAGGAGGCGCGCATCACCCGGATCGGCAAGGGCTTCTCGCTCGCGATCATGGGCGTCCTGGTCGCGATCGCCCTCACTCCGCGCATCAGCCTCTGGGGGCTGCTCGAACTCAAGATGGAACTGCTGGTCCAGGCAGCGCCGGTGTTCGTCCTGGGTCTCACCTGGCCACGCCTCTCCGCCCGCGCCGCGCTCGCCGGCGTCATCTGCGGAACGCTCCTCGCCGCCGGGCTCACCCTTGCCGGCTACGGGAAGATCGCCGGAGTCCACGCCGGACTGCTGGGGGCGATGCTGAACGCCGGGGTAGCCGTCGCCGGCTCCCTCGCCTCCCGCCGGCGGGACAACTGACCTCGCGCCGACCGGGTAGCTGTTACGCCGGCCAGATCGGCTGCACCAGTGCGCGACGGATGACTGGCAGTCGTCCGGAAGCAGACCGTCCTCGGTCGGACAGGATCGACCTACCACAACTCCCTGGAGAAGCCAGCTTCCGCGATGTGCCGCGCTCGGCTCCGGCGAGCGTGGGCGCCCTCGTTGGCCGGCCGCCTGATTGCCGCTACCCGCCCGCTACGTCGCGCCAGGCCCGCTCATAGACGTGCGCGCGCACATCGAGATAGCCCGGGTATTGCCGCCGGGCGTGCTCCAGAACGGCTTTGTCCAGGGTGACGATGGCTACCGGGTCCGTGGTCTCGAGGAGCACCTCGCCCGACGGGCTCGCGACCATCGACGGTCCGCCGATGATTCCGCCCGACCGGGCGGCGGGGCGGTTCACCGACACCACGTAGGCGCAACTGGTCACGGCGCCGGCGCGCAGCACGAGCCGCCAGCGGGGATAGGTCTCCGCCGGGGTCGCACGCGGAACGAGGATCACCTCGGCCCCCATCGCGGCCAGAGAGTTGCAGCCCTAGTAGCCTGTGGTGAAACCCGCGTGAGCGCCGAGACGGGTGAGGCGCTCGGCTGACAAGGCGCGTGAGGGAGGAATACCGGGTGTATTTCGACCGAAACGCAACGCAGAGCACCGCGAAGCGGGGCGGTTCAGCCGGGATGCATCGCCCGTCGAACGCCGCGGGGGTTTTGCCACAGGCTGCTCGGGCCGGTTGGCGTCCGAGCACACCTGGACACCGATCCCGAATCCGCCGATGTCCACCGGCGCGTGGAGGTCGTCGCCAGGCTCGTAGTGGTGCGCTTCCCAGTACCCCTCCTCGTCGGGCAGGTGGATCTTCCGATAGCGCAACAGTTCCTCGCCGGTGCCATTGAGGAGCACGGCGGTGTTGTATCGGCGGCCACTTGATGGATCTCGCACGATCGCTCCTCCCAACACCGCGAGTCCCGCCGCCCGAGCCGCCGCGGCGAGCGCGCTCGCGCGGGGTCCGCCGGGAGGCTCGGCATCCGCGTCGGACGGCGTGGGGGTCGCCGGCGCCCACAAGTTCAGCGGCAATTCGGGGAGTACCGCAAGCTCCGCTCCCTGAGCCCGTGCATCGCGAAGTCGCGCCAGCAGACGCCTGTGCTCCTCCGGCTCGGGGAAGACGTCGGTGACGAGGGCGAGGGTGAGACGCGGCGAGTTCACGAAGAACGCTTCGCCTCCGACCCGCGCGCTACTCGATCGGCTGGAGCGGAAGCACCAGCGCCGAGGGGTGTTCCGCTGCGTGATGGATCACGTTCTCCGCCGGGACCGTGCGGGTATGGCGACCGAGCGGTTCCCCGGTGTTGGGGTTCGGATCGAAACGAGGGAAATTCGAGCTGGAGATCTCCAGACGGATGCGGTGGCCGGCCTGGAACCGGTTGGCCGTCGGAAAGAGGGTGACTTCCAGTTCGTAGATTTGCCCGGGAGTCATCAGTATTTCTGTCTCTCGGGAATCCCGGTAACGGGCCCGCTGGATGCCGTCGGTGATGTTGAGATCGAAGCCCTCCGGGAAATCGTCACTCGGGGGATAGACGTCCACCAGTTTGGCCGTGAAGTCGGTGTCCGGGGCGCTCGAGGACACCCAGAGCCTTGCCGAGACGGGCCCGGTCACCTCGATGTCTTCCGCCAGCGGCTCGGACTCGAACACCAGCACGTCGGAGCGCTCGGCGGTCCTCCGGCCGTCCACCTCCGAACCGAAGAAGCCGTTCTCGGAACCTCCCGAGAGCGACCGGAACGTCTTCTCCCGCTGGTCGTAGCCGCCTCGCTTGAGGGCGCCCGAGAAGGCGCCGCCGATCGTCGGGACCGGATGTTCCGGGTCGTAGGTGTACGCAGAAGAACCCTCGTCCTCGCCCGGCATCTCGGGCGTGAGGCCGCCCCCGGCACGGAGGTGGAACCGCGTCATCTCGGTCCCGTCCAGGGGCCAGGCGGTCGCAGTGCGCCATTCGCCGCCGTGAAAGAGCCGGCCGTTTTCGTCCCGGCGGCCGTCGCCGCCTCCCATGACGAACAGGGTCACCGGGCCCGGGGACCCATCCTCCAGCCGGCCGTCCGCAAACGGAGCGAAGGATCCCTGCCCCTTCAGGCGCGCGTCGAACCAGCGAAGATGGAACTCGCGGGCGAAGTCCTCGATCGCGGCCGCTGCACCGAGCTCGATGTCGCCGGCGTAGGAGCGGGCATTGCCTCCGTGGGTCCACGGTCCCATGACGAGCGTCATGGGCGCCGACTTGACCCGGGACAGCTCGAGGAAGCTCTGGATCGTGCCCGGAGCGTAGGAGTCGTACCAACCTCCGACGTGCAGCATCGGGATGTCGGCGGTCTGCTCGTAGTACTCGGCCCAGTTCCGTCCGATGCCCCGGAAATAGTCGTCGTAGTCGCCGTGGTTCTGCATTTCGAGGTAGTAGTCCTCGAAGTTCGGAGCCGCGGAAAGCGGGTTCTCTCCCTTCCGGAACGGCGTGTTCGGAAACCAGTCCGCGGGTCCCTCCGCTTCGAGGCGGGCGCGGACACTCGGCTCGTCCGTCACCGCGGCAAGCTGGCTGTGCGCCCAGCCGAGCTGCTGCCCGAGTTCGAAGGCGCCGTGATTGCGAACCTTGTGGGTCCAGGCGTCGGACAGGCCTCCCATGGTCAGGACCAGCGTCTCGAGGCCGGGCGGGCTCAGCTTCGCGACGTCGGCCTGCGTGTGCGCACCGTAGGACGTGCCCCACATCCCGACGGACGGCGACACGTAGTCCAGATCCACGATCCAGGCAACGGTGTCGAAGCCGTCCGGCGCATCGAACTCGTGGTACTTCTGGAACATCCCTTCGGAGAAGTAGAGCCCGCGCATGTCCTGCACGACCACCACGTAACCGTGGGATGCGAACCAGCGCGCCTGCTCGGAGAGGCGATCGGAAGCCTTGTTGTATGGGGTGCGATGGAGGAGCACCGGGAAGCGCTCGTCCACCGGCTCTCCGTCCCGGGCCGGGCGATAGACATCGGTGGCGAGGCGCATCCCGTCGCGCATGGGAACCATGAAGTTGTCTTCGACCTGCACGGCCTCGTAGGGAGGGGCGGCGCTCTCGATGGGATCGGGGCCCTCTTCCCCCCCGCAGCCGGCGAGCGCGGCCGCAGTCAACAGGATCAGACGCCCGAGCTTCATGCCGCGGCTCCGGCGGGAGCCGCCGAGAGCGCCCCCACGAGATCCGCCACCCGCGGAACCTCGTCCACCGCCTCGACCTGCGCAAGCGCCTCCCCGGCCCGGTCCCCTGCGAGGGCGCCGGCAGCGCAGTCGCGGAACTTCTGACGCAGTTCCTCCCGGGTGAGGGGCCGCTCCGGACCTCCCGGATAGACATCCGCCTCGACGGTCAACGTGGTTCCCTTCTTGAGGTGAACGTCCATCGCACTCCGCATCCTGTCGTAGCCCCGAGCGTCGATCTCGGGATCGAACTCCACGGTGACGCGTCGCATCATGGCGACGACCTCCGGAGAACGGACGAAATCGTCCGAGAACTCGGCGAGCCCGACCCGCCGCCGGAGGACGGCGCACGAAAGCACGAACGGGATGGAGAACTTGGCCTCCAAAGCATTCTGCGGATCCGGATACCGGAGCGGGTTCAGGATGTTGCGCCCCGCGCGGAACGTGATGCGCTCGATGTCCCCGGCCGGCAGGTCGTGTGTCTTGACCAGTTCCAGCATCGCCGCGATGCTCGGATGGCCAAGGCTGCCCGAAGGGAACATCTTCACGGAAACCCCGGGGTCCAGAAGCGTGTAGGGAGCGCCGAGGTTCAGGCGGGCCGGATCGAAGCCGCCCCCGAACACCCGGAAAAAGCCCCACGGGGCCTCGAGCGCATCGTGACCCGAGGTGTAACCCCGGGCCGCGAGATCGACCGCCAGCACTCCGTTCTCCGCCGCCCTGCCGGCGTGGAGAGGCTTCGTCATGGTGCCGAAACCCAGCCGGATGCCCGATGCCAAGCTCGCCGTGATCCCGAGCGCCATAGCCAATTCCGGCCGGGTCAGCCCGACCAGCTTCGCCGCGGTCGCCGCCGCGCCCAGAGCGCCTACCGTCGCCGTCGAATGGAAGCCCTCCATGTAGTGGCGCGGGTTGATGGCTTCCGAAATCTTGCACTCGACCTCGAACCCGATCAGGAACGCCTCCAGAAGCTCCGCTCCGGTAGCGCCCTCCCGCTCGGCCACCGCGAGTCCGGCGGCCAGCGGCGCCACCGTCGGGTGGGTGAGCAGCCCGAAGATCCGGTCGGGCGCGTTCGAGAGCTGCGTGTCGTCGAAATCCGGGGCGTGGCCTGCCGTTCCGTTCGCGCGGGCCGCCAGGGAAGCGGGCGCCCGAAGCCCGGCCGGCCCGAGGATCGCAGCTTCCGGATTCCCCCCCTGGGAGGCAATCTGTTCTTGAACGATGCGGGAGCAGGCGTCGGTGGAGCCAGCGAGCATGACACCCACCCCGTCGGTAACGCAGCGCCGGCCCTCGGCCAGCAGTTCGTCGGGCAGATCCTCCATCGTCGTGTCGAGGATGAAATCGGTTACGGCAGCGGTCGCGCTCACGGGCTCTTGTTCTCCTGAAGGTCGGCGGCGGAGAGGGTACGCGAAGGCCGACCGGCCACGAACCGTCCGCGCAATCGGCACTCCGCCGGAGTCGCCGATCTTCGAAACCGGAATACAGATTGTCAGATTTCATGCTAAGTTTCTGACATGAATCTCTACCGGCCCGGCAGCATCCCGAAGCGCATCATGGAGCGCGCGGAAGCCCTGCCCGAGGGGACGCCACTCTGTCCGAAGGGGTTCCTCGACCTGGGGAACCGCGCGGCCGTGGACCAGGCATTCTCTCGACTGGTCCGCGAGGGGCGACTCCTGCGTATCTGCCAAGGAGTGCACATGCGGCCGGAGCCGAGTCCCTACGGCCCGCTTCCGCCTGACGTGGACCAGGCAATCTCGAGGTTGGCGACGCTTTGGGGCGAAACGATCGTCCCGAACGGCGGCCAGGCCGCCAACAACCTGAGGCTCATCACCCAGGTTCCGATCCGGCCCGTTTACTGGACATCCGGGCGGGACCGCCGCCTGCTGTTCGGCAGGCTCCCGGTCACGCTACTCCATGAGACGCGGTGGAAGCTCCTCCTCCCGGGACGCCTGTCCGGCATGGTGCTCCGCGCGCTGGCCTTTCTGGGTCCTCACGAGACGCGCGACGCACTGAGGTCCATCGCCACCTATCTGAAGGAGGCCGACATCGCCGAACTCCTGGAGGCGCGGCCGGCGCTGCCAACCTCGATCGCCGGCCCAATCAGCGAGGTCTTGGCGCATGCCTGACAACTCTTTCTGGTCTCAGCCGGCAACGTCCCGTCATCTCGCGCTCACGGCGGCGCAGGCAGAGAGCGGCAGAAAGGCGCATTTCCTGGAGAAGGACATCTGGATCGTCGAGATCCTGCGGATCCTGTTCGACGCTCCGTTCGCTACGGACCTGGTGTTCAAGGGGGGGACCTCCCTCTCCAAGGCGTGGGGCGCCATCGAGCGCTTCTCCGAAGACGTGGATATCACCTACGACATCCGCGCCATCGCGCCGGACCTCGTCGGGAATTCCGGACCCGAAGCTCTGCCGCCGACCCGGAGTCAGGAGCAGCGGTGGACAAAAGCCATCCGGGCCCGATTGTCGTCATGGGTTCGGGACGAGGCAGCGCCTGCGCTCGCCGAAGGTCTCCGCCGGGCAGGTCTGGTTGTTCAACCGCGAGTCGCGGGCGATCGAATTCATGTGGACTACGACCCTCTGTTCGGAGGCTATGGCCCCGTCCTCCCGAACGTCATCGTCGAGTTCGGGGCCCGTTCGACCGGCGAACCGTATGAGGTGCGGCGCGTGCGGTGCGACGCGGCGTCTCTGCTCCCGGGAATCGTTTTTCCGGAGGCCCGTCCCGCAGTGATGCTCGCGGAGCGGACGTTTTGGGAGAAGGCGACCGCAATGCACGTCTTCTGCAAGCGCGACCGGGGCCGGGGCGACCGCTTGACCCGGCACTGGTACGACCTTGTCCGGCTCGACCGAACAGGTTTTGCCGAGAAGGCCCTTGCCGATCACTCGCTTGCTGAAAGCGTCGCGCGCCACAAGGCCATTTTCTTCCGGGAAAAGGACACTGCGGGGAGCTGGATCTCCTATCAGGATGCCGTGACCGGCGCTTTGCAACTCGTACCCTCCGGCAGTGGTCGGGAGACGCTGGCCGCGGACCACCAGTCCATGATCCGGTCCGGCATGCTGCCCGAAGACGCGGAGCCCTTCGACGAACTCATGGACGCCTGCGCCGACCTCGAACGGCGCGCGAACGCCCGCTGAACCCGTCAGCGGTCAGCGTCCGGGTTTCCGAGCCGCAACCGGCCCCGGAGCGCCGGAGCCGCGAAGCTGATGACGGCGAGCCCGATCAGCACCAGACTGATCGGGCTTTCGAGGAAGACCGTGTGAGAGCCTGACGAGAGCGCCAGCGCCCGGCGGTAGTTCGTCTCCACCATCGGGCCGAGGATCAACCCGAGGACCGCGGGAGCGAGCGGGTAGCCGCGCCGCAGCATGAGAAACCCGACGAGCCCGAAGAAAAGCGCGAACCAGGCATCGGCGAGGTTTCCCCGGAGCACGAAGGCGCCGATCAGGGAGATGGCGACCACGAGCGGCATCAGGATCTGCGGACGGAGGCTCACCACCCGCACCCAAAGCGGGATTCCCAGCCGGCCCACCGCGAGCATGAACACCACTGCCACGATGAATCCGGCATAGAGCGCGTACACGAGGGACGCCTGTTCGGTCATCAGCAGAGGCCCGGGCGCCACTCCCTGGACCGTCAGCCCTCCGAGAAGGACCGCGGCGCTCGCCGAACCGGGGATTCCGAGCGCCAGCAGTGGGATCATGGCCGCGCCCACGCAGGCGTTGTTGGCGGCCTCCGGCGCCGCGATCCCGGCCGGTTCCCCGGTGCCGAAACGCTCCGGGGTTCGCGACAGCCGCCGCTCCTCGTTCCAGGCCACGATGGAGGCGATCGTCGCTCCCGCCCCCGGGATCGCGCCGATGACGCCCCCGATGGCCGAGCCGCGCAGGATGGGGCGCCAGAGACGGAAGAGTTCCTTGAAGCGCGGCAGCGCCGCCCTCATTCCCATCGTCCCATCGACGCGCGGGCGGCGGCCCGTCAGCGCATCCAGCGCCTCGGCAATCGCGAAGAAGCCGATCAGCATCGGCACGAGCCCGAGGCCGTCCATGAGCGTGGTCGAGCCGAACGTCAGGCGGGGCGCCCCGGTGAGCACGTCGAGGCCCACCAGGAAGGCGACCAGCCCGATCAGCGCGCTGATGATCCCCTTGAGGGGGTCCTTGCCCACGAGGTTCGCCACGATCGCCAGGCCGAACACCCCGAGACCGAAGTACTCGGGCGGGCCGAAGGCGATCGCGGCCCGGGAAAGGGGGCCGAGCGCTACCACCAGCAGCAGCGTTCCCAGGATCCCGCCGCTCATCGAGGCAAAGAGGGATATCCCGAACGCCCTGCCGGCCTCTCCCCGGCGGGTCATCGCGTACCCGTCGAAGGTCGTGGCGAGCGCCGGGGAGCTTCCTGGCACCCCGATGGCGATCGCGGTGATCGAGCCGCCGTACTCTGCCGCCATGTAGATCGAGATCATCATGAGGAGCGCCGGCGTGGGCTCCAGCGCGAAGGTGACCGGAAGGACGAGGGCGAGACCGACCGTGGAACTGAGTCCCGGCACCGCCCCGGCGAACACCCCGAGAAGGCTGCCTCCGAGCAGCGCCGTGAGATTCGCGGGCTGGAGCGCGGTCGCGAGACCTTCCGCGAAAGCCGTCACGGCAGCGGCACCCCGAGGGCGACCACGAACAGTAGGTGGACGAACCCGCCGAACGCCAGCGAAACGGCCATCAGGATCCACTGCGATCGCTCACCGGAAAGCCACATGAGGCCCAGGACCAGCGGAGGAAGCGCAGCGAGGTGCCCGATCAGCGGCAGCACCAGGAGGAAACCGGCGATCCACAGCGTCGCTCCCAGGAGCCGGAGCACTCCCCGGACGCTCTCCGGCGCACCTTGTGGCGCTCGCGTTCCCCGGAGCGCGAGGACGCCGGCGCAGGCGATCAGGAGAGCCGCAACGAGGCCGGGGAAGAAAGCCGGCCCCGGCACGCCCTCGATGAGCGGAGCCGGATAGCCACGAGCATCCAGCAGTACTCCCGCCCCGACCACGGCGAGCAGTCCGGCCTCCACCAGGGAGATCGAACGGCGGCGGCCGTCACTCATTCACGAGGAGTCCCAGCCGCCCCAGCAGCGCTCGGCTGGTTTCGACTTCTTCGGCGATCCAGTCCCCAAAGGCATCGGAGTCGTCCATGACCGCGTATTCCATCGCCGCCCGCGCCATGTACTCCTGAAACCCCGCGGCCCGGATGGTGGCGAGCAGGCGTTCCCGGAGATCGGCCCGGACCTCGGGCGCGAGTCCCGGCGGGCCGACCACGCCGCGCCAGTGGACCGGCGCGAGGTCGTAGCCCTCGCCCACATACACCGGCGTATCTCGAAGAGCGGTCAGCGGAAGAGCGACCGCCAGGACGCGCATGGTCCCGGCGCGCAGGTGCTCGCGCACGATGTTGTAGTTGGTGTGGACCGCGTCGGTGTGGCCGCCGAGCGCGGCGACGACGGCGTCACCGGAGCCCTCATAAGCGATCCAGCGGACGTCCGGATCCCCCGCGGCGGCCCGGAGACGCTGGAAGCCGAGGAAGTGGGCCGACGCCGCCCCGAAGCCGGACATCGACACCTCGCCCGGACGCTCGCGCGCCACGGCGAAGAGGTCCCCGAGTGTCTGGAACGGGCTGTCCTCCCGCACCGCGACGAGGAACGGATCAACCTGAATCCGGAGAATGGGCGTGAAGTCTGTGGGAGCGAAGGGAATCCGTCCAGTGGCCATGTTCACCGTACCACTCGCGGTAAACACCCCGAGCACGTGAGGATCCCCGGCACGGCCCCTCAGATACTGCATCCCCACAGCTCCGGCCCCGCCCTGTCGGGTCATGACCGAGACCCGCTGGCCCTCGAAATAATCCGGCGCCGCTTCGGCAAGGGCCCGGGCGAGGAGATCGCTCGGGCCACCCGGCGTGGCCCACGAGACGATCTCGATCGGGCGATTGGGAAATCGGGCTTCTTCCGGAGCCGCTCCGCACGCGATCAGCCCGAGGCCTGCCGGAACTGCGAACCAGTGGAGCCACGCACGCGCCATAGTCGTCCTTCCTCGTAGTCGTCCTTCGGGTCCGGGCCGAAGCGGGGCAGCGGCGGAAAGTACCACCGTCACGGCCAGAGGTCACCGGCGGCCACGCGGTCTGCAAAGTGCCGTGCTGGCCAGATCTCGATTCCATCGGCTGAACGGAATTCTCGCGCACCGGTGTAGACGAGAATGCGGCGGACCACCCCGGGGAGCCGGTCCAGCGACCGGAGGCCCCGAAGGAGGCCGGTGTGGTACCGGTCGGTGCCCTTGACCTCGACCCCCAGCAGTTCGCGGTCCCGCGTCAGCAGGAAGTCCACCTCGGATTTGCGCTGATGGGATGCCCAGAAGCAGAGGGAGTCGTAGAGTTCCGCCTCCACGGCGTAGGCGCGCAGGGTGGTCAGCACCCAGCTCTCGAGAAGTGCGCCGCGCTCTTCGGCGGCCGGCTCCCCGAACTGGCGCTTGACGGCGCGGACGATGCCCGGATCCACCCAGTACAGCTTGGGTGCGCGGCGCTCGCGCACCCGGAGCCGGGAATCGTACGCCGGCAACCGGTGAACGAGCAGGGTGTCCTCCAGAATCCCGAGATATCCCTGCACGGTCGTACGGGAGACACCCGCGTCCCGCGCGATCCCCGAGGTGTTGATCGCCTGACCGTTCATGAGGGCGGCCACCGGAAGAAACCGCGCGAACCCAGGGAGGTTCCGCGCAGCCGCTTCTGCTCGAATCTCTTCCTGGAGGTAGAGCAGCACCCAGGCCTCCAGCACCTCCCGTGGCCTCGGGCTGGTCCACACCAGCGGGAGGGACCCGTGACGGAGAACCCGTTCGAGCTCGAAGTCGTCACCCAGTTCGGTTGCGGTCAGGGGGAACATTGTCCGCAGCAGCGCCCGGCCGGCGAGCAGATTCACCCCGGCGGCCCGTAGCTTCCGCGCGCTCGAGCCCAGCAGCCCGAAGTTCAGCCGCCGCGACTCGATCAGTCGGTGGACTTCGTTCAGGAGAGTCGGAAGCCGCTGTACCTCGTCCACAACGACCCAGCTTCCGGGCGGGAGGTGCTGGATGGACTGGGCGAAGAGCGAAGGGTCGGCAAGCAAATCCTGATACAGCCGCTGGTCCAGAAGATCCATCCAGCTCGCCCCCGGAAACGCATCGCGCGCCCAGGTGCTCTTCCCGACTCCTCGCAGACCGAGCAGGAAGAAACTCTGCTCCGGCCGTCGAAGCAGTCTGGAGTATTTGGATAACACGACATCAATAATACATGAAAAATGCCGACATACTTGTCATGAATATCACATCAAGGCGGCCCGTCGTAGAATCGGAGACATGACGAACCGCTTGTGGCGATTGGCGGTGTGTACTTCCTTGGCCCTTTTGAGCGCCGGGTTCGCAGGGTGTCAATCCGACTTGGAAAAGGCCGAGGAAAGACTCCGTGACGCGCAAAGGGAAGTTCGCCAAGCGAAGCGGGCCCTGCAAGACGAGAACGAGGCCATCGCGCGGCGTGCCTTGCGTGGCGAACAGCGTCCTTGGTTAGAAAGAAACCTGGTACCGGATCTGACGGATTCGGAGGCGTTGCGAAGCCTCGCGGGATGGGTACAGGCCGCCGAGGCGGAAGAGCACCGAGCACTTCGGGCGGTCCTGGCGTTGCGCGAGCGGCCGACAACAGTCCCGACACCCACCGCCGGTATGGCTCCCAGATCCACAGAGACGGGACACAAGGACGTAGCTGACCCGACCGCCCTACCGAGTACCGCCGAAGTTGAAGCGTTGAGGGCCGCCGCCCCCAAGGAATTCGCTGTTTGGACCACGATGAGAGCTTCCCCGAACTTGGTCCGTTGGCGGGCCGCGGTGCTGGTAGCTTGGCAACGCGTGAAGCAGGCCGCGCCAGAGGAATACGCTGTCTGGCGAGCGGCCCGCCAAGACGGTTATCCCGACGAATTTCGTGACGCCGAAGAAGAGTACTACGCGGACTTGGCAGCAGACAGCCGAGAAGAACGTCCAGAAGTCCGCGCGGCAATCGAGACTGTCAGAGCACGAGTTTCACCGCATGACTTCGGCGCTTGGCGCATTTCACGAGCTTCCGACCCGGCTGACGCGAAACCTAGTCGCTTGGAAGAGGCTGCGTGGCGCTATGCGGCAGCCGTGATGGACCTGGAGGAAGCCGCTCCAATGGAATGGGCTGCGTTTGACGCCGCCGAACGCGCGCGTGGACGCGATCCCATCAGCCTGCGCCCACTTCAGACCCCTGGCAAATGAAGTGCACCCACGGTTCCGCGGCGGGAGGCGCGACAAGACCCTCGCAAGCTCTGCCGGGGTGTACGAGTCCCGAGGGAAGGCAGCTCCGTAGAAACGACGATTTGACGTCGCCGGGCCGCTCTCGAGGCGGCCCACTGATTCGCACGCGACACCGTCATCAGCCTGGTCGTCCATGAACCCGTGCGCGGAATGACCGGGGCGCACCGGAGTGGTGCCGCAACGGCGCGTTTCTACGCCGGACACGCGTCGATCCCGTCTGTCGTCCCACGCCTCTGCAGCCGGAGGAGGACGGGACGAACTCGGAGACCCGGATTCCGGACCGAGGAAGGCCCCCTGAGCGAGAATCACCGACTCACTCTTCAAGGGGAGTCGGGTAGTCGGTCGGAGAGGGGCCAGACGACACCTCGAATCTATAGAAGACGGACTCGAGCGTCCGCATCCGGTCCTTGTAGAGCTGTTTTTCCCGCGGCAAAGTCTCATCCCAAACCCGAACAAACAGAACACAGCCGTTTGCGTCACTCCAACGGCGGATCGGCAGGGTCTGGTCATGGAATTCAGTATCGCCCAGCCACCGTCCCGTGGAGACCCCGGAGAGGATCGCCGGCGGGGGCGGCGTGCTGCGGGCGGGCACGTACGCGGGGGCACGGGTCCGTTGGAGGAAGTAGCCATTGCCGGCCAGAGCCACATCGTAAAGATAGGCTGGACGACCGCGCGCGTTTTGTAAGCAGCTCGGGTTCTCAGTCCCGCCCGATCCGCCTTTGCTCTGCCGGATTGCGTCAAGTATCTCTTCCGGAGTGCGGCCGGACTTCGCGGCCACACTCGCCAGGTCCGAGAGCCTCCGCAAGGATTCAGGCGAGACGTCGAGCTCGGCGGAAACAAGGGCCTGCCGCAGCCGTTCAGCAGCAGCCTGTCGGCCGGGCTCATGTTCGAGTGCCTGCCGCACGTCGTCGGCGGAGAGGCCGGAGTTCGCGAGTTGCTTCGCGGTCTCCGCCAACTCGCGCATAGTGGCCGGATCCGGTTCGAGGCCTGCCTCCGAGAGCGCTCGGCGCAGATCCCGGACCGCCCGGTCGCGGCGGGTACCACCCACTCGGTCCTGAAGCTCCCGTGGCGAGAGGCCGGTGTTTGCGGACACCTCCGCCAAGTCCGCGAGTTCGCGCATCGCTTCGGGGCTCGGGGCAAGCCCGGCTGCTTCGAGGGCTCGTTCGAGTTCACGGACGGATTGGCTCTCATCGGCGCGATCCATGGCCTCCCGCATCTTGCCCGGCGTCACTCCGGCGTCGGCGGCGGCGGCCGCCGCGGCGGTTAACTCCCGCAGATTGCCGGGCGTAGGTTCGATGCCCGCATCGGCAAGGGTTTTGCCCAGAGTGTCGGAGGCTGCCGAAACGCTGGCGTCCTCCATAGCGCGCCGGAGTTCGGCCGCCGTCATGCCCGATTCCCTCACGATGTTGGTGACGGCGACCAAATCGCGCATCGAGCCGTCGGTGATCTCGACACCGGACTCGTGGAGCGCCTCCGCCAGCCTGCGTGCGGAGCTGCCCTCGTCGCGCCACTGCTCGGCGAGCTTCAGAATCACCAGAATCGCGTCCGACCGCTCTTCGCGAAGGTCTTCCTCCACAACCCGTTCCAGTTCCCGCCAGCGCTCCCCATCGGTCGGCCCGTCCCCGGCCCCTGACGCGTCCGTCGGCTCGGTCCTGTAGGCAGCGAGCTGATCCTCGAGGTTCTCCTGCTTGCGCCGGGACTCCTCCCGCTCCCAGACGAAGAGCGCAGCAAACGCGAGCAGCAGCGCGAATACAAGCAACAGGACCGTTTCGGCCATAGTGAGGCCGAGGACCATCCCTCGTGGAAACGTCCGATTCCCGCCCAGACTCATGACCGGAACCACCGCAACCAAGAACGCGGCGCACTCGCCGTCCGCATATCTCGGAGCACCACAGCAAGCTCCTGGCGGGTCGCTGCCAGTTGCTCGCTCACGCCACGAAGCGCTTCGACAGAATCGGAAACGCCCCGTCTGAATTCCGCGAGCTCCGTGAGCAGTTCTTTCCCTTCGGCGCCAAGGCTCGAGGCATGCCCGTCCAGTGTTCGAATCGTGCGGGCAGCGTCGCTCATGACCGCGGACGCATCAGCGAGATTCTGGGCCCCCGAGGCAATCCGGCCCATTGACTCGACGAGCCGATCCACGATGCTGCCGGCCTTCTCGACCGCCCCGCTCTGCGTGTCCCAGCCCTCGCGCAACCGATGAACACTGCCTTCGAGAACCTGGGCCGTGACTCGTAGCTCCTCAACGGTCGGCGCTACAACTCGGTCAGCAAACATCTTCCGTAGGTCGAGGTCTGCGATACCTGCCGCATGTCCTGCAAGCGCTTCGCTTACATTCCGAGCGCCCGCGGCAATCTCCTCGCGCCGCTCGCTCAGGTTGTCGGCGGCGGATGCCACACTGCTGCTCAATCGAGAGGCCGCCGTCTCGAACCTAGCTAGTGACGCGGCGCTCCGCGAGAGTTCCGCGGAGCGCTCGCCGAGCAATACGGTCGCGTCCGCGACCGTGCTCTCGAAGGCTGTCAGCGATGTCTCAGCCAAGGACACACGGTCCTTCGATTGCTCGATCTCGGCGATCGCCTCAGAGACCGCGCGCTCGACGTCGTTCTTCATACGTTTGCGAAACTCCCGGAACTCCGAGACCGTGTAATCGAGTTCCCCCCGGAGTCGGCGGCCCGCGGCGGCGAGGCCAGCACCGGTCGACCCTACGGCATCGGAGTCACCATCCTCGCCGCGGCCAAGCCAAACCCGAAACGCCATCCCCAATATGGTCGATGAGATCGCCACGCCGAACCCGCTGAGCACCCCACGGATGACGTCGGGATCATCTCCGAGACTCCGCCCAACCTGAACCAACGATGCTGCCAGCGACGCGAGGGTGTACAGGAACCCCAGGTAGTACGTTTGGTCTCCGGCAGCGTCGAAGCAGGGTCTGCGCTCCTCTCCATCCCAGACGCGGTTCGCATAGATGCCCACCATCACGCAGGCGGCGATCGGAGCCGGCCAGATGCTGGCGAGCGTCAGCTTCAGCAGGACGATCAGGGCAGCTCCGACGAGGAAGAACGCGAAGAACTCCGCGCGATCGTCGCGTTCCATGCGCTCAGCTTGCGTTCAGGCCGCTGATCCTCGTGATTCGGTCGAGCTGCCCGCCCTGGTCCTCGATCCATTTCGTCCAGAATTCGATCAACTCCATGGCGCCTCCGATGTCCTCGTGCTGGCGGCGCTGCACGAAGAGCACTTCCACGCGCACCTCCCGAAGGTCCGAGCTCACCGCCGCCGCGCTGCCGGTGCGCGCGAACGCAACGTAATCCGGCACCCCGCGGTACACCGAGAGGTGCTCGGAGTGCTGCATCAGATCCGAAACGAGCACGAGGCGCTTTGGCACGGCCTCAAATCGCCCCCTTGACAGGAGGGTCACCGAGATCGCCTGGATGTTCTCCATCAGCGGGGATGCATCAGCTTCCGAAGCATCGAGCGTCTCCCGAAACACCCGGTCGAGCGGCCCACGGAACTGTTCCGCGAGACGTCTTCGAATGAGGCGGGGGTTCTGAGTCAGTTGGCTCGCGGTCTCTGGGTCGCCCGGGTGGCAGCGTGTTAGGAGGGGATCGAAGGGGCTGACAGCGCTCCCTACCGAGGAGGAGCGGTAGGCAGCCACCATTTCGTCGGGTTCGGTGGCGCTGACGAGGTCCTCGAGCTTGCCGAGGACATCGGCCCGGCTCACCGGCTCGACGCGGTCGGTGGTATCCACGTAGATCGCGGTAACGCCGACGGGGCCAGCCACCGGACAATTGGTTCCCGGCTCCCGACTTACCGGCTCAGGCCGCAAGGCGACAAAGGCGACAATCCCCCCAACGACGACCAACCCACAGAGTGCGATTCCCACAATCTGCAGCTTCTCTTCCATGGGACGACCACGCGGCTGCGCGCCGTGTCGTCCGAACTTGCGGTTAGGGCGCACTGAGCCTGCTCCCAACCGGCAGTTCCTGAGTCGGGTCCGCGTCGGCGCCCGCTGGGATCGGGCGCCCGGCCGCCCTCGTCCTCCCAGGCTCGAAGAGTTCAGTACACACTTCCTCGTGCCGCCCGAGAATTGCCTCGTGGGCCTGCTGGAATGCCTGCTCCATCGGTGCGGACTCCAAAGTAGGAGCCGAATTCTGGTAGAGCGAGCGGTCTATCTCCGGCACGAGGAGCCCCCAGGGCCGCGCGTGACACGCGGGTATCCCTGAGTCGGGACGGGCCTCCCGGTTCGCGGCCCGGTAGTCACGGACGAGCATCTGACCGACCTCGTTCAGGGACTCCGCGTGGTGGTCGAACGCAGCGATGAGTTCGCCGACCCGCTTCGCGATGCGAGCCCGCTCAGCGGGTGCCCGCTTGAAGTCGAACACGATGCGCTTGATCTCGTCCAGTGATCGGCTCTTCGCTTGCCCCATCTCCTCGGCAACCTCTTCGACCTTGCGTTCGTAGCGTTCCCGTGCCTGGATCATGGCGAGGTGACGTTTGCCGTACTCCGGGTAGGCGTCGTCGAGCTTGTAACCGTCAGCAAAAGCGATCAGGGAAAAGAACAGCCCCATACCGAAGAGGAGCCAGGACTGGGCATCGACTAGGCCGAAGGGATCGGTGAGCATGCGGTCCACGACCTCGGACTCGATGTTGGCGGCGAGGGCTCCGGAGAGTTCTCGGTAATGCGCCACCGCGAGGTTCAGCACGAGGAGCAAAGCTCCGTACGTCGCGACCAACAGCAGGGCCAGCGCCTGCCACCAGACGTTGACGTGGTGCAGGTGCCGGCTGAACGGACCGAACAGCCAGAACGCAGGAAGGACATTCAGGAGGGCAACCACCACCGCCACCGAGACTCCACCGACGAGGCCCGTTTCCTGACCCACGGCGAGGAAGCTCCCGTTCAACAACGCCTCGATGCCCAGCACGCCGAACGCCAAGGCCCACATGAAAGTCTTCTTCAGGCCTGTGGGGTACGAGGGCTCCCGGCGGAGCCGGTTGCGCTGCCGGAAGTCGGCGAGGTCCTCCTTCCGCTTTGTGCGCTCGAACGACGCCTCGTGGAGCGCCAAGCGGCGGGTCTGTCGAATGCCGTCCAACTCGGCCTCCGCCCGTGCTCGGGATGCGTGGATGTCGACCGGGCCGTAACGGCTGAATTCTTCCGTCTGTTCGAAGTCGCTCTGCGCCTGACGGCGCAACTCGCCGAAGCGGGCGGCCGCATCCTGAATACGGCCTTCGATGTTGGCGGTGATCCGAGCTTCTTCGGGGTCGTTCGCTGCGTCGAGGGGCGGCCTGCCCAGTTCGCCGGCGTGCCGCCCGAGTTCCCGCGGATCGAGTTGTCGCGACAGCACCGCCGGATCCACTGGATCGAAGAATGTGTCAGAAGGATGGGGCACGGCGATTGCGACGCGTCGGGTCGGCTGGGCGTGAGTTTCCGGGGATCGGCGTTTCCGGCCTGCTACATGCCGGAGACGCGGCCGGCGATCCGGTAGCACTGGAAGATCACGTGCCAGGCAATCGCCACGATCACCAGCCAGGCCACCCAGTAGTAGTCGCCGGGGATCCCGAAGTTGCCGCCGAAGAACGGCGTGGCGTGCTCGTTCGCCATCGCCCACAGGAGCGGCAGCGACATGTAGGTGTTGTGCCTGGACCTGAGGCCGGCGAGCGCCGGGTCGGCGGCGGCCGGAGCCTCGCCGGCCTTTACGGCCGCGATGATCCGCTGCTGGGCCGGCCAGATCCGGAACCAGACGTTGAACGCCATCATGGTTCCGAACATGGCGCCGGTGTGGATCAGGACCGCCCGCGGCGTGAAGGCGCCGACGTTGACGAACAGGAACACCGCGACCGCGAGCAACAGGAAGGAGACGATGGTCGCCGCCCGTACGTTGGACTTCAGCCCGCTATTCCACAACGCGTCATACACGAAGACCGCCAGGAAGGTGATCAGCACCATGGCGATGGCGCCGCCGCCCCAGCCGTCTCCGGGATCGAACATCAGCCCGCCATGCCAGAAGACAAGGAGGAGCAACACGACGCCGGTGATCCATGTCCACGCGGCGCCCCAGCGGAACCAGTAGAGGGCGCGCGGCATGAGTTCGGGCACCACCTTCTGCTTCGTGGGTCCGTCGAGCTTCGCGGCCATCTGACCGTTCACGAAGTTGAAAAAGTAAAGGTGGCCGATCCAGATGATCCCCACGAAGATGTGGAGCCAGCGGAATACGAACGTGATCCCGTCCATTAGGCCTTCCATCATGGTGTCTTGCCTCCCTTCTGGGGCATCGGGTGAATTTCCGATTGTATCCGGGGCGAGGCCGGCGAAGGCCACCTCCGACCGGTATCCGGTGAGTTCCACGAAGCCGCGACCCGGAGGGAAGCCGGCGGATCCGGAACCGGCGGCTTCGACCCGGACCGCTCCTTCCCAGTAGGGAATGTCAGGCCCGGCCTGGCCGGCCGGACGGCGGTTTTCCTGGTTCGGGAGGAGCGGGCGGACGACCAGATCGATGTTTTCTCCGGGAACGCGAATCCGCCACCCCGCCGGGTAGGGGCGCGCCCCTTCGTCATCCGATGCGAGATCGGGCGGCATCCAGGTGTCGAGGACGTCAACCTCCGCGCTTCGAACCCTCCTGCTCATGCCCCCATCCGCATCTCGCAGAGTGCCGTCGGTGTAGGACAGGGATCCGTCGCGGCGCCGCAGCAGGTAGAGCATGAGATCGCGGCCGTCTCCCAGGTTCAGGCCGAACCAGTCCCACCCGCTCTGATCGGCCCCAAGCCACGTCGAGCCGAATTCCCGATCCATCCAGCCGCTTCCGGCAATTTCCACGCTCGTGTCGCCGAGTTCGAGCGATCCCGTTACCTCGAGCCGGGGGTGGCCGTAGTAGAAGCTGGCCGACCCGCCCTCCGATTTTGGCGAGTGCCCGGCGTCGCCGTGGAGCCAGGGGACCTCGGTCGGAACGGCGCTGAGTTCCATCCGGAGTCCCCGTTGGCTATCGGCCGCACCGAAACGGAACCCGCCGTCGCGATACGTCAGAAACCAGGGGTCCGCCGTCCCGGGCGGCCCCCGCATCCAGGCGATTTCCGGGTGCGGATGGGTCCCGAAACGGGCCAAGCCGGGGACCTCCCGGTGAATGGCCTGGGTGAAGACCCGCTGGCCGGTCGCCAGGTCGGCAACCGCGGCGTGCCCCATCGCCACGTAGCCTGTTTCCCAGGGGGAAGGCGCGGCAGAGGGCGCGGCAAGGGTCAACCCGGTGCGAAACAGGGTGAACTGCCAGGCGAACCGGCGGGAGCCGTCGGCCGCATCGGCGAAACCGACGAAGTACCACCATTCGGTCCGGTAGCCGGCGTGAGCCCAATGATCGTTCGGGAACTCCCAGGGATAGCCCGGTTCCGCCTGCTGCCATTCCTGCGCCGTGGCCGGCGGGGTGGCCAGGAGCACGACGGAGAGCGCCAGCCAACCGGAACGGATCATCAAATCTCCTGGCGGAGGGTGGTCGCATCCATGCGGGAGGCCAGGCGCGCGGGAAGAACGGCGGCGAGGAGACCCGCCAGCACGACCGCCGCCGCCTGCGCCGCCAGGATTCCCAGCGGCCAATGGAGCGCCAGGGTCCAACCAAACCACACCGGGTTGACGACCTCGACCAGCAACAGGGTGAGGACGACCCCCGCACCGCCGCCGATCATCAGCGAAATCCCGACGATCACGAGCGTCCGGCCCAGCAAGCCGGCGGCGACCTGTCCCCGGCTCGCCCCCAGCGCCCGGTTGAGCGCCAGTTCCGGCGCACGCTCGCGCACCAGGGTCCAGAGGAAGAGTCCCACTCCGAGCGCCGCAATCACGAGCGCGAAGACGCGCAGGAGTCCGGTCACCGCCATGGTCTGGTCGAACACGTCGAGCGCCCGTGAACGGAGAGCGGCGTTTTCCACAACATTGGCACTGAGCCCCAGCGTCCGTTCCAGGCGGCTGGCCGCCGCTGCGCGATCCGACCCCTCCCGGAGGTACAACGCGGCGCCGTGAACGGGCGCCTCCGCTCCGGGCTCCGGCGGGTAGAGGGAATTCATGAGCGTCCGGTCCAGGAACAGCGCTCCCTGCTCGTTTCCGTAATCCCGATAAACCCCGGCGACCCGGAGCGGACGGGCGGTCGTCGCACCGGGAAGCGACAGCGCGGCCCCCGCCTCCAGGTCCAGCCGCCGCGCGAGCGGCTCGGATGCCAGCAGCTCGCCCGCTCGGAATCCCGTGAGCGCCGCCTCCCGATCTCCGAGAACGGAAAAGCGGTCTCCGGCCGCGGCGAGGGCGGCGTCCACTCCCAACACGGCAATCGGCCTCCCTTCGAGCCGAATCCGAAGGGCTCGCAGCAGATCACGGTCCCGAACGTCCGGATCCGCGGCGATAACCGCCAGCACCTCGGCGGAGAGCGCTCGCCGCTCGGAGGCGATCGAGCGCGCTCCGCCCGCTCCCCCTGCCCGCGACACGTAGATGTCGGCGGCCAGCGTTTCGCCCAGCCAGCCATCGAGGGTTGCCCGGAAGCTCCCGATCAGGGAACTCACCCCGACCAGCATGGTCACCGCCACCACCAGCGCCGCCGCCGGTGGTCCCGTGGAGCCGGGCTCCCGGAGCGCGGCGAGGATCCCCCGGCCGACGGCGGAGTTCTGCCCTGCCCGGAAACCTGATGCCAACCGGATGACCGCGTCCGGGAGGAGCGCGGCCCCGATCAGGAGCGCACCGGCCGCGCCGAAGCCGCTGCCCGGAAGCGCCGGCCAACTCCCGGGATCGAGAGCCGCCCACACGGCAACCCCGATCAGCGCCGTCCCGGCGAGCGGCGGCCCGAGGCGCCAGAAACGGCGGCGCGCCGAAGACAGCGAAACCCGTCCCGGGGCGAGCAGAGTCACCGGCGCGCGGGACGCCTCCGCGAATACTTGCGGCGCCGCCCCGGCCAGCGCTGCCGTCACCGCGACGAGCCCTGCCAGCAGGACGACTTGCGGATCGATCGTCAGGCTCTCGATCCGTTCCAGCAGGTAGAGGTTCGAGATCGTGGCGCTGACGCGATCCAGCGAAGCGCCGGCAGCCAGGGCGCCCACGGGAATGCCGAGGGCGGCCCCGACGAGCGCCATGAGCAAGACCTCGCCCAGGAGGAACACCCCCACGCGCCGGCCCGATGCCCCGAGCGCCCGATAGAGGCCGATCTCCTGACGGCGCGCGGCGAGCGCCGCGCGGACGCTCGCGTACACCAGGAACGCCGCCACCAGCAGGCTGACCGCCGAGAGCGCGAGGAGATTCAGCCGGAACGCCGAGAAAAGCTCCGCCCCTTCGGCCCGCAGGGTTCCGCTCGCCTCGATCCTGGCTCCGGGAATCCGGGTGGACAGCGCGCTCCGGATCCTCTCGACCTCGAATCCCTCCGCCACCGACACCTCGATCCGGTCAACACCCGCTCGTCCCCGGAGCGCCTGGGCGTAGGCGAGGTCCACGAAGGCGGACGCGCGTCCGTCCTCGCCGGGATACGTCCCTGCCACCAGCGTGGGCCGCCGGCCCGCGGGCCCCGCGCCATCCAGGCCGATCCACACCGGATCGAGCGTGCCGACCCCGAGCCGCGCCGCAACCCGCTCCGGCAGGACGATGCCTCCGGAGAAGAAGACCTCGGAAGCGAGAGTCGCCTGATCTCCTTCTGCACCTGCGAAGTCGAAGGATCCAGAGACGATGTCCACTCCCCACCCGGGGACCGCTGCCTCCTGGTCGGGAGTTCCCACCCGCAGTCCGGCCAGACGGAGCACGGGCGCGGCGCGCCGAACACCCGGGGTAGCGAGAATGTTCGGCCAGGCGTCGTCCGGAACGCTTCCCGCTTCCTCCACGAGCCCGGTCACGACGAGATCGGCGCCACCCGATACGACCTCCAGGCTGGCGTCCATGGTTGCGAGCGCCGCCCGGTTCAGGAGCTGTACCGACAACACCGCGCCGGCGCCCAGCGCAATGGCCAGGAGGGGGAGTGCACCCAGCGCCGGCGCCGCCCGGAAGCGGGCCGGCGCGGCGCGAAGCAGCAGCCGGATCACTCGGAGCCGGGAGACGGCGCCGCTCCGTCCACGGTGAGACGGCCGGCGCGCAGCCGGAGCCGCGTGTCCGCGCGGGCGGCAAGCTCGGGATCGTGGGTCGCCAGCAGCAGTCCGGCGCCGCGCTCGCGTACCAGGCGGAACAGCAGTTCCGCCACCCGAGTCGCGCCGCGGGCGTCGAGGTTCCCGGTCGGTTCGTCGGCCAACAGGAGTGCGGGCTGGAGGAGGAGCGCCCGGGCGATCGCCGTCCTCTGCATTTCGCCCCCGGAGAGCCGCCGCGCCGGCTCCCGGGCCCGGCGCTCCAGACCCACCGCCGAAAGCAGCCGGTCGGCGGCCGCGCCCACCTCCGTGGGCGGCGCGCCGTTATCCGGCACCCGGCTAACGCCGGCAATGCGGGCCGGCAACAGGACGTTCTCCCGAACACTCAGATAGGGCACGAGATGGAAAAACTGAAACACGAGCCCTACAAAGCGGCCACGGAGGCGGCTGCGTTCCGAATCGGGGAGGCCGGCCAACTCCTGTCCACCGAGGCGGACGGTCCCATCGCTCGGGGTCTCGATCCCTGCCGCGAGGTGAAGCAGGGTGCTCTTTCCGCTGCCGGACCGGCCCGCGACGGAGACCGTTTCACCAGCCCGGATCGTCAGGCTGACCGAATCGAGGACCGTCAGTTCCGAGCCGTCCGCCTGGGGATAGCGCCGGACGACATCGGCCAGCTCCAGGACCGGGCTCATCCCGACGGCTTCGTGCTTACCCCGTTTCTCGCCGCCACCACCTCGGCCATGACCGCGAGCGCGATCTGGTCCGGCGTGCGCGCGCCGATCGGGAGCCCGATGGGCGCCGCGATGCGCCGCAGCGCCGCCTCCGAAACGCCTCTTTCCCTGAGCCGCTCCAGACGCCGTGCGTGCGTCTTCCGGCTGCCGAGCGCCCCCACATAGAAGGCAGGACTCTCGAGGGCCGCGGCGAGCGCCGGGTCGTCCAGCTTTGGGTCATGGGTCAGGGTCGCGACCGCGGTGCTCGCGTCGAGCCCGATTCGCTCGAATCCCCGGTCGGGCCAGTCGTTCACGACCTCCACCCCCGGGAAACGCTCGGCGGAGGCGAATACCGGACGCGGATCACAGATCACCGGGCGATAGCCAACGCGGGCCGCGAGCTCGGAAAGCGTTTGCGCAATGTGGACTCCGCCAACGATGACCAGCGATTCCGGCGGCAGAATGACGTCGCAGAAGACGGTCCCGTCTTCGGTATCCACCGCCAGGGGCTTCTCGGAAGAGAGCGCGCTCTCCACAACCTCGTTGAGCGCCGGGGAACCGATGCCGGGGGACCCGGCGACCTTGACCAGGCTGTCACCGAGGTTCGGCCCGGACGTCACCACCGCCAGCCCGACGGGGTCGCGGCGTTTCATCCCCTCCCGAACCTGGCGCAGCAACTCCCGGTCCGCCCGCTCGACGAAGACCGAGAGCGACCCTCCGCAGGCAAGACCCACTCCCCAGGCCAGTTCATCGGAGACCGCAAAACGGAGAAGGCGCGGCTCGCCGCTCCTGATGACGTCACGGGCCGCCTGCACCACGCTCGATTCCACGCAGCCGCCACTGACCGAGCCGGCGATCCGGCCCTCGCCGTCAATAGTCATCCGGGCGCCCGGCCGCCTGGGTCCCGAGCCCCACGTGTGGACCACGGTGGAGATCGCCAGTGGACCCTCCCCGTCGAGCCAGGAGTCCAGAACGGGGGCGACGTCACGCATGGGCTGCTTGGGCCCGGATTATCGTGCGGATGGAGCCGGGGCGGCGGAACGTCCCACCGGATCCAGCTTCGCCAGGTGCTCGGCCAGCGAGCGCACGCTCGCCAGGTTGTTCACCGGGAGGAAGTCGTGGATGTGGGGAAGCGCGGCGGCCATTCCCCGGGTCAGCGGCTTGTAGCCCTCGTCGGAGAGCAGCGGGTTCAGCCAGACCACCCGCCAGGCGAGCCCCCGGAGTCGTTCCATCTCCGAGGCGACCAGTACCGGGTCGCCGCGGTCCCACCCGTCGCTCACGAGCAGCACCACCGCGGAAGATGTCGGCAGGCGCCGCGCCCACTCGAGATTGAACCGGTGGAGGGCCTCGCCGATGCGCGTCCCGCCCGACCAGTCCCGAACGGCTTCCGAAGCCTCCTGCAGGGCCCGGTCCACCCGGCGGTCGGCGAGCTTCCGCGTGATCCGGGTGAGCCGGGTGGCAAAGACGAACGCTTCCACCCGGCCCGCCGACCCGTGCGAGAGTCCATACAGAAAGTGGAGCAGAATCCGCGCCGTCTGCTCCATGGAACCGCTCACATCGGCGAGCACGATGAGCGGTCGTGGCTTCTCCCGGCGGCGACGGCGCTCGAGGCGCACCCATTCCCCGCCCGACCGGAGCCCTTCGCGGAGAGTGCGGCGAAGATCCAGATTCCGGCTCCTGCCGGGCCGGAACCGCACCACCCGGCGGCGCGCCGCCTTCCACCCGGCGTCCCGGATCAGGGCGCGAACCTCCCGAAGTTCGTCCTCGTCCAGGTCCGAGAAGTCACGCTGCTCCAGGGACTCGCGGTCGCTCCAGGTGCGGCGCGCGAAGGGGTGCGGCGGCGGCTCGTCCGGCCCGGCGGCTCCTCCCGGCGCAACCGGCCGGAGAGTCGCCTGCCGGACCGGAGAACGCTGCTTCCGGAGCGTCATCCCCGGAAGCCGCGTCCGCGTCCACCGCTCGGGAGGCGTCTCCCAGAAGAGCGCGAAGGCGGCGTCGAAGAGTTCGAGATCCTCGCGCCGATGGATGAGCAGCGCCCGCGCGGCGGCATGGAATTCCTCCCGCCGGAAGACCTCGATGAGCGGGAGCGCCTGCGCGAGGTCCAGCATCCGGGCGGTCGAGACCGGCAGGCCGATCCCCCGCAGGAGCCGCCCGAAGAGCGTCAGGTTCTGGAGGAGAGGAGGGAGCGCAGGGACGCGCCCCGGGGCCCCGTTCCGGGCGGCGGGGCTCAAGAAACCCCGGTGGCCAACCGGGTGAGGATGGCCCCCGCCCGCTCTCCGCGCACCATTTCCAGATCGTCGCGGTACTTGAGCAGCGCTCCGAGAGTGCGATCCACGGCGGCCTCGTCGAGCGCGGTCTTTCCGAGCGCGGCCAGCGCCATCGTCCAGTCCAGGGTCTCGGACACGCCCGGGCGCTTGAACAGATCGATTTCGCGCAATTCCTGGGCGAAACGGGTTGCCTCGGCCGCCAGTTGGGCCGCCGCGTGCGGTACCCGCTCGCGGACGATCTCGAGTTCGCGTTCGTAGCTCGGATAAGGAATCCAGTGGTAGAGGCAGCGGCGCTTCAGCGCGTCGTGCACCTCGCGGGTCCGATTCGAAGTCAGGACCACGACTGGCGGCGCCGCCGCCCGGATCGTGCCGACCTCGGGGATCGTGATCTGGAAGTCCGAGAGGACTTCGAGCAAATAGGCCTCGAACTCCTCGTCGCTGCGGTCCACCTCGTCAATGAGCAGCACCGGCCGGCTTTCCGGGGACGAGGTCTCGATCGCGTGCAGCAACGGCCGGCGCAAGAGGAAGTCAGGCCCGAAGAGATCCTGTTGCTCCATGGCCGCGCCGCGACTCTCGGCGAGCCGGATGGCGAGCATCTGCCGCGTGTAGTTCCACTCGTAGACCGCCTGGGCGATGTCCAGCCCTTCGTAGCACTGGAGCCGGATCAGCGGCGCCCCGAGGACGGCGGCGGTGACCTTGGCAAGCTCGGTCTTGCCGACACCGGCCTCTCCCTCGAGGAAGAGCGGCCGCTCCAGGCGGAGAGCCAGGAAGAGCGCCGTGGCGAGCGCGCTGTCGGCGATGTACCCCTGCCCCGCGAGTTCCCCGTTGAGTTCGGGAACCGAGGAGACAGGCGCCCGGCCCGTCACCGAGGCCGGCGTCATGAAGCGGTTAACAGCCTGTGGTGAAACCCTCGTGAGCGCCGAGACGGGCGAGGCGCCCGGCTGACAAGGCGCGTGAGGGCGGAATACCGGGTGTATTTCGGCCGAAACGCAACGATGAGCGCCGCAAAGCGGCGCGGTTCAGCCGGGATGGATCGCACGTCGAACGCCGCGGGGGTTTTGCCACAGGCGGTTAAGCGCCGGCGCGCTCGGCTGCGACGGCCAGGGCGCGCTTCGTGTACACCCCGGCGAGGTGAACCCGGAATTCTCCGGAAGCGTAGAGGTCACCAAGCGGCTCGTCGCAGGCTTCGGCGACACAGGCGGCGGCCGCCGCAATCCGGTCGGCGCTCGCCGGGC
>MKWU01000731.1_pt1 | contig 61506 bp, 49 predicted proteins | sample 809101 | NCBI WGS metagenome assembly MKWU01 (sample SAMN05860141, study PRJNA318959) | sponge metagenome | host: Aplysina aerophoba | place: Slovenia: Piran, Adriatic Sea, Gulf of Piran | collected 2013-05-07
TGGCTGCGGAGTTGTTGATAGGTCGACTGTTTCATGACCGCCGCCTCCGGGTCTGTGCCTCAACATGACGTTGATACACCCCCAGATCGATCACCGGTTCAGTGGCCAGGGTCTCTCCTCTGATACCCGAAGCGATCGCCAAAGCCGCGGCGGTGGGCGGCCGGTTCGGTTTCGGTTTGCACGGTCGTTTGGTGGTGAACGCCGCCAACACGACGTTCTCCAAAGCCGCGGTGTGCTCAGGCAAACGCACCACCCGTCCCAGACCCCTGGGGACTTTGCGGTGAGTGGCTACCAGCCTCCCCGACTCAGACACCATATCGATGGTGGGGTCTCCCAGGCGCCAACGCACCGTCACCTGGGTGTCTATCACCCCAGGTGGCACCGAATATTGGTTGCCCCACACCGACACCAGCCCATTCGCCGCCACCTTGCGTTCCAAAGTGCCTTCCGCCGGATAAGCAACCGGGGGAAGCTCCAACAATGGCTCCCCGTCGGCCAACTCGCCGACGGTGACCCCACCCCGCCAGCGAGAGTCACCCACCGATACACAGAACTCGTCCAGACTGTCCTGCGCCTCAGCAAGACTGTTCACCAACGCGGTGCGCCACCACCGCTGAGAGACGTAGTGAATGGCTTTCTCAACCACTCCCTTACGTTGAGGACGATACGGTGGGCACGCATCCACCCCCACCCCGTAATGTTTCGCTACTCCCACGAACGACGGTTGGATACGGCCGGTGCCCGGTGTTATCACGGTGGCCATCTGATCCACCCGCCACCTCCGAGGAGTGCCACCCAGGCGACGCAACACCGCGTCAATGCCCTCCACCAGATGCGGCTGGTCCTGACCCGAGGTGACCCACGCGCGAAACCGGCCCGAATGCGACAGCACACCAACCAGCACAAACGCTCGAGACCCCCACGGGGTGTCCCCAAGTTCCAGCCAGTCCCACTGGCACTCCTCGCCCGGTGGATGATCGATAATCGCCGACGGTCTGCCCTTGGTGCCCGCACAGGCGCCACACGACGGTCGCAGACCCCGATGGCGGATCTTCCGCACCAACGTGGGATAGCTCTGCGCATAGCCCAAAGCCACCACCTCGTCGAACAACGCCGACGCCCAAACATGCGGATCGTCGGACAGCCGCTGACGCACATACGCCTCGAACGGATCGAACGGATCCGACTCGCCAAGGGCTCGTTCTCCCGGCATCCGCTCGCCCGACAGATACGCTCGCACCGTCTTACGGTCTCTTCCCAAATGACGAGCGATAGCCGAGATCGACCACCCCCGCCTCCTCAAAGCATGAACTTCCACGTACTCCTCCTTTACCAACATAAGAGGCAGGGCTCCTCTCCAAAGCTGCCAACGTTTCCAACCAGCAGCTTGGAAGGGGCCCTACCCGACAACAGGTATTTACCCCCAGGAGGTGGGGAATTTCAGTGATCGAGACTGGGGAATTTCAGTGATCGCCAACACTTGCAGTCGAGGATGCTCCTGACGTCTATGCAACATTGAGCAGGAACCTGAGAAGGACCGGTTTTGCCGTCGGCCAACCCAGTTACCAATGGAGCCGTGAGGTAGATGGAATAACGGTGAAGGTAGAGTTTCTCTGCGATACCGATAAGGTTGAGGCTGGGAGGATCTACAGACCCGGACAAGGCACAGGCTCGGGATTCGCTGCGTGCAACATACCCGGAGCGCAACTTGTGACTCGGGATTTCATCATAGTCGAAGTGGAAGCGGAGCGGCTAGATAACGGCGGCCTGTCAAAGGTGAACCTTCGAGTCGCGGGTATCTTGGCCTACGTTGTCCTCAAAGTCCTGGCGTTTCAAGACAGGCATGGCAACAAAGATGCCTACGATCTCATTTACACCCTGGTGAATTACCCCGGTGGCGGGCCCCCTGCCGCGGCTCGTGCCGCTGCAACCAGCCCTGTGCGACGTGATCCACAAATCGTGACGGGCCACAGGCCTATGCCCAGTTTCTAGCCGACCATAGAAACGCTCCGGGTAGCCCACAGCTTCGAAACACTGCGGTAGAAGCAATCAGGCAGTTTCTTGTCGGCAATCGTGGTGGTTGCCTAACCGTCGACTGACATAACTCGTGCCCCAAACCAAAGCCTTGCAGGGCCCCCCTTCCACCGCAAGCGGGATAGGAGAGGATTTTTCTAACTCTTGGGCAGGTCGTACACCTGGGCGGTGTAGGCCCCGTCCACCACGAGGTTGACCCCGCTCACGTAGCGGGCATCATCGGATGCCAGGTACAGGAAGGCGGAAGCGATGTCGTCTACGGCCGCCAGTCGGTTCATGGGCACCACCGGGAAGCCTTCCGCCCTCCACTTGTCCATCAATTCTGCGCCGGCGATATCCACGGACTGCTGGGTGTCGGCCGGTCCGGGACTGACGCAATTGGCCCGGATATTCCACGGCGCCAGTTCCACCGCGATGGCTTTGGCCAGTGAGATGATCGCCGCCTTGGCCACGCAGTAGGCGGTGAAATTCCGTCCGTGTCCCAAAGCGCTGATGGAGGACGTGAACAGAATCACCCCACCACCCGTCTCTTTCATGGCCTGCGCCGCCCGCTGGGAAAGGGTGAAGTAGGCGTCGAGGTTCACCGACATCACCCGCCGCCAGTCATCGTCGCTCATCTCGATGAAGGGCACCTGCACCCAAGCCGCCGCGTTGGAGATCAACACATCCAGCCGTGAGTCGACCGCCAGGGCCTGCTCAATCGCATCCTGGCATCCGGCGGTCTCACCCAGGTCAACACAGATCGGAACCGGGTTGGCGCCGAGTTCAGCTATCACGGGCGCCACGGCCTCCAATCGATCAGGGCGTCGATCCACCAGATAAAGGTTGGCCGCTCCCTCGGCGGCGAAACGCTCCGCTGTGCGGCGTCCGAACCCGCTACCCGCTCCGGTGACAAACACGTTCTTCCCCGTGAATCGGACCCCCGAAGATGAACTCGGGGCTTGCCCGCCGACGGGTGTTTTGGGATGGTGCCTGATACTGCGAGACATCTTATCCTTCCAGGATGGGGAGAGTGATGCGGGTTGGGTGGGATATGTTGTGCAGCACGGTTTGGGTGGCAGGCATTCCGGCGGTGGAGGGCTCAGTGAACAGGGGCCCGCCGGTGTTCATGTTACGGTCCCACTGGGGAAAATCCGAGCTCCCCAAGACCAGTCGCAGCCGGTGTCCAGGCTTCACTATCGCCGCCACCGGCCCCAGGTCGATGGTGTACTCATAGACGCGGTCCGGCTGGATAGGGGTGGGGTCAGACACCGACTCCCGGTAACGCGCCCGGATGATTCCCTCCTGGAGGTTGATGGAGACGCCTTCGGCGTCCACCGCACACAACCGGGCGGTCCAGTCGGTGTCCGCGGCGGTGGTGGCAGCCCACAGGGTGACCGTTACATCTCCCATCAGCGTCATCTCCCGTGAGAGGGGGTCGGAGGTGTAAACCAAGACCATTCGGGACGTCTCGGAAGCATGCTGGTCGGCGGGCCCCATCGGAGTGATCGTGTCGAAGCAGCAGGAGTGTCCACCCTGGCTGGGAGAGGGAAGGGCCGGATCGTAGACGTACAGGTCTGCAGGCTCCTCTCCGGGTCCTTGGGGGCTCAAAACCCCATCGCCGTACTTGGAGTTGGCCCGGCCTCCCGAGTGGATAAACCAGTCCTGGTATGCAACTCCTGAGGCGGGCCAGTCATCGTAGTGTCTCCATCCTCCGTTGTACAGGTGGACGGTCACCGGACTGTCCAGGACCCCGGTGTCCTTGCCCTTGATCATCTGATCGAACCATCGCACGTGCCAATCGTCAATACTGATCGTGTCGGGCGGGCGACCCTCTGACGCCCCTTGGGGGCTCCAGGGCATGTGGGTCCAAGGTCCCAGCAGCAGTTTCTGGCTGCTGCGGGCGGTCTCGTCGCCGGCTTCGGCTCGCAGACCCGAGAAGTTGCGCACCGTGCCGGAGACGAAGACGTCGTACAGACCTCCCACATGCAAAGCGGGGACGGTTATCCGGCTGTAGTCCTCGTCGATCGACCACCTCTTCCAGTAGTCGTCGTAGGTGCAATGCTCAAGCCAATCGTAGAACCAGGGGGCGTATCCGTCGGAAAGCGGAGGGTATTCCCGAAGAGGGGTAAACCAATACCACCCGGGCGCCTCACCCAGAGAGGTCCCCAGCGCTTCGAAGGAGGCACGATCTCCGGATCGCTGGGCAGTGTCCAATGCCAGCAGATTGGCCCAGTAGAGGATGAACGCCAAAGAGAGAGCGCCGCCGTTGTAGGTCCATCCCTCGTAATACTGGGAGGCGGTGAAGGCGGGGGCGATGGCAGTGAGGCTGGGCGGACGCTTCACCGCAGCCAGCATCTGGGTCGCTCCCACATAGGAAAACCCCCACATGCCCACCCGACCATCGGATCCTGGGAGCCGCGCTGCCCACTCGACAGTGTCATACCCGTCCGAGGACTCGTACAGATAGGGGTAGAACTCACCTTCGGAGGTCGCCCTGCCACGGGAGTCCTGGACCACCACCACATATCCGGCAGAGGCGTACCAGATGGGGTGAGCATGGCCGAAGGGCATGGTGGCGTTGCGCTTGTCGTAGGGAGAACGCATCAGCAGCACCGGCAGCGAGGCAGAGGTCTTCGGGCGATAGACATCCGCGTAGAGGGTGGTTCCGTCTCGCATCCGGGCCGCAACGTCCCGCTCCACAGTGACGTCCGGAACTCCCGGCCAGGGCCTTGGACCGCTCATTGAGGATTCTCCTTTTCGCCTGATAGCATCCCCTGGGTGGGCAATCTCGCCGCCCTGGGTTTTGCTGCCGTCGCGGCAGTAGTCTCAACCGCCGCCACCTTGGACCTTGCCCGTGACCTGCGCCGGCGCCCGCGACCGCACCTGTCAGCCTACACGACGGGAATGGCCATGTTCTCCCTGGCGGTCTGGGCTCTATTCTCTGCCTTGGGCTGGGGATGGCACGGGTTCACCTATCGAGTGTTCTTCCTGTTCGGCGCAGTTCTCAACATCCCGTTTCTGGCACTGGGATCGGTCTTCCTCTCGGTGGGCCGCCGAGCCGGCCACATCATGACGGTGGGCCTGTTCGGCTTCTCCGCCATGGCAACCACCCTGGTGAGCGTCACGCCTTTTCACCGGGCCCTGCCCGAGGGTGGAATCCCCTCCGACATCTTCCCATCCATTGCGGAGGCGGGGTTCGGCCCACGTCTGCTGGCTGCGGTCGCCGGAGGCATGGGAACGTTGGTGCTCGTGACTGCCGCTCTGTGGGGGGCTGTCCGGTTTCGCAAGTCCAATCGGAGGCGGGCGTTGGCGAACCTTGTAATTGTGGCCGGAGTCCTGGCGGCTGCCACCGGAGGCACCATCTTGGGGTTTCTCAACGAATCTTCCTCCTTCTCGGTCTCTCTCCTGGCGGCGGCGTCCCTTATCTGGTGGGGATACCGCTTGTCAGCAACCCGAGTTACCGGCGCCGACCCGATTAGCGGGACAGTTCCGCCCTCAATCTCGGGGTAACAAGTACCAACAGGACGATCGCTAAGGGAGGTCCCGCCGCCACCAGATTGATAAGACCGTAACCGATGGAGTTCATCAGGATTCCCGTCACCACGCTTCCCACCATCACCATGGTCCAGATCGCCGAGTCCGCCCATCCCTCCACCACCTGGCGGACGTCGGCAGGTGCAGCAGCGAACAACATGGAACTACCCGCTATAAAGGAGAAACTCCAACCCAGTCCCAGCAGAAACAACCCGGCGTTCAACATCCAGTATCCCTCATAGGGCGCGGTCCCGGAGAGGTACAGCGAGGTCCATGTCAATGTGGCGCCAATCGCCAGAGCAGTCAGATTTCCGATGCGGTCAACGATCCTTCCCACCAACGGGGCGAAAGCGAACATCCCCACCGCATGGAAGGAAAAGACAATCCCCACGATGTTCAAGCCATACCCCGCGTCTTCGATGCGAAGGGGCGTGGCGGTCATCACCAACACCATCGCCCCCTGGGCGCACAGCAAAGCCAGAATGGACAATTGCACTGAGGGTCGCATGAGGGCGGCACCCACCGACCCTCCAGGGCCGGCCCTGGGCGTAACCTCCGCCTTCACCGCCACCGTTGAGGGATCAGGACGCAGTCCCACCAAGAAGGTGAACCACGAGAGAAGAAAGGCCACCACTGCCAAGAGGAAAGCACCGGCGTACGGGGTGCCCATCGTGCCCTCCACAATCTTGCCGACGCCATCCACGAGATTGGCTCCCAACAGCGATCCGGCAGTGCCCGACCACACCAGCACTCCCACCGCCTTTCCCCTGGTCTCATCATCGGACAACTCAGCCGCGGCGTACCGGGCCAAATGGATGGCGCCCACCCCCATGCCAACGAACACCGCTCCGCCCACCAGCATCCAATACCGATCCCAGACCACCCCTGCCAACTCCAATGCGGCACCCATGGCTGACACCGGAGGTCCCATCACCATAATGAATCGGCGACCGCGCCGCGCGCTCAACCGTCCCAGCAGGTTGGTGCCCAGAGCCTGACCCAGCGCCCCCGCGGCCAGGGGAAGCCCGGCAAGGGTGGTCGACCCGGTCAGGGAACGGGCCGCCACGGTGGCGACTGTCAGGGTGGACACGAAAGCGATCCAGCCCAGCATCGCCCCCACAAAGAGCACAAAAACCAAACGACGCCGAACTGCAGTGAACTCGAGGTCGGTAACCTGACGCTTCACTCCGCTCCGATTCTATTGGCCAAGCAGTGCCCCGCCTCTGCGAGTCTCATTCCGGCGGCCCTCCCACTGCTCCCCGTCATGGATCCGAAGAAGTCGGCCAGCAGGGTGGGAACCCCGGTCAGGCTCGATGACAGCATGCTCCCGCGCCCGGTTAACCGGCAAGTTCGGTCCGAAGACGGGGAGCGAACGAGACCAGCAACCCGATTGCCAGCAAGAAACCCGCCGACACCAGATTCAAGAGTCCGAATCCGATGGCGCTCATGAGGACTCCTGCGGCGGCGCTGCCCGTCATAACCATGACGTGCACCACCGAATCCGCCCACCCCTCCACCACCTGGCGGATGTCTGCCGGCGCAGCGGCAAACAACATGGAACTGGCTGCCACGAAGGAAAAGCTCCAACCCAGGCCCAACAGGAACAACCCGGCGTTGAGCATCCCATACCCGTCAAACGGAGCAATCCCCGACAGGAGCAGAGATGCCAGGGTGACGACTAGTCCGATGCCCAGGACCGACAAATGGCCTACGCGGTCGACCAGTTTGCCCACCAATGGAGCGAAGACGAACATTCCCACGGTGTGGGTGGAGATCACCACTCCCACTATGTTCAGGCCGTAGCCGGCATCCTCAATTCGAAGCGGCGTGGCGGTCATCACGGTCACCATCACCACTTGGGCGGAGATCAAACCCAGAATCGCCACCTGCACGGCCGGAAATCGCAACGCCGCGCCCACCGCGCCTCCCCGTCCGCCGGCGGGCGCCACCTGGGCCACCACAGCCACCTTGGAGGGATCCGGACGAAGCGCCAGCCAGAACAGCAGCCAGGTGAGAAGAAACGCCATTGCAGCCAGCAGGAAGGCGCCGGCATACGGCGAACCCAGGCTGCCCTCCACAATCCGGCCCACCCCTTCCACCAGATTGGCCCCCACCACCGCCCCGAGGGCGCCGGACCAAACCAAGATTCCCATCGTCAATCCCCGGTGCTGCTCCTGGGCCAACTCGGCGGCGACGTACCGGGACAGGTGCTGGGAGCCCAGGCCAACCCCCACGAACACCGCCCCTGCCACCAACATCCAGTACCAACCCACTGCCACGCCGACCAGTTCCAAAACTGCTCCCAGAGCAGAGAGCGGCGGGCCCATCAGCATGATGTACCGACGCCCGCGGCTGGCGCTCAACCTCCCGAACAGGTTGGTGCCCAACGCCTGGCCGAGGGCGCCGGCCGCCAGGGGTATACCCGCCAAGATCGTTGAGCCGGTCAGAGAGCGAGCCGCCACCGTGGCCACGGTCAGGGTGGCGATGAAGCCGATCCATCCCAGGGTGGTACCCGTGAAGAGCACGTACAACAGACGACGCCGAAGTCCGGTGACATCTGGACCGGTAACCTGTTGCTTCACTCCCTCGATTGTATTAGCGACCCCCCCGACCTTGAACCCCGCTCCAGCTTCACCCCGATCCATCCCGAACCCGCCTTTTCTGGGAGTGATCTTGGCCGGTGGACGGTCCCGTCGGATGGGAAGAGACAAGGCGACGACCACTCTGGAGGGACGGACCCTGTTCGACTGGGTTTACACCGCGCTGTCGCAGGTTGTACCCGAAGTGGTGGTGGCAGGCCGGCAGGCAATCCAGGGAGTCCGGTCAATCCCCGACACCCTTGCGGGTGGGCGGGGACCCAGCGCCGGGATCATAACCGGCCTCATGGAGGCCAAGGGAAGGTCAATCCTGGTGGTAGCGGTCGACCAACCCTGGGTACGCCCTGCCACCCTGGCCGCCCTCCTCGATGTCCGGCCGCAACCCGCCACGCCCTTGGACGGGCGGTTTCAGGTCACCTGTTCCACCTATACACCCCGCTGCATTCCCATCCTGGAGGAAGCGGCTCGCAAAGAGGGATCCCTGCAGCCGGTCATTCCGCAGCTTGAGGGAACCGCCATCCCTCCGGAGCATTGGCGTTCCTGGGGTGAGGATGGCCGTTCCTGGTTCTCGGTGGACACTCCCGGGGATCTCCAAGAGGGCCGCAGCCGCTACGGCGCCCCTGGCGCCCGATAGCGGGAATCAACCACCGGGCCACACTCCCCACAACCCCGCGCCAACACCGGTAGGAAATCCACACCGGACAACGAGTCAGGCTAGGACTCCGGCGAGTCTCCTAGCAGACGGCCGGGATCGAGTTCGGCGTCCTTGAGGACAACCCACAGGTAGGGAGCCGCCACTGCTAAGGACAGGGCAGCAGCTACGTAGCTATAGCCGACTCCGGCCCATGCAGCCACCAATCCCCCCACCAAGGCGCCGATCGGAGTCGCTCCGTGACCGACGAAGAGAAAGCCTGCCATAACCCGTCCAAGTATTCGGTCCGGCACTCCCGCTTGCCGGTAGGAGATGGAGACGACAGCCGACTGGGCAGCAAACACCCCTGCGACAGCCAGCCCAAGCCAACCGATCAGTGGAACGCTCGCACCCGCCACCATCAGGAAGCCAACTGCCGCCCCGAGCAATGAAGTCACACACATTTTGGCGCGGGAGAACTTCATGGCAACCCGGGGAGCGGCGATGTAGCCAAGAGCGAATCCGACAGCCAACGCGCTGATGGTGAGCCCGAAGCCGAGACCTGTTAGTTGGAAGCGGTCTTGGGCTATCAACACCAGGACGGACAAGGCGGCCCCGGTTGCAAAATGAAGGACCCCGGTTGCAACTACGAAGGCCCGCAACACTGAATCCCGCCACACCCACCGTAGACCTTCGATCGTTTCGGCCAGCAAGCCGCGGCTGGGGTGTTCTGAAACCTTCCGGGGAGCGCCCTTCGGGAGCCACAGAACGACGAGTGCGGCAGCCAGGAAGCTCAACGCGTCTACACCAAGGGGTGCCCAAGCTGCGAAGGCAAAGAGCCATCCGCCGAGTGGCGGCCCTACGAACCGATGAGCCAGGGTCTCGGCTCCAAACAGCCGACTGTTGGCAGTGTCCAACTGCACAGGCGTCACCAAAACGGGAACCAGAGCAAGACCGGCAGCATCAAAAAAGGTCTCACCGACTCCGACAACAAACAACAGGGCATACAAGGCAACGATCGAATCTCCCCCTCCGAAGACATAGAAGACCGCCGCCCCCAAGACTGCAGCCCGACCCACTTCTGCCAGGACCATCGCACTACGGCGATCTACGCGGTCCACAATCGCTCCCGAGATAGGACCAATCAACAACCAGGGAAGGCCGGCGGCCACCATGAGTCCACTGATCGCCACCGGGTTCCGGGTACTGGTTGCCACCAACAACGGCAACGCCGCAAGTAGCACCCCGTTTCCCACATTGGAGATCGTGTAGGCGGTCAGCAGCCCGTTGTACGAGGGACCCAGCCGCCTCATCGCGGCACGGCGCCATACCCGCATCGGATTCGACCGGACCTGTGATCGGCAAGACGCGACCGAGCGGTCATCGCAACCAACAGGCGGCCTGATGTTCAGGTTTCTTGACTTCGAGGGGCGGGGCCTCCTCAATGCAACGCTTCTGGACCAGCGGACACCTGGCGTGGAAACGGCAACCTGGGGGCGGCTGCATGGGGTCCGGCGGCTCGCCAGGGATAACTTTTGCCGCCCGGTCCCGCTCGATCCTGGGATCGGGGATGGGGACGGATGAGAGCAAGGCCTCCGTGTAGGGATGGATGGGGGTTCGGTAAACGTCCTCTCCGTTCGCCACTTCGACAAGCTTGCCTGCATACATGATTCCGATGCGGTGGGATATGTGACGCACCACGGCCAGGTCGTGGGCTATGAATATGTAGGTGAGATCGAGCCGCCGCTGCAGGTCCTGCAGCAGGTTGACGACCTGGGCCTGAATCGAAACGTCCAGCGCCGACACGGGCTCATCTGCGATGATCAGATCAGGGTTCAGAGCCAGCGCCCGCGCTATGACAATTCTCTGACGCTGCCCACCGCTGAATGCATGCGGGTACTTGTACAAGTCGTCTGGATTCATCCCCGTCAATTCGAGCAATTCGACCACTCGTTCGGTGGCCCGTCTGGCGCTTGGAAACCGTTGGTGCACCACCAATGGCTCTGCGACCAGATCTCGGACCTTCATGCGAGGATTGAGACTTCCGTAGGGGTTCTGAGGAATCAATTGCATGTTCTGACGTATCGATCGCCGTTCCTTCCCTTCCATGCCAGTGATGTCGCGCCCGGCGAACCTGACACGACCCGAGGCAATGGGCACCTTCCCCAAGATGGCCCGCCCTGTGGTTGTCTTGCCGGAGCCCGACTCTCCGACCAGCCCGAACGTCTCACCGCGTTTGATCGAGAAGCTAATGTCGTCAACCGCGGTGAGCCGCCTCCGACGCTGACCCCAAAAGCCCTCCCGACCCACGTTGAACGTGACCGTGAGTCCCTCGACTTCGAGCAGAGCACTAGGCATGCCCGAGTCTCCCTTCAGATCCCGTCAGGTTGCCTTGATGACTGTCCAAGGGATGCCAGCAGGCACATGCCCGGCCTGCCGATGATGTTCCAAGCGTCGGAGACGACTCGCAACGGCCCGTTGCGTAGGGACATCGGGGGGCGAAGCTGCACCCGGCCACTACCTGCCGAAGATCGGGAGGCTGGCCTTCGATGGCGGTGAGACGTTCCGCCTTCACATCAAGGCGAGGCGTCGAACCCAATAGTGCCGCGGTGTAGGGATGATGGGGGCGATAGAACAACTCATCGGCAGTCCCCGACTCGACGATCTCTCCCGCATATAGGACATTGAGAAGGTCGCAAGCCCCGGCGACCACGCCAAGGTCGTGCGTGATCAGTAGGAGCGAAAGGCCCAAGTCTCTCCGAAGGGAGGAGATCAGATCCAGGATCTGCGCTTGGGTGGTCACATCAAGAGCCGTGGTCGGCTCGTCGGCGATCAGCATCTTGGGATCACACGACAGCGCTATGGCAATCACTACCCGTTGTTGCATACCGCCGGAGAATTCGAAGGGATACTGACCCAAGCGGCGCCCCGGGTCGGGGATCCCAACCTTCTCCAACAAATCGCCTGCTCTTACGACGGCTTCCTTCTTGCCCAAATCCAGATGCCTCACCATTACCTCGGTCATCTGCGTGCCGATCGTGAGGATCGGGCTCATTGACGCCATGGGATCCTGGGACACCACACTGATCTCCGGGCCCCGAACCTGGCGGGCGTATTTCTTGTTTCGCAGCGACCGGCCCCTCCACAGAACCTCGCCGCCAACGATCCGGCCCGGCAACTCGACCAGCCCGAGAGCCGCCCGAGCTATCGTGCTCTTGCCTGATCCCGACTCGCCAACGATCCCGGTTGACTCACCCTCATCTACCGTGAAGGAGACATCCCGCACGGCCTGCACCGTGCCGCCTCGAGCCGGATAGACCACCTCCAGATTGCGGACCTCGAGAAGGTGTTCCCGGCGGCTCATTCCGACCAGCCCGTGGGGGCGTCAGCCGCCGCCGCGAACCGCTTGGCGCTTTCCTCCGGATCGGCGGCCACCCGCAGCCAACTGGCGAGAAGGTTGATCCCCAACACCGCCACCGCGATGGCAATCCCAGGAAAGATGATCAACCAAGGGGCGGAAAAGACGTATTGGCGACCGATAGCCACATCCAATCCCCACGAAGTCTGCGGCGGCTGGATTCCCAGCCCCAAGAAAGAGAGGGCGGCCTCGGAGAGAATCACATGGGCCGACTCGAGGACCGCCAGGGTCAGCAGCGGTGCGGTCAGGTTGGGAGCGATATGACGCATCATGATGCGAGTCGGTGATGCTCCCACCAGTTCCGCCGCTTCAACGTATTCAGCCTCCCGAGCCGACAGCACCAGCCCGCGCGTCAACCGGGCGAACACCATCCAGATCCGCAGCGACAACACGATGGCAAGAGTCCAGAAACTGGGTCCCACCACCGCCAGAATCGTCAGGGCGAGAAGAAGCCCGGGGAAGGAAAACAGCGTGTCGACGATCCGCATGATGACGGTATCAGCCCTTCCGCCACTGTATCCGGACAGCAGACCCACCGCGGTCCCGAAGATGCCGGCCAGTGTCACCGACACCAAGGGGATGGTAAGAGATATCCTGGTGCCGTGAATGATCCGGGAAAACACGTCCCGACCCAGTTGGTCCGTGCCAAGAACGTGTTCAGAGGAGCCGCCCTCGGCGTAGAAGGGCGGAAGCAACCGTGCTCCCAGATCCTGCTTGTTGGGGTCGAGTGGAGCAATCGTGGAGGCGAAAAGGGCTGCTGCGACCAGCAACAACAAAACGAGAATTCCAAACAGGGCAGCGGGATCACGGAGAATCCGGATAGCCCAGCCTGCCGCTCGGCGGCTTCGGTCTCGGTTGCCGGTGGGACGGGCGGAACTCATCGTGCCCGATCCAACTTCACTCGCGGATCGAGCATCGCATAGGTGATGTCAACAATGATGTTGATTGTCACCACCATGATCGCCACAACGAACACTACGGCCTGGACCAGAATGATGTCATGCCGCTCGATTGCCTGCATCGCGGTGAAACCGATTCCGGGCCAGGCGTAAACCGTTTCGACCACTACCGCTCCCCCGGCAAGAGCACCGATCAACTCCCAACCGGCGATGGTCAAGGTGGCGATACCAGCCCCTTTCAGGGCATGAACCAACACGATACGGGTTCGGGACACGCCTCGCGCCACCGCATCCTTGACGTGCTGCGCGTTCATTTCATCGATCATTGAAGACCTGGTGACCAGGGCGATGCGGCCCACGATCGGCAAGGCGAGCACCACCGCCGGAAGCACCAAAAACTCGATCCCACCCGAACCGGAGGTGGGGAACCACCCCAGACCGACGCTGAAGAACACGATAAACATCAACCCGATCCAGAACTGCGGTAGGGAGACACCGAGCAGACCGAGAGTGACGGCGGCTCGATCCACCCACCCTCCGGGGCGCAACGAGGAAACGACTCCGATCACCACACCCAGCAGTACTCCCAGGACGAAGCCGGCCACAACCAGAACGATGGTGGGGGGCAGTCGTTCCAAAACGATGTCGATCGCCGGGCGCCGCTGCCACAAAGAGTCTCCAAGGTCAAGCTGGACGGCATCCACGATGTAATGGCCCAGTTGCACCAGAATCGGTCTATCCAAACCGAGTTGCGCTTCGAGAATTGCGCGATTTTCCTCGGTCGCCTCCAGAGGCAGCATCACCGCCACCGGGTCTCCGATGAGGCGGGTCACCACAAACACGACCACCATCACCGAAATGACAACGAGCACCGCTTGGGACAGGCGCTTTAGCAAGTACCGGCCCATTGTTACTCCTGTCTAGTTTGCATCAACACCGGGCGCGCCACCCGTTCCGATGATACGCCCGGTGTTGAAGGGGTCGAGGTCCTAGGAAGACACTCCTATGTCAACCAGATGGATCAAACCGTCGGCGCGTGCGGACCACTCGATCCGGTCTGTCCCGGCGAAGACGTTGGGAATGCTGATGAGCCAGACATACCACGCTTCGTCGTGTCCCTGCTGACCGACTGCTTGGTACAGCCGCAGCCTCTCGGCCTGGTCGATTTCAGTTCTACCGGCGTCAATCCAGTCATCCGCTTCTGACGGATCCATGGAACCGCAGCAACCCTGAGAGTGGTAGTAGGCAGACAGCGTCCGATCACCGTCGAACAGGATGTTGTCATGCGGCACGAAAATGGCGTCGGGACGATTCTCGCGATCGATGAGGCGGTCGATGTACTCCGAGAACTCGGGTATGAATATCTCGGCATTCACGCCAACCTCGGCCCAGTATGCGGCGACCGCTTCGGTGGTCTCGCGGTCAAGCAGCGAATTGCCCACCAGGGAGACAAGCTGGATCTCCAGCCCCGTGGCGCCGGCTTCTTCAAGCAAGGCACGGGCACGGTCGGGATCGTATGGATAAGGATCGAGGTCGGTATTGAATCCGAACCAGTTGGGATTCAGCATCTGACCCTGCAGGATTTCACCGGTCCCCGAGAACAGTCCCTCGGCGATTGCTTCCTTGTCCACCGCATAGTTGAGGGCTTGGCGTACTCGCACGTCCTCAACGGGACTCCCGGCGCGAGCGTTCAGAGAAACAATGAACTGCTTGAGCCCGGTGGGTGTCGTCCACGATTGATCCACCCGGGCATTGTCCTCGGGCAGCAGGTCGGCCATGAGATCGATCTCGTCGTTCAGGACTCCGGCCAGACGCGTCCCGTACTCCTCGATAAAGGTGAACCGCGCGTTGGTTACCGCCGCAGCGCCACCGCGGTAGTTGGGATCCGCCTCCAGTTCCACGGCAATGCCGCGGTCCCAGGAAACGAACCTGTAGGGGCCTGAACCCACTGGATTTTCGCCAAAGTCAGCGTTTTGAGACGCTTCGGGCGGCACCAGGTACAGCAGAGTCATCCTGGTCGGGATCAAAGGATCGGGTCCGCTGGTGAGAATGTTCACCGTGTAGTCGTCCACCTTCTCGGCGCCCACCACTGTCCCAAGGTTGTCCTTGAGCGGCGTCTGATAGTCAGGATCGATTATCCGGAGGACGCTGTGCACCACCGCATCGGCATTGAGAGGCTCGCCGTTGTGGAAGCTGATTCCTTCCTGCACAGTGAACTGCCAGGTCGTGTCGTCCACTGGAGTGCCCAGATCGGTGGCCACACCTGGGACCAAATCACCGCCGGCATTGCGGGTCACCAACTTGTCGAAGACGTTGTCGTTGATGGTGAACATGGCGAATTGGTCGACAGCCTGAGGATCAAGTGATCCGGGCTCGGTACCCAATCCAACCACAATCGAGACTCCGGCCGGTTCCGGGGCAGCAGTTGTGGTTGGCGCCGCAGTTGTGGTTGGCGCCGCAGTTGTGGTTGGGGCTTGAGTGGTCGCCGGCGCCTCCGTGGTCGGGGTGGCGTCGTCATCACCCCCACATGCGGCCAACACCAGGGCCAGCACTGCCACCAGCCCCAGCCACCTTCGGCTCTGTGGTTTGAATCTGTTCATGATTCTGCTCCTTTGTTCTGTTATCCGAGTACGCCCTGTTGTTCGAATACGCCAAGGTGACCTTCGGATCATCGTTGCGACCCGTGGCTCCTCGATTGGAGAACGCATAGACCGCCCTGGCACTTACCAAAGTTCTAGCTTCGTAGGTCATGCTAATCGCCACTTATCGCAATTGCCAGTGCTGGCGGAAAAAAATAGGAAACTCGGTGGCCATTTTGGTGATGGTCGACCAGTCCCAGAGCAGCGCCCGTGGTGAGGCAGGTCCGCCGGGAGGAGGGGTTGCTCCCAATGCTCCTGGATCAGCGGACGGGAAGCCTCCGGGTGTCCCTCTCCAAGATCGTTAACAGTGACGAACGGCCAGTGCAGTCAACGAATGCACTTGCGGGCACCCCCGTGTTGGGCGCCAAGTATCGTTGCACCGGGTAAGGCCCGGATGGCAGACGGGCCATCCGACCAATGATCCACCGACCAGAAGAGACCCTCACAGTGTTGCAGACAGCAGTAACCGAGAACCCCTTGGAGCACTGAGATGGCGCGGCAGGCTGGAGCGGTCGTGGCCGGCGCCGGAATCGCCGGTGTCGCCACTTGCTACGAGTTGGCGGTGATGCGGGGAGTGGAAGACGTGATAGTGGTTGACCCCCGCCCACCGCTTTCGCTCACCTCTGACAAGTCATCAGAGTGCTATCGCAATTTCTTCCCCAACAAGTCGATGGTCGACTTGACCAACCGCTCCATTGACATCCTGGAAGGCATGAAGGACCAATCCAACGACTTTTTCAACATGTCACGGAAGGGGTACCTGTTCGTCACGGGTGACTCCCAGCAATTGGCCTCTCTGGAAAAGGCTGCCCAAGCAAGTTCGGAGTTTGGTGCAGGGCCGGTTCGAGTCAATGGGGAGGCCGCAGCCCTCGGCGAGAAGACCGGCTTCGATGTCTACCAGACTCCCGAAGCACTCCTGGGCCGGTTTCCCTATCTGAGTGACGAAGTGCTCGGCGGTTTGTTCGTCCGGCGGGGTGGTTGGTTCAGCGCCCAGCAACTCGGGGCCTGGATGCTGGAAACAGCGAGGAGGCATGGAGCGGAACTGATCGTCGATGAGGTGGTAGACATCGAGATCGTCGGCGGGGCCGTCTCCAGCGCCTTGTTGAGGTCGGGAGAGCGTATCTCGACGCCGGCTGTGGTCAACGCCGCCGGGCCGATGTCCCACCAACTGGCGAACCTGGTGGGAGTCGATTTGCCCATTCAAGCATCGCTTCACCACAAAGTGACATTCAGAGACCATCTTGGAGCGTTTCCCCGTGAGGCGCCCATGCTCTTGTGGACCGATCCCGTAAGGATCGACTGGAGCGATGAAGAGCGATCCGCCCTGGCTGCGGAGGGGTTGGATGAGTTGTTGGGTGAGATAGCGACCCCGGTCTTCGGTCGGCCCGAGGGCGGCGTCGCTTCACCGTTCTTCGAAGCTCTCTGTAACTATCGGCCCGTTGTCCAAGATGAGCCAACCTGGCCGGTACCCGAACCAGACTTCATGTTCCCCGAGGCGGTCATGCGCGGCATGTCTTCCATGGTGCCTTCCCTGACCCGCTACCGCGAGCATCTGCCCCATTCAGCCGTCGATGGCGGCTATGTAATGAAAACCGCGGAGAACCTTCCACTGATCGGACCGGCAGGCCCTGACGGTTTCTATCTCGTCACTGCGATTTCGGGGTACGGGGTGATGATCTGCACAGGCGCTGCCGAACTCGTCGGTTGCCACCTGGCCGGGAGAGAACTCCCCAACTATGCGGAGTCGTTTCTTCTCAGCCGCTACGACAATCCCGATTACCTGTCGGCACAAGACCTGGTGGACACCGGCGAATTGGCCAAGAAGGGAGCCAGAACCTCATAGAGCGAAGGATGGGCGTCACATCGGCGGCGGGGCAGTGTCCGTCCACGGCTCACGCATGGGCCTCATTGGGGTGGCCGGCCCCTGGTAATAGGAACCCAACGTGACTGCCCCCAGTATCAAGATAGACAAAGCCCAATACGTCATCACGGTTGATGACCGCAGGAGGATCATCCGGAACGGCTCGGTGGTGATCCGGGACGGACAGGTCACCCACGTTGGCAAAGCTGACGATCTCCACCATGTCCGAGCAGACCGGGTGATCGACGCCACCGGCATGGTGGTGACACCGGGCTTCGTCAATGGTCATATGCACATCAGTTACGCCCACTCGGTCCGTGGCGTGTTTCCCGACGACGTTCCCGACAGATTGAAACACGTCTTTGCCATGCAAGCGGTCATGACCGAGGAGGAGGAATACCTGACCACGCTGCTCGGTTTGACTGAATTGCTACGGATGGGAACCACCACCTTCGTCGATCCGGGCACGACCAAGTATCCCCAGGCGTGCCTGGCAGCATACGAGAAGGCCGGGTGCCGCGTAGTAATCGGCGAGCAGGTCCAGGATCTGCAGAACCCGCTGAATCTTCCGGTACATGACACCACCGGGGCCCTGGAGCGAATGGAGGCTTCCATAGCGGAACTGCACGGTCGCCTCCGGGGACGAGTGCGGGCTTGGACCATGCCATTCTCGCTTGACTTCTGCACCCCGCAGCTTCTGATCGGCGCCAAGGAGATCGCCGACCGTTACGGCACCGCTATGACGCTGCATCATTCGGGTGGCGCCGGGGCCCACGGAGCAACGCCAACAGAACGATTGGCGGAGTTGGGGATTCTCGGCCCCAATGTGGTGCTCTCCCACTGCATGAACCTGACCGAACTCGAGATTGAACTCATAGCCGCATCCGGCGCGTCCGTGGTGATTTGCCCCAGCACAGTGATGAAGGGCGGGGGCAACACCGGTAGGGGCGGACGGCTTCCCGAGTTATTGAGCGCAGGTGTGGCGGTGTCCCTGGGAACGGACTCCGTGAACAGTTCCAACTTCTCGGACATGGTGCGTTGCATGAACATAGCCGCAACCGTCTACAAAGATGCTCGGGGCGACCGCAGCCTCATACCGGCGGAGACGGCACTCGAATTGGCGACCCGAACCGGTGCCGCCGCGCTGCAGGCCGGCAACTCTCTGGGCGTCATCGAGGTAGGTAGGAGGGGCGATCTGGTCCTGTTCGACACCCGCCGCCCCGAGTGGCGTTCTCTGGTGGACCCGGTCCGGAATCTCGTCTACTCCAGCACCGGTGAATCGGTGGACACGGTGATTGTCGAAGGCAGGGTGGTGGTAGAGGCCGGCACCCCGCGGTTTGTGGATGACCTGTGGGGTCTGATCCAACGGGTCGAGAAGATCGGAAAACGAGTACGAGAGGTTACCGGCGTGGGTTTCCCATCACGCTGGCCGATTGTCTAGGCACCCTGAGTGCCTGACACGACGAGACCATCTCCCCTTCCAATCGCGCCATTCAAACGCCCCGACAAACCGGTTACCAGCCTGTTGATGCGCCAAGCCATCTCAGTGGTGGCGAGCCGTGGGCGGCTTTCGAGGGCCAGAGGGTCTTTTTGAATAAAGCGACCCGGCGGAGACCATGGACTGGCGAACGCCCCTAGGATGGCACATTGCTAAGCACTACGTAACGACCCCCATCAGAGAAGGACGAGTCACAGTGGCAGGCACCTATGGAGGGACGAAGCCAAACCCGCTACCGCCGGGAACGGCAGACTTCTACAGTGACGGCAAGTCGATCCCTCCCCGCGAGATGCGGGAAGCAGCGCTGGACGCACCCCTTGGCGATGAACAAAAAGGTGAAGACCCGACTACGACGAAACTATTGGAGCGGACGGCTGAGCTTCTCGGCAAGGAGGATGCGCTGTTCCTGCCGGCGGCAACGATGGCCAACGAGATCGCCATCGCGGTACTTTGCCGCCCGGGCGACGAGATCATCTGCGAAAGGTCCTCTCACATCGTCAACTTCGAGGCCGGCGGCCCCGGTGTGCTGGCCGGTGTGCAGACGCACATGGTGGACGGCGAGAATGGCATGTTCGGCCCGGAACAGGTTTCGGCTGCTCTCCGACCCAAGGGCAACCTGTACCTCCCCGAAACCGCCCTGGTGTCCGTGGAGCAGACCGCCAACATGGGAGGTGGTGCGATCTGGCCCCTGCAGCAAATGAGGGACGTGGTCAACGTCGCCGCCGAGGCCGGAATCGCAACCCACCTGGATGGTGCTCGACTGATGAACGCGGTGGTCAAGACCGGCATATCCGCCAAGGAATACTCAGAGGGCTTCGACGCCGTCACAATCTGCTTCTCGAAGGGTCTTGGCAGTCCCTTTGGCGCCGCACTCGCCGGATCCGAGGAGTTCATCCAGCGGGCCTGGCGACTCAGACAACTCATCGGAGGAGGATTGCGACAGTCCGGATTCATGGGAGCCCTTTGCCTGTATGCCCTGGACCACTATGTGGACCGACTGGCAGACGATCATGAACGCGCCACCCAGATAGCATCATTCCTGGAAGGCTTGGAACTGGTGGATACCGTCCTGCCGGCTGACACCAATATCGTGATTTTCACCATTTCCCCTCAAGGTCCGACTGCAGCCCAGGTGGTCGCCGAGATGCTCTCCCGAGGCTTCGCAATTGGCGCCTTCGGCGAGAGGCGGATCCGAATCGTGACCCACCTCGAAGTCGACCAGGACGACACCGACCGCCTGTGCGGAGAACTGGGAAACCTCCTCACTTCCCACTGACGAGGACGGGCTCACAGCAGGCTCGGCGCCGTGGAACACCGCGTGCACACCCGCGGTGTTGTGCCCTCCGCGGCATCGATTCCTGCGACAATGCCCGCATCGATCCTCTCCGAGACCGGTCAGGGCGCCCAAACCGGTAAAATGCAATTGGCACGATTGTGAGGGTGAGGGGGCTTCGAGAAAGGAAGCAGAAATGGCAGGTACCTTCGGAGGTAAGAAAGCAGGAGCGTTGCCACCGGGTGTCGCCGATTTCTACAGCGACACCAAATCCATGCCTTCCCGCCAGATGCGGGAAGCCGCCATGGACGCACCGATGGGCGACGAGCAAAAGGGTGAAGACCCGACCACGACCAAGCTTTTGGAGCGGACGGCTGAGCTTCTCGGCAAGGAAGACGCCCTGTTCATGCCCTCGGCGACCATGGCCAACGAGATCGCGGTGGCGGTTCATTGCCGCCCGGGCGACGAAATGATATGTGAAAGGGCCTCGCACATAGTCAACTACGAGGGCGGCGGCCCCGGTCTGCTGGGGGGAGTGCAGACTCACATGGTGGACGGCAACAACGGCATGTTCAGCTCCGAGCAACTGAAGGGTGCTCTGCGACCCAAGGGAAACTTATACATTCCGGAGACCTCATTGGTGACCGTTGAGCAGACCGCCAACTTCGGGGGTGGTGCAGTCTGGCCGCTGAAGCAGTTGAGAGAGGTGGCCGCAGTGGCTGCCGAAGCCGGAATTGCGACCCACATGGACGGGGCTCGCATCATGAACGCGGTGGTCAAAACCGAGATATCGGCAGAGGATTATGCCCAGGGCTACGATTCCGTCACCATCTGTTTCACCAAGGGCCTCGGCTGTCCATTTGGCGCCCTGCTCGTCGGATCCGAGGAGTTCATCCAGCGCGCCTGGCGCTTCAGGCAACTCCTGGGAGGAGGATTGCGACAGTCCGGATTCATGGCGGCCCTCTGCCTGTATGCCCTCGACAACAACGTGGAGCGACTGGCTGACGACCATCGACACGCCGCCCAGATCGCCTCGACACTGGAAGATCTGCCGTTGGTGGAGCACGTCCTGCCGGCAGACACCAACATTGTGATCTTCGACATCTCCCTTGATGGCCCCACCGCCGCTGATTTGGCCAACCAGTTACTCCAGCAGGATTGCCTGGTTGGAGCCTTCGGGGAGAGGCGGATCCGAATCGTGACCCACATCGGAGTGGATCAGGAAGACACCGACCGTCTCTGCGATGAACTAAAGAATCTGTTGACCTCCCGCTGACAAGACATGCCCAGGGCGGTTCGCCGCCGCAGCCACGGGGTCATTCCCACCAGGCAACTTCCCCGCCGATCCCGGATCCTCCCACTCTCAAGGGCCCGTCGGTAGCCGGGCGTCGATGGCGGGACTCCCGCTTCGCCTCCCCAGCCAGCCCCCAACTCCCAGGACCATTGCGGTAGCTGCCAACGGCAACCCCAGGACCGGAATCTGAAGCACCAACAGATACACAACCGCACCCACCAGATACGCCACGGCCGTGTCCCACCGGCGGCCCAGGACTGTGCCGATGGCGCGTCCCGTAGCCACCGCCACCGGTATGTGGGAGACAAGCAACGCCAGCAACCACGCTCCCGCCGCAATGGTCAGGAAAGGAACTCCACCTATCAGCAACGGCCCCCAGATGTAGAGGGGAAGCCAAACCACGACCATCAACATTGCCGCCAGACCGACCAGAGGTGACACGGCGAGGATCAGGCCCTTGCCGAGACTGCGCCAGGGTGTCCTGACCGCCCGGTCGGCGGCCGCCTCGACCAGCGAGGACGCCAGGCGCACCACGACCAACCCTGCGACCAGCACCAGCAGCGACATGAACAGAACGGCCATCAAACGAAAACCGCGGATGCGGATGTTGGGTGGAAGCGCTCGACGGTTGACCGACGACCCTTTCACATTGCCCTCCAGGTACTCCTGCCCCCACAGGTGGGCAGCCTGGTAGTCCATATCCCCCAGCACCGACAACCGCTGCTCCGCATGGAGCCGATTCGCCCGGATCTCCACATCTCCTCCGATCTCCCCGCCCAGGTCCAAGGACCGGAACAGACCTCTCAAATCCCTCCCGACCGTGCCCCCTGCACTACCCGACCAGGCAGCGCCCAGGATGTCTCTTCCCACTGCTCCATCCACCCTGAGGTCCAAGGTTCCCACCACCACGTCACCTCCCACCTGGCCGGTGACGGTCACATCCGCTGCCGCACCAACCACCGACCCTCCCACCTCACCTTCGATCACCAGCCGCGAGGCCAGGGCAGTAACCGAACCGGTCACCACTCCTTCCACCAACAGGCGGTCTGTGGCCACCGCAACCAGGTCCCCCTCCACGCGGCCTGATATGCGGACCTCGTTCCCCACCGCGTACAGATCCTCGGAGACCACCTCGTCTTCAACAATCCACACCAGGTCCGACTCGGCCACAGAAGCGGCGGCGGGCGGCGCCGCCCCAATCACCACCAAGACCACCAAGCCGGTCATCCACACCCATCGGAGACGCCCTCCGGTGTATCGGTACCCTGCTGGCATTGCAGTCAATCTACTCCGGCCATCCGGGGGGGTCTGAAGGTAATCTGGCAGGATGCCTCCCCCAAGTCCCAGCGCCATATCCATCGGGATGGTCGTCCAACCCGATGAAACGCACACCACCCTGGAAATGATCGGAATGGCTGATCGTGCCCGAGTCGACACCGTGTGGCTGACGGCCGGCCGGCTTCGACCGGACGCCCTCACAATTCTGGCAGCCGCCACCCAGACAACTACTCGGGTTCGATTGGGGACCGCAGTGATTCCGATCTGGCCCCGCCACCCCTTAGCCCTGGCGCAGCAGGTCAGGGCGCTGGAATCTCTGGCCCCCGGACGGATACGCCTGGGGGTGGGCCCCAGCACCGCGGCCGCCATGTCTCCCTACGGCGCCGGTTTCCGCCGTCCCCTCAGCCACCTGTGGGAGTATGTGACTGTCCTGCGCACCCTGTTCGAAACGGGCAGGGTGGATTATCGAGGAGAATTCCTGAGGGCAAAGGGAAGGATTCCCGCACCTCTCCCAACTCCGGTGCTCGCCTCGGCGCTCGGAGAAGGCGCCTTCCGCTTCTGCGGAGAGGTCACAGACGGGGCCATCACTTGGGTGTGCCCTCCCCGCTATGTGAAGGACACGGGCCTGCCGGCCCTGGAGAGCGGCGCAGCGTCGGTGGATCGGGACCCTCCCCCGGTAGTTTTGTGTGTCCCCACCCTGGCCAGCCAAGATGCCCATGCTGTGAAGCAAGCCGCCCAGCAGTACGTCTCCATGTACACACGATTCCAGTATTACCGGGAGATGTTCCAAAAGGCCGGGCACCCGCCTGCAGACGGGCCGATCTCCGAGGCGCTGGTGAGAGAACTGGTGGTTCATGGCTCGGTGGAGGAAGTGGCCACCCGGCTTCGAGAATTGGCTTCTTGGAGCGAAGTCATGGTCTTCCCCCTCACGGGGGGTCTCACCGACCGAGAGGGATGGGACCTCTGTCTAGAAGCCGTCAACCTGGCAGGTCAGAAGTGACGATGGGCGCCGAGTACCTGCGTTACGACGGGATGGGACTGGCCGAGTTGGTCGCCGGCGGGCAAGTCCATCCCACCGAACTGCTGGAGGAGGCTCTCCGCCGGGCCGAGTTAGTTGATCCAGTGCTGGGCGCCATGGTGCTGAACATGGAAGACCAGGCGCGTCGCCAGGTCGCCGAGGGAAGAACTCAAGGACCTTTTGGGGGGACCCCCTTCGCGCTCAAAGACCTGCGCGCCCAGTATCCCCGAACCCCGACCACCTCGGGGAGTCGGTTCTTCTCAGGATCGGTGGCCGACTACCCCACCGAGACTGTCCGGCGGCACCTGGCGGCGGGATTGGTGATCTTCGGAAAGACCAAAACTCCCGAATTGGGATGCAATCTCGCCACCGAACCACGATTCGGAGGCCCGACCCGCAATCCCTGGGACACCTCCCTGATCCCCGGAGGTTCGAGTGGCGGAGCGGCGGCGCTGGTGGCCGCTCGGGTCCTTCCCCTGGCCCACGCCACCGACGGCGGGGGGTCAATCCGGATTCCGGCCAGTTGTTGCGGACTGTTCGGGCTCAAGCCCACCCGGGGCCGCAACCCCGCCGGACCGGACCAGGGAGAGGGCTGGGGAGGTTTGAGCGTGGAACACGCCGTCACCCTCTCGGTTCGGGACTCGGCGCTGCTGCTGGACCTCACCGCAGGCCCCGATCCCGGCGCCCCGTATTACCCGCCGCCTCCGCAAGGCTCCTTTCTCTCCAGTGTCGGGGCCGACCCGGGCAGGCTGAGAATCGGGTACTCCCTTCACACCCCCCGCGGTCACCAGTTGCATCCTGATTGCAGACGGGCGGTCGAGGAAACTGCCTCACTATGCGAGAAGATGGGGCACATCGTCGAAGAAGCATCCCCAAGTTGGAGCCTGATCGAAGCAGGTGTGGCCTACACCACGGTCGTCAACTCAAACGTGGCCCGAACCGTCGCGGACCGCGCCCGGGAACTGGGCAGGCGCCCCGGACCCGAGGACCTGGAAGCAGGGATCAGAGAACGGGTCGAGCATGGCAACCGGACCGATGCCATCGGATACCTGGAGGCCCTGGCCACCATTCACCGGGTGGGAAGGGAGGTCTCCGACTTCTTCTCGACCCGGCATGTGTGGCTCACTCCCACCGCCGCCTCACCTCCCCCGCCGCTGGGCACCTTCGACACCGACTCGGAGGACACCGACGGCTTCCGTTCCCTGATCGGCCGGTTCAGCCCGTTTTGTTCGGTGGCCAACATGACCGGACAGCCCGCCATGTCGGTGCCGCTTCACCAGACGTCCACCGGAGTGCCGGTGGGGGTCCACTTTCTGGGACGTTACGGTGACGAAACCACCCTTTTGATGCTGGCTGCCCAACTGGAGGAAGCCCGGCCCTGGTTCAACCGGCGACCCGCCCTGGCGGACGTGTAGTCATCTCCAACCCCGGTTGAGGGATCAGTCACCCCAGTAGCGTTCCTCGGCCCAGGGGTCTCCCCGCATGTGATAGCCGTTCCTCTCCCAGAACCCCGGTTGATCGGCATCGATGAACCGAAGACCGCGAACCCACTTGGCAGACTTCCAAAAGTACAGGTGCGGAACCACCAGTCTCATCGGCCAACCGTGATCCGGCGCCAAGGGCTTCCCATCATATTTGGTGGCAAAGAGGTTCTGCGGCCTGGAAAAGTCCTCCAGCGACAGGTTGGAGGTGAAGCCGTGCTCGGCCTGCACCAGCACGTGGGTGGCCTCGGGCAGCAGTTCCAACTGCGAGAGCACGTCGGCAACGGCAATCCCTTCCCACCGGGTGTCGAACTTCGACCACTTGGTGACGCAGTGGATGTCACAAACCTGCTCGGCGCGCGGTAGCGATGTCATCTCCTCAAAAGACCAGGTGACCGGGGTCTTGACCAGGCCTTCCACTTTGAAGTCCCACTTTTCCAGCTTGACCTTGGGTGTGTAACCCACATGCAGCACCGGAAACCGCTTGGTGTTGTACTGACCGGGAGGAAGCCGGGAAGGGTCGACCCCTTCCGGTAACGACTTGCGAAGGCGGGACATAACGCTCATACCGAAGATGCTACCCCATTGGGGCGATACGGGGAACGGTTCACGGTGATCGCTCTTGGGGGTCACCGGGACCAACGGACCCGGTCCGGTTGGTCAGTCCAGGAACCGTTTGCTAGCCGTCAATCATCCCGGATGCTTGCGGTTCAGAGCAGCGATCAGGCGTCCGAATGGAGTGGCGGCTAATCGGAACAGCCATAGCGTCCCAGCACTGCGGCGGCCAGTGTGGCCAACTCCCTGCGAGCAGCGCTGCCTTCCACGATGTGGATATTGGGGCCGAGTCGCAGCGCCAAGCGGGCAGCCACCCGGGGATCACGGGTATAGAACTCGGCGGTGGCGACCCCTTCGGGGTCCTCGGAGAGTACCTGCATGGAGTAATGCTCGGTGATCCACCGCGCCGGAGGCCGGATCAGAAATACCACCCGATGGTCGTTGGGTCCCCGGCGGTAGGTGGTGGGCGGAGGGGGAACCCGCCGCGGCGGCCGGAAGCCCTCCCCGGTTGGTTTGGCCCGCTGGATACCGTCCACCCGGTACCGACGAGGCTCTCCCTTGGTCCGGCTGAATCCCCACAGGTACCAGGTACCCATCCATTGGTACACCTGCCACGGTTCCACCTCTCGATCAGAGATCTCCCCCTTGTCGGTGGACCGGTACCGTAGCCGGACCACCCGACGGTCGGTGGCCCACTCTCGAAGTTGGTTCACCCAAGGGGCCCGGGCGGCCGAAAAGATGCGAAGCGCCTTGGCAGCATTGGGGATCATGGCCTTCTCCAGTTTCTCCACCGCCGACGCCAGATCCGATGCTTCCGGGTTCATCTCCAAGGCGGCTTTGGCGGCCACCAGGCAACCCAATGCCTCAAAGGGGAGGAACCCAGGGGTGGCCGGAAACTCCGGCGCTTCCATGACCTTAACATGCTCTCCGGTTATCTCCACCGAGAAACGCTGCTCGGGACTGACGAAGAAGTCGACTTCGTTGAGCGCCTCCATGTCCTTCACAAGTTGCTCCGGCTTGATCGCAAAACGCCGCTCCATCTCCCTGATGGGCACCACTCTCTCCTTTATGAGCCAGGGGATCACCATCAACAGCCGACCGAGTCCTCCCAAAGGCTGCGCGTAGGTCACTTCTGCTCTCCTCCCAAGGATTGCATCACCCACTCCACCATGGCTCGGCGCATGGAGTCAGGCCCCACTATCTCCCCGTCTGCGACGAAGTCCAGCATCCAGAAGAAGAACGCCGCCCGGTTGGTAACTGCAGTAACCACGGTCAGCGAACCGTCATCCTCCTCCTTGATGCCGACCGAGGAGGGAAGGCGGGGTCGCACATACCAGGCTGCCTCAGCGTCGAATCGAACCGTGGTCTCGATGGCTTCCTCCTCCCCGAACTCCCACGGTTCGGCGGTGAGAATGTTCGGCCCCTCGGATGAGAGTGCCAGGTCATACATGTCCTCTCGGGGGGAAACGTACAGGCCGCTCAGCCGATCGATCCTGAATGTCTTCACGACCTGTTCTTCTCGCGCCTGCAGGTACCACTGACCGCTGCGGTTGACAATCCGCAGTGGTTCCACCTGTTTTCGTCGGCTTCCCTTGTAGTCGAAGAAGATGTGGGAGCGCGACTGAACAGCCCCCAGGAGATCATGAACCTTTTCGGTCTCCAGGTCACCCATGTCGACGTTCATCGCCGCCATTCCTCCCGGTAGCCCGGCTCCCAGCTTGACCAGCGTCCGATCAACGGAAAGGGCCCCACCCAGCTTCACCATCGCAACCGACACCGCCAATGCCATCCGTTCGGAGTCCGACAGTTGCATCTCCCCCAGGGCGTTGTTGGGCTGGGCCAGGGTGTAGGTGGCGGGCCCTTCATCCAGCTGACTGGTCTGGATGTCGAAACCCACCTGTCGCAGCGTCTTCTTGTCTCTCTCAAAGGTCCGGCGGGCAGTCTCCGGATTGGCGTAGTTCCGGTAGGGGACCATCCTCCTGAATATCTCCTCCCGGGTGAATCTGTGCTTACTCGACCAGAGCAGACAGAGCAGATTGAGAAGCCGTTCCCTCTTCCTCACAATCCTCCCTCCTCAGAGCGACTCGATGAACCGCTCGATTCGTTCATCGTGGGAGCGGAAAGGGTCCTTGCACAGCATGGTCTGCTGGGTCTGGTCATTCAACTTCAAGTGCATCCAGTCCACCGTGAAGTCCCGGCGGCGGGCCTTGGCCGCCTTTATGAACGCCCCTCGCAACCGGGCCCGGGTGGTTTGAGGCGGCCTGGTTTGGGCCCGGGAGACCTGTTCGTCGGTGACTGTCTTGTCAACCAGGCCATGCCGCTCCAAGACGTAGTACAGGCCGCGGGTTCGGTCCACGTCATGGTAGGACAGGTCCACCAGCCCCAATCGGGCATCCTTCTCCGGTATCCCCCTTCTCTCTCGGTACTCCTCCAACAATCTGTACTTGATCACCCAGTCCACCTCCCGGTCCAGACTGAGGGGATCTTTCTCCAGGCCGGTCAGAAGATGCTCCCAGCGGTCGATGGCCCGCTGTACCTCGGGGGGGAAGCCGGGCCGCTGGGCGTAGCGGGTCACCCGGTCGAAGTACTCCCACTGGATGTCCAACGCAGACATCAGACGCCCGTTCTGAAGCCGGACATTGGTTGAACAAGTCAGGTCGTGACTTATCTGACGGATCGCCTTGATGGGGTTCTCCAACGTCAGGTCCCTGAACACCGCGTCACCCTCGATCATCTGCAACAAGGCAAGCATCGTCCCGATCTTGACGAAAGTGGCGTATTCGCTCATGTTGGAGTCACCGGCGATGAGATGCAGACGGCGATACTGCTCAGCGTCGGCGTGAGGCTCATCCCGGGTGTTGATGATCGGTCGGCTCCGGGTGGTGGCCGACGAGATTCCCTCCCAGATGTGGTCCGCCCGCTGGGCTATGGAATAGGTGACCTGCCGGGTGCTTTGATGGAGCTTTCCCGCCCCCAGAAAAATCTGTCTGGTCACCAGAAAGGGAAGAAGGATGTTCACCGTTTGCTCGAAGTCCTTGGCGCGGGTTATCAGATAGTTCTCATGGCACCCGTAGCTATTGCCCGCTGAGTCGGTGTTGTTCTTGAACAAGAAGATCTCGCCCTTGACCCCCTCTGCGGAGAGACGCTCCTCGGCCGAGTGGATCAGACTCTCCAGAAACCGCTCTCCGGCCCGGTCATAGACGATTACGTCTTCTATGGAGTCGCACTCGGGAGTGGCGTACTCGGGGTGAGAACCCACATCCAGGTACAGACGGGCGCCGTTCTCCAGGAAGACATTGGAGGAGCGTCCCCAACTGACCACCCTCCTGAACAGATATCGAGCCACCTCGTCGGGACTGAGCCGACGTTGTCCCCGCAATGTGAAAGTGACACCGTACTCACTCTCGATACCGAAGATGCGACGATCCATGGGGTGAAACTCTACCCCGAGTGGGAAGCTACGGGCCGAGTGGATTGGAGGGCCTGGGCGGGCCCATGCTATTCGGCGGCTTCGCTGATGCTCTCTGACAGGGAGGGGTGGACCATCAAGGCCTCCAGCAGATTGTCGGTGGTGACGTCGGCCTGGACAGCCAATGCGATGATGCCGATCAGGTCGGAGGCACGGTGCCCCACGATGGTCCCCCCCAGGACTACCCGCGTAGCAGGGTCGGAGATGACCTTCACGAAACCCTCTTCCTTTCCTTCCAGGACGCTGCGGGGATTGGCGGCGAACGGTACCTTGGTGGTGCGGACCTTGCGGCCCTTGGCGGCAGCAGTGACGTCCTCCAGGCCCACCGAGGCGATCTCCGGCGAGGTAAACACAGCCGCCGCCACATTCGAGTAGTCAAGCGGCGTAACCGGGTAACCGAGGGCATGGTGAGCTATCTTGCGGCCCTGCAGGGAGGCTACGGAGGAAAGGGGCATCCGGCCGGTGCAGTCGCCGGCTGCGTATACATTCGCAAGAGAGGTGCGCTGGAAGGAATCCACCTCGATGTGCCCGCTGCGGCTGAGCTTGATCCCTGCCTCCTCCAGGCCGATCCCCCGAGTGAGGGGATATGAGCCCACTGCCAGCAACACGTGGCTGCCCAGGACGCGCCGCCCGTCGTCACACTCCACCAGCACCCCATCGTCGGTCGCCTCGATACCACTGGCGTAGGCGCCGATCACCAACTTCACCCCTCTCTTGAGAAAATCGTTCTGGAGCACCGACGCAACTTCCGGATCACGGTGTGGCAGGATCTGTTGCTGACTGACGATCAAAGTGATGTCGCTGCCCAGCGACTTGAAGATGTGAGTGAATTCCACGCCCGTAACGCCTGAACCCACTATCACCAGGTGATCGGGCGCTTCCTTCAGGTCGTACGCATCGCGGGTGGTCAGCACGCGCTTTCCGTCCACCGGCGCCCAATCGGGCACGCGGGGCGCTGAACCAGTGGAGATGAGGCAGAAGTCGAAGCCGAATTCCATAGTCCCCTCCGCAGTGTTGACGGTGACGCGATCGGGCCCGATCAGACGTCCCCGGCCTCTGATGATGCGCACGTCCTGGGAGAGGAGCAACTCCAGGAAACCGATGTTGATGTCACTCCAGATGTTCTTGATCCGGTCGGCAAGGCGCTTTTGGTCGACCTCCGCCGAGGCGCCCACCAATCCCAAGCGTTCCGCCCGGTCAACCAGATCCTTGGTGGCGGCCGTGGCCGCCATCGTCTTGGAAGGGATGCAGTCCCACAGATGGGCGCCCCCTCCCACCACCGAGTCCTCCACCAGAATCACCCGGGCGCCCAGGGAGGCTGCCGTTGTGGCGGCCATCACACCTCCGGGGCCCCCACCCACGATCACGAATGTGGGACCGCTCGCAGACAGCAACCGGTTCATCACAACGGCCGGTGTGAGCCGAAGGCGTCCCGCAGGATTCCGGAGACCTCCCCCAACGTGGCGCCCGCCGCCAACGCACTCCTCATGGGATGCAGCAAGTTGCCGCTGCCCCGGGCCTCTTCAGACAGGGTTCGCAGAGAACCCTCTACCGCCCCCGCGTCGCGGTTGTCGCGGTGGGAGGCCAAACGCTCCCGCTGTGACATTTCCAGTTGGGGGTCGGCACGGCTGATGGAAGGGTCGGGGGCATCCTCGTCGGTGAAACTGTTCACCCCCACCACTGTAATAGAACCGTCCTCGATGCCTCGTGCTATCCGGTAAGCCGACTCCTCGATCCGGGATTGCATCCATTCCACTGCTTTCACGGCCCCGCCCATTCCCTCGATTCTATCCAAAAGCACAGCCGCTTCATCTTCCAGGGCGTCGGTCAATGCCTCCACATAAAAGGACCCCGCCAAAGGATCAACCGTGTCGGTGGTACCCGACTCGAAGGCCAGGATCTGCTGGGTACGCAGGGCGAGGGTGGCGGAGTGCCGGGTAGGCAGGCTGAGGGCCTCATCGAAACCATTGGTGTGGAGGGATTGGGTGCCTCCCAGGACCGCTGCCAGAGCTTGGACGGTGGTGCGGACGATGTTGTTCTCCGGTTGGAGAGCGGTGAGGCTGCTTCCGGCGGTCTGGGCGTGAAAACGCATCCGATGGGACGCCGGAGACCGGGCGCCGAATTTCTCCCTCATCATCCGGGCCCAGATCCGTCGCGCCGCCCGGAACTTGGCTACTTCCTCGAAGAGATGACTGTGGCTGTTCCAGAAGAACGAAACACGGGGTGCGAAGTCATCCACCGCCAAGCCGGCGTCCATCGCCGCCCGCACGTAGGCGACCCCGTTGGCGATGGTGAAAGCCAGTTCCTCGGCAGCCGTGGCTCCCGCTTCGCGGATGTGGTACCCGGAGACAGAAATGGGATTCCAGCGAGGAAGGCGCTGCGACGCGTAGGCGATCAGGTCGGTGACCAGCCTCATGGAAGATCCGGGAGGGTAGATGTAGGTCCCTCGGGCAATGTACTCCTTCAACATGTCGTTCTGCACGGTGCCCCGCAAAGACTGGGGCGGAACTCCCTGCGCTTCGGCCACCAACTCATAGAACAGCAGCAAGATTGGAGCGGTCGAATTGATGGTCATGGAGGTGGACACCTCTCCAAGGGGAATACCCTGCAGGAGACGCTTCATGTCATCCAGCGTGTCGATGGCGACTCCCACCCGCCCGACCTCGCCCCGGGCCAGTGGGTGGTCGGAGTCCAGACCCATCTGGGTGGGCAAATCGAAGGCAACCGACAAACCGGTCTGCCCCGCCTCCAGTAGGGCATGGAATCTTTGATTGGAGGTCTCGGCCGTGCCGAATCCCGCATACTGCCGCATGGTCCAGTGACGACGCCGGTACATGGAGGGATAGGGGCCGCGAGTAAAGGGGTACTCTCCCGGCAAGCCCAAACCGGAGGTCTCCACCGGGTCGGTATAGACCTCCTTCGTGACTATCCCGCCTGGGGTGGTAACGGTTTTCTCCATAAACCCTATATGCTCGCGGTTATAAGGGGAATCGTACCCACCCCTGGCTGTTTTATCTATGTTGCGCCCCTCACCATTCCACCGCGCTGAGTCCCTGGACCGTAGGGACCGTTGGATGCCGTCCTTGGCCGGTCTGCTGGTGATTCTGGTCATCACTGCGGGGTGGGCAGTCCTGTTCGCATTCCTGGGAGTGACGGCGGCGTTCGGAGTCTTCGAAGAAGTCCGGGAGAGGCTTGACCCCGACGTCTCGAAGATAGACCTCACCCTGCCGGATCTCTCTCGGGTGTCTCGGGTATATGCCGCCGACGGTGAACTCCTGGCCGAACTGCATGACGGTCGGGTGTCCGAACCCGTCCCCATCGCGCAGATCCCTGAGGTTGTGATCTACGCCGTGCTGGCTGCCGAGGATGACGACTTCTATGAACACGACGGCGTTGACTTCACCGCCATCGCCCGGACGGCGGTCTACAACTTCCTGTACCAAACCAACCTGGGGGGATCGACCATCACCCAACAGGTGGCCAAGAACCACTTTGTGGGCGACGAGATAACCATCGAGCGCAAGATCCGGGAGGCCTTCGTCTCCACTGACCTGGAGAGAACCTACCAAAAGGACCAGATCCTGGAGTTTTACCTCAACTCTGTCTACTTCGGGTCAGGTGCATACGGGGTGAGCGCCGCCGCCCGGGAGTTCTTCGCCAAGCCTTTGGAGAAGATCACCCTGGAGGAAGCAGCAACCCTGGCGGTGTTGATCCGAAACCCCACCTTCTACAACCCCCGGACGCGGCCGGAGCGAGTCGAGGACCGTCGCAATCTGATCATCAGCCAGATGGTGGGCAACAACTGGGCCGATCCAGAGGAAGCGGAAGAGGCGAAGAACTCCCCCTTGGAGATTGCCGAACATGTTCCCTTCAGGGGAGAAGCCGACCATGTGGTGGCGGAAGTCAATCGTCAACTCCTCTACCACCCCCGTTTTTCCTTCCTGGGAGACACACCCGAACAGAGAAAGAAGGCGATCTTCGGGTGTGCCGCCGACAACCCCGAATGCCAGGGCGGTGGGGGCCTGCGCATCGAGACGACCGTCGACCTGGACCTACAGCGGGAGGCGTATCGGATTCTCGAGGAGTGGATGCCCCTTCCTGACTACCAGTCGAACGTGATCCTCTGCCAAGCCCTGTTCCCTTCCGATCCTCTGTCTTATCTGGAGACCTATGCGACCGAGCACTCCTGCTCGCCCACAGGATCGATCGTGACAGTGGACAATTACACGGGGGCAGTGAAAGTGATGGCTTCCGGTCTCCCCTTCGACTTCGTCCAGTTCGACCTGGCGATACAGGGTCGACGCAATCCGGGTTCCAGCATGAAGCCGTTCGCGCTGCTCGGCGCCCTGGAACGCGACATATCCCTGGGTACCGCTCTTCCTGCACCCCCCACGATCGAGATCCAATGCCCGACCGTTTGCGTGGAGGACTCTGACATATGGACCGTTCGCAATGTGGGAACCCGAGACTACGGGGTGCTCACCCTGGCGGACGCCACCAGCGCATCCATCAACACCGTCTATGCCCAACTCTCCGAGGAGATCGGACCGGCCAAGGTGGCAGAGGTGGCCCACCGGTTGGGAATTCAATCCGAACTGCCGGAGGTGCTGTCGATCGTACTGGGCACGGGGGCGGTCAGTCCCCTGGAGATGGCGTCGGCCTACTCCAATTTCGCCACCAACGGCCTGTGGGCGGCCCCCTACATTGTCTCCAAGGTGATCTCGCCCGACAACCGCATCCTCTACGAGCACGAGGTGGCATACCAGAGCAATGGAGATCCTGCGGCCTTCGCCGCCGCCCGAATACCCCTCATCAAAGTCCCCTCTCCCCAGGGTACGGCGTCCCGAGCTTCCATCGGACGGCCGCAGGGGGGGAAGACCGGTACCCATCAAGGCTTTCGGGATGCCTGGTACGTTGGGTTCGTGCCGACGCACACCACGGCGGTGTGGGTGGGCTACGAACATAACCAGATACCACTGGAAAACGTAGTCATCGGGGGCGAGAGCCACCGGCGAGTGTACGGAGGGTCGGTCCCCGCCCCGATATGGGCGGAGTTCATGGATGTCATGCTCCAAGACGTGGAGGTGACCGGGTTCCCCCCTGATCCTCCAGGGGTGGACCGCTACAAGCTGCGACCTTCCACCACCGTGCCGCAGGTGACTGGACTCGATCTGGAGTCGGCTCAGGCTGCATTGGTTGGGTCAAGGCTCAATTGGGAGATCGTTGATGTGGACTCCTCGGCGCCCGCCGGAGAGGTCCTCTCCCAGCAACCGCAGCCCCGAACCGTTGTCCTGCATGCCGACCCGGTTACCTTGGAGGTCTCCACAGGAACACCCCCCAGCGGCATCTTGCCCGATTGGACGGGACTCACCATTAACGAGGTCCTCGACGACGCTCGACGACTGGAAGAAGAGAACGGACTGCTGATCATTCTCGACGTCACCTATGCTCCCCACCCGGAACTGGCATCCGACCAGGTAATCGGCACCGAACCGGCAGCCGCCACCGAGATCTCCTCCGGCGACCTGGTAACCATCATCCTTTCCACCGGCGAAGCTCCCAGTGCCGTCCTGCTACCCGACTGGACCGGCCTCACCATCGGCGAAGTGCTCGAGGACATCCAACGAATCCAGGATGAAACCGGTGTCTCGTTGATCCCCGATGTGATCTATTCGCCGCACGCCGAGATTGAATCGGAGAGGGTGATCAGCACCGAGCCCGGACCCGGCGTGGAGATCTCCTCTGGGGCCCAGGTAACCATCACTCTCTCCAACGGTGAAACGCCGGCGACTGACCCCGAGGCTTGACGAGTCCGGTTGACCGACAGCCTCAATCTTGAGACTCGCGGTTCTTGCCACTACCACGCGAAACAACTCCTACGCTCCACGACACATGAGGCAGCGTTGTAGTGCATTATTTAAGGGATGACAATGCTATCCATGACATCCAACACTCCAGTAGCCGAACCGACCGGCGTGCGGTTTCCCCGTACCCGCTCCTTTTCGGTGGACCTGATCCATGAGTCTTCGGAAGGGTTCTCCCCGGGACACGAATACGTTCGCCGCTTCTGGGCGGCGGCGATAGGAAGGGGGGCGATCCGGGATTTGCTCGAGTTGTTCTTGGCCGGCCTGAGGCAGAGGACCGTCCAGGAACCCTTCTACCTGGGGGTGCTGCTGGCCGCAGGCCTGGTGGAGGTGGTAGGGAACAGAATACGCATCCCGTCTCGGATACCACCCCTGCCTGCAAACATGGTATTGCGGCTCAGCCCCTACCTGCGTTCCGATCATCGCCGCTGGGAACGGTAATGCCCGACGGCCCGAGCGTGGAACGGGACAGGACCATTCTGCCCACCACCAGCAGGGCGACGGCCTCTCCTGCGCAGAATCCGGTGGCCACGGCCACCACCGGTCCCGAAGGACTCAACCAAGTGACGAGGCCGGCTGCCGCCAGCCCGCTTACCCAGGCGGTGGCCAGGCGGCCGGTTCTGGACCCCGCTACCAGGATCTGAGCCAGCAATTGCACACCGGCAGCCATGGCGGTCCCACCCGCCACCAGGGCTGTCACCAATGAAGAAGGCACGAAATCCGAGCCCATCAGCAACTTCACCGCCTCGGGGCCCACCAGGTACCCCAGTAGAGCGGCCAGCGACGCCAGCCCCAAGGACCCCATCCACAACCTTCCTCCCAGCTTGCGCAGCGACTCACCCTCACCCCGGCCCACCATTCGCACCAACGGAGGGAGCACCCTGCCCTGCAGGCTGTACATCAGGGTGAGCGGAGCCCGGAACAGAACGAAAACAATGAAGACCATGCTCACCTGCGCGGCAGTGCCACCCATGTAGGTGACTGCCAGTGGCGCCGCCGCCACCAAGACATGGGCAGCCGCCGCCCCCACCACATAGTGCTGCACAAAGATCCGACCGGCCGCGGAGGGATGATCGAGGCGCCGTCCCCGCCAGAACCCGAAGAGGAATACCACCCAGGGGGCAGCCACCATCGCCCATCCCAGCCCCACCGCCCCCCCTCCGGTGGCCAGCACCACCCCAAGGACCGCCAGCCTGACCAACCCCTCCGCGGATAGCATCCAACCGACCCGGCCGTATCGTCCCCTGCCCTGCAGCACACCCTTCCCGATCCAGAAACACCCGTATCCGACAATCAACAGCACCATCTGCCACATGTGGGTGACGACCTGCTCGGTTAGGGGAGGAAGCGTCCAACCTGTTGCCACGGCCGCAGCCGCTACCGCCACCCCTGTCACGACCAGGACCAGTCCCAACCCGCCCGAGAGTGGATTCCTCCTCTCGGTGACTTCCCGGGTAACCCACTGTTCGAGGGGAAGGTAAAGCACCGTAATAATGATGAAAGCCCCCGTCCACATCACGCCGATGGGTGCGTAGGCGTCGGCGCCCAGGCCCCTTCCGCCCAGGGCGTGAAACAGATAGGCGGTCAGACCTCCCGCCATCGCCCCGGCGACCATCATGGGGGTGCCCTGCTCCGGCGCCGCTCCGTTCTCCGATTGGCTCTCGTTCATCGGGACCCCGATCCGGTGATGACGGTCCAGACCGAGGACCACAGGATTCGCAGATCCAGAATGGGTGAGACGTGCTTGATGTAATACAGATCGTAAGTGAGCTTCCGCACCGTGCCTTCCAGGTCGGCTGCATAACCAGTGTTGATCTGCGCCCATCCGGTTACCCCGGGCCTCAATAGGTGCCGTAGCGAATAGAAAGGTATCTCGCGGGAGAACTCTTCAACGAAAGGCGCCTGTTCGGCCCGCGGGCCCACCAGGCTCATGTCTCCGATCAACACGTTCCACAATTGGGGGATCTCATCCAGTCGGTACCGCCGCAGCCACCCGCCTCCTCTCACCAGCCGTGGGTCGTCCACCGCGGCAAACCTGGGGCCGTCGGCTTCGGCGTCACTGCGCATAGTTCGGAACTTGTAAATGGTAAAGGGTTGGCCCCCCCTTCCCACTCTGAGTTGGCGGAACAGCACCGGGCCCGGAGAGGATGCCTTCACCACCACCGCCACCACCCCGGCCACCAGGACCCAGATGGGCAGTGTGAGGGCCACTGCCGCCAGATCGAAAAGCCGCTTTCCCCACAGCCAATTGCGAACCTGCTGCAACGTGGTGGTCATCTGCCAGTCCTCCACCAGTCGGGGCAGCGGAACCCGTTCGGTGTGTTCTTCGTAAACAGAGGCCAAGGGCTTCACCACCCGGCCAGCCAGATCATTTCCCGACACCAGCCTGGCGACTTCGGGAGAGAGGGCTGCCGCCATGTCCACCACCAAGGTGATCTCCGGATCCAGGGGCCCCTGATCGGGATGGGAGGAAGGGTCGATCAAGGCTCTTACGTCGGCGTGCGGGGCGAGTTGCAGGTCCCTCACCATCTCCCGATCCGATGAGAACACCACCATCGGCTCGATCCAGGGTCTTCGCCGCCGCACCACCCGGTGGGCGACCACCGTCACCGCCCAGATTGCCATGGTTACCAGGAGCAGAGACCGGGAGAAGTAGATGCGAGTGGCGAGCACCATCAGGGCAACCGCCGACAGGGTGATCATCACCATCGTCAAACCCCTGCCGTAGCTGGGACGGGGCACCCCCGGACTCGGCATGGATGGCACGAGAGTCGAGGCGACCAAGGCAGCCAGCATCACGAAACCCAGCATGGGGAGCACCCGCGGACCCACTTGCCGGGCTTCCCACGGCAGCGGGGTACCGAACAGAAGCAGCGATGAGATCATCGCCGACCCCGCCAATAGAGTGAGGTCAACCATCACCATGGACAGAACGAACCTGTTGCGCATAGAGTGCGAATGCTAAGCCTCCCCGTTGGGCTTTCAGCCAAGAAGGCGTGTCACGCGGCTATGGTGAATTACCCGTGGCAGATCAATGGCCCAGTGTCTCCGTTCTCATGCCCCTGCTCAACGAGGAAGCAGGGTTGGGGGAAGTGATGGCATCACTAAACGGCCAGGTCTACCCCGGTGAGTGGGAGTTGGTAGCCGTGGATGGAGGCTCCTCGGACGGGACGGTAGCCACCCTCCTGGCCTGGAAAGAGAAGATGCCCCGTTTGTTGGTGGTTCCTGCTCCGCCTGGACACAGAAACCTGACCGCCAGCCTCAACCTGGCCACCGAGGCCGCCACCGGAGAAATCGCGATTCGCGCCGATGCTCACACCCTCTACGAACCCGACTACCTTCATCGAAACGTGGATTGCCTGGTACAGACTGGCGCTGACCTGGTGGGAGGACCGATGAGTCCCCGGGGAGAAACCACATTTGGCCGAGCAGTGGCTGCGGCTATGGGTAACCCCTGGGTGGTGGGTCCGGCCCCGTACCGCCGGGCCTCCACCCGGCGCCCTGCCGATACCGTCTACCTGGGCGCCATCCGGCGCCACCGCCTCCGAGAATTGGGCTTCCGAGGTTTCCCCAGTGGGGTTGGCGAAGACGCCGACCTGGCATACCGGGTGAGAAGCAGGGGGGGAGCAGTGGTCCTGGATCCTGCCATTCGTTCCAGGTACCGGCCCCGCGCCACCCCGGCGGGCCTGTGGAGGCAGTTCTATCGGTACGGCAAGGGTAAGGCCGAGATGCTGTACGCCAACCGGAGACTGCCCAGCCTTCGCCCACTCGCTCCCATGGCTCTGATCTTCGGCCTCACCTTTTCGCTGGTGATGACACCCGCCCTGGGATGGTGGTGGGCATTCCCGGTCACGGCCGCAACCTGGCTGGGCTACCTGGGGGTGGTCTGCAGAGCCAAGCCAAGACTCTGGGCGGCGGCCAGCCTCATGCAACTATCCAACGGACTGGGGATAGCCGTAGGGCTGGCCAGGGGCCCGGGGCGGGTCCGTCGAGCCTTGGACACCTGACTCCGCGGGACACACCAGGCCTCCTCCGCCGCAGGAGTTGTTCGACCTATTCGGTCGAATCTTCTCCCTCGGAGGAGGAGCGGCCGTTGGTCTGCCCTCCGTTCTCCGCGGAAGACCCGGAAAACACTGCGCTCAGCAGGTCCTCGCTGACGCCCAACCCCCGGGTCAGATCGTCGACCGGGTTGAACGAGCCACCCAATTCCGATGCGGTCATGGCAGTGCCAAACTCCAGTTCCTCCGAGGCAACCGGGCGTTCGTAACCCACCACATCGGGAATGTGGTCGTGGTATTGGATCGCCCCGGTACCCGCCGGCACCAATTTGCCGATGATCACATTCTCCTTGAGGCCCTTCATCTGGTCGGACTTGGCGAAGATGGCCGCATCGGTCAACACGCGGGCCGTCTCTTGGAAAGAAGCGGCCGAAAGCCACGATTCTGTCGCCAACGAGGCCTTGGTGATGCCCATTAGTTCCGGACGACCGGTAGCAGGAGCCTTGTCGTCCTGCAAGAGTTGCCGGTTCTCTTCCAGGAAAACCTGTCCGTCCACCAATTCGGCGGGAAGGAAGCTGGAGTCGTTGGTCTTCACAATCCTCACCCGCCGCAGCATCTGGCGGACCACCAATTCGATATGCTTGTCGTGGATCTCCACGCCTTGGGACTGGTAGACCCTTTGGACCTCCGTGACCAGGTACTGCTGAGCATCTCTGACACCCCGGTACACCAGTACCTCCTTGGGGTCGAGCGGCCCATCGGTGAGAGGATCTCCGGCAACCACCGCACTGCCGCCGTCCACCTTCACCCGAGAATGACGAGAAAGGGGTATCTCGACTTCGCTCGGGTTGCCGACCTCATCAGTGCCGGTGATGCGGATGCGGCGGCCTCCCTCGGTAAGCTTCTCCACCGTCCCGCTGATAGGCGACAGAAGAGCCTTACCCTTGGGACTCCTGGCTTCAAAGAGTTCCAGAACCCGTGGGAGACCCTGCGTGATGTCCGATCCGGCCACTCCCCCGGTGTGGAAGGTCCTCATGGTGAGCTGGGTGCCGGGCTCGCCGATTGACTGGGCGGCCATGATTCCCACCGCGGCCCCTTCTTCGACCATGTTCCCGGTGGCCAGGCTCATTCCGTAGCACAGTTGACAGACAGAGGCGCGAGTGTCGCAGGTGAGCACTGACCGTACTCTTACCCTTTCGATTTCCGCCGCTTGGTTGATGATGGCAACCAACGTCTCGGGACCTATCAAGCGGCCTGCCTCCAACTTATCTCCGCGGTCGGTGGACACCACCTTCCGCCCGATCTTGACCGGCTCTGCCAGGACTCTTCCGAAAATGTGGCTGCGAAGGTGACGGATCGGCACCCCGCCGTCGGCAACGACGTCGAACCACACTCCCCGATCGCTTCCGCAGTCCGTCTCCCTGACCAGGACTTCCTGGGAGACATCCACCAGCTTGCGGGTAAGGTATCCGGCATCCCTGGTTCGGAGCGCGGTGTCGGCCAGACCCTTCCGAGCGCCGTGGGTTGAGATGAAGTACTCGAGAACCGATAGACCCTCACGGAAGTTGGAGGTAATGGGACTGGGAATGATGTCACCTCGAGGATTGGCTACCAATCCTCTCATGCCGGCGATCTGACGCACCTGCATGGTGTTGCCTCTCGCTCCCGATCCGACCATCATTTCCAGAGGGTTGAAGCGCTCTGCCTTGAGGGTCTTCTCCATCTCGTCTTTGACCTCTTCGGTAGCCTCACTCCAGATCTCGATGAGCTCGGAACGACGCTCGCTGTCAATGATCACACCCTTCTCGTAGAGATCCTGGACCTTGGCGGCCTTTCGAGCATGCCGTGCCAGGATGTTCTTCTTCTTCGGGGGCGTCTTGACATCTTCCAATCCGATGGTGAGACCAGCCACGGTGGCGTAGCGGAATCCCAATTCCTTGAGTATGTCCAGCGTCTTCACCACCTCGGAGCGCGCATAGCGGTTGATGGCCACCTCTACCAGCTTTCGAATGCCGGACTTGATGACCGGTTCATTCACATAGGGGAAGGACGCCGGAAACGCCTGGTTCAAGATAACCCGACCCACGGTGGTATCCGCCAATCCGGTTCCGGCCACCCACTGGGGATCGATCAGCCCTTCCAACTCGTCTCTCAATTCTTCGTGACGCTCTTTATCACCTGCCAGGTCGCCCAGGCGCACCTTGATGGGGGCATGGAGATTCAAATGACCCAGTTCATAAGCCATGATGGCCTCATCCACCGAGCCGAATACCAGCCCGGCGCCCTTCTCTCCCTCCTCGAGTTCGGTGAGGTAGTAGATGCCGATAACCATGTCCTGGCTGGGGGTGACGATGGGACGGCCAGAGGCGGGAGACAGCACATTGTTGCGGGAGAGCATCAGGATGCGAGCCTCGGCTTGAGCCTCCGGCGAGATGGGAAGGTGAACGGCCATCTGATCTCCATCGAAGTCCGCATTGAACGCCTCACACACCAGAGGATGGATCTGGATGGCTTTTCCTTCCACCAGTACCGGCTCGAACGCCTGGATCCCCAGTCGGTGAAGGGTTGGAGCGCGGTTCAGCAGCACCGGATGTTCGGAGATGGCTGTCGACAGCACATCCCACACCTCATCGCGTTGCTGTTCCACCATTCTCTTGGCAGACTTGATGTTCGGCGCTTTGTCGTTGTCGACCAGGCCCTTCATCACGAACGGCTTGAAGAGTTCCAACGCCATCTCCTTGGGAAGTCCGCACTGATGCAATTGCAGTTGAGGACCCACCACGATCACCGAGCGGCCCGAATAATCGACCCGCTTACCCAGCAGGTTCTGGCGGAATCGGCCCGCCTTTCCCTTGATCATGTCCGACAGGGACTTGAGGGCCCGGGTGCCCTGGCCGGTTACCGCCCGGCCACGACGACCGTTGTCAAACAAGGCGTCCACGGCCTCTTGCAACATGCGCTTTTCGTTGTTGACGATGATCTCGGGAGCGCCGTACTCCAGAAGCCTCTTCAGCCGGTTATTGCGGTTGATGACCCGCCGATACAGGTCATTGAGGTCGGAGGTGGCGAAACGACCGCCGTCCAACTGGACCATTGGCCGCAGATCGGGAGGGATCACCGGCAGGGTGTGGAGAACCATGTTGGTGGGATTGTTCAAGCCTTCCGAAAAGGGCCGCACCACCTTCATCCGGAGGGTGGCCCGCTGACGACGCTGGGCGGAAGTGGACTCCATGTCGTCTCGGAGTTTCTCCATCTCGGCGTCCAGGTCCATGTTTGCCAGCAGGTCGCGTATCGCTTCGGCGCCCATTCCCCCTTGGAAGTAGTCGCCGTAGCTGAACTCCATAGCCTTCCACAATTGCTCGTATTCAACCAGGTCCTTCACCTGAAGACGGCGAATGGTCTCATAGGCCTCGGACGCCAATTCGCATTCATCTTCCATCCTCCGCTCCCGGTCGGCGATCTCAGTCTGCGCCTTCTTGTCAGCATTGCGAATCTCAGCCAGCTTGGCGCCGCCCTCCTCCATGCGGGCCAACTCGACCTCCAATTCCTCCAACCGGTTGGTGCGCCACTCCTCAAACCGTTCCCGGTTCTCCCCGACTTCTTCCAAGTACGCCTTCTCCAACTCGGGAAGGTCCCGGATCAAACGGGTCCGATCCACGCTGGTAACCACATGAGCGGCGAAATAGATGATCTTCTCCAGTTCCCGCAACGAGATGTCCAGAAGATAACCGAGTCGGGAGGGTACCCCTTTGAAGAACCAGATGTGAGCAACCGGCGCCGCCAGGTCGACGTGCCCCATTCTCTCCCGGCGCACCTTGGAGCGGGTTACCTCCACTCCGCACTTCTCGCAAATCAGGCTCTTGTACCTGACTCTCTTGTACTTGCCGCAATAACACTCCCAATCCCGCTGTGGACCGAAGATCCGTTCATCGAACAGACCGTCACGTTCCGGCTTGAGAGTGCGGTGGTTGATGGTTTCCGGCTTTTTCACCTCGCCATAAGACCAAGCGCGAATCTGATCGCTGGAGGCCAGGCTGATCTGCACCTCATCGAAAATGATCCGGTGATTGGCGGCGTGGAATCTGGATTCAGTCATAGTCATTGGCTATCTTTCCATCGGGCCGTCATCTACATCAAGTACGAAGATGTGGGGCTGGCTTCCTCAGGTCTCTCGGGACGGGAGATATCGATCCCGTCCAGCATGCTGGTGGTCCGGTAGGCGTCCTCATCGGTCTCCCGAAGGTCGACCCTCTCACCCGAGGAGAGCATCTCAACACTCAGTCCCAGGCTCTGCATCTCTTTGACCAGCACTCGGAAACTCTCCGGCACACCGGGCTCGGGCGGGTTGTCCCCCCGGACGATCGCCTCATAGACGCGGATTCGCCCACGGACATCGTCGGATTTGATGGTGAGGAACTCTTGCAGGGCGTAGGCCGCCCCATAGGCTTCCAGTGCCCAAACCTCCATTTCGCCGAACCTTTGGCCTCCGAACTGAGCCTTTCCCCCCAGTGGCTGCTGCGTGATGAGTGAATAGGGTCCTGTGGAGCGAGCGTGGATCTTGTCGTCCACCAGATGGACCAGCTTCAGCATGTAGATGTAACCCACCGTGATGGGCTTGTCGAAGGCCTCTCCGGTCCGGCCATCGTACAGAGTCGCCTTGCCGGTGCGGTCAATCAGTTTCTTGCCGTCGGAGTTGGGCTTTGCTCCTCGCAGAAGCTTCAGTATCTCTTGCTCCCGCGCTCCGTCGAATACCGGAGTAGCCAGCCGGGTCCAAGGGTCGCCCTCGGAAGGCAGCGGGCTGTCCGGTTCCGAGTATTTCTCCCATCCCGCGGCGGCCACCCACCCCAGATGGGTCTCCATGACCTGACCGAGGTTCATCCGGGAGGGAACCCCGAGAGGAGAAAGCACTATGTCCACCGGAGTCCCATCCGCCAGGAAGGGCATGTCCTCCTCGGGGAGTATCTTGGCAATCACCCCTTTGTTGCCGTGGCGGCCGGCCAGTTTGTCACCTTCGGAGATCTTGCGCTGCTGAGCCACATACACCCGCACCTGCTCGTTCACTCCCGATTTGAGGTTTTCGCCGTCAGCGCGGCGCAACACCTTGACATCGATCACTTTTCCGCCCTGGCCGTGTTTCACTTTCAGGGAACTGTCCCGCACTTCCCGGGCCTTCTCTCCGAAGATGGCGCGCAGCAACCGTTCCTCCGGCGTCAATTCCGTCTCTCCCTTGGGAGTGACCTTGCCCACCAGATAGTCGTTGGGACTGACTTCGGCGCCAACCCGGATGATTCCATTCTCATCGAGATGCGCCAGGACTTCATCGGGCACATTGGGTATGTCGCGGGTGATCTCTTCGTCGCCCAGCTTGGTCTCCCGGGCCTCGGTCTCCAGTTGCTCTATGTGGATCGAGGTGAGGATGTCGTTTTTGACCAGGCGTTCCGACAGCACAATGGCGTCCTCGAAGTTGTATCCCTGCCACGGCATGAAAGCCACCAGCAGGTTCTTCCCCAGCGCCAATTCACCCTGTTGGGTTGACGAGCCATCAGCGAGCAAATCCCCCTTCGCCACCGGGTCGCCTTCTCCGATCACTGGCTTGTGGTTGATGCAGGTCCCCTGGTTGGAGCGGGTGAACTTGTCCAGCTTCAAGTTGTGGAGCTTGCCGTTTTGCTCCCGGACCACCACCTCTTGGCCGGTGATCTCCGAGATCTCTCCGTCCACCGGCGAGACGACCATGTCCCCGGAGTCCCTCGCCGCTACCTCCTCCATGCCGGTACCCACCAGCGGGGCTTCGGAGCGAAGCAGGGGAACCGCCTGGCGCTGCATGTTGGAACCCATCAACGCCCGGTTGGCGTCGTCGTGCTCCAAGAAAGGAATCAGGGAAGTGGAGAGTGAGACTATCTGTTTGGGGGACACGTCCATGTAGTGGACTTCCGATGCGGGAACCCGGTCCACTTCACCACCGGCCCGCCGCACCAAAACGGTATCGTTCATAAAGGAACCGTCCTCGTCAATGGGCGTGTTGGCCTGGGCGATCACAAAACGCTCCTCCTCGGTGGCCGCCAGGTAGTCAACAGTGTCCAGGACTCTTGAGTCTTCCACCTTGCGATAGGGAGTCTCGATGAAGCCGTACTGGTTGACCCTTGCGTAGGTGGCAAGCGAGCCGATCAACCCGATGTTGGGACCTTCCGGCGTCTCGATGGGACACATCCTGCCGTAGTGAGACGGGTGCACATCCCTAACCTCGAAGCCTGCCCGCTCTCGGGAAAGTCCTCCAGGGCCCAATGCCGACAAGCGACGCCGATGCGTCAAACCGGCCAAAGCGTTGGGTTGATCCATGAACTGACTCAGCTGGGATGTTCCGAAGAACTCCATGATCGCTGCTGTGACCGGGCGACTGTTGATAAGAATTCGGGGGGTTATGGAGTGGTGATCCTTGGTGGACATGCGCTCTTTGACCACTCTCTCCAGGCGGGCCAGGCCGATCCTCAACTGGTTCTGGACCAACTCTCCCACAGTGCGCACCCGGCGATTCCCGAAATGGTCGATGTCGTCAGTCAGTACCGGCACCTCCACGCCCCGATGAGTGGTCATGGCGGGCTGCTTGGCGTGCAGAGCCACGACATAGCGAAGGGTGTCGATGATGTCCTCGTCGCGGAGCAACTGCAGGTTGCGGCTGACGCCGTTTTGGGAAACGTCCCGATATTCAACCGGCGCCTCATCGTTGAATTTCTGGGCGAGCTTGTATCGTCCCACGCGACTGAGGTCATACCGCTTCGGATTGCGGAACCAGTTGTTGATGAGTCCCAGGGCGGATTCGGCGGAGGCCGGTTCACCAGGACGGAGCTTGCGATACAGATCAATGAGTGCCGCATCGCGGTTGGGTGGCACGGTGTCTCGCTCCAGAGTGTTCTTAACGGACTCAGCTCCCCCGAAGATCTCCAGAATCTCCTCATCCGTCTCGATCACCCGGTCGGTACCGGGGACTGTCACGCCGATCGCCCGGAGGAAGGAGGACATGTACTGGCGGCGCTTGCGATCCACCCGCACTCCGATGGTGTTCTTGCGGTCCGTGTCCATCTCCAACCATGCTCCCCGGCCGGGAATCACCTTGGCGCTGTAGAAGTAGGCATCGGAATTCTTGTCCGCAGTGCGGTTGAAATACACCCCGGGCGAGCGGACCAACTGGGAGACGATCACTCGTTCCGTACCGTTGATCACGAACACCCCCTTGGGGGTCATCATGGGGAAGTCGCCCAGGTAGATCTTTTCTTCTTTGATCTCTCCGGTGTGGCGGTTGAGAAACCGGCCTATCACCGTGAGGGGGCGACCGTAGGTCTTGTCCTGAGATTTGCACTCTTCAACCGTGGCGGTTGGTTCCCCGAAGGTGTGGTCGGCCAGCATCAGGATCAACTGGCCGGTCACGTCTTCGATAGGCGAAATCTCTTGGAAAACCTCATCGATTCCCTCGTTAAGGAACCAATTGAAGGAATCCCGTTGTATGGCTATTAAATCGGGAAGGTCGTGGGCTGGTGGGATACGGGAGAAAGAAAAACGCTCGGGCAGACGCGCAGACAAAACGCGGTCCTCCTTAGAAACAGGCGTGCAGAAACAGAGCAATTGCTAATTGTAGACAGGTGCGCACCCTTCGCGCAAATCCCTATTCATGGCCAAGCCAATGGCCACCCTCCGAGGCTTACTCTAAACACCACCAACCCGCTTTGTCAAGTAAATCGTCACCCCTGCTGCTTGGTCACGTCGAATTCCCTTGGCAGGGCACAAACCCGGCGAGGAGACCTCACCCATTGCATCCACCAGGCCCATTGCATCCACCAGATCCGGTGGAGCAGACCGCCGTCAGCCGCCAACTGCCGGGGATTGGGCCACACCAACCCCAACCAGGCTGTCCCGGGTGACCAGGGCCGCCAACTCCTCCTCATTCAATCCGTCGGTTCCTCCGGGTCGAAGGGGCAACACCATGTACCTGAGGTCGGCTGCGCTATCAACCACCCGCACCTCCACTTCCTCTCCGACTTGCAGTCCAAACTCTTTCATGACACCCCGAGGGTCTACGACGGCCCGAGACCGGTAGGCGAAACTCTTGTACCAATCGGGAGGAGGGCCGAGCAAGGATCTCGGATAGCACGAGCAAAGCGTGCAAACCACCAGGTGGTGAACCTTCTCGGTGTTCTCGACCACCGCCAGTTTGGCGCCTGAGACGAGCGGGTAACCCAACTCGGCAAGAGCAACCCGGGGGTCGTCCAGCAACTGCGCCTTGAAAGCGGGGTCAGTCCACGCCCGCGCCACCACCCGTGCACCGTCCACCGGCGACATGGCGGCCATGAAGTCCAGCAGGCGTGGTACGTCGTCGCGGCGAATCACCTCTTTCTCCACCAGGAGTTCTTCCATTGCCAACACCCGGCGGGCACGTTTGCCCAATTGGATGTCGTCCTCCAATCCAGGATGATCGTGGTGGTCGTGCTCCCCGTGGTCTGTGTGAGGATGATGGTGATCTCCGCCCATACCCAACCTCAATTACCACTCGACGCAGTGACCGGCTCCAGCCAATTCTCGTAGAGATCGATCAACACGGTGTCACCCTCTCTCCCCCGATATTGGTTCCCCCAAAGACTCTTCATGTCGAACTCCACCAAATAGAGTTCTCGTTTAGGAAGCCCGCTTCCACCGTAGGCCCGTGTCTCGGGGTCATAGAACCTGCCCGATCGAGCAGCGATCCGGCCTATCTTGCCTTTGACATAACCGGGTGTCCGGTGATGAGTATGCACCTTGGTGGGTAATACCTTGACGACGTCTCCGGGACGAAAACCCCCCAACTCAGCCCCACCTCTTCCGGACCACAGCTTCCCTCTCATCGATTTCCTCCGTGTTGAGCAGACCCTTTTCCACCAGCAGAAGCTCCAACGAGGCCGACCATCGCTCGTAGTAAGAAAGGCCTCGATACTCGTTTTTCGGCAGCGACTCGATGCCCCGCCGCAGTTGGTCCGAGTTGATGACCCGTTTCTCGCACAGCACATCCACCAGGGCGGTCGTCCGCAGTTCCCATCCCGAGAGAGCGCGTTCAGACCTGTCAATGGGATCCTTGTTGGGCAAACCGCCCATGTCATGCGCCTGCTTCATGAGACCACCAGATTCTTGCAATGCATTGGGCAGAGAATAGATGATTTAGCCCCCTGGTGGGACGCCATGGAATCGACGGATGTCGGAACCCATCAACTGTTCAACCCGCGCCAAGACCACCAACCCGAAGGTGGGTATTCTCGGTGATGATGTAGAGCCTGAGGAAACCGGCAGAACCCTCAAGAGAGGAAGACAGGCAAAAACCAGTGGTTGGTGGAGCTGACGACCAATGGGTCAGGGTCCACAGGGGTTCCATACGGTCCCATGTGGTCTTTGTTTGCCCAGGTCACCTAAACGTCGTTAGTCCCAGGGCGTACCACACAGAACAACGGGGTCCCAGGCAGCCGCAAAGCGGTTGTAGTAACTGCCGTAGTAACCCGCTCGTAGGGCCTATCAGGGCTCTCCAGACATTGCCAGATTGTAGCGAAGGAGATTGAGAGAAGATGAAGAGACCCAAAACACTCACAGCCTCCTTCGTTAAGACCATACGGCTACCGGGCCGCTATGGCGACGGCCGCGGAGGTCACGGACTCAGCTTGCTGGTAAAACCCACCAGAATCCAGGGGCGACTCTCCAAGACATGGGCACAGAGAGTCCGGATCAACGGTAGGTACACCCTCCTGGGGTTGGGGAGCTACCCAGCGGTCACCCTGGCCGAAGCCCGCCTCCGGGCACTTCGAAACCGCCAGGCCATCGAAGAAGGACGCCACCCCCGAACCCGCAACACCCCAACCTTTCAGGAGGCAACCGAGAAAGTAATCCAACTACACACCCCCAAGTGGAAACCGGGAGGCCTGTCCGAAGGACACTGGCGATCCACCCTCGGAACCTACGCCCATCCCCGCCTAGGAAACAGACAGGTAGACCAGATCACAAGCGCCGACATCATGGCCTGTCTCACTCCCATATGGCATAAGAAACCAGAGACCGCCCGCCGGGTGAAACAACGGATCTCAGCAGTGATGAAATGGTGCATTGCCCAGGGGTTCCGAGACGACAACCCAGCCGACGATCGTATCACCGCCGCGTTGGGTTCCAACACCCAACGACCCCAACACATGAAAGCCCTCCACCACAGCCAAGTCGCCGATGCAATCAAGACCATCGAACAAACCGATGCTCACTGGGCAACAATCGCCGCTTTCAAATTCCTAACCCTTACCGCCACCAGAAGCGGAGAGGTCAGACAAGCTACCTGGAAAGAGATTGACCTCGGCACCGCAACCTGGACCATCCCCCCTGAACACACCAAAACAGGTCAACAGCATCGGGTACCTCTCAGCGGTGGCGCCCTTTCTGTTCTCGCTAATGCGCGTCCACGGTCAGCCGGCCATGGCCTAGTCTTTCCATCACCAACAGGACGGGTGCTCAGCAGTGCCACCATCAGCAAACTTTGCAAGGAGAACAACGTGGGCTGTGTACCTCACGGCATGCGAAGCAGCTTTCGTGACTGGTGCGCAGAAACCGGCATACCCCGCGAAGTAGCCGAACAAGCCCTCGGTCACGAAATCAGAAACCCTGTCGAAAAAGCCTACGCCAGAACCGACCTACTCGAACAACGCCGCCAACTGATGGAAAACTGGAGCCAATACCTAGGTTTCTAAGCCTGAATCCACCGATAGTTTGGTGGTGGGTGGGGGTGAAATGCTGTGAAGTGCCTCTCTGACCTGGGAGAATAGCTGTTAGCTAACAACGGCTGTCACCCAAGCAGAGGAGGCACTTCTTGTGAACAGGATACCTGATATTGACCGGTTGGATGTGAGGTTCGATGAGGGGTCGTTAGTGGCCGACGCCGGTCTGCTGGTAGCGGCAAGTTTGTTGTCCCGTTTGAATTTGGAACAGTTGGTGGACGACACGGTACGCATGGACGGCCGACCGGGCGGTGCCCGTCCGGGTCGCAAGATCCTGTCTTTGGTGGCGTCGATGCTGACCGGCGGCACTCATATCGATCATGCCGATCGGCTGCGGTCGGGAGCAACCCGCAAGGGTGCTGCCGTTTTTGGGTGATGGCCCCTTCCACGTTGGGAACGTTTTGTGCGTTCGTTCACGTGGGGTCATGTCTGCCAGTTGAACAAGGCACTGGGAGCCTTGTTGAAACGGGTCTGGTCCCTACCGGGCGCCGGTCCCGGCGACCAGCCGCTGGTCATCGATGTGGACTCCACCATCTGTGAGGTGTCGGGCAAGAGCAAGGAAGGCGCTTGCTATGGTCACACCCGAGTGTTGGGATACCATCCGCTGGTGGCCGCCAGGGCGGACACCGGAGACGTTTTGTTCATCATCGCCTGCGCAAAGGCTCCTCGCAGAAGGGAAACACCCGTTTTATGGTCGAGACGGTCAACCGGGTGAGACGGGCCGGAGCGACCGGTCCAATCACGGTACGGGCCGACAAAGGCTTTTGGTCCCATAAAACAGTACGGAAGTTGGAAGGACTCCGAGTGGAGTGGTTCGTCGCCATTCCCACGATATCCCAACGTCAAACAGGCGATAGAGGACATAAACGAGTCGGAATGGGTTGATATCGGCTACACCCCCGACGGGGAGGCACAAGTGGCCGAAACCATGATCGTCATCAAGATCGACAAAACAGAACACACGGTGCGTCTGATAATCAGACGCACCCGCCTGACCGACCCCGAACAGCAGCCGCTGTGAAAAAGATTGGCGACATCACACGTTCGCCACCAACAACCGCGACCTGTCTGCGACAGAAGCCGACCGGATGTACCGCAACCACGCCCGCGTGGAACTGGGGCATCCGCGATTTGAAACATCACACCGGACCGGTTCACTGCCCATCAGGGCGGTTCTTCACCAACGCCGCCTGGATGGCCGCCGCGGTGATCGCTCACAACCTATTGCCGGTGGATCAACCACCACAGCGGCGCACCCAGCGAACGGCTCACCAACGGCAACACCGTCCGCAACCGACTCTTTCGCCTCCCTGGAAGAATCGTCAATCACGCAGGACAACTGATAGTGCGGCTACCCACCAACTGGCCGTGGGCTTCCGCTTACCGGACCGCTCTCCAAAACATCCGCTCCCTGCCCCGACTCTGCTGACACTCCACGTCACGCACCCCGACCAACCGAAAACACTCGTCCGTACCGGTTCCGCATGTCCCAGCGAACCCCAAAAACCTCTGACCGGCCCGACCCGCCCCGCAAAACCGGAACAAACCCAGACAGAACCCCGCCAAACCCCGCAAACCCCGGACAGAACCCCGCCCAAACACCCACAAACCCACCCCACTAGCCAAAACCGGTGGATTCAGGCTAAGAGGTTTCTCGGAGACATAACCGCCTCTAGAACAGCGTCTTCGGTGATTGGCAGTGGCGGGGGTGGGGGTGTCGACCGACCATGCGGTGACCACGGCGGCGAGCATCCATAACCCCTACGTGACAAAGCCCGAGGAGGATGTGAAGGAGAACCGTCATCGGCTGGTAGCCGCGGAGGGGGCACTATCCCGGATCCGGCATTGGTCTGGTAGGCTCCGGTACCCACCACTTGGGCGTAGCTGGGGTGTTGATGCCCGGGGTTCAACCGATGCTGGCTTCTTCTCCTGGGTTCTCTGTTGGGCTCGGGCGTATCCGCTGATCTCCCTGCCCATTGGCGGCAACGCTTCCACATCCTGCTCGGTCATGTTTCCTGTCGAGAGTTCACCGATGATGAACGCACCCTGGGCGAATCACCGGGATGCCGCGGAAGCTTTCGCTGATTGGATGTAGGGGTTATGATCCCACCATCATAGACCCCGATCAGGGGGGTGATGGTCATGCTCGTTTCGACTGCCCCTTTTGCTGCGCCAGCCGCCCAGCCTGTTTAGCCAGGAGAGACAGAGAGGGCTTCTTGCCCTCGATCAGGGCCTCTAGCAAACACTCCAATGCACGGGCGATCACCGCATCGGACGGTTCTGAGTGATGGTTTCTCACCTTGTTGGTGAAGGTATCGGTTCCCCAGTATTTGGTTTTCCGTACATACCGTTTCTCTTGAGGGACAGCGTGGGAAATCTCAAAGAGCAGATTTGCGGCTGTTGAGTAGGCGTTTCCATCACTCTTCAGTGGGGTGCTCATGGGGAAAGGATGGGTGTAGCGGTCATGTGGTCACCCATGGTAGTAGCGGTCCTGATATGGTGAGGGTGTCGTAGAATGACGCGAGCAAGTCCCTGTCGGGCTTCAGGGCCGATGTCGAGGTTGCGCGGCTGGTGGTTGAGGAACTTGAAGCCGAGGGCTTGGTACGTCCCAGTGAAGATGGTGTGTCCGTGCCACTTTATCCCACAGTCGGAAAGCGTCCTCGTGGTTCTGGGCCAACTCTCCCGACTCGCGGGCCCGACGAAACCTCGCTTTTCACCCGACAACCAACACCCCACTAGAGATAGGCAATCTCATCCGAACCTTGGCAAGAGACCAGATGCCCTCCGTTGGAAAGGTCATCAACCTAGACCTGCACCAGGTGTCGTTCGACCTCGACTCTGTTCCCCTTGATGATCTACTCGAATTCCGCGACGAACACAGAGCCGGGTATAAGGGCCTACATGCGGAGCCTGGTGGGTTTATGGCCGAACTTGCTCAAATCGACGACACCGGAAACCGCGAGGAACTCCTCCGAGAGCGACTCCAAGAAATCGACGACGCAGCCACGATCTACGGCGGGTTACTGGCCGTTCGCTTGTCGAGACCCGCTGAGGGTTCTCCCTTGGTCTCGCTGGTACCGCCTGGTCTCTGTCCAGCGGCGACACACTCGGCAAGCTGCTACGAGCAGCCGGTGTCGCTTTGGATCTAGTCCCGGATCGCCCAGGTACAGCAACCGCTTACTCATACCTCTTCGGGTCTCGACGCCAATTTGCATGAACCCGGCCCTGACGATCCGGATGCAGTTCCGACTTGACGATGTGACCCGACTGTCTCAGCTTTGACGAAGGACTGTGGAGGTTGTCAACACGAATGTCAGTCCCATACTCGCCGTCGCCATCCCCTTGAGCATCCCCGCTTCCTCGGGGGACTGTTTCGAGAACGCCTTAAACGAAGTTAACGCACTCTTCTTTGGTGCCGTTTGGCGCTGGAGGACGGCGGGAGACTTGGAGCACAGCATTGGGGCACGTTGGCTGCTGGCTTGCCCCGTGTAGTTTCTTGAACCAGGACCGCACGACATCGTGTCACGGGCGGAAGTACCCGCGTCTCCTATATCGAGTTGACCGTGTCACCTCAGCCAACTCGTCCATTCTTGTGTTGACCCCCGCGTACCCCTCACGGCTCGAGCTGAATACCATCGTGACCTTTGACTCCGGTGGCTACCTAAGTCAAGGGATCTTCACCCTGTAGCTGGCGCAGACTTCCTCAGATACGACGAAATGCGTTCGGCCACCCTCTCGTGGTCCTTGGTTTCGCACTCCCAGATCACCATGACTCTCCATCCGAGATTGCGAAGAAGCGTCTCGTTGCGCGCGTCTCGAACAACGTTGCTATGGAATTTGTTCTGCCAATATTCCACGCGCGTCTTTGGGCTGGATGCGTACTTGCAGTTAGGATGCCGGTGCCAGAAGCATCCGTGCACGAAGACGACCGATCGATATCGCGGAAAGACGATATCCGGGCAGCCGGGGAGGTCTCTGCGGTGTAGGCGGTAGCGAAATCCGAGCCTGTGGGCGATCCTGCGAACGACCAGTTCGGGCCCCGTGTCCCGGCTCCGGACCCGGGACATGATCTCGCTTCGCTTCTCAGGGTTGACAGTGTCGGTTGCCAATGAGTGCACATGATAGTCGGTGGAGGCTCCGACGCTAGCGCAATCGGACCGAGCGCCCCGCGTCTCTGGGCAAGGGCAAAGGCGGTCGGCTTATTGGCCCAAGACCGCTTCCAGCAAATTGCCTAGCGGGCGGAGTCCAGTTTTTCCAAAGCCTTTTGACACCGCCCGTCCCGTTGAGAGAGGGCTTCTGGCACGTCGCGACCCTCCGCCAGATCTGCCAGCACCCTTCCATGAAGCATGGTAAACCGGGGAGGAACTGCTTCGCCAATCATCTGACGGACACCTGTATGCCCCCATGTGTCCATCATGTCTCCCCACTTGAAGGTGCTGGGAAAGGTCTGAAGCCAAGCGCACTCGGCCGGGCTGAGGACGCGATTCTCCCAAGGATGGAGCGTCCGGTCGCTGCCTATGTGGCCGCTGGCGGTGGTCAGGGTTGCGGCTGGTCGGGCCGGATCCATCCGCCGGTAGCTGGAGCTTCGGAATCCCTTGACCAACCGCCACGAACCATCCGGGTTACGCACAGTCGGTCGCTGTAACGGACTCTGGCAGCTTGGACACATGGCTTCCGTCCGCGCAATACCCTCTCTTTTGCATCGCCCGCACTTATCGGTCTCCCAGGCACTGGCTCCGCTCCCGGGCGGGATCGCGGCCACCATCCCGTACCTCCGATCCGGCCATACGGGAACCCGGTGCATTGGATGGCGGGTCGAGCGGGCTGTCTTGGAGGATCCTGCATCAAGGGCTGGCAGGTCCAGTTCTTTCAAGGCGTCATCGATGGTTACGAACTTTGGACCGTCGGGGCCTCCGTGGGTGGGAGCTGGAAACGGCGCACGTCCAGTCCTCTGGAGCACCCTGAGAGCTTCGGTACCCTTTCTAACTAGTGTCAGAAACGCCCGCGAGCGGTGCTGCGGGACCCCGAATTCGCAAAGGTCAACGACTGCTGCGTAGACGCTGTATTCATCCCCTAGTCGATTGCAGAGGATCTGGGCGGCTGAAAGTGGAGTTGTGCTATCTGTATCCCAGACCTTTCGTCGCAGAAACGCGGGAACGTTCTCGACCACGACGAACGTTGGCCGTAGTTCCTTGGCGACTTTCGCAATAGGCAGCACGAGAAGATTACGACCGTCCCGCGAGCCGGCGTCGGGGTCGTTCTCCTTCCCCCGGTCTCCTCTGGCGGAACTCATTCCTTGGCAAGGAGGACAGCCCGATAGGAGAACGGGAGCGTCCGATCCGTGGGTTTCTCGAAAAGAGTCGATCACAACGGGCCAAGTGCTCCGAAGATCGCCGGAAACCGCGACCGCGTCGGGATGGTTTAGCCTTGCCACCTCCAAGCGCTTCTCAACAAGCTCGGAAATCACACTAAAGCGAAACCCCGCAGCCGAGAACCCGACGTCTCCGGCGCCGCAATTCGAAAAGAGGCTTACGGCTTTCATGACGAAACCGCCTCCGTTTCGCGGCGTCCCGCCTCCTCGCGGACTCGATCCTCCGCGTCAAGGAATGTCTCATTTGCCTGTACAGCGCGCGCCAGAAAGTCGTTCCAGGCGATTCGTTCAATGCGTCCCTGGGTGGACCAATGTTGGTACGCGGTCCTCTTGTCTCGATCAGCGATACTTACGCCATCGCAAACCAAGTCGACGACCCACCCGTCGGGGAAGTGTCCAGTCAACTGGGGGTTCTCCTCAAAGAAGTCCTGGAATGCCTCGAGGTAGTTGTGGAGTCGGTCCCAGTCTGCAGAGCCGAAATTGCGTCCCACTGCCTTGATTTCAACGACATGGAGTTTTCGGCTGAGATTCACTAGCGTGAAGTCGGGTCGCTTTGTCGGATGACCAATTGAAAACGTCACCTCTTCGTCGTATCGTTGCCTGTAGTACGCAGCGAATACCCTTTCGAACAGCTTCAGGCCCTGATTCACCGTTATGGGAGTCCAGGTCGCGTCAATCAGCCACGGTGCCTCGGCGACGATCCGCTGGAGTACATCCTCAGCCCCGCCCTCCTCTAGTACTCTCTCAAGTTTCCGGATCGCTCTCACCCGTTCATATGCGATCTGGGCGTACGAAGCCATCTCGGCAATCCTGGTCTTCGAGAACAGATCGAGAAGAGAGTCTATCCCGCCCTTCTCGCCGAACATCTCCTGGTTGAACGTTTCGAAGGCGTCCATCAGAGCCTTATGCGGCGCGACAGACAGGACCACTTGAACTAGACCATTCACATACTCCTGGTCACCGAGTTCGTCTTCGGCGGCGAAGCGGCCGATCTGCTTTCCGAACTCCAAGGCTGTGGAAACGATGTCATTGTCGGCGAAGCGCTCTTTGGCCTTAGCTTCCAGTCCAGACGCTTCTAAGAAGAGCTGCTCGACCCTCTCGCGTCGAGGCTTGCGGGAAGCCGCGGCGATCCTCCTGATCCACTCCGCACCCCACTCCCGAAACGCTCGCCCGTAGTCGGACTCCCACAGAATGTCTTGTCGGTCCGTCGTGATGAGGTCGTCCCCATCATCCTCGTCGAGCCAATCGGCGTGGACTTCACCCACGAGGTAGGAGCGCACGGTGAACTCCCCGGTGAAACCCGCCGACTGTCCGAAAGCTCGAGTTGTCGCCACAATCTTTCCGCGGGCGTAGATCCGAACGCCAGCCATCTCTTCATTCTTGTAGGCCCCCTTGGCCAGTCCCATCCATCCTGTTACCGGCAAGACACCTTGTTCGTTCGGGAGTGCCACTGGTTGTTCGGAGACATCGACGCGCGTGCCTTCCATTAATGGGATTTCAAGCGTTCCGATCTCCCGCGGGGGGTTCGCTTCGGGATTTCGGGTGTCTTCGACTGTGACTGTGAAATCGCTCTGGCGTAACCCGAATCGTCGTGCCATCTGCCGGTGGAATGTATCTTGATTCGGGACTCTCTTCGGCAGGAAGTCAATGAGCAGGACGGTGGTCCCCGACGTTGATCGATATGTTTGGTCTTGGTCACCTATATCCATCGGAACCGGTGTATCTTCGTCGGTTAGGATCCTGTCGTAGTTCATGACGAAGTGGGAGACCGGGTAGCCGTCGTCCGTCTTTTGGCCTCCGGCGGACAGGATCTCGATGCGTTTGCAGATGCCGAAGGGAGCAAGTTTGCCGATGCCCTTCCGTCCCATGACCGGGCGTCGTTTTTGGCGGGATCGACTGCCCTGCCTCGGATCCGTCCGTCGATCCTTCCCGACCCGGAGAAAGTGCCCGTTGGCTTCTTTTTCGGTCATGCCATGCCCGTCGTCCTGGACCTCGATGGTGTGGCCGTAGTCTTCCACCTCCCCCGTTGCCCGGTTCTTGCGTGCGAGAAGGGTGGCGAGCGGGACTCGAACCACCACGTTCTCCGCGTCCGCGTCGTACGCGTTGGCGATGAGCTCGGCGACAACTGCGCTGACGCGGTCATACAGGCGGACCCCGAGCTTGTCCACCGTCATGCGGGATATCCGCATAACGTAGCGATCCGAGCCCGTGCTGTCGGTCATTCGAGCGTCCTGTAGTAGTGAGCCAAGGTGGCGGTGGTCACGAATCGAGTGGTGGCTGACGCCGATACAGCGCACCCAGGTTCCCTTGACACGGGCTTTGCTGGAAGCGACTGGCAGGATGTCCCGAGAGAGACGAAATACGAGGATGCGGGCTGGGCCGCGGAGCCCCACGCGGTTTGTGAGAGTGCGCCAGGGCGAGCGCCCGGCCTGCGGGAAGACGGTTTGGACCAAGCGCGACCTCCGCCACCCGGCCTAAGGCCCCACTTGAACATTGAGTGATTTCGATGAACGCCATCATAACCGGCCTTTTCTGCTCTCACGGTGTGCCAAAGGGTTGTCACAGCTTTGCTGTATAGTGAAATGACATATGTGGGATTCGCCTCTTCGAGCTGCTGAGTTCTTCGCGGGTATGGGTCTTGTGAGGGCGGCGCTGGAACGGTCTGGCTTCGGGGTGGTGTTCGCAAACGATATAAGTGCGGCCAAGTTCGCTATGTACACGGCGAACTTTGGGGATGACGACTTTCATCTGGGGGACATCCGGGATCTGTGGGGTGACGACGTTCCTACGGTGGAGTTGGCGACGGCTTCGTTTCCGTGTACGGACTTATCGGTGGCGGGGGGTCGGGCCGGGCTGGCAGGTGCGGAGTCTGGTTTGTTCTGGCATTTCACCCGGGTGTTGGAGGAGATGGGAGACCGTAAACCGCGGGGTGTGCTCCTTGAGAATGTGCTGGGTTTCGCCACTTCCCAGGGGGGACGGGACCTGGAGTCTGCTGTTGAGGAGTTGAACCGTCTCGGCTACTCTTGCGATCTGATCGTGGGCGATGCCAAGTGGTTCGTGCCCCAGAGCCGCCCGCGGTTGTTTGTTGTAGGGCTGGCGGATCCTCCGAGGATCGAGGACCACGGGCGGTCGTCGCCGTTTCGGCCTGGATGGGTCTGGAGGTACCGCGGCGAGCATTCCCTGTCCCGGATGCATTTCTATCCTCTTCCCTCTCCGCCAAAAGTGACGCCGGAACTTCGAACCGTGGTTGAACGACTGCCTGTTACTGACCGGCGATGGTGGCCAACCGAGAGGGTGAGGCATTTCGTGGCGTCCCTTTCGTCAATTCAGTTGAGGCGTGTAAACAAACTGATCAGAGATGACAGGATCCGCTGGCGGACGGCCTATCGGCGCACAAGGCAGGGAGGGGCGGTGTGGGAAGTGCGTCGGGACAAGATCGCCGGTTGTCTGCGCACCGCCAGCGGAGGATCAAGCAAACAGGCGTTGGTGGAAGCGGGCGGCGGCCAAATACGGGTAAGGTGGCTCACACCCAGGGAATATGCCCGACTGCAGGGTGCCGACGATGTCGTCTTGGACACCGTCACCGCTACCCAAGCTCTCAATGGATTGGGCGACGCGGTCTGCGTTCCGGTGGTTTCCTGGATCGCCCGCCACTACCTAATGCCAGCGTTGCGATCGTCCACAGGGGCTACTCACAGTGTCCGCTAGGCGATCTAGGTCTGATCCCCCGCACGAAGTCAGAGCTATCCGCGCTCGGATCACCCAAGCTCTCGATACCTTGGATGGCGAGGGACGGCGGGTGGGGGACGCCAAACACGGCGTCTACCTCTTTTACGACTATGACCGCGAACCCATATATGTCGGACGAACCTACGAAAAGCTCCGCACTCGGATACGTCGGCATTTGACTAACCAGCGAACAGATGCCGCCGCGATGAGTGTGCTGGACCCTTTCGAGGTTGCCGAAATCGAGATGTGGCCACTATGGGAACTTGAAACCGCGCCACACCAAAAGGCGCTGTCCCAACTCATCAACCTTGAATACAGCGTATACCAAAGAGCCCTTCGCGATTCGGTTTTCGCTGCGCTGCTCAACGAACAAGACATCCCGTCCGCCCACGCCATCGAGCTGCCGGAATCGTACCGGATATCAATTGTTCCCAAGGAGATCCGCAGGCTTCGCAGCCACCCCGATATACGCATTGCCCGCCGGGCCAGCACCATCGCCAACCTAGCGCGCATTATCAGCGAACGGTCACCCAGCCCGGGATTGCGACGAACGCTTGTCGTGCAAGCCCAACGCCTAGAGTGGCTCGCACGGCAACGCTACACATCACTCACCGGCCAAAAGACGTAGGCTCCGCGGAGTGAACCCCTCCCGAGTGGTCGACTCATATGACCCCGCGCCACGCAGCAAGTGAAGTGGCGGCGCGATCCCTGAGAGGTAATCGTGGCCGGAGGCTCTGGAGGCTCAAGCGTCCGTCCCCTGGGTGGGATGTCTCCGTTGAGCCTTTTGTCTTTGCCGATTAGGGGCTTGTCAAGGTGCAAGGCTGACTCCTTGGCAAGGCGGATTCCTCGGGGAATCCAGGGCCTCATTCCCGTCCAGGGAAACTGTTGGCGGCCATGGATTGAGTCGGCGGGTAACCGTCCGGGGACTGACTCTTAACATGAGGGCGACCTTTGCGATAGTGGCTCGCGCTGCGGGTACCCCTCTGTCGGGTGTAACAAGGATCCGACTTGCGACGGTTGGTTGCCCGGTAGGAAATCAATAGAGCCCTGTTGCCTGGGCTGACCAACAGGGAGAGGCAAGAGTTGACCAACCTCCGGTCGGGTATGCTAAAGGTTATTAGCTGGTCCCTCGCGATTCTGTGGGGTCGGTGACTTCCGCTATTGAGTATGGCAGTAATGGGGGAAGGGCCTGCAACGACAGATAAGAAGTAAACAGTCTTGGGATTCGTCAGATGGATACTCCGCTGGTTCGGGGAGAACCTGCTGTTTTTGCTTGTTTGGAGTCTTATCGTTGGCAGTGGCGGGGGGATCGTGGTGGCAATCCCTGACTTGTGGAAGGTTGAATCGAGGGGAGTCTTGGCGTTTGTATCGGTTGTAATAGGAGGTACGGGTCTGGCTGCGGCACTGCGGTGGATACTGGATGGAATGAAAAAAGCGTATGAGGCCCGCCAACAAAAAGAGAGGGAAGAGGAAGACGCCAGGACAAGGGCAGAGCAGCAGTCGATGGAGTTCCGAAAGGGCGTGAGGGTAATAGCGGAATGTCGGATGAATCTCAGGCGGGTGATGAAGAAACCTGACATCCTCACCGATCATTCTCAACGTATAACCGAGCAGCACATGAACAGGATTGTGGACCTGCTGGAGCTGACGTTCGGTATTCGGACTCCCCGAAGGTTCCAACCACCCCACATGGACATAGAGGTCCCTTACGGGTGGGACGAAGAAGACGGTCGGAATCCCTATGTTCCACTCAATAGTGAAGAGTGGCTACGGTTCGTCATTGACATTGAGGGCTATATGGAGGAAAGGGATTTAGAGGGTGCCCAGTTAAAGTACCCCCTCTAGCGGACCACTACCGGGAAGCCCAACCTGGCAGAGAGGCCTATGACAACATCGAGATGTGTGACCTCCGCGGTAAGGTTCAAGTACGGCGGGCCCAGGCGGCTCGGTAGTCGCCGACTCGCTGCTCGAAGGGAAGGGATGTGTCCGATGTTCGGTGTCAACGGACCAATCCGCCGATCGGGAGAGCGTTTGATCGGGACATTGGTGGCAGGATCGCTGAGGCGACTTTGGGGGCTCTTCGGAAATTAGCGGGGAGTGATGGTGGTGAGTAGGTTCCAGTTGGGTTTTCCGGCGTATAGGAGTGCTCGGATCCGGTAGTTGGCGAAGTTTCGGAACCCGAACGCTGCTCGTTTGATTCGCTTGATGAGATTGTTCAAGCCCTCGGTCGGCCCGTTGGTCACCGCGGAGTGGTGCCAGTTGGTGATCTGGGTGGCCCAACGAGCGATGGTACGCCCGAGACTGTTCACCTCCGGTG
>MKWU01000732.1_pt1 | contig 61491 bp, 62 predicted proteins | sample 809101 | NCBI WGS metagenome assembly MKWU01 (sample SAMN05860141, study PRJNA318959) | sponge metagenome | host: Aplysina aerophoba | place: Slovenia: Piran, Adriatic Sea, Gulf of Piran | collected 2013-05-07
CGGGGTGTGAGTGCCGATTCGGGGGTGGCGGCCGGGCGGCGAGCGCCGCTGACCACGGGCTTGGCGGTGCGGGGAGGTCGCCGAGGGGCGGCTCGGTTCGGCATCGAGGGCGGTCTGCGGCCGGCCCAGGGTGGGCACCGGGGCCGGGGGCCTGGGGCGGCCCTGGGCGCGCTTGAGACGCCACCAGCGGCCCCGCGAGCGGCAGCGTGCCCGGTATCGAGGCCGGCCACGCCCGGCGGGAAGCGGACCACGGCCCGCCGCGCGACCATCACCACCACCACGGGGCGGACTTGACCGGGGAGCCGTCGCCGGTCGGGGTCACACGGGCAAGCCGGGCTGCCGGGAGCCGGGTGGAGAGCGCGCTGCGAGGGGCGCGGAGGCGCCTGGAGCGGAACGGAGCGGGTGGAGGGGCAGGGATGCCCGCGAAAAAAAGTTGCGCGGACCTGTTGACAGCCCTATCTGGAACGCTTAGACTACTTATGACAATTGGACTTGTCGGAATGTATACCAAGGGTAGCGGGCCGGGCCGAAGAGGCGGCTAACCCAACGACCCGACCCGCTACCGAGGAGGACACAGCATGAACGGGAGAACCGTTTGGATTCAAGACGGCGACGTTGACGGCCCGATCGACGAGGGCCACGTCGTCACCGCCACCCGCCCGCTCGCCGATTGGTGCCTGCGCGGCGACGACGGCGGCGAGCCGGTCGCGACCGGCAGCCCGCTCGAAGGAGTCGGGGCCCGCCCCGGGGGGGCGGGGGGGGGGAGCCGGTCGCGACCGGCAGCCTGCTCGAAGTAGTCGAGACCCGCCCGTGGGGCGCGGCGATGGCGCAGGAACTGCCGGCGCTGACCGCCGAGGACGAGGCGCACGAGGTCGACCTGTCGCCCGCCGCGATCATGGCAGCGGCGCTTGAGCTTGAGGCCGCCGGCCTCTTCGAGGTGGCGTCGTGAACGGCAACCGACACTCGATCAGCATGGCGGCGACCGGGAGAACACTCTCGGTCGCCGCCTACGTCCGGGGCATCCGGCTCGCGAAGGCCGAGCCGCTGATGATGTTCCGCCACGGCCTGACCACATGGTGGCCGTGCTGCGGCTCGACGATCACGCACCAGTTCCGGCAGGGCTGCCAGGACCGGCAGCGGCAGCGCGCGGCGGCACGGCCCACCACGGACCTGACCAAGCACGAGCGCTACCTGCAGGCGTTGCGAGAGACCACGGACGCGATCCACCAGCGGATGCTGCCGGCGGAACTGCGCCGCGATGCGAACCCCCGGATCGTGGGCGATCAGGCGGACAGCATCCGCAAGCTGTACCTGTGGCGTGCGCGCCGCGAGGCACAGACGGTGCTCCGCGCCGGGAGGTCGATGTGAGCCGCCCGGTAGACATCACAGCGAGAGTCGAGGCGGACGGGGTGAGCATCAAGCTCCCCCGTTTGCGCGTGGAAGTGAGCCGCCGGCAGGCCGAGCGGCTGCGCGACGTGCTGAACACGGTCCTGCCGCCGAACAGCGAGCAGGCGGCGCGGCCGCACCTGCTGACCATCTACGGCGATGTGGAGTCGGAACTGCACGAGTACGCGAGCGAGGCCGAGCGGCTTGAGGCAGCGCGGTCCTACCGGCGCGACAACGACGACGACGGCCTGTACCGCGTGGACGTGGCCGGACCCGGCAAGGTGAGCGTGGACACGTTCACGGGCCGGGAGTTGGAGGAGCCGGAGAGCTGCACGCTCTGCAACTGCGACGCGGTAGGCAAGCTGTACGGCTTCGCGGTGTGCGAGTACCACACCGACCACAGCGAGGACGATGCGCCGTGCCCGAAGTGCTACGGGCCGCTGGAGTACTGGAGCGATGCCAACGGGCTGCGCTACTGCGACCAGTGCATGGAGCGGCAGCCGCTCGGCGCCACGGATGGCCTGACCCGCGAAGCACCGCAGCCCGGCGCCGAGTGGTGGTGCCACACCTGCAGCGCGCGGCTGCCGGCGACGGCGATCGAGGAACCGGACGAGCCCGCGCGCGGGCTGGTCGCGGTCGGCGACCGGGTGCGCGATCCGCTGGACGGCGGCCGCTGGCGGGAGATCGTGCGCATCGACCTGGAAGGCACCTGCCACATGGCGGACGGCGGCTGCATGAGCGTCGCGGAGTGCGCGGCGGCTGAGAAGCGGCTGCCGAGCGAACACCTGCCGTGCCCGGCCTGCGAGGCATGGGCGGATGGTGGGCGCATCCTGACCGAGGAACAGTGGACGGCGGCCGTCGACGAGCTGTGCGCCGAGTGCGGCGCGGCGGGCCGGACGAAGGGTATGCACCCATGACGCCGGTCGAGGTAACGCAGCAATACATCGACGACGGGCGGCGCGCTGAGGCGTGCCGTCTGTCGCGGGAGTGCAACTGCCCGGTGGCGCACGCGGTAGCGGCTGCCGGGTTCGACAACCCGAAGGTGCGCGCGAGCACGTTCACGGCCGGCGACGTGACCGCCTACCTGCACAGCGGCGGGAAGCGGCGGCGCTACGTGCTGCCGCCCGAGGCGGTGCGGTTCATCGAGCGGTTCGACGACAGCCGGCACGTCGACCCGATCACGTTCGAGGTCGACGAGACGGACTACGTGGAGGTCTTCTATGAGTGACTCTCTGACCCCGGCGACCGTGGAAGGCCTGCGGCTGAGCAAGGAGAAGGACTTGATGGCGGCGCGGCTCCTGGACCGCGCCGCCGGCTACGTGGATGAGGGCTGGACGCAGTGCTGCGATGCCGTGGACGCCAACGGCAGCGGGGTGCCGCCGTTCTCGAAGCGGGCCGAGTGCTGGTGTGCGCTCGGCGCGATCCGCGCGGCGAAGGTGCGGATCGGGCTGGTGACGCTGTACCAGGACGCTGCAGGCGACCTGCAGTACCCGAAGGCGATGCCGCCGTTCGCCGCTTCCGTCTACAGCCGCGCGCTGTGTGCGGCGGCGCAGGCGATGATCGGGCGCACCCCGAAGCACCCGGCCATGTACGCATCGGTCGTGACGAACTGGAACGACACCGAGGCGATGAGCGGCGAGACCGTGGCGCGCAAGCTGCGCGAGGGCGCGGCGCTGATCTGGCGGCGCATCGAAGACACGCAGCGCGCGCTCCGGGGAGGCGCATCGTGATCCGGGTTGACGAGTACGGTCCGGAGTGGGCGCACGCCATCATCGAGAAGCTGGACGACGGCTGCACCGGAGCCGAGGCGGTGGCGGTTGCCGCCGAGGATCTGCGCAATCAGGCCGCCGAGCGCGAGCGCAAGGCGACCGAGCGCGAGCAGCGCGCGGCGGACCTGGAGCCGCTGGTGGGCGCGTGGCTGTGCGCGCGTGACATGGTGCGGGAGCACCGCGAGCACGCCGCCGAGCACCGCCAGTACGCGGGCTACCTGCGCTCCCTGGCGTGCGAGGTCGAGAAGCTGCGCGGCGAGTTCATTCCGATTGCGAGGCTGCTGCGGTGAGCGGCGCGATCAAGCGCCAGTCGCCCGCCGAGCGCGCCCGGCGCGCCCGGCGCGCCGAGCTGTTCAAGGCGCGGCTGTGCCTGCACGACTGCGGGCGCCCGATGAGCAAGACCGAAAACCTGTGCGAGATCTGCTCGGCTGCGATGGTCGAGCAGTACTTCGCACGCCTGGAGGGGCGCCGATGATCCGCGATTGCAAGGTCGCGCGCCCGTTCGCGGCGATCCGGCGCGCCGGTGAGGAAGTGGTCGAGGTGACCGCGGACCGCATCGGCGCGGCCCTGGACGCGGCGCACCGGGCGCACCCTGGGCGGCGCGTGGTGGCCGTGGCGAACGCCAAGCCGGGCTGCCACACCTGGTATGCGCTTCTGGAGACGTCGTGAGACGGCACCCCGCCGAAAACGGCGCTCAGACGCGCCAGGAGCGCGCCGGCGGCCCCCATGTACCACCTGGACCGCTCGGGCGCGCTGGCGCCGCCCTGGCGCACGAAATCGGAGCGGATTCGTCACCGGCTCCGGGGCCGAACCACGCGCGGCGGCGCGCACGGCTGCAACGCTGCGAAGTGAGCGACCGCTGCGCCGTCTGCCACCCGCCCGACGAGCACCTGTGGCGAAGCGCCGAGGGGCGCGTGGTGGCGTGGCGGCTGGTCTACTCGGCTACCGACCTGGAGACCGGCAGCCTGAAGGCGCGCCATGCGCAGGCGCATCCGCTGCTGCGCGGCAACCCGGTGCCGGCGGTGCTGCAGGCACTGGCCAGCGACGGGCGGCTGCACACGGTCGCGAGCCTGCGCAGCCGCCCAGGCGACACGGGAATCATCCGCGTGGCGACACGCGAGAACGGACTGCGCGGGTGACCCTCCAGAGGGTTTTCTCCAGCAAGGATTCCCAGGGGCGGGAAGCGAACATGCCCCGGCGACCGTGGAAGGCCACGCAGGGCGGGTCCGACTCCCGCCCGGTCGCGGACGCCGCAACCAGCGGCAACAGGAGGACGATCTGCATGTCGCCCATCGCCACGGCCACGGCGCCCGTGGTGCCTTCGCTTCGCGCAGCCAGTAGCTGCGCGCCGATTCAACACCAAGGCCGCGTCAGGCATCCGACTCCGGACGCGGCCCGACCGGCCCCGAAGGGCCAAGGAGAATACATGAACAATCTGAACTCGATCCTCTTGGAGGGCAACCTCAGCCGCGATCCGGAACTGCGCTACACGCCGGCCGGTTCGCCGCTGTGCACGCTGGTCGTGTCGAGCACCCGCACCTACAAGCGCGACGGCGCACCCGTCGAGGAAGTCTCGTTCGTTGAGGCCGTGACCGCCGGGAAGCTGGCGACCGTGTGCGCCGAGCACCTGAGCAAGGGCCGTGGCGTGCGCCTCGTCGGGCGCATCAAGCAGGAGCGGTGGGAGGACGCGGCCGGCAACGCGCGCTCGAAGGTCGTGATCGTCGCCGAGCACGTCGAGTTCCAGCCCCGCCGAGCGGTCGCCGCTCACCGCCCGACCGGGGAGCGGGAGCGCGCAGCCGTCGCGAGCTAGGGCCCGGATGGCACGGCGGCGCGCAGTGGGCGCACCTGCAGGCGCGGGGTTCGACTCCCCGGTCGCCGTCTACACCGCTCGCGGGAGCACAAAGGCTCCGGGGCAGGAGGGGCGCATGAGACGTGTCACCTATGGAGTGCTGCTGTTCGCGTTTCTGATCGCGGCACTGTTCGTTGCGGACGGCCTGCAGTCGCCGCAGGAACCGGACCTGTCGTACACGGCGGCGCCGCCGCTGCCGAGCGTGCCGCCGGTGGCGGAGCGCGTCGAGGAGATCGACCGTGCAGCGGCGCTGAAGCTGGCGGCGAACGCGCAGTCGTTCACGGTCGGCTACGCATCGGAGGTGGACGAGTGGGCGAAATAGTCATCGTTGCGGGTGCCGTGCTGCTGGCGGGGTTGGCGATACCGCCGCTGCGCCAGTGGCGGCGCTGCCGCCCGGACAGCTTGGGGAGCGCGCGCATCCGCCGCGCCCGGGAGCGATAGATGCAGAACGAAGCAATCACCCTGTCGTTGAGCAAGATGTTTGCCAACGGCGACGACCTGCGCAGCACGCCGGCGATGGAGGACGCAGACCGCGAGCTGCGCGCCTCCATCGCTGCGCATGGGCTGCTGGAGCCGCTGGTGGTGCGCAACCGGGAAGGCGACTGGTACGTGGTCGCCGGGCACCGCCGCTACCGGGCGCTGCGCGCCCTGGCGGAGGCCGGCGCGATCGCCGTTGACTACGCGGTGAACTGCACCGTCCTGCATGACGGCGTGGACGCGACCGAGGCGGCGCTCGCCGAGAACGTGGTGCGCGTGGCCATGCACCCGGCCGACCAGGTGACGGCATTCAAGCGCCTGGCGGACGAGGGCGCGGGCACCGAGGACATCGCGCAGCGCTTCGGATTGGCGAAGGTGACGGTCGAGAAGCGGCTGCGGCTCGGCAACCTGGCGCCGGAGATCCTGGCGGAGTACCGCGCGGGCAACCTGAACCAGGAGGCTGCGCAAGCGTACGCGAGCACGGCGGACACCGAGGCGCAGCGGCGCGTGTTCGAGGCCGTCGCGGACGACTACGGCCATCACCGGGCGCACGCGATCCTGGCCAAGCTGCAGGAGAACGCGATGCGTTCGGATAGCGCGCTGGCCAAGTTCGTCGGTGACGACGACTACCGCGCCGCCGGCGGCGCCGCCGAGACCACGCTGTTCACCGACTACAGCCGCTGGACGGACGTGGAACTGGCGGAGCGGCTGGCGCGCGCGAAGCTGGAGCGGATCGTCACGCGGCTGCGCGAAGTCGGCTGGAAGTGGGCAGAGTTGTGGGACGGCGAGCACTGGAACATCCACCAGCACTACCGCCAAGCCCAACCGCAGCGGCACCGGCGCGCGCCCACGGTCGAGGAACAGGCCATCCTGGACCGGGCCGAGGCGCTCGGCACGAAGTGGGAAGCCGAAGGGCTGGACTACGAAGAGCTGCAGCCGGACGAACAGCGCCAGTGGGACGAGCTGAGCGCGCAGGCCGACGCCGTGGCGGAAGCGCTTGAGCAGCGCACGTTCACGCTTGAGCAGATGGCCGGCAGTGGCGTGCTGGTGTACCTCGGGCACGACGGCGAGGTCGTGCTCAAGGATGGCTTGGTCAGGAAGGGCGACCCGATGCCGGGCGAGACTCCCGCCACCACCAGCGGCACGGCCGCGGCCGGCGCGGCGAGCGCGGCGCACACCGGCGAGCAGCCGCCGCCCAAGCCGAAGGGCTACAGCCAGAAGCTCAAGGACAACGTGATGGGGATGCGCAACGCGGTGCTGCGCGACGTGCTGCGCGAGCATCCGGCCGTCGCGCAGGATGCGCTCAACTTCTCCCTGGTGCTCGCGCTGTTCACCGGGCAATCGCACGGCTTCTACCCGGACCTGCCCATTGCCGTGCACCGGGAGCACAACCCGCGGCTGCCGGTCGACGGCGCGAGCGACGAGCTGAAGCAGTACATCGACGACCCGGAGTGGCAGCCGGAGTTCCTGAGCCGGGCGCAGAGCGTCGGGGAGCTGTTCGAGGCGTTCCGCACGCTGCCGGCGGACGCGAAGGACGCGGTGATCGCGGAAGTGTGCTGCCGGCTGCTGTGCGACAAGCCGGGCGGCGAGGACGCGCGCTACGACGTGCACGCCGCGATTGCGCAGGAGACGGGCGCCGCCTGGGGGACGCGGCTGCAGGCCGTCGATGAGAGCGTGTTCAGCGTCGAGACCTTTTGGGGGAAGTTGCGCAAGGACCAGATCGTCGACGAGGCGCGCCCGTACCTGGGCGACGAGTGGGCGGCGCGCGCCGAACAGATGAAGAAGGGCGCGCTGGCAGCCGATGCGGCGAAGCGCATGCGCCTGTTCCCGGAGTGGCTGCCCAAGGGCTTCCACGTCGCCCGCCCCGAAACCGCGAACCCGGAGAGCGCGTAGTGGACCTGCTGCGCGCGCACTTCGGGCGCCGGCGCCGGTTCGATTCCGGGCGCAGCAATCGCGGGCCGGGGGCAGTCATGCCCCCAAACTGCCCGCACAGGAGGAACCGATGACGAGATTCACGGTTCTGTTGAGCGTCGCCGCCATGGTGCTCGCCATCGCCGCCATGAGCGCCGGAGGCAGCGGCGTCAGGGATGTGGTGGACGATGTGATCGACCCCGAGCTGACCGCTGAGGTCGAGGGCCTGGTCGAACGCTCGGTGCTGCGCGAGTACGCGGGGCTGGATGATCGCACGCCGATCCCGCCCGCGCCGGTAGTGGTCGACAGCGCGCCCGGCGCAGTGACCGGCATCCCCGGCAGCGGCGCGGCCAACGTCGGTGCGCTGCTGTTCGTCGAGGATGGCTACCTGCCGCTGACCGACCTGGACGCGCTGTACGGCGTGGCCGGCGACTACGGCGCGCCCCCCGCGTCGCCCGACGCGGCGGCGCCGCCGGTCGACCTGATCGACGACACGCCGGCCCTGGTGGCCAGTGCGTGGGACAACCCGCCTCTGGACGCCAAGTAGGTGGAGATACTGATCGGCGCGGTCGCCCTGGTGGCGGCCGCGCTGCTGGTGTGGGGATCGGCCCGGTGCGTGCTGTGGCTGTTCCTGCGCCGGTAGCGGGCTCCTGGGATGCCGGCGATGGCTCCCTGGGGCTCGCGCCCTGGCGGCGATGCGCACACCGGGTGCGGCCCGACTCGCGGGTACGGGGTTCGAGTCCCCAAGCCGCCCTACCCTCGTTCCCGCGAAGGGGCGAGCAGGAGGAAACCATGAACAACACCCACGTCACGAGCGCGGCGGACCGCGCCCTCGTGCCCGTCGATACCGCCGCCGCCGCGCCGCCGGTCGCTGAGCCTGCCGCGCCGCCTGCCGCGCCGGTCCCTGTCGTCACCGTGCCGGCGCCGCGCGACCAGAACCCGGCCCTTGTCTACCTGGCAGCCAAGCCCTCCGCCGTCGGGCGCCGCGGCCTGGAGCGGTCGCTTGCCCGCGCCGCCGAGATTCTCACCGGCGGCGTCAACGGGAACGCGCTCCTGGTCAACTGGGCCGAAGTGCGCTACCAGCACGTCGCCGCGATGCGCGCGAAGCTGATTGACGACCCCAACACCAGCGCCGCGACCATCAATCACACCCTCGCCGCCGTGCGCGGCACGCTCCGCGAAACCTGGCGACTCGGGTTCATCGACGCTGAGGCCCTGGCGCGCGCGACCGACATCCCCAACGTCAAGGGCAGCACGCTGCCTGCCGGGCGCCACGTTGACGCCGCTGAGGTCGCCGCGCTGTTCCGCGCCTGTGGCGACGAGCCCGCGAGCGCCCGCGACGCCGCTCTTCTGGCGCTCTTGTATGGCTGCGGATTGCGCCGTAGCGAGGCGGTCGCTATCCAGCTCGCCGACTACGACGCCGGCAAACTCACCGTCCGCCAGGGTAAGGGGCGCAAGGATCGCGTCGTCTACTGTCCAGCCGGTGGGCGCGCCGCCATCGACTCCTGGATCGTGCGCCGTGGCGACTGGCCCGGCACGCTGCTCTGTCCTGTGCGGAAAGGCGGACATGTCCAGCGCCGCAGCATGACGGCGCAAGCTGTTTTGCTGCGCCTGCGGCACCTCGCCGAGCAGGCCGGCGTCACCCGCTTCTCGCCCCACGACCTGCGCCGTTCCTTTGTCGGCACCCTGCTCGACGCCGGTGCAGATATCTCCAGTGTGCAACAGCTCGCTGGGCACGGGTCGGTCAACGTCACCCAGAGGTATGATCGCCGGCCCGAGGACGCCAAGCGTCGCACCGCCGAGATGCTGCACGTGCCCTTCGTGGCGCCGCGTCTGCTGGTGGATCCCGCCGATTCGCGGAACGACGACGCCCCCGCCGCCGACCAGGCGCCCCCGGACGGCGCCGCACCTGCCGGCGAACCGGGCTGACTGCGCGGGCGGACCGGGCGGACCGGGCCGGGGAGTTCGCCCCACCCACTGGTCGGGCGCCTGCATCCCCGGTACGCTGGATGCAGGCGCGGGTGGATTGGCTCCCCTCCCACAAGCCCACACGCGCGCGCCCCTTCACTTCCCAGCCGCTGTCGAATCCCATTTCGGCGGCGGCTTTGCGCCAAGACCCCAAGGCCTCTCCCCCGCCCGTCAGTCCTGCCGTCGACACGCTCAGCGCCGTCAGCATCGTCCTTCGCCTCTGCGGGACCATTGGGCGACGTGGCGTGAGCTTGGTCACGGGCGGCGCAGGGCGCAGGTGCGAGCCACGGAGCAGCGGGGCAGGCCCTGGTACCCAGCACAGAGCCCCCTTGGTCCGCCGAGCGCCTGGGCTGGGTTGCCGCTTGGCCTCGAAGGCCGGCGCGGCTAGGTGTGTATGAGTTGTCGCTTTCGCTTTTGGGGGTTGAACCACGGGCTGGCGACGCGATCTGCTTCCCTTCCACCGAGCGGGTTCATCGTCACGCACGGCTGGCCCCGGAGTTGGTGAGCAGGGGAAGTGAGCGTGTGCCGCCCTCCCCCCCGTGCGCGCGCCCAGGAGGGCCGGGCGTAACCTGGGAGCGGGTCTGGACCGGTCGGGGTTCGGTAGCCCCCCTGCATCCCAAGAGCCGCTCTGAAGTGGGATATGTAGGGGATGCGACGATAGGCGGTGGATGGCGGCATCCGGCCGGGGAGCGGCCGGACCGGAGGCGAGCGGCTGCAAGTTCGTGGGCGGCCGTGAGATGAGGTGGGTGACGGCCCTGCTACGAAATACCTTGACACACCTTGAGATAGTGCGGTGTTTTGAGGATAGGTGGCATCTTGTCCCACCCCTTGTTTCCGGGCGGTGTCCAGCAGCGGTGGATTTGGGCTGATTCTTGGCCCCAAGAGGCCGCCGCGAGCAGTGGATGAAACGCCATCGGAAGCCACCCAAGCCCAACCGCTCCAGCACCTTCGAGTGCCAGCGGTTAACCGGCGGTGCACGGTGACGGGCAGCCCTGCTTCGTGCCTGGTGTCGAGGGCCGCCACGGTGTCACGCCTCGGCTTCGATAGCGCCTAGAACTGTCATGAACTTGCCCCGAGAGCGTAGCGATGCCGTTCCTGCCAGCGGGCAGGACCCCTTGCCGGCCTCGATGCCGGCTTGCCGCGTTGTCCCCCTGGTTCACGGCACATCACCATCTTCCCGGTGCCTTCGGGGCCGTGGCCCTTGCTTCCTTGGCTCTTTCTGTTGTGGCCAAGGTTCAGCCCGTGTTCATCCCTGGGTCATCGCAAGGCTTCCCCTATCGCGTCACTGATGGCTGGTATCGGCGCACTTTGTAGCGCCGTACTCCTGGGGGGTTAAAAAGTGAAGTAGGTCCGGGGCATCCCGCCCTCCTGGTGAAGAGTTCGCGTCAGAACCAGTCGAACCAGTCGAACCAAATGGATGCCCAAGCGGGACAGGCCCGCCGGCGATCCGCCACGACCATGAAGGTGGCCGAGGCTCACCAAGAAGCTATCCGCTGCCCGCGCCGTCGGTCAAGTCCGGGGTGCCGGGCCGGTCCAGCCTCGTCGCCCCCAGGCGCGTTGTACGACGCTCGCAGGCGAAAGATGGGCTTCCCACAACCCCTGGGGCCGTCGGACGCCGTGAGCACCCCTCCTCGGTCGCTGGAGCAGCCTGCCGGTCAGGGGCTGACGCGACCGCCACAGGCGCCGCGCCGCCAGCACCGCAACCGCCCACTACCAGCTGAGCGGGCCGGGTGGCCGTCCGGCTGCGCCTTCCGGCGAGACAAGTCGGTCCCTCACGCGCGCGCAGGATAGCGGCATGTGGGGCAGATCGGCGTCTGGGCATGTGCCCCCCCATCGTGGTTGAGCGCCAATACAGGCCTGAGACGGACCTGGTGTGAGGCTGATGCACGGGCGCTCTGGGCGCGGGACAGTGGGCAGGGGCACGGAGGGCGGCCAGGGTGCCGAGCGGCGGCGGAAGCGCTTGCAGGTTAGGGAGATGCGCATGGGTCGATGGGGCCGGGTGGCGGGGGCGGGAGTTGTTGACTGTTGTCGAGCAACGGGGCAGAGCGGTAGTGAGCCGGTAGGTGGTCCGGCTGAGGTCCTGGGCTTGGCCGGCTCACTGGCTCCTGACATGCCCTCGGACGCTGCGCACGAGGGCACCGCGCGCGTTCGTCGTGGGCCGATCCTGGCCTCCAGGTTGTGCAATCGCTTGGCACAAGCCCACTATCGCGTTGATGCGTCGCCCTGCGCACCATTCGGCGGCCGCCACGGGATCAGCTCCAGCGCCCTCTACCGCTAACGAATGGGACGGCGAATTGGCAGCCCGATCGCCGCCCCGCAGCACGGTGGACGACGAGCATCCGGGCGCGCTGCAGGCGCTGGTGCTCAGTCATGCCCGCCCCCGGATGACCGGGGACAGTCGATGCTGCGCGCTCCGTTTCGCGGCACCGGCCCGGATCGCGGTCGACGCTGCAATGGTTCTTATAGTTTGTAGGCATATGGGAACCTCCGAGCTTCTGCCAGCGGGCGCGCCGTTTCAGCCACCGTCGGGGTTCTATGAGTACTCCACCTCGGTCTCATCGATGTACTTTTCGGGTATCGCTGGCGGGTCCTCGCTGCGCATCGCCGCACGCCATACGCTGGTCAGATCGTCCTCCCGCCGCTCTACCAAGCGTCCTCCTATCAACTTCGGTTTTTTCAGCAGAACGTAGTGCCGCTGCCCGGTCTTGTTGTACCAAGAAGAGATGTAACGGTTTTGCAACGTGTCCAGTGACGCATACACCGCTCGGTCGGACACTCCCGCTCGCGTCGCCAGCGTCTTCCCCGCCGGCCAAGCCCCCCCCGTCCGGTTCGCAAAACTCGCCAGGGCGATGTACACCATCACGTCGGGCTTGCTCAGCTCCCGATCCCGCAGCGCCGCTTCCAACACCCTCGCCCATCGTTCCGGCGGCGTTACCTGGTAGCTGTACCGACCTTTGGGATCTCGTGTTTGCTCCACCTCGCCGCGCTGCATCAGTTTTTTCAGGCTGCGCAACAGGTCCTGCTTGCGGATCCGTGCCAGCTTGCGGACCTCGGCGAGCGTTACCGCCTTCCCTCGCGTCGCCGCCAACGCCACGTACGTCAACAGATCGGCTCTCGGCCAGTCCTGTATCGCCTCCACCGGGACGCGAACGAACCGTCGGCTCAACGCTTCGCCTCGTCGACCGGGGCGGTGTCTGCTGCTCCGCTACGGGTTCGTCGGAGCGTTCTCGCAATCTCCCCAGGTCCTCTGCCGCGGCCATGGCATCAGCCGGGCCAGAGGAGAAACCGATTGCTGTAGAATTGCCGTTGTCGGCGTTCGCGGGTAATCGTCCATGGCGTTCCACGCAAGAGTATCGAGCACGTCGGTCCTCGGCTGAACACCTTGGGGGGAGCCCCGACGCCGCCCGCGCCGCTACTGGTCTTCACGCGGGCACGGCCCGAGCGTCCGGCGGCCTTCCGGGGGGGTAAGGGACACCAGATGCGTGCGGCGAGGCCGTCTCAGCGCCCGCTGTGCGCGATTTTTCGCGGGCTCAGCGCTGGGTTCCGTCTCCGGCGTCAGCGGTCCTGTTGAGGCAGTTGCCGGGGATGGTTCAGCCCGTAATCCACGATGGCGCGCAGATCGTCCATGCGATCCGGCAGCAGCTCCTCGACGTCCGCAACCCACCTGCGGATGGCTTCGATCAGCGCGACTTCGGCGTTGCGGCGATTCGCCCCGATCTGCCGAGATCGGCCCGCCGCACCCGCTCACCCCCCCCCCCCCCCCCTCCCCCCCCCCCCCCCGGAGCCGCCACAGGCCGCCCCGTGGTACGCTGCCGGGCCGGGCGGCGCGCCGGGCCGTTGGCCGGGCACACTCCCGCCGCCGCTCGGCTACCCTCCGAACCCGGCCGCCTCCGGTTGAGCAGGTGCTGCACGCCAGCCCATCATCGCGCCGATGCGCCGTTGCATGGCCTGTACGCATCCGAAACGTGCCGCTATCGACGCCGAGTTGCTGCAGGGCGTCTCCCTGCGCACCGTCGCCGGCCGCTACGGGATCAGCTCCAGCGCTCTGCACCGCCACCGCCGCGAGCACGTGGCCGCGTTCACGGTGGGCGACATCCTGGAGCCCGCTGACGCTGGCGATGGTTGGCGAGAATGGGACGGCACGAAGTGGCAGCGGATCGCCGCCCCGCGGCGTGAGCATTTGAAAGAAATCCAGGGCCGGCCGGTCAACGTCCCCTGGCGCACCGGCTGGAATCTCTCGGGTGCGCACCAGTTCCCTTTCATTCGGAAGGTTTACCGCCGCAAGTCGGGATAGCTCTCCGCCGCGGCTCAGACGCCGATACCCGGTTGGTTGTCCCTAGGCATCGTCCTTATCGAAACAATTGGAAGCAGCACAGGGCGGTTGCTCAGAACCTGCCGTCGGGGTTCAGTTCCTCGCGTTTGCCGGTCTTGGGGTCGAGGAGGCACCTCTTCCCGGTTCGTTTGTCGACGATCATCCGCGGCAGCGCGGCGCGGCGCTCTGCCTCTGCCCGCTTCGCGGCCGCCTTTTCCTCGCGGCGCTCGCGCTGGTGCTGCCGGCGGCGTCTCTCGTTCCGCTTCGCGTTGAGCGGCTCCCGGTGAGATCTGAAGTAGGTTCGCCGGTAGCCCGGCCGCTGCAGACGCTTCTGCTCCTCGGCGCATGCCGGGCAGCGTTTCCGCCGGCGGGAGATCTCCTTCCCGCACGGACGGTCGCCGGCCCCGATGCACTGCTTCGATTTCTGCCCCGGGGCGCCGGCGGGCTGCCACCAGTCGCCGGCGGGCACGGGAACTCCCGGATGTTCCTCCATCCACTGGCTGAACCAGCCCAGCTCGCGCCGACACAGGTCCGCAGCGCTCTTGTCGCTGGCCCTGATGCCAGGGTTGACCTTGCGCCAGGCCAAGGCCTCCGGGCAGCCCTCGGCGAGGTAGACGACGAGCTTCCGGGCGCGCTGCAGGCGCTGCCGTTCAGTCATGCCGGTCGCGCGCCCTATCAATTCGGTGTGGTGTTACCGGGAGCATGAGGACTTACCCTACGAGCGAGGAAGATCGCCGCCTCGGGGCCCGTCAGGAAAGCCCTCGCGTGAACTGTGTCGGTAACAGGGGCCTGAGCCGACCGCGGAAGCGATACGCGGCGCTTGTGGTTTTCGGCTCGGCTTTGTGGATAATTGGCGATATGCCTAAACGAGAATGGAGAGTCTTGGAGGCGCTGCAGAGGCGTAAGGTGACTGGGCTCGGGGCTGCCGCACTGTTCGTCGGCAGCATCGCATTTCTGACGGGCTGTGAAGAAATGCCGGATGGCGGCGCGAAGCCTACATCGGAGCGATGCGACGCCGACGAGGACTGGTACATCAACAAGACCATCACGCGCATCGACCTGGGCGGTTACGTGAATGTGCCGGACGACCAGGAAGCCCGTGACGCTGCCTATTCGGTCATCGATGGGATCGGATTGGAGTACGAGGATATGGCCTTCACGATCGCCCGGTTTAAGGAGCTACAGCAAGACCTGTTCGCCACCGGGCTCTACCAGGACGGCGACCGCAAGTGGGGAATCGAGTCCCTGGCGCGTCCTGCCATACCGGAACGCCGCAACGCTGATCCAACACGGACGATGAGCGGATGCGCCGGAGTGGAGTTGGAGATGGATGGACGAGAGTACCTGCCGCAGAAAGCATTGGATCGACCATTGCGCTTGACCGAGTAGTTGACGGCCGACAGTAAAAACGCAAGAGGAAGGTGCCGCCCCCTACGCACTGCGGCACAACCTGTCGATCCGCGCCCGCTTCGGGAGCGGCGCACCGCACACGCGCGCTCTGAAGTCGATCTACCGCGCCTCTTCCGGACTAACCCGCTCCTCCAGCATCCTTCCAGTATGGACCGCCGACGAGCTGCAGCGACCGACCGCTCCGATGGTGTCGGTTCGAGCGCTCCCGCCGCCGATCACGGAGCCGGGCGGCAATCTGCACCACCAGCATGGCCAGCAGCGTGATCGCGACCCCGACGATGGTATCGACATCCGGGGTCCATGGCGGTTGCACAGGCATCGGTCGGCCAGCGTAGACACCCCGACAGCAGGCCGCAACCGGCCACTGTTGCCCCGCCTGCGAACCTAAAGGGACGCTTCTCGTCCGGTCAAGGGCGCTCCCAAGCGCGTCCGGCGGCGTTCCCAGGGTAGGACACCAGATGCGTGCGGCGAGGCCGTCTCGGCGCCCGCTGTGCGCGATTTTTCGCGGGCTCAGCGCTGGGTTGCGTCTCCGGCCCGGCGCTCCAAGCCATACCCGTGTCAGCCGTCCTGTCGAGGCAGTTGCCGGGGATGGTTCAGCCCGTAATCCACGATGGCGCGCAGATCGTCCATGCGATCCGGCAGCAGCTCCTCGACGTCCGCAACCCACCTGCAGATGGCTTCGATCAGCGCGACTTCAGCGTTGCGCCGGTTCCGCGCCTTGCCGGTACTGATGGTGTGGGCTTGCGCTGAGGCGAATGTCGCCCACCCGTTGCTCTCGGGCGGCCTGTCCAGGCGCTTGGCCAGATCGCGGAGTCGCTTCTCTTCAGCCGGCAGCAGTCGGTCGCGGTCCAGGCCGTCGCGGACCTGGCGCCACACCCGATCGACCAGTGGCTCTTCGTCCGTCGAGGTCGCTGGGGCCGCGGGGGCCGCGGCCGCTGGGGCCGATGGTGCAGCGACGGGCGCGGACGCGGCGTCGGTCGCGGTTCGTACCAGGAAGCGGCGGCGCGGCGCGGTTGGAGTACTCATGACACCCCCTTCCAGGCTACCGCTACCCGCTGGTCGACGGCGCTGGCGAGTCTGAAATTGTCTTGATCCACCATGCCTACAAGGTACGCGAAGACGGCGGTCTGGCGCTACCTCCGGGGGTTCTATGGGGAGGTAGCCGCGCATACTTCCGTTCACGCATCCACGGTCAGTCGCTTGTTTCGAACCGATCCTGCATAATCCCAACCTAATCGAGAACGGTTCTGTGGTCTCGGGCCTCATGCCGGGTCACTGGCCGAATACAACAGTTCCGCCAGGGAAGGGAGTAGCTACCCGACCCGGAGCGAATAGGTCAGGACTCTCGGATACCTGTGCGCCCGAGGCATGCAGTGACCGTTCTCGAAACTGGCCCGGCGCCTTCAGGCTCCCTGGGCCACGAGGGAGGCACTGCATGATTCATCGCGTGCCCAAGATAGTTCAGCTCGGACTCATTATCGTCACGATCACCATCTTGGGAGCTTGCTCAAGCGGCCCAGGGTCTTCAAACAAGCCGGTCCCGGCATGGTCGCCGCCAAACTGGATGCACGGTACTTGGAAATTCTCAGGCGAGGGAGGCTCAGCCACCTTGGTAGCCTCCAGGCATAACGTGAAGCTGGACTTCAAGGTTAGCGGAGTGTCCTATACCATTGATGCAGCTCAGCTTGCAGAAGATGGAGCGGCGAGTATTACCCATGAAGCGGGGATAGAACGTGGCTATCGCTTCTATAGTCTGTTCATCGAAAGTGACGGAGAGGTGATTGTCCTCACAGGTTATCGAGATAGTTCCACCACCATCAGTGGATACATTACCACCTCGACAGGAACGGCCGGCCCAATACCATTCGTCAAACAGTAGGACATGCATGATAAACAACATTGAAAGCATCATGATAATACCGGCTGTAGCGCTGCTGCTCACCCTCGCGGCGTGCAGTCAGGCGGTGGAAAAGCCGGTTGCGCCGAGCGCTCCCAGCGGGCCAAGTGAGCCCGCTGAGCCGACCACGCCGACGCCGACGGAGCCCTCGGACCCTCGGGTGGAAACAATCAACCCACAGGGGGCCGCGCTCAGCAATGAAATCTACACGCTGGAGCTGGGAACCTCATCGGCCGAGGTGTTCGTAATCTCGACCAACACGACGATTAGCGACGTGTACCCCACCATCGAGCGGCTCGATTCTGGACAGCAGCGGGTTGAACAGATCTCGCAACCGAGACCGTCAGTGAGCCTGCCTGGACCAGAGCCAGCGTGGTTCAGGGAACTCCAACTGCCTCCGCTCCAGAGGGCGGTCGGATCAGCAGACCAGAGGCAGCGCATTGCCTATGCGCAAAGCCAGATTGCCGTAGGAGAGCGATTCGTCTTCACCGAGCAGCGGGATAACGAGGAACTCGTCCGCGTCCCGGCAACCGTTCGCAAGGTGGTCAGAGCCGGCGCGCTGACTCTGGCGGTATGGGTGGCCGACCAAGAGTGGTGGGCCACCTGCGGCGCCGTCGGGCAATGCTTGACCCAGGAAATGGTCGATGCGCTCGCTACTCGGTTCCTGCGCCCCGGCGCCAACAACGACATCTACGACTGGGTCACGACCATCTTCGGTGCGCCCTGGGGACCGCACACGTACTCGGACCTGATCCCTGCGGAGGCCGCTGATCAGATTCACATTCTTTTTTTGGACATTGAGGATGACGGTTACGAAGGCCGCTGGGCTGGCTCCTATAATTTTACCCACAACTTTCTACGTGATCCTGCCTCGGCTGAACGGCTGATCTTCTTCATGGACTCGGTATTTCTGTCGATACCCGAAGGGCCGACATGGGAAGTGACTGACCCCGATCCGAGCGACATGATCAACACTTTGGCTCACGAGTTTCAGCACATGATCCACTTCTACCAGAAGGAGATCGTAAACGAGCTTCCGTCCAACGAAACGTGGCTCAACGAAATGGCTTCGGAAGTGACGGAGGACCTGATCGCAGACAGGATGAAGGTGAGCGGCCCACGCGGAGTCGCCTACAACGACCCCACAGCGGGAGCACCAGGGAACACCAACGGACGCCTCCCACTATACAACTACTGGAATGAAGTTCAGGTCACCACGTGGGACGGTGAGCGGACAAACTACTCGATCACCTACGCGCTCGGCGCCTACCTCGCTCGCAACTACGGCGGTGCGGCGCTGTTCCGTGAGATTGTGCAGAACGACAGCTCCGGCGTCGCCGCGGTCGAAGCGGCGCTGGCCACGCTGGGGCATGACGTTTCGTTTGCGGACGTGCTTACGAACTGGGCGGTGGCCAATCTGCTGTCGGACGACACCGGCGCGCCGCACCCGTACCGCTACAACTCCGGGACCTGGTTCACGTCCTCTGTTGGCGGACAGACCTTCCGGCTGGGCTCGATCGACCTGTTCAACTATCGCTACGAAGGAGAAGAAACGGATGTCCCCTACGATGGCCCGTACCTGTACCGGAACCTCTCTGAATTCACCGCCGACAGGCATCCCCCGCACTCCAACCGGTATGCGACCTTGGGCCGAGCCACGGGAACGGTGCGGCTGCGGATTACCGCGTCCGCGGGCAACCGCATCACGGTGGTAGTGAAGGAATGATCAGGATCGCCGGGGCGGTGTGCGGCGCTTTGACGCTGCTTGCCTGCGCGTCGTCACCGGAGCCGGGAGGATCGGAGCAGGCCGAGACCATCACGGTTTCCGGGCGCGTGACGGTGACCGGTTCGGAGCCGCACGTGATGCTGGTGATCGTCACCGACGATGTGCACTACGAGCTGGTAGGCGACTTGGCCGATGAGCTGCGCCACCTGCAGCAACGTCACGTCACCGTTCGCGGCCGGATCATACGGCCAGCCGCGCCCGCCCCCGGCTTCCCCGCCCGTCTCGCGGTAGAGGCGTACACGAGGACGTAGCCCCGCCGTCGAAGGTAGGACACCATGCCCTCCTGGGCCAAGGCCGATCCGGACTGCGACCAAACGTCCAGGGGCGAGGGCGCGGCGTGATTGGATCGTCGCGCTTGTTCCGCGGTAGGCCTGAGTACTCCATGGCTGCCGCGGCGAAGATTGCCACCCTCGCAGGATCTGGTCCACAGAAGCTGGCCGACTTCATCGCCGCCACCGAGAAACGCTTCGTGGCTGTCGAAGCACGGCTCAACAGTATTGAGACACGGGCTCAACAGTACTGGGCCGGGATCGATCCTCAGCCACGCGCCACCTTGGCCAGGGCGGCGCGGCCGTAGGACACGGCGCAGCCGTCACACCGCCACAACTGGTGCGCACCGCTGTAGACCAGCGGCGTGCTGCACCGGCTGCATGGCAAATCGTATGCGTAGCGCGCCGTCGCCTCGTGCCGATGCCTGCCCGGCAGCAGCGACACGACCACCGCCGGGCGCATGACCACTTCGCCGACCGTCACTGGCGGCGCGGCTTGGTCACTGTACTCGACCCATGGTCGAACCATCGCACGGGCCGCCGCGCCCGTGCAGCGCATGGCGAAGAGGCAGGTTGTTTCGCGTCTTGTTTGCCGACCGGCGGCAGACCGTATAGGGTCACCCTCAACAAGTAGGTACCCGACTCGCGGCCCATGCCGGGTCGCTGGTCGAAATACAACAGCGCCATCAGGGCGGCGGAGTAGCTACCCCGCCCGGCGCGAATACACCAGAAGCCCAAGGACAATCTGTACGCGAGTGCGGTGTGCCTACTTGTAAACGGCCCGGCGCCTTCTGGCCGGGCACTGGAGGGACCGCATGACTCATCATCGCGCGTTCATCAAGATCATCCTGCTCGGGCTGGGTATCGCTTTCATTGTCGTGGCCTGTAGCAACGGGCCGGGCGCATCGCCGCCCAAGGATCCAGCGGGGGATGACAGGGCTCCCATCGCAGAAGTGCCTCTGTACTGGGCGGACGTGCTGGAGAAGCACAAGATCCCAGAGGCAACATACGCCATAGGAATCTTCATCCCCGGTTATGGCATCGAATGGATCGGGACGGGGTTCGCTGCGCACTACACAGATGGACTCTGGACGAACGCTCACGTGATCGTCGGCTTGCGCAATGTCCTCGTTGATTTGGCGCACCGGGATCCGCTTCCACTTGCAGTGCAATCCGGTGAAAGTATCGGAAGTACCACTGCCTACTTTCTCGACGTGAGCTTGGCAATAACCCACCCCCAGCACATTCACGCTCACTCCCCCGACGTCGGTGTGATCCCTATTGCGCCCGGACGGACACTGGCCAAGCGTCTGAATCTCCTGCCGCAGCAACATGTCACAGAACTTCGAGTGGGGCAGCCTATCGGCACGCTGGGGTTCCCGGCAGAGCATAGTGATCCGTACCAAGTCGTCCCGCTCGCCACATTCAAGGATGGTACGATCAGTGTGCTTCGGCCATATTCCAACCTTGTGACCTCCGTCACGCCTGCTATCGCCAAGATCGTGCAGCACAACCTCGATCTATCGAAAGGTACCAGCGGCAGCCCGATCTTCGATGTCAACGGCTACGTGGTCGCGGTCAACAACGCGGGCATCGACCGGCGCGTCTACGACTCCAATATCGAGGAATGGGTGTGGATAGACTCCGGCAACGTGGGCTGGGGCATTCGGGTAGACGAGGTGTGGGGCCTGATCGACCTGATAGAGGCGGACGCTTCGTCGACCACGCTCAAGGTAGCTCCCGATGTCATCCCGGCTCCCGCCCAGTACCAGCCTTTCCCAGAGAACTGGAACGGCACCACGGTGGCTCCGATCCGGTAGAGGTCGAGGGCGCGGTGTGATTGGACCGTCGCGCTTGTTTCCGCGCGGGCGGCGATGTGCCCGCCCGCGCGGCCGCCCGCGTTGGAGCGCGAGCAGGTCTTCGAGGAGCACCGGACCGGAGCGTTCCTATTCTGGCGATGACGCTCCACCGGCGTTCACGGCGTCCCGCAACGGCTTGCCGGGTTTGAATGTCGGAGCGGTCGAGGCACGGATTTCGATACTTTCGCCCGTCTTCGGATTGCGGCCCGTCCGCGCGCTGCGGCTCCTGGTGCCGAAGGCTCCGAAGCCGACGATTCGTACTTCTTCGCCCCTGGCGAGAGCATCGCGTACCACGTCGAACACGGCTTCCACCGCGACGACGGCGTCCGGACGGCTCACTCCGATGCGGTCGGCCACCTGATCGGCAATATCTGACTTCCTTACCACGTTCACTCCCCTGACAGGCGCTATTTTCCTATCACCACCAAGCACTGAGCAACCCCGCGCGGGCCGGGATCCTCAGCCACGCGCCAGCTTGGCAGCGCGCCGCCGCCTCGGTGGCGATGCCTGCCCAGCAGCAAGCGCTACCACCACCGCCGGGCGGCCGGGCGCATGAACACCTCACCGGGTGCTGGACGTGGTTTGGGTGGTGCCACTGGCCCGCGAGGTGCTCCCGCGGCCCGGAGAGGCAGACGCTGATGTTTGCCACGATTTGGCCTCAGCTCTTTCGGCACGTCGGGGACAACGGGGGAACGGCGTCGGGGGGGGCGCGTGCGCACAGCGGTCGGGGTGGTTACCCCTCCACCCCAATTGGCGAGCCGGGAGGGCTCCAGCCAAAGGGGTGCACCGTATCAGGAAGAATGATACAGTGGAGGTGCCGACGTGGCTGGGCTTCCAATTCATCCACACACGGCTGACGCATCAAATGCCTACTACAAAGGGACACGCCATCCGGGTCGCTTCAATCAATCACGGGATACCCGTGGATTCATCGTCCGCCACCCGGAAGACCACCGTACCACCCGTAGACATTATCGTCAACCGTACGATGCTGGAAAACCCCCCGGTCGGCCGCCTGCGCGGGTGACGGGGATCGACCGGCGCGCGGGCGACATGATGATGGCAGCAACCGGTCCATCCTGATAGAGGGGATACTCCCACGGCTGCCACCCCAATGAGCGAAGGCGAACCAGGGGGGAGGGGTCACGCTTACGGCTGTGTGGCGCGCGGTGAAAGTCCCGCGCGGGTAGCAGTGAGTCGTCGTGTTGTACGCCAAGCCGATCATAGGGCGACACGCGGGCGGCCACCCTTCAGTCACATGAAGGTGAAGCTCACCGCCTCCAACGGGGGGATGGTCGAGCTTTACCTTCAGTCCACCTTCGGCGGTCGGCCGATTTTCGTATTCCGGCGGCGGTGCCGGACGAACCATCCGGAGCGTCCGGTCGGTTGCAGCGTGATTACGAACCTGCAACACGAGGGGGGAGGGTTGAAGGGAGGGGGAGACTAACAGGTTGTGGATAAAGATCATGACCCCTGTGCATTGTGTGCTTTGAACCGGCAGGTTGTTGCTTGAAAGCCTTATAACCTGTTAGTACAGGGAACTTTATAATCATCAGCACGTTGTTGCTGATGCCCCGACCTGCCTGAGCACCGGGTACTTGAATCGGCTGGTAGCGGAAGTGCCGACCGTCTTGTTGACCGTGCACTTCGCATCATCAGCATGATGTTGCTGCCCCGACCTGCCTGAGCATCGGGTACTTGAATCGGCTGGTAGCGGAAGTGCCGACCGTCTTGTTGACCGTGCACTTCGCATCATCAGCATGATGTTGCTGCCCCGACCTGCCTGAGCATCGGGTACTTGAATCGGCTGGTAGCGGAAGTGCCGACCGTCTTGTTGACCGTGCACTTCGCATCATCAGCATGATGTTGCTGCCCCGACCTGCCTGAGCACCGGGTACTTGAATCGGCTGGTAGCGAGGTGCCGACCGTCTTGTTGATCGTGCACTTCGCATCATCAGCAGGTTGTTGGTGGGCGGCGTGCGCCGGAACGGAGCGGGCGATCAACGGCTCTGTCAAGCGCCTTCTGCTTTCACTGCAGGAAAGCTCAGCATCAGCAGCTTGTTCTCACTGATGATTGGCCATCCGAAGTCACTCGGGTCGGGAGGGTGCGGCGGCACCGGGGCACGCCGCACGTGCGCCGGATCCTTCCCCACCTGGTAGCGGCGCCGCGCGACCGGCCCGCGCGCGGCGGCCTCGTGGCGAATGTAGATTTCCAGCGTTGCAGACGACCGCCAGCCGCCCGCCTGCAGCAGCTCCGCCATGCTGGCGCCGTCGGCCGCCAGTTCACGGGCGCTGCCCACCCGCAGCGAATGCCCGCCGATGCGGCCCGGAATATCGGCCACTGCCGCGACGCGCTCCCGCACGATGTCCCGGATGCTGGCGGCGGCGAGCGGCGCGGCGCTGCTGTGGCCGCCGCGCAGCACCCGGCGGAACAGCGGCCCGGTGGTGTGTCCGGCCGCCGCCAGGTAGCGGCTTGCCGCGGCCCACGTGGCCGGCCCGATGAAGCGCGTGAAGCCGGCCCCGCGCTGGTCGGTCTTGCTCGCCCTGATGTGCACGCTGCCGCCGGCGGGATCGGGCTCCACGTCGCTGCACTGCAGCGCCGCCACTTCGCTGATTCGTGCCAGCGTGTCGCTCATCAGCCGGATGATCGCCGCGTCGCGCAGCCCCCGCAGCGTGCCGTCGCCCTCTGCAAGTGCCGCCGCGTCCTCCACCTGGTTCCAGCCGACGCCGGCCACCTGCCCGCGTCCCCGGTTGCGCCCCTCGCGCCCGATCCGGCGCAACAGGTCCCGGCACAGGTTGTCGGTGGTGGGGTCGGTGAGGTCGGAAACCCGGTGCGCCTTGGAGATGGCGGTGCGCGCCACGCGAATCGTCGCCGGCGCGGTGTCGCCCGCGTGGCGCGCCTGCAGGTATTCGGCGACGGCGTCCGCGGTGGCCGGGAGCGGCGGGTACCCGTGTTCGGCGGCCCAGCGCTGCCACGCCGCCCACGCGGAGCGGTACGCCTTGCGGCTGTTGTCGGACAGCGCGAGGAACGCGGTATCGATGCGGCGCTGCGCCTTGGCGTCGTGCCCGGGCGCAGTACGGGATCGGGGTCGGGACGAGGATTCTGGAGGACGGGATGGGGTACGGCTACGGCGTTTCCGGCGACCGCGCCCCTGCCGTCTGTGAGCAGACTTCTCGGGCATGGTGGCTCCAAGACGATGAGAAGTTGATGGTGTGCATGGTAGATAGCTCGGTATAATTCAACTTATACCGAGCTATCCGGTCAACCCACCGCTTGGCCTCACGCTACACGAACGAGCACCGTTGCCTCATCGGCCCCAGGCTCGCGCAGCACGCCCCCTCCTACCAGCTCTGCGTCCAACACGGCGGCCCCCACGGACGCTTCCCCGTCGCCGTGTCCGCCACCGGCAGTCGGAAGCGCCCGGCGACCTGGCCCGGCACACTGCTGTGCTCGGTCAGGAAGGGCGGAGGCAGGACCCGGCACGGAAGCGGTCCCGCGCGGCCTGAAGCTGCGGCCTCGCCTCCGAATCGGCGAACGCGATAGTGGCCTGCACCGGATAGGCATCGAGCTTCCCGCCCACGCCCGTGGCCTCGCAAGCATTAGCTGCGGCTCCTATTCCCTTGTCAGCGGGGGCTACCGCTCCTTTTTTCTGAACAGAGCGAAAGCGAAGTTGGGTGGCGGGGCTGGTATGTCGTGGCGCCCCTGCAGGTAGCGCCGCACCTGCTCCTCGGGCGAGACGTGATCCGTCTCCACAAAGCCGATCTGCTCCATCCGGACGGCGAACTCTTCGGGGCTGAACGCCGACCGCATCGGTTCTCCCCGCCGCTCCACGAATCGTTCCAGCTGCTCGACCAGCGCCTGGCCGGCGGCCGGCACCAGCCGCTGGGGGTAGCGGTAGTCCACGACCAGGCTGCTTCCTGGCGCTGAGACAGAGGCAATCTGGTCGAGCGTGGCTCCGACAGCTTTCCCGGTCAGGTAGCACGTCACTCCCAGCCACGAGAAGAACGCCGGCGCCCCCGGGTCGAAGCCGGCCGCGTTCAGCGCGTCGTCAAGCCGGTCGGTCTCGAAATCAACCGGCACCAGGTTGAGGTTCGACGGCACCCCGCCTGCGACCCGCTCAAGCCCCTTGCGCTTCATCTCCTGCGACGCCGGATGGTCGACCTCGTAGATGCTCAGCCGATCCGCTCGCCCGCGGCTGCGCAGCGCGAACGTATCAAGCCCCGCTCCGAGGATCACGTACTGCTGCACGCCAGCCGATATCGCCTCCCACAGCCGATCCTCGGCGTACCGGATGCGCACGATGATCACCGTGTGCGCGGGCTTGAGCGTACGCAGCACCACGTCCACCACGAGCCGGTTCAGCAGCCGGTTGTTGGCGACCAGCCGCCAGAACGGCGTCACCATCGCGCTCGCGTACTCGTCGGAGAAGATCGGATCCGGGACCCACCGCAGGTGGCTCGCTCGTACCGCTGCTACCAGAACAGCGGTGGTGCTGGCCTCGCGTGAAGCATTCTCGGGCATGGAGGCAGTCTCACCCGATTGTCTCCCAAGAGCAATCAGGTGCTTGCGCACTCGGCGGGTCAGCAAGGGCCGGCTGCCGGGCATGGGCGCGCCGGTTACGGCTGCTCCATGCCGGTCAGGAAGCGTCGTACGGCGTGCTCGTATCGCTCCCGGTCCTGATTCCAGGAGCCCACGTGGATGGCGCCGTCGAACACCTCGTACCGGACGAGATCCGGGCGCGCCTCGGCGAGCCGGTCGCTGAGCCATACCGGCACCCGAGCGTCTTCGCTCCCATGGAACAGCAACACCGGTACCGACAGAGCTGCCACACCCTCAAGGTGGTTCATCGTCCGATAGTCGATCCCGAGTCGCTGCGCTGCCACGTACATCGCCAGATCCGTCAACGCGCTCCGCAGCGCCTCTCCGCCCGGAATCTGCCGAGTCGCCCCGTGGTCGATCAGCGCCTCGAAGTCGAGAGCCGGGCTGTCGAGTACGACCGCGCTCACGCGATCCGCCACCTCCGAGTGGTACAGGAAGCTGAGCACTATCGCCCCGCCCATGCTGTATCCGGCCAGTATCAGTTCGCTCGCGCCGGCTGCCAGCGCATACTCCGCGGCTGCTTCCAGGTCCTCCCACTCATCCGCCCCGAACTGGTAGTAGCCGCTCGGACTCGCGGGCACCCCTTCGTCGTTTCGGTAGGTGATCGTCAACGTGGGATGCCCCTTCTCGACGAACAGCGGCAGAATCCGCAAGCACTCGGTGCGCTCCGCTCCCTTGCCATGCACCAGTATCGCCCAGGTGTCCGACTCACCGGGCGTCAGCCAGGCGGGAAACGTCCCCAGGGCCGCCGGCACGCCGACTTCCCGGAACTCGATCCCGTGCCCAAGCCATGGGTCTTCCGGAAACGCGTCCCGGTCGATGCGGACCGGCTCTCCCTCCCCCGGAAGCGGACCCAACTCGGTCAGCTCTCGCACCACCGTGCGGTCGCCCGCTTCGACGATGCGCCCCACCCGGTTGTAGGTGCCGGCGGATTCCAGCCCCCAAATCCCCGGTTCGCCCCAACGCCCCTTCGACGTTGTAGCCGCCTCCGCCTCAAGCGTGATCCGTCCTCCCTCGATCGACACAACGCGCAGATCGAACGGATCCTGCTCATGTTCGACCGCGAACGCCTGGTCCTCGATTGCGCTCGCGTAGTACCACGCCGCCGCGCACAACACCACGAGCACCGCCAGCACGAAGCCGGAGAAGATGGTCAGGAGCCGTCGGGCGACAGCGCTCATCGGGCAGCAATCAGGGACCGGCACCCGGCTGGCGGTTGCGCCCCAGGGCTCAGCGACACATCGTTGGCGTCACGCAACGACGCAGGCTTGCGGGCTTACGGATTGCCAAACCATCAGGCTGACTTCGCGTCCGTCCTGGTCGCGGTTGCAGCCACACGGGGCACCGACCGCGGGCTCGGCGTCGTCCGGCAGGCTCAACAGGGCAGCGCAGGGACCGGCCGCTGACGCCAAAGCGGTGGTGCCGCCGGATCCGCCGTCTGACTTCGGCACCGATTCCTGCCCCGTCACGAGAGCAGCGTCGGGTGCCGGTGCTGACACGCTCTCGTTGCCGGTCGCTTCGGCGGTCGGCGGCCTCGGGGGGAGCGGCGGCACCTGACCCTTCCGAAAAAAGTCGACTTCGGTCGCCGACAACGGCGCAACGCAGAGCGCGAACGAGAACATCGCCAGCAGGAGACGATCTGCGAACATCACCGGCGTCCGCTGCCCCGTATCGTTGGGCTTTCGCATATAGCCTTTATCGGTTTCTCCCTTGCGCCCACGGAGCCTTCCCGGCTGCGACGCGACCGGCCTCTGCCCGATTGCTTACCTTCCGCCCCGATGAGACAACCCTTCGCCGCGCGGCGGGCCGCTCGTGTGGAATCCTCGCCGCTGACTGCGCTCCCGCCAGGACTGCCCCTCCCATAACCCACCACAATGCTTCCCCGGCTTGGAAAAGACACCCCCTCGGCGGATTCACGCTGCTCGTTCTGCGACCGCCGGGGCAGCGAGGAGCGCCGGCTGATCGGCGGGGAGACGCGCGGCGTCTACATCTGCGCCGAGTGCGTTACCGTCTGCCAGGAGTCCCTCGATGACTCCCGACGATCTCCCGACGACGCCCAGTATCAGCGGGAGCGCCGGCTGCGCCGTGCCATCGTCAGCCTGCAGCGCCACAACGCCCTCATGCAGGTGGCATTCGACGCGATCGATGAAGGAGTCGCTATCGCCAGTACCGACGGCGAGATCCTGATCTCCAACGCGAGTGCGAAACGGATGTTCGGTACCGAACCGGTGCCCGAGCCGGAGTGGGCGGATTCCTACGGCTTGTTTCACCCTGACGGCACTACCCGGTTGGCCCGCGAGGAGGTTCCCCTGGTCCGCGCCATGCGTGGCGAGCGGGCTGACGACATCAGGATGATGGCGCGCAACAAGCACCAACCCGACGGCATCATCACCAGCGTCGACATCCGCCCGTTGCGCGACCGGGGCACCATGACCGGCGGTATGGTATTGGTCCGCGACATTACCAGGATCAGTCATTCGGAAGCCCACCTGCAGCGCGCCGGCGACGAGCTGCACCACCGCACCGTACTCATGGAAACCGTCCTGGACAGCATCGCCGACGGGGTGATCGCTGCTGACCGGAACGGCGAATACCTGGTCTACAACCGGAGCGCAACACAGATCATCGGCCCCGGCATTCCCGGCATGGATCTCAATCAACGTCCCGTGCGGTACGGCCTGTACTATCCGGACGGCGAGACGCTCTGTCCGTACGACGAGCTTCCGTTGACGCGCGCCTTGCGCAACAGTGAATCGGTCGACGACTTCGACCTGATAGTGCGCAACGAGCATCGCCCGGATGGCATCCGCATCCGGGTCAGCGGCCGCCCACTGCGCGACCAGGCCGGCACCATCAGTGGCGGCGTGATCGTGTTCCGGGACGTGACCCGGCAGGTGCGCACCGAGAAGGCGTTACTTGAGGCATTTTCCGAAGGCCGCCTGGAGGTGCTCGAAACGATCCTCCACAACATCGGCAACGCCATCAACAGTGTCGCCACCGGCACCGGCACCATCCGCGAAGAGTTGCAGGACAACCTGCCGCTCCGGCGCTTGCACGCCCTCGCGGAGGCGGCGGAGGTACATCGGGACGATTGGATCAGCTACCTGCAGCGCGACCCGCAGGGCCAGCGCGTGCTGCCGTTCATCATCGCCCTCGCGCGGCAGTTCAGCGCCCAGACCGAACGCCTGCAACGAGCCGTCACCCGCGTCACCGACCGCGTCACGCATATCGTCGACATCATCCGCACCCAGCGCGCGCTCGGCAGCACCGCACCGGTGTACAAGGACGTCGATCTGCGCCAGACGATCATGGAAGCAGTCAAGCTCCTGCAGGAATCGTTGACCAGGCGCGCAATCGAGCTGCAGGTGGAGTGCGCCGCGGTGGAGATCCGGATCCAGGAGAGCCGGTTTCACCAGATGATCATCAATCTGATCAAGAATGCCATGGAAGCGATCGAGGATGGCGGCGTAACGCAGCCGCTGATACGGATTCGCGCCCGAGTCGAGGGCGACCTGCTGCTGTTGGACGTGATCGACAATGGCATCGGACTGGAGCCGGAGAGCCTGCAGTGGATCTTTTCGCCCGGGTACACCACCAAGACGAACGGCAGCGGCCTCGGGCTGCACTCCGCGGCCAACTACGTGATCGGGACCGGCGGCAACATCCGCCCGTACAGCGACGGCGTCGGGCACGGCACCACCATCCGGATCCAGTTGCGGCTGCCGGCGCGCCAGCAGCAAGAGGCCGCGCACGCATGATCGGCAATACGCGGGTCCTGGTAGTCGATGACCAGCAGGAAATCCACGACGACTTCAGGGATATCCTGTTGTCACCACGCCCGGACGCGCAGCAGGATGAGCTCGCGGCGGCGTTCCTGCAGGAAGACGACCACTCCTTCCTGCCGGCGTTCGAGTTGCTGCACGTGAACAACGGCGAGGATGCCTGCGCACGGATCGCGGCGAGCAACGAACGCTCCTCCCCCATCGCCGTGGCCTTCATCGACATTCGCATGCCGCCAGGGATCGATGGCGTGGAGACCGTACGGCGGATCCGGGCAATCGATCGCCACGTCGAGGTCGTGATCATGACCGCATACGCGGAGCAACCGTTGGCGGAGATCGTCAAGAACATGGCACTGCTCGACAAGCTGCTCTACATCCGCAAGCCGTTTGTGCGCGAAGAGATCCAGCAGATTGCGCTCTCCCTGGTCACGAAATGGAACGCCGAGCGCGAGCTGGCGCGACAGCGGCAGGAACTCGGCGTCAGTCATCGGCGGCTGGAGGCGGTCCTGGACGCGACCGGGGACGCGATCGCGATGTACGACACCGCAGACCGGCTGGTGTTCGCGAATCGCTGGTACCAGAAGCTGGTCGAGCTGACCCAGGACGATCTCAGGCGTATGTCGCCGGAAGCGGTCACGGCCCACCTCCAAAAGCGGTTTCGCAAGCCACGGCTGTCGGTGGCGATGGAAGAGCACGTCGTGGACGCGGGCGTGGTGAACCCGGTGGCGGACGCCGCGCAGACCAAGCTGTTCGTGCGTACCGAGCACCCGGTGCGGGATCCCCGCGGCACCGTGATCGGCGATCTGATGGTGTACCGGGACGTGTCCAGTGAGATCGAGATCGAGCAGATGCGGAAGCAGGTGCAGCGCCTGCAGGCCGAGCTCGAAGAGACCTACTCGTTCGACGGGATCGTGGGGACCAGCGCCGGCATGCAGCGGGTCTACGCACTGATCCGGCACGCCGCGGCCGGCGACATCGCCATCCTCATCCGCGGCGAGAGCGGTACCGGCAAGGAGCTGGTGGCGAAGGCGCTTCATTTCAACGGCCGGCGCAAGTCGGGGCCGTTCCTGGCGGTGAACTGCGCCGCGGTTCCCGAAACGCTTGTCGAAAGCGAGCTGTTCGGCCATGAACGTGGCTCATTCTCCGGCGCGCTGGCCCAACACATCGGCTGCTTCGAACGCGCCAACGGCGGCACGCTCCTGCTGGACGAGATATCCGACATGCGCCCGGCGCTGCAGGCCAAGCTGTTGCGCGTCCTGCAGGAGCAGGAGATCCAGCGCGTCGGGGGCACCTCCACCATCCCGATCGACGTACAGGTGATCGCCGCGACCAACCGGGATCCGCACGAGGTGATGCGCAGCGGCGACTTCCGCGAGGACCTGTACTATCGCATCGCAGCCTACCCGATCGTGATCCCGCCGCTGCGGGAGCGGCGCGAAGACATCCCGCTGCTGGCCGAGCACTTCTTGAAACGCTATGCCGACCGCTACAAGAGGGCCGTGCACGACATCTCAAGTGGGGCAATGCGCCTGCTGCTGCAACATGACTGGCCGGGCAACGTACGCGAGCTGGAGGCCGCCATTGGGCGCGGCGTGTTGCTGGAGACGACGGGCGTCCTGCAGCCTGCCAGCCTGCCGCCGGAGCTCGCTCCCTCTGCTCCGGACGACGGCGTTCAGACGGAGGCGGTGCAACCGTTGGCGCAGGTTGAACGACACGCGCTGGCGCATGCCCTGGCCGTCGCCGGCAACAGCGTGGCGGCCGCGGCGCAGGCGCTGGAGATCGATCGCTCCACCCTGTACCGGAAGCTCAAGAAGCACGGCCTGCTGTTGGCGCGAGAATAACCCTCCGCGACCGAGCGTTACGCCCGGGCTGCTCCACAACTGCGGGGATCAGGCCATTCACCGCGCCGGCGGCACCGGCGCCGGCAGACTCCCGATAGGTCCCGGCCAGTTGCGACAGCAGTACGAACACATGCTCGGCGCTGCTGGTGATCTGCAGGACGCTGGTCCGGTCGATACTGGACAGCGCCGACTCGACGCCGAGGTACTCGCGGCGCATCCTGCTCATCAACTCACCACGTCCGCTCATCAACTGTTCGGTAGGCAGCGGCCACGGATCGTCCGTATTCAGCATGTCGTTCAGCACCAGCAGTACGGTGTCGATGCCCTCGACGATCCCCATCCGCCAAGCTTCAAGGGCCGTACTCGGCGACATCCGGTGCAGCAATCGACACAGCTCCAGGATCTGCTCGCTCAGCCCGTTGAACAACCGCTGGCGGGTCAATATCGCAACGTGTTCCTCCACCGCCTGGTCCGGGAAGCGGCTCGCCACATCACGCAGAAACTCGTCCATCCGCGTCAGCACATCCCTCGCCGTCTCGCGCAACGGTTTCAGCGCCGTCCCCTGTCTCACGCTGTCCAGATAGTGCGAGAATATCTCCGGCAGCCGCCGCTGTTCGCGGTCGGCCAGCAGCAACGAGCCCGCGGCATCCTCCAAGGCCCGGTCGTGAATGTATCGTGGTTGCGACAGCAGTTCCATTTCCGTAGCCGGGTACCAGCGCTCGAGCCGCCGCGTCAGCGGCTCCAGGAACGCGAGCTGGAGCGCGCCGGTGACCAGATCGGGCAGGAAGCAGTAGAGCGCCAGCAGCTGCTCGAGCGGGAGCTCGCTGGAGAGCAGTGCCGCCTTGATCAGCGGCACCCCGTAGTGTGCTTCAATCAGGTACAGGGGCAGGAATATCGCTGCCATCAGGTAGTTGGTCAGCTCCTGGTACATCGCGACTTGCCGAGCCTGGCCACGCAGATGCGTCGACAGCAGGCGCAGACTCAGGCTCGACCCCAGACACGCGCCAATATGGATCGCCAGGAACTGTTCCACGCCGAGAATCCCTGCCGAAGCCAGGCCGATCCCGATAACCAGGACGCAACCACTCGATTGCACCAGTACAGACAGCACCACGCTCACGAGCACACCCAGCAGCAGCGAGCGACCGGCCCATGCCAGCGTCTCCTGGAACCACGAATAGCCCGCCAGCGGCGCCGCGGCTTCCCTCAGCAGGATAAACCCGAAGATTATCAGCCCCATCCCGAACAGTGCCGACCCCAACGCCTGCAATCGCTTTCGGATGGCCCCCCGCCAAGTCGAGATGAAGATGACGATCGGCGCTATGCCCAGGAGGTACAGTATCGCCAGTTTGATGTCGAACGACACCAGCAGCACCAGTACGCAGGCCCCGATGTTGCCGCCCTGCAGAAGCGCGAAGGCACGGTGCGACGACAGGATTCCCGAGCGCAGCATGCCGATGACCACGAACGTCAACGCCGGCATCGTCTGCGTCACCGCCCCGGCTGCCATCCCCAAGACACATCCCGACCAGCGGCCTCTGGTCCAGCGCTCCGCGCTCTGTCGTACCCGGCGATCAGCCAGCGTCTTGAGGTTCTGCGTCAGCAGCCGCATGCCCATGAAGAACAGCCCCAACCCGCCAGCGAACCCGCCTACGATCGCCCATGGTGTCATCGCGCGATCAGCTCCCGCCCCAAGCAATCTCCCGGAACCTCCGGCTGCTCCTTCTCGTGACCATCCATCCCTGCGAAACGAAACAGCCCGCCGACGATATTCCTTACTTCCTCGTCGGTCGGTGGTTTCGGATTGCCGGGTTCCGGCTTCGGCGTGGTGTCCTGCCGCGGCTTGTTGTCATCCTGCTTGCTTCCGGGTCTGCTCTTCATCTCTGCCGCTGCTAAGCAGGAAGCGTGCCAATTCCGCGCAAGGCATGTGGCAGTCACACATTTGTCGCAACCGGATAGAGTTGGACGAACTTGTACGGGCCGCTCTCCAGAGCTGCCCTGATGTCGCACCATTGCAACAGGCTGACCGTCGAAAGAACCGGTCCCGAGGCTATAGGTCTTGACCCACGGGACAGTTGGCAGTGGCGGCGATGCGCGGTGTTGCAGTTTGCAACATGGTGTTGCGGGTTTGCGACACCATCTCCGGTGACGCGGTGACGGACAGAAGCGTCGTCTCCGCGCTCTCTATTATTGGGTTCGTGCTTCCCAGCAGGACGCCAGCTTCCGGCTCAGCGGCGGCCGCCGGCTCCCTGCGCGTTATACGTCAAGGTTTCCTCGACGCTCCGTTCGCACGCCGCCCACACTTGGCGGCGCTGGCAACCACCTCGGAAAGATCGGCGAACGGCGGCACCCTGCCGAAATGGTCTCGCGGGAGTACTCTGCCAGTGCTGTCTGGGGGTCTGGAGGTTCGCCTGATGTGGTTCTTGTCCCGTTTGCCGTGCCCGCTCAGGGCAACCGTACTTGCCGGGGGCGCTCTCTTATCCGTGGCTACGTTCGGTCGTACTTTCGACGAACTTCCTCACGTTCGGGATCGGTATTAACTTTCACCTGATCTGAAAACCACTGTCTGCGTTGCGGGCTGGTGTTGATTAAAACACTCGGCTTGTAAGGAGCGAGCATCGTTAGTGCGATACCCAACGGACCGAAAAGCAAACCGGCCATAAAGCCGATGAACGGTCCGCCGCTTTTGTATTTGTTGATTGATGCCCCGATTATTCCACAAAGAATACAAGACAACACGATCACGCTTAGTATGGTTGAGAGTGCGCTTCGGATCGGTTCGATTAGAAGTTGTAACTCGTTGAGCAAATAGTCCACGATACACTTCCAAAAGGGTCCCGACAGGTGCTTTCCAACAACAGGCTTATTCAATCAATGACCCGGCAGGCGGGTCCGTGACGCATTTCCAATTAAGCACCGTAGCACGAACCGGTTGGGAATGTCAATCGGTTTAGAATTGCGGTAGTGCGTCAGTTGGAAATACTCGTGGCGGGATGCAATGTGAAGTAGGGCACAAATGCGATGTCGATGGCAGAGCACGGCGGTCGCCTGGCAGGAGGTCGGCGATCAACCCCCGACGTCATGGAGTGAATTGCAGTTTGATTCGCTCCCATGTAGGGTCCGTGGCCATGCGCATCATAGCCATCGCCCTCGCATTGGGTGTCCTCGCTGCGACCGCCAGTGCTTTCACGCCGCCGAGCGACGCAGTCGCCTCGGCCATTCGCGAGAACTCGGTGCCGGATCGGTTGTTCGTTTCGACTCTCGATATCATAATCAACTGTGACTCGCTAGGGATCTCCGATCTAAGGGGAGTAGTAGACGGGATCCTCATCAGAAGTAGAATCGAACCGGATTTCGAAAGCAATCTTATGCTTGTCGTAGCCGGTATGTGTCTCAGGCTCGACGCAGAGGGGTACATCTACTATATCGAGCCTGAATTCACTGTGTTGAGGGATGGCTCGGCGAGTTTCATTATCGACGGCACCAATTTGGGCGTTTTAGGGATTACTCCGACCAAAGACGATATTGTAGACACGATCAAGGACCAGCTGGAGACGGCAGTTACCGTTTTCATCTATGCCCATCGAGATTCAAACTGACGCACTACCGGGTGGCGTTCAACGCGGTTAGATCGTACGGGAGCGCCAAGTATCGAGGAACTCGCGTAGGCGCTCGCTTCGCGGGCGTTTGAAGATATCGCCCGGGGGACCGCGCTCGATCACCTCGCCCGCGTCCATGAATACGACTTCGTCGGCCACGTGCGCGGCGAAGCCCATTTCGTGGGTGACCACGACCATCGTCATGCCCTCGCCCGCCAGCTCCTGCATCACCTGCAGCACTTCGCCCACCAGCTCCGGATCCAGCGCCGAGGTCGGCTCGTCGAAGTACATCACGTGCGGGCGCATCGCCAGCGCGCGGGCGATGGCGGTGCGCTGCTGCTGGCCGCCGGAGAGCTGGGCCGGGTAGGCGTGGGCCTTGTCGTCCACCCCTACCTTGGCCAGCATCTCCATGCCGATCTCCTCCGCCTCCCGCTTGCCGAGTTTCTTCACCACGCGCAGCGCCTCGGTGACGTTGCCGAGCGCGGTCTTGTGCGGCCACAGGTTGTAGTGCTGGAACACCATGCCGATGACGCTGCGCACGGAGTCGATGTTGCGGTCGCTGTCGAGCACCCGCTTGCCACCGGCCTCGCGGTAGCCGAGCAGGCGGCCCTCGATGAACACTTCCCCCTCGTCGTAGCGGTCAAGGAACGCCATGCTGCGCAGCAGCGTGCTCTTGCCGGAACCGGACGGGCCGATCACGCACACCACGCGCGAGGTATCGACCGCGAGGTCGATGCCGCGCAACACGTGCACCGCACCGAACCGCTTGTGCAGGCCTCGGGCCAGGACCACAGGTTTCTGTTCCATGGCGCCACTATCCTCCTCGTCGCTTCACGATGAGCGGCTGAACCGGCGTTCCAGGCCCCCGCCGGCGAACGCGATGCCCTCGATGATCAGCCAGTAGAGCAGGGCGACCGCCACGTACGGCTCGATCACGGCGAAAGTCTCGTTGACCATCTGCGTGGTGTTCTTGGTCAGCTCGGCGACGGTGATGATCGACAGTACCGCGGATTCCTTGACCAGGATGATTGCCTGATTGGTCGATGGCGGGATGATCAGGGTCAGCATCTGCGGAATCTGGATGCGGGTGACGATCATGCGGCGCGGGATGCCGAGCATGCGCGCCGCTTCGATCTGCCCGGGCGGGATGGACTGGAAGCCGGCCCGGAAGATTTCCGCGAAATAGCCGCCGCCATACAAGCCGAGGCCGAGGATCCCGACCGGCTCGGCATCTAGGGTCAGCCCGATCGAGGGGCCGCCGTAGTACAGGATGAACAGCAGCACCAGGATCGGCGTACCCCGCATCACCTCGATGTAGGTCCGGCACAGGAGCTTCAGGGGCCGGAACGGCAGGCTGTAAAGGAGCGCGACCGCCAGGCCGGCTGCCACGGCCAGCAGGGTTGCCAGCGCGCAGATGTACACCGTGGTCCACAATCCCGACAGCAGCAGGGGACCGTAGCGGACCACGAGGTCGACGTCGAACAACACGGTTATGCCCGCGCCGGCTGGCGCGCCGCGCCGGCGTGGCGGCCCTCGAAGAAGGCCCCGGCGCGCGCCAGCACCAGGTTCATGGCGAGGTAGATGACGGCCGCGATCATGTAGGCTTCCAGCGGCCGGTAGGTGACCGAGACGACGTGCTGACTGGTGCGGATGAGCTCGGTCACCGCGATCACCGAGATCAGGGACGAGTTCTTGAGGATGCTGATGGTCTCATTGATCAGCGCCGGCAGCACCAGGCGCATCATCTGCGGAATCAGGATTCTGACCTTGACGGCCACGGCGCCGATGCCGAGCATCCGCGCCGCCTCGACCTGGCCGGACGGGATCGACAGCAGGCCGCCGCGGAAGATCTCGGCCTGAAACGCTGCTGTGTTCATGGCCAGGGCGAGCATCGCCGCGGCGATCGAGGGCACGTCCAGGCCGATTACCGGCAGCAGGTAGAACACGATCAGGAGCTGTACCAGGATCGGTGTCCCCCGCCACACGCTCCGGTAGGCGATCGCGGCGCGCCGGATCAGCCGGTTGTGCGAGATCAGGCCGAAGCTGAGCCACAGCCCCAGAACCATGCCCGCGGTAATGGAGACCGCTGAAACCATGGCGGTCATTCCCGCCCCCGCGAGGAACGCGTTGTAGTGGTTCGAGACGACGCCGAGAAAATCCATCGCCGAATCCCGCCATTCGGCCGTTGCCCGCTCCCGGGCACCGCGCCGGCGCCCTCGGCCGCGTCGGGGCGGCGGCGAAGGCGTTTGCGGCGGGCGCTAGTCGCGCGGCGCCGGCAGCGTGTCGGACGGTAGCTCCATGGGGCCGCCGAACCACTTCTCCTGCAGCTCGGTCAGCACCCCCGACTCGTTCAGCATGGCGAGCTGCTCATCCATGAACGCCACCAGCGAGGCGCTGTCGGCGTCCTTCCGCCCGGCCCAACTGAAGTACTTCTTGGGACCAAACGTCGGCAGCACCAGCTCGAACGTGTCCGGGCGCGTGCGCACCAACTCCAGCAGGTTCGGCAGGCTGTTGCAGACGGCGCTGATCCGCCCCGCCGCCAGGTCGGCGAAGGCTTCGTTGAAGTCGACGTAGGTCTTGATCCCCTCGACTCCCGGGTCGAGTTCCTCGGCGAACGCCTCCAGGGCCTGCAGTTGCGCCGAGCCGGCCTGCGAGCCGACGGTGTGGCCGGCGATGTCCGCGGGCGTCATGATCGCATCGTCGCCCTTGCGCTTCACCAGCGCCATCGTCGCGTCGGCGATCGGCAGGGACAGCGCGTACTTCTCGTAGCGCTCCTTGGTGACCGTCACCGAAGTAACCACATAGTCGAACTTCGCCGCTGCCAGTCCGGGAAGAATCCCCTGCCAGGGGAGGTCGAGCCGGGTCAGCTCGACCCCCGGCAACGCCTTCATCACGTGTTCCATAATGTCCGTCGAGTAGCCGACGATCTCGCCGTCCTCAACGAACTCGAACGGCGGGAACCGCGCCTCGGTTCCGACTATGAATTCGCCGCGTTCCTTGATCTCGTCCAGGAGATCCGCATGCGCCACCGCGCCCGAAAAGCCGAGGCTCGCTGCAACGGCAGCCGCGAGTACGACCGCCCGCGCTCGTCTGAATGCGTCCAACATCGATTCCCTCCATTGTGGTGCGAGGCCGTGCCGCTTCCGCACGGTACGATGCCGCGCCGACCCGCGTGCGTGAATTGGCCTGTATAGTAAGCGGGCTTAGGCCGCCAAACAAGAGCCACGCAAACGAACACTATCCTCTCCTGGAGCATCAAAACGGATCGTCGCGTGAGCCGACGATGACCCGGCGCGAGTGTTGATCAGTCGAGAATCTGGAAGTGCGCTTCCGTCGGCGCGCGCGTCGCGCCGTTGATCGGCAAAATATCCTGCGGACAGGCCGAGAAAGCGACGATCACATCCAGGTTGGCCTCGAACAGCACGTAGTCGCCTCTCTTCGATACCGGCTCGGCGAACGTCAACCCGCCACCGGCCTCCCAGGGGATGTTCATGAACAGGTTCAGCGGGGAGGGCGTCTCCGGCGGCGTCAGGCCCAGCCGGTACAGCGCTGCGGCCAGATTGTCGGTGCAGTTGTCATGATACTCCGTGCAGCCGAGCAGCCCGTAGCGGTAGTCGTCACAGGCCGCGATCAGCGTGTCGTGTACTCCGGGTGAGGTGTCCTCGACCAGCGTCACGATCGGTCGCCGCCGGTTGCTGTAGAGCGCGTCGCCTACCTCCGGGCGCATCTTCGTCAGGGTTGCGCGGGTGTGTTCCATCGACATGAACTCGCGCAGGTCCTGCTGCGCGAACGCCCACGTGTCCACGACCTGCTCACCGTGGGTATTGATCACTTTGATCTTCTGGCCCCGAGCTACCGAGGCAGCCTTGCCGCTTCGCGCCGGTATCGTCTGAAGCTCGGACATGTTGCTCACCTCCCCTACGGCTGGGCCGGCCCGCAATGTGGACGCCGCGACAGGGCAGGTCAAGGTGGTCCAGGCTGCCCAGCGCGTCGCCCCAGGCGGCCGTCAGCTCGGCGGCGCCCGCCACGCCGGAAACCCCGCGCGGCCCCCCGCCGTCGCCCCCGCCGCCAGTTCACCGCCGTCGCTACCTGTTGGCTGCCGGCTGTTCATCCTTGTCCTGTTCGCCGCCAGCGGATGGTGGCTCTATTCCCGCACCTACGCCGGGCCGCAGAGGCAGACTCCTCACAGATTGCCCCGAGACTGAAACAGCATTTCGATCCCTTCCTCGATTAGCTGCTGCACGCTAGAATCTTCGGATGCCGCGATCACTCGGAGCCTCCGAGCTACGTCGGGGTCGACGTACGCTCCCACGTGCTTTCGTCCCTGGCGACTCGGTGCCATTGGTCGGTGGTATTGCCTTGTAGTGGTGGGCGCCTTCATAGCATCAGCGAACTTGCTCATCGTATTCCCCCTCGTGTGCGCAAGGCGAACGTGTGCACACACGGTAGTATAGGCAAGGAAACGGACAGATGGGCAGACTATCTGGGGTAGATGTCTGTTTGTGTGCGCAAGACGAACGTGTGCACGCGTGCGGCCTCGTGAGCAGCCTTCCCTCTTGGCTCTACTTCCTGTGCCGTGAGGCCGTCTATGAGTGACCTAGCGAAAGCTACACGGTGACCAATCCGGAACGGGCAGACTTCGACGCCACGGTCAGCTAGCGCTGCCTCGGCTTCGTCAGCATCGTTTCCTCTGGCGGCGCATCCGTTCAGCACTACTATCACCCGTGTCTCGGCCGCCGCTTCTATGCGATCTACGGTGGTTACGGTCGCTTCAAGGTCCAAAATCGTCGGACGGGTCGGTACCACTACGAGATCGGAAACCCTAGCCGCTTCTCGGGCTGCGTTGTCAGCTCCGAGCCATGCGCGTGGAGGAGCATCAATTAGCACCATGTCGGTACCTGAGTCGGCGGCACGTTCAAGCTCTGCACCGAGTCGGCTGGGTGCTACTTGTAGCACTACGGGCGACGTTGAGGAGCGTCTATCTCCCCATAGGATAGCCGTCTGTTGCGGATCAAGGTCCATCACCGCGACGTTGTGCCCTTGCTGCTCGGCCGCCACGGCAAGGTGGAGCGCTACCGTGGTTTTCCCGCTGCCTCCCTTCGCATTGATGGTTGCAATCGTTCTCATCCGATACCTTCTTGGCAGAGATGCGCGCGCGTACACAAGACGAACGTGTGCACACCTTGGTCGGCTGGATGATAACCGGACCCGAAGCGAATAACCAGAGGTCACGCAACGCAGGTACGTGCTGATCACGTCGTTGACAGTACTGGCGCGCCCTGTGCCGATGATAAGGGTGTGATCAACGCCCTTTGGAGGTGGCCTGATGGCCAACACTATCAATATCGAGACGCTTCTCGCCGGCTGTGCGGACGACTCATTCGACGACGGCCTGCGCATCGACACGGAACTGCAGCCCTTGGCCGGCCCCGGCGGTCCGGTCAAACCGGCCGTGTACCAGGGCGGAGCGTACCAGATGGACCACCGCTGGGCTTCACCAGCCGACGACAAGCCCACGCCGGTGGTCGTAATCGACAATGTACCGTCGCAGGCGAACCGGCTTGAAGAGGCCATCCGGCGGCATCGGTCGTCTATCAAGGCTCCCGAACTGGTGCTTGACCTTGCCGGCGTGGGCAACCTGCCCGTGCACCTGCCCCGGCGCCTGTCAAGCCTGGAGTTTCCGCACCGCAATGCAGATGCGTACTTGCGCGATGCGCGGCTCGGCGAGGACGACTTTACCCGTACCGACCTCGGCCGGGCGGTTTTCGGAGCCACCCCGCAAGCCTGCGGCCCGCTGATGGCCTGGTTTCCGCAAGCCCTGCTGTATGGATTTTGGCAGTCGCACCTGGGCAAGAAGCGCCAGAACACCAAGCACGCTCGCTCCTGGGTGTCAGAGATCGTTGGCTGGAATCCGGGCGCGACCGAAACCAAGGTACTTGGCCTGAAGGGCGATCCGCTCAATCTCAGCACCGAGGAGACGGTGACGTCGAACCCGGACGACCGGATGGATTGGACCATCGGTACCGGTGCGACGGTGGAAGGTGGCAAGAAAGACAGGCTATCCGAGATGGGACACGGTCAGGTGCCGTTCATGGGCGACGAAGCAACCGCGGCCGCGGTCTCGTTCGCACGCGTCACGCAGCGGGCAACCCTTTCTTTTGCCCAACTGCGCCGGATCAGCCTTGGATCAGGCCACTCCACAGAGGCGGACGCCGCCGCCCGCGCACTGCTCGTGGCGCTGGGGCTGCACGCGCACCAGCTCGCGTTCGGACGGGGATTCGCGCTCCGGTCGGGCGCTGAGCTACGCCCCGCGGTCGTGGAAGCAACTTGGCTCGGAGCAAACGGCGACGAGCCCTGCGCGCTCGGAGACCTCGACGTGTCGGCTGCGCTGCTGACGAGCGCCGTGACGTATGCAACCTCGGTCGGCGTACCGCTGGACGGTTGGGGCAAGGAACCAGTGATGCTCACCCCCAAGGAGAACCTGCGGAAGGCGATCCGGGCCACCTGGCCGCTCGTCGGCTGATGCTCGCGATCACGGTAGAACTGCTTCAGGGCACGTACCGTGCCGATCCGGAAGGTACCGCAAACACCGCCAGCCTGACGCGCGGCGAGTGGCCTCCCGCTCCCTCCCGGCTGCTCGCCGCACTGGTTGCCGCCGACGGCACCCGTGACCGTTGCCGGGTTACCGACGGCTCCGAGCTGGAATGGTTCGAACGGCTTCCGGCCCCGGACATCCACGCCCATGCGCAACCGTGGCACCAAGCCCTCCAGCCGCGCTACGTGGTCTTCCACAAGGGCAATGCCGAGCAATCGACCCACCAGGAGTACGTTGGGCGGCGCGGCATGCAGGTGCGCCCGGGCGTGCGCGTGTCACCGCGACATCCCTGCGTGACGTACGCATGGGACGCCGAAGTGCCGCCGCGGATGGCCGACGCTCTTCGGCGTCGCGCAGCCCGCGTCGGGTACCTGGGCACCGCTGACTCGCCGGTCCGCCTGCGCGTGCGCGTGCGCGCGGACGTGCCCGAGGTGGAGGCGGCACAGGAAGTGTTCCGACCTGACACCAGGGGGACACTGGAAATCAACGTCCCTTCTGCCGGTGACGTACGGATCCTCGACGCCATGTATGACCAGTGGGTGGACCATGGTGCACGCGTAGCCCGTGCTCAGTTTCCGGCACTTCGCCATGAAGCCCGCTACCGGTCGCCACTCACGCCCGCAATGGACGACACCGGTACGGTCGCCGCTTGGCTGCGTCTCGGCGCTCCGGTCTCGGGGCGACGGGTCACACCGATCACCACGCTGTTCAAACAGGCGGTGCTGAGCCGTCATCAAGCGATTCACGGAGAGCCGCCGTCCCTTCTGCACGGGCACGGGTTCAAGAGCAATGGATACGAACTGGCTCGTTTTCTGGCCCTCCCAGATGTGGGATTCAGGCGTTCGCGCGGCCGCATCCATGGCTTGGCGCTCTGGCTACCCCCCGGCTGCGACACCGTGACACGGCAGCGCATTCGCGACGCAGCTTACGCGGTACAGCGCCTGACGGGTCGCGGGATCGATGCAACCGTGGCGCCGCACGACAGCGAGATGCGGCCGCGTGCGGCGCTCCCCAGCCGCTGGACACGCCCTGCGCGGTGCTGGATCACGGCCTTTCCGGCGCTGCACGAGCGCCGGGGACGCCTCGATCTGCGTGAAGTGTCGCGTTGGTGCGAACATGCGGGTCTGCCGGCGCCGGTCCGGTTCCGGTCGGCGCGTTCGCCTCTGGTGCACGGTGCGGTCGACCTCGCTCCGATCGAAGTAAACCGGCCGGGCCGAATGGGGCTGCCCTACTCGCACGTCGCCCTGTGGTTCGCCGAGCCGGTGCGCGGACCGGTGGTGATCGGCGCGGGCAGGCAGCGCGGCCTTGGACTGTGCGTTCCTGTAAAGGATGACGATGAACGTGCTACCTGAACGGCCCTCTCTTCCACATACGCCGGCTTTCGCACGATTCTATCGGGCCATCAACGGGCGCGATCCGTTTCCTTGGCAATCGCGGCTCGCCGACCAGGTAGCCAGCACGGAGGCGTGGCCGGAAGAGGTGGGCGTACCGACGGGACTTGGCAAGACGGCGTGCCTGGATATTGCCGTGTGGTGGCTCGCGTCGCAGGCGGACCGCGAACCGGCCGCCCGCACTGCGCCCACACGGATCTGGTGGCTGGTCAATCGGCGGCTACTGGTGGACGCAACCACGGAACACGCCGAGGAGATGAGTTGTGCGCTGAGCCAGCCCGAGAGTCACGGGCTGAGCGCGGAGGATGTCGACGTGGTCACTGCGGTCGCCGATCGCTTGCGGTCGCTCGCGGCGGATCGGGCCGCTGAACCGTTGCAGGTAATCCGGCTGCGCGGCGGGATCGCCGCACGCTGCCCGGCGGACCCATCGAGTCCGGCGGTCATTCTGTCCACGCTCCCGATGTACGGCTCGCGGCTCCTGTTTCGCGGCTATGGCTCCACCCGGTCGATGCGGCCGATCGACGCTGCCATGGCGGGGACTGACAGCCTGGTGCTTGTCGACGAAGCGCATCTCGCACGCCACCTGATTGCCCTGGTCCCATCCGCGGCGGAATGCGCACCGCGCGCTGTGCCGATCCTGGGACCGGTCCGGTCGCGGCCAATGGTCGTCGCGCTCACCGCCACGGGCGATGCGACCGGCGGGAGGCGCTTCGACCTCGATGCCGACGACGAGGCACATCCGGTCGTACGCAAGCGCCTCGATGCTGCCAAGCCGACGTCGTTGCGGATCGAGTCCGGCGCGGTCGGGCAACGACTCGCCGAAGCCACGCAGGAACTGATCAAGGAGGCAAACGGTCCCGCGGCCTGTCTGGTGTTCGCAAACACACCTGCCACCGCACGCGATGCGTTCCGCCACTTGGGGCGCTTGATCGGAGAACAAGGCGCCGAGGTCCTCCTGCTGACCGGGAGAGCGCGGGAATCCGAAGCGGATCGCACCCGGCACCGAATCCTCGATTCCCGCGAGGGCATGCCGTCAACCCGCGACCCGTCCGAGCGGCGGCAACGCCATCTCATCGTGGTCGCAACGCAGACCTTGGAGGTGGGGGCCGACGTCGACGCCGAATACCTCGTGACCGAGACATGCGGTGTACGCGCACTGACGCAACGACTGGGCCGATTGAACCGCCTGGGACGCTATCCGCATGCTCGCGCCGTGTATGTCCATACTCCTCCCACAGCCACCAGCCGGAGCGCCAGGAGCAATCAGGCTGAGGAGTGGCCGGTCTATCAGGCTGAGCCGGCAACCGTCCTGCAACGGCTGCAGCTCGCCGCTCGCAGCAACCCGGCCGGGGTAGTCGACCTTGGGCCGCGGCGGATCGCACAGATCCTCGGACGGCCGGGCGACGATCCGGGCCGGGCACCCGAGATCCTGCAGGGGCTCCTGTGGGAGTGGATCAAGACCACCTCGCCGCCGGCGGGGGAGGCGCCAGTCGAACCCTACTTCTCCGGTATCGCGGCGCCGCAACACTCGGTATCGCTCATCTGGCGGGTCCACGTTCCGGCGAGCGGCGAATTGCTGTGGCCGCGCGCCACGGACCGCGAGACGATCGAGGTGCCGTTGCTGGAAGCGCGTGAAGCACTTGAAAAGGACGCGGAGCTGCGGCGCCTTGAGCCGGACGGGGTGACCATCGAAATCGTCGCCCCTGCCGACGTCCGGCCCGGTGACGTGATCGCGCTGGCGTCCGACCGCGGCTTGTTGGACAAGTATGGATGGGAGCCGCAAGCCTCTTCTCCGGTTGCCGACCTGTCGATAGCGGAACATGGTCTGCCTCTGAACGCCGATGCCCTGCGCCGGTTATGTGGAGTCTCCGTCGGAGACATGGTGAAGCGGGCGCTCGGAGAACTGGACGACGACGAGGATCCTGACGAGACCGAGCGGGACGAGGCGGTCAGGCAGATCATTGCGGCCGTTTCCGAGACGGTACCATTCGGTTGGGAGAAGGACGATTGGGACGCCGTCACGGCCAGGCTGCAGCCGCGAGTTGTGGATGCCCGCAATGAAGTAGCCCGTATTCCGGTGCCGTCTGCGCGCGAGCTGCCTGACACCCTCCGAGGTCCGAGCGCGCAAGATCGAAGCGGCCATGGCGCAGGGTCGCGTAGCGACGAACTTGACGAGATGTCGCGCGCAGACACCGCCGTCGAACTGAAACTTCACGGGGCGGCGGTAGCTGCCCGCGCGCGGTCGATCGCGGACCACATAGGTATCGCGCCCGAACTCGCGTTGACCGTGGAGCGCGCCGGTCGTCTGCACGACGCCGGCAAGGCGGATGTCCGCTTTCAAAGATGGCTCGACCCGGACGGTTCGCAACCGGCGCCGGTCGCGAAGTCGAACATGCCGCGCAGCCGGTGGACCGCGGCACGCGTGGCTGCCGGATGGCCTGCCGGCGGCCGTCACGAGGAGTTGTCAGCGCGACTCGTACGCCGTTGGTTACGGACGCGTGCGGGTTGCGAAGATGATCCCCTTGCCGACCTGCTTGTCCACCTGGTGGTCAGCCACCACGGTTCGGGTCGCCCGCTGACACGACCCGTTCCCGACGGAACAGCCGCTGGGGTGCATGCGCAGATTGTCGACACCGCGGTGAAGGCACCCGCCGATCTGTCGATTGTCGATTGGGATCAACCGGCGCGTTTCGTCGAACTGAACGACCGGTTCGGGCCTTGGGGGCTGGCGCTCCTCGAAGCGATCGTACGCCGCGCAGACCACGCGGTCTCCGCCGGTGCCACGGTCACGGAACTGGAGGTGATCTGATGGCCGAAACGGTCTGTCCAGGCCTCCCGGCGTCCTGGATCAACGCGTGGCTGGCCGCAATGGGAGCCACTGTGCTGGATTCCCGCATCAGACTCCGCTGGACCACCGAGCGGACACCGGCGGCGGTGCTTGTTGTGGACGGAGCCGATCCGGTCGAAGTGCTGGCCGAGTCCTGGCCAAACCGCGAGATGCTCGCCGAGCTGCCGATTGCCGAGCACTGGCGAAACACGCCGCCGATGCCCAGGAGAGTCTCGGTGGACGCGTTCCAGGCAAGGGCGCGAGACGCCCGTGGACATCCATTCTCGTGGACGCTGTCGTCGACCGTGACCGATCTCTCGCTGGACGAGAACCGTGAGGTCGCCCATGCGCCATTCGATCCAGCCGGTCCGGGAACGATCAAATGGCTGCATCATCGGCTGCTGAAGGTTCACCGTGAAGTTGTGCCGTCGGTTGAGCGGCTTATGGAGTCGCTTCACGGCACCGCCGAGCGGATCAAGGACAACGGCCTCGGATTCGACCTTACGAGGATGGGCTCGCAGGCGGACGGATCTGCCATGGCGGTCGACCCGGTTGTCGAAGTGCTCGCCTTCTTTGGGCTCGCCCTGCTGCCAGTACGCGGCGATGGAACCGACGCCAGCCAGCGCCGGGCGTCCTACTCGTCCGCCGTACAACGGGGCTGGGCCAGGGTACGCGGCAGGAGACGCGAGTACCGGTTCATGTGGCCCGCGTGGAGCAACGCCCTGGACCGGGCCGCGATCGATGCCCTGCTCGACATCTGGAACCCGGACAGAAAGAGCCACTGGAACCGATTGGGCGTACATGCCGGATGGCAGACAGTCCAGTTCAAGCCACGAGCCACGGCGGACACAACCCGCGCATTCGGAGCGGAGCGTATTTGAACCATGGATTCGGATGACCCCGTCGTCGCTGCGAACCGCCGGTGATTCTCAGCGATGGCTCAGCATAGGCGCGATACGTCAGCAAGTTGGCCGAAAATCCCATGGATGTGCCCCTGCGGTCATCCGGAATGACCCGAATCGCGTCCGGTTTCTCCGTTCGTAGACTCCACACTTTGCACCAAGGTTACGAATCACCCGTCCGAGCACCGATTTTTTCCAGTTAGCCCTGTCGCCGGGACTACGGTCCCGGCCTTCGTTGAGCGCCGCCCGCGCCATCGTCCGTGACGCCCGTGCCGACGGCGCTGTCGCCGGGACTACGGTCCCGGCCTTCGTTGAGCGCGCGTCGAGTTCGAGCGGACGCGCAGCTTCGAGACGCTGTCGCCGGGACTACGGTCCCGGCCTTCGTTGAGCGCACTGGCCTCTGCGCACCAGGTCACACGCCTCACGGCTGTCGCCGGGACTACGGTCCCGGCCTTCGTTGAGCGCGCTGATTGCGCAGCGGCGGGTCCGCGATGATCGACTGTCGCCGGGACTACGGTCCCGGCCTTCGTTGAGCGGAAAGTACAAGTCGGAAGAGCACGGGTTTCAAGGCGATCCGCTGTCGCCGGGACTACGGTCCCGGCCTTCGTTGAGCGATATAAGAACGGTACAAGTCCCTGTGATTACGGCGATGCTGTCGCCGGGACTACGGTCCCGGCCTTCGTTGAGCGGAAATGCTGGAGGGACGGGCCGAGTTCGGGTGCGAGGCTGTCGCCGGGACTACGGTCCCGGCCTTCGTTGAGCGGGTTCCAGGGGCGCATAGGCTCCGGGACGGTCGTGCTGTCGCCGGGACTACGGTCCCGGCCTTCGTTGAGCGATCCAGAGATGGTTTCGTGGCGGCGCGCAGGGCAAGTTGCTGTCGCCGGGACTACGGTCCCCGGCCTTCGTTGAGCGAAGACTGCGATCAACACCGATACGTTGGTGGGTTTTCCTGTCGCCGGGACTACGGTCCCGGCCTTCGTTGAGCGTGACCGGGCAGAGACTCCGACGGGAGACCCGCCAGTCTGTCGCCGGGACTACGGTCCCGGCCTTCGTTGAGCGACCGGCGGCATCAACCCGGCCACCGGCGCCGCCACCGCCTGTCGCCGGGACTACGGTCCCGGCCTTCGTTGAGCGTTGTCAAACGGAGTCGGTTCGGCGCCGGCCACCCGCGGCTGTCGCCGGGACTACGGTTCCGGCCTTCGTTGAGCGTCGCAGAAGGCGCGCAGGCTCGTCAGGTTGTTGTACGCCCTGTCGCCGGGACTACGGTCCCGGCCTTCGTTGAGCGGAGGCGCAGGAGGTGGTCGCTGACAAGAAGGTCGGGCCTGTCGCCGGGACTACGGTTCCGGCCTTCGTTGAGCGCGCGTGGCGATCCGCGTCACCACCGTCACGACGCCCGTGCTGTCGCCGGGACTACGGTCCCGGCCTTCGTTGAGCGCCGTCCCGCCCGGAGATCGTGCGTGCCGACCTCGATCTGTCGCCGGGACTACGGTCCCGGCCTTCGTTGAGCGCCTTTGAACATCCACACCGAGCGCCCGCCACGCCTGGGCTGTCGCCGGAACTACGGTCCCGGCCTTTCGTTGAGCGAGCGTGCGATCCTCTGGACCATGCCGATCCGGCCCGTCCACTGTCGCCGGGACTACGGTCCCGGCCTTCGTTGAGCGGCTCTGCGTACGGGTCTGCCCGCCCTCTGCAATCTCGATCTGTCGCCGGGACTACGGTCCCGGCCTTCGTTGAGCGATGGAGCCCGCGACGTGCATCCCGGTCCTTGTGTTCGGCTGTCGCCGGGACTACGGTCCCGGCCTTCGTTGAGCGGTGGCAGAGGGGGTGGCGCTCACCGAAAGCCAGTTCGTTCTGTCGCCGGGACTACGGTCCCGGCCTTCGTTGAGCGGACGCCGGCATCGACGCGGAGGTCTACTACGCGACGCTGTCGCCGGGACTAACGGTCCCGGCCTTCGTTGAGCGAAGAATGAGATGTACGACGAGGAATACTTGTCGGAGACTGTCGCCGGGGCTACGGTCCCGGCCTTCGTTGAGCGGCGCACGCCGCCGGCACCTTCGCCAACGCCGGCAAGGGCTGTCGCCGGGACCACGGTCCCGGCCTTCGTTGAGCGCCCGCCGGCCAGTTTTCGCGTGCCCACATGGACGCGCCTGTCGCCGGGACTACGGTCCCGGCCTTCGTTGAGCGTGGGACGGCGAGACGTTCCAGATCGACTGTCTCACCGACTGTCGCCGGGACTATGGTGGTCCCGGCCTTCGTTGAGCGCGCCGCCAGGAGGCGCAGGGTCCGTCCGGTGATGCTGTCGTCGGGACTACGATCCCGGCCTTCGTTGAGCGTGGCTCCCGCGTCAGAATCGAACCGAACGGGATCACCGGCTATCGTTGGGGACTACGGTCCCGGCCTCCGTTGAGCGGAACGATGGAAGGCCGCCGGACGGCCAGGCCGCGCCGAACTGTCGCCGGGACTAACGGTCTCGGCCTTCGTTGAGCGAGTGGCGGCGCGCGTTGCGATCCTACAAGGGCTCATGGCTGTCGCCGGGACTACGGTCCCGGCCTTCGTTGAGCGCAGGGCGACACCGAGGCCAGCGCCGACGCCGTGGCCGCCTGTCGCCGGGGCTACGGCTCTGGCCTTCGTTGAGCGCGCTTCAAGCGCAGCAGCGACAACGTGTGGATCGAGGAACTGTCGCCGGGGCTACGGCCCTGGCCTTCGTTGAGCGATCATCACAACCGCCGGCCACGATCAGGACGGGCCGTGCTGTCGCCGGGGCTACGATCCCGGCCTTCGTTGAGCGCCGCGCATGGAGGAGGATGTTATCGAGTCAGTCAGGGTTGTCGCCGGGACTACGATCCCGGCCTTCGTTGAGCGGGTCCGCACCTTCGTGTCTCCTCGCCCTTCCGGGCTGAGCGTGGCTGAAAACCGCCGACGCGCGGACCCTCGTTGTGCACTGTCGCCGGGACTACGGTCCCGGCCTTCGTTGAGCGGATCAGCCGGGGTGGGAGCGGGTGCTGACCAACATGTCTGTCGCCGGGACTACGGTCCCGGCCTTCGTTGAGCGGAACGATGGAAGGCCGCCGAACGGCCAGGCCGCGCCGAACTGTCGCCGGACTAACGGTCCCGGCCTTCGTTGAGCGAGTGGCGGCGCGCGTTGCGATCCTACAAGGGCTCATGGCTGTCGCCGGGACTACGGTCCCGGTCTTCGTTGAGCGGGCGCCATGATCCCGGTTGCGTCTGGCGTGATGCCGCTGTCGCCGGGGCTACGGCCCTGGCCTTCGTTGAGCGAGGTAGCGCCCGGTGCTGTCGGCGACGGAATAGCCGCTGTCGCCGGTGGCTACGGTCCCGGCCTTCGTTGAGCGGGTGAGGCTGGCATGGAAGGCATGAAGGCGGGCGGCCCTGTCGCCGGGACTACGGTCTCGGCCTTCGTTGAGCGGACCTGGCTACGGGGGAGCTGGTGTTGAGCTCGCCTGAACTGTCGCCGGGACTACGGTCCCGGCCTTCGTTGAGCGGCCATGCGCGAACGTGATTCGTACAAGGATGCGTTGGACTGTCGCCGGGACTACGGTCCCGGCCTTCGTTGAGCGACCCTGTAGTTGCCGGAAGTGGGCGCCTTCCAGTACAGCTGTCGCCGGGACTACGGTCCCGGCCCTTCGTTGAGCGTACGACGATCGCTGGCGGGTGGCGTTCCGTCCGGTGATGCTGTCGCCGGTCGCAGTAAACTGACGCACTACCCACGACCGACACGATGCCGGTGTAAACGTGAGGGCCACCCATGCCGGGATCCCGAACGTGCATAGAACTTCGGAGAGGTCCAGATCCAGAGTGTCATCGACGGGTACGCGATGAGCGCCGTGTTAGCCGCCCAGTAGGCTCGCCAGGGAGCAACGCTCGCCTCCACCAGTTCGGACTCACGAGCGACTGATCGCTTTCGGCGACCGGACCGGGGAGCGTCGCCGACGCCGCCTTGCGGGCCCAGCGCGGGGCGGCCAGGGACTCTGGAGCATGCCCTGGCCTCGGGCCCCCGCGTGCGGATTCGATTCGATAACGGCGGTCGAGATGGCACCTCACGACGACGAGATCGGGGGGATTGTGACAGAAGCCTACCGAGAGACTGCTCGGGCTGTGCCTCGGCGCTGGCACGTCAGGCAAGGCGGGGGCACGCGCCTGCTACCAGACCAGCATCTCCCCTACCGCTTGGTGAATGTTTGCGTCGCGCAGGTCCGCGCCCGTCATGTCCGCTTCGGTCACAAGGGCGGACGTCAGGATTGCGGCGCGGAGGTCGGCATTGACTAGCTTTGCAGCGACCAAGTTCGCCATCGACAAATTTGCGCCGCGCAGGTCCGCCCCGGTCAAATCGGCGCCAGCCAATGACGCAGCAATCAAGTCGGCATCCCGCAGGTTGGCGCCCTGTAGGTTGGAGCCTTTCAGCGTCGCATGAGCAAGCGTTGCGCCGCTCAGGTTGACGGCACGCATGTCGCAGCCTACACAGCTTGTCGCGGTCAGGTCCGCGCCGTTCAGGTCTGACCCGGCCAGTTCGCCGACTATCGTCGTATGCCGTAGGTCCGCGCCACTCAGGTTCACGTTGAGCATATGGGTGGCGAACAGGGTCACGCCCAACAGCGTCGCGTCGGCCATGTTGGCACCGTTCATGGTCGCACCGAATAGGGTAGCGCCACTCAGGTTCGCGCCGCGCAGGTCCGCCTCGGTCAGCGTCGCATGAGCAAGCGTTGCGCTGGCGAGGACCGCCTCCGACAAGTCGGCGCCTGTTAGGTCCGCGCTGTACAGGGTGGCGCCGCGCAGGTCGGCCCCTCGGAGGTCGGCGTTGCGGAGTTCTACCCATGCCAAGTTCGCGCCGCGCAGGTTGGCGCCGGCCAAATCCGCACCGTGCAGCAGTTCCCCTTGGAGATCCGCTCCGGTCAAGGACGCGCCGGGGCAGTTCGGTAGGCATGCGGGCGGCGCTGCGCCGGCCGTCACCGCAGCCACGATCATCAGCAGGGTTGCAATGGCCACGAAGGAAACGTACGGACGCCGACGATGATCATCAACCTGCCCGAATCGTTATTATAGGTCTCTGTTTCGTATCGCTGGTCCAGCCGGCGTCGACAAATGTCGAACAAACTCTTCGAGATCTGCATATTCCAGAGATTCACCCGCGGCTTGAGCAAGAAGCAGAAGTCTGATGCCGCCCCCGAAAATATCCCAACGGTTCCAATCTTCGGGGTTGCTCACTTCCTGGCCAAGGCGCGCGCCAGGCTCGCCATCACGATTCCTATTCTTCGGAACCTGCATCAGCTCCCTCCTCCAGAATGCCTGTGCTCACTCTCGTCAAACAGCTGTGGGGTCGGTCGCGCCGGCGATTACGTCAGCCGCGCAATCTCGGTCAGTCCCCACAGCACCAGTGCTGCCGAATCGAGCAGATCGATTCCCCGCACCTCCACTACATCACTGATGCCTACACTTCATCGTCCTCCTCATCTGGACCCACTATTGGGTATCGTCAAGGCGTATCTCCCTCGTAAGAAGGACAGATCGGAGTGAAATCGACCGAGTTGGTGGGGGCTACACCGGCAGTGGATCGCCACGGGCTGGTTTCGGGAGGGTGGATGAAGGGTGCGCCGCGGCTATTGTCACTCCGTTACTGCTGCCATTGGGCACTCTGCCAAATCCTACCGACTTAGCTCTGCCTAATCCTGCTGCCTTGAGGCGGCGCCGGACCGGGTGCCACAGTCGCACCACGAACCAATTCGGCTGCCGGAGATCGCCGCGCCACTCCCGCGGCCAGGTCAGCAGCCCTTCCCGCCGCAGCCAGCGAAGCGCGCGGCCGATGCTGCGCAGGCTGCATCCGCCCACCCACCTGGCGAGCAATGCCCAGGTGAACCGGCCCGGCGCCTTCACTTCCTCGGCGCGACGGGATGCGGGTCGACAGCGAACACGGATCGCCGTGTACACGCGCAACGCGAGCGGCGGCACGTCGAGCTCGAGTAGCGCTGGCGGGATCTGCGCCCACTGGTCGGCCACGACCAAGCGGCGCACTGGCGGGGATCCGGGGCGCTTCTCCAGGTATCCCGCCTGCTCAAGCTCGGCGAGCAATGCCGAAGCCCGGCGCGACCGGCAGCCGAGCACGCCGGCGATCTCGGCCAACGTCGACGAGAACGCCGCCTGCCCGTAGCGGTACATGAGCCGGGCATACGCCGCGACCGCTGCGGGGGACACGCATTCATCCTCGATCATCGGCCGAGGTACGCTTGAACCCTTCGGCTTCGGTGGCCCCCGCCGTGCATCCCGCTCCCGGCGTTTCTGCTCGTCGCGATCCTGATAGGCCCGGCACAGTAGCTGGCCGGCACGTTGTGTGCCCGCGTGTTGCTTCTGGATGCGGTCCTCAAGGTCGGGCGCCGGCGATTCGTCAGCGAGCGCTCGAAGCCTTGCCAGCGAGGACAACGCAGGAGAATCGTTCAGATTTTCCTGCTTGATCTGACCGGTGCTGTCGATTACTGTAGGGAGACGGTTGTACGGGTTCTGAATCATGGACTGTTGCTCCATGTGGAGGATTCGCCCGTTGGGTGATGGGAACCACCTTTCGGGACCGTACGAACTGTACCACATGTATCATTCGCCCGTCATTGGGGGCGGATACCTTCGGCCGCCGCGGTCTCCAGCACCGCGGACGGCCTTTTTCATGCTCCTGGCGCCCCGCTACACGCGCAGCCATCTTCCACCGGGCCGAAGGGGACACGGCCCCTGATGAAGCAGCAACGCTGACACCCCGAGACGCTACCGGCCCGCGGCCGTTCGCGGGTATGCTGCCGGCCAGCCATGAGAGTCTTCAGCGTCGAGCCGGACGGCGGGTTCACGGAATACGAGCAGTTGCCGTTCGAGACCGATCATGCCGAGGCCGACCTCGAGCAGTGGCTGGAAGCCAACCCGGGCGGGATTCTCGAAGACGGTCCGCTGTTGATCATCGGGCGCCAGGTCCCGACCGACCTCGGCAAGGCGATCGACCTGCTTGGCGTGGACCGCGAGGGCAACGTGGTCGTGGTCGAGCTGAAACGGGACCGCACCCCGCGGGACGTGGTAGCCCAGGCGCTCGAATACGCCGCGTTCGCCGCGAAGCTCGACGCGGCCGCGCTGGAGGGCGTCCTCGGTGAGTATCACCCCGACGAACCACGGGGGCTTGCCGAGCAACACCGCGAGTACTTCGATCAGTCGGAGGCGGTCGCGTTCAACAAGGACCAGCGCATCGTGATCATCGGCCAGCAGGTGATGCCGGAGATCAGGCAGACGGCGTTGTTCCTGGGGGCCAAGGGGATCCCGGTCACCTGCGTCGAGTTCACCTTCTTCCAGGCCGCCGCCGGCGGCCGTTTGCTGTCCCAGGAGATCGTCGTCGGCGCGGAACACGCGAGGTCGCAAGCGACCGCGAGGCCGACGAGGGTGACAAGATCGAAGTTCCTGGAGTCTTGCGACGACAACGGCAGGGCCGTCTTTACCAGGCTCCTCGATCTGGCGGATCGCAAGGGCATGTCGATAAGCTGGGGGTACAAGGGCTTCACGATAGGTGTCGACATCGGCGGAGCGCGGGAACTCATCTGCTATGCCTACCCACCCGCCAGTCGGTTCGGCCAAGTGCTCTATCCCGAATATGGGAAACGGGTGCCCGAGGAGGTTGTCGAGCAGCTCTGGGAGAAAACGGAGCAGACAGGACTGTTCCGTTCCACGGGCAAGGCCCTGGTGTGTTACATCGACCGTGCGTTCACGGACGATGAGTTGGACGCTCTCGTTGCGTGGTGTGAGTCGGTAGAGCAGGCAACCCGAGAGCACGTGGTGCCGGGCGCGCTGGCTGGCCAGACTGTATCGTCTTGACGTGCAGCTCAAGAGAGACGGAAGCAGGCAGGTGCGGCAGCTAGGCCGCTTATAGGATGGTGTCCTGAATGGCGCGATCGAAGTATCTGGCAGCACTGACCGATGAGCAGCAGCAGGACCTTAAGCATCGACTGCACGACAGGCAGGCCGAGCGCTGCTTTATCTGCGACAAGAAGATGGACCTCGTGCTGCAACAGGGCCAGCTCGAAGTCGACCATATCGATCCCCTGGCCGAGGACGGTCTTGATGCTGAGAACAACTTCGCACTGACCCATGCATCGTGCAATCGCAGCAAGGGAGCTTCGAACCTGAAGGTAGCGCGTCGGATCGCGGAGTTCGACCGGCTCCAAGAAAAGGCCCGTCAGGCCGGCAGGCGCGGAGCGAACCTCGGTGATGTCCTCAGGCGCCACGGCGGGGCCAAGGCGCGGTTGCGATTGCGGTGCCAGAATGGGCACGCTGAGTTTAGCCTTTCGGACGGCGGCGGCCAGCAGGATCTGTGTCGTGTGCCGCTCCACCGCGACAAGCTGAGCGGGATGCGGTCCTTCTTTGCAGCGTTTCCGGTCGAGTACCTCCACCACGACGATCGGATCAACCCGCGTAGTATCGGCTCAAGTATCAGGGGCCTCATTGAGGAGTTCCTGAAAAGGCGCCCCCAACTTCACGTGGGACTCGCTTGGTGGGATCCGACCGACGATGGGGTGGGCACGATCAAGGTCTTCGACGGGCAGCACAAAGCGGCGGCACAGATTTTGCTTGGCGTGCGGGAGTTGCCTATGAGAGTGTTCGTGAAGCCCGATACCAAAGTGCTGCTGCAGGCCAACACGAATGCGGGAGGGAAGCTCCGGCAAGTGGCCTTCGACGCAGCGGTAATGCGCCATTTGGGGAGCACCCTCTACGTGGAGCGCGTGAACCAGTACCGATCACTCCGCGGGCTGGCGGACGGCGACTACTCGTTCTCCGAGCAAGATCTAGTGCGGTTTTTTCGTGGCGAACGCCGCGAGATGGAGCGTTACATCATTGACGCACAGCGCGACGCCGTAACTCACGATGCCACGAACGCGCTACTGGAATTCGTCGAGTGGGCTGGCAAGGTGGCGGATCGACCGCTCTCCTATATTTCAATTGAGCGCTCCTTCTTCAAGGAGCTCCTTTACAAGAAGGCGCTCGACAGCCCGATTGACGTGGGTTTTGAACAGGGAAACAATCCGCGGCAACTTGAGCGTCAGCAGCTCGTTCGAACCATGAGTCTCTTTGCCGAGGTGTTCTTCGTCGGGAAATGGGATCCCGAAACTGGCGGGAGAAGGCTCGAAACCCGTGTTGCGAAGGGCGACCCGATCCAGGAAGACCATTTGCGCGCTTGGCGTGTCGCACGCGAGGAGGTACTTGTGAACGTGCTGTGCTGGATTCGGCTCGTGATCGAGCACTACTTCGCGTTCACGGGCCAGATGTATGACAAAGACAGGCTGCTGCATCGGCTGCTCCCAGACACCGTCTGGGACCACATGCGGAACTTTCTTACCAACCTTGCGGGCCTGCCGTGCTGGTCCGACAAGAACCTGAGCACGACGGTTTTCGGACCGAAGCAAAACCTCGACTTTTGGGAGAAGGTCTTTCGGACAGGCGAAACGCCGACGGGCGTTCGAATCCTGGCCCAGCCCCTTGATCTCAAAGAGATGATCCAGCCGCGCGGTGCGGGGAGCCAACCGTGAGGCGACCCGCCGAGCGGGTGGACGGCGGCTTCATCGATCCATCACTCCCGATTGCCGACTCACTTCAATGTGGCCCGGGATCGGACTTTAGAACGCTCCCTTGGCTCTGTATCGTATTCGCACATTAGCCAGCGGCGTCACAGCGGGGAGGGCCGGTCCTTAACTGAAGCTGTCGAGGATGACATAAACAAAATGGGCTTGCTTGTTCTTATCTTCGCCACTGAGTCTCGTCAGATAGATCGCAGCGTACTTATCGTGCTCGTTTGTTAACACTACCCACCTCTCAAGCGGAACGTTGAGGTTCTCCGTCGTGAAGACATTCTGTGCACAGAATGTTGATAGCTGCTGCGATTCAGCCAATAGGCAGAACGCCTTAACATTAAGGTAGTCGAAGTGACTTTTGCTGTACAGCCACTCAGACGTTTCATCGCGCAAGGACAACTCAAACTTGAATTGATGGTGTGGCTCGTCGCCGATGGTTATAACGCTGTCGCCTTTGCAGGTTTCAGTTCCCACTTTTCGAATCTTCATCGCCTCAACTCCAGTCCGTTTATCGACGCCTACCGCGGGGGCGAGGTGGGTGCACCGGTGACCGAGGCTTTTTGGATGCCGCCGCGGGCGAACCGTTGATTGGGAGCCAAAGGGCGGTCAGCGCACCCTCGATGTGGGCAACGCGCTCCGCCAAGTCATGCAGCGTGCCCTCGATACTCTCAATACGGGCGTCCACGCGATCCAGACGCCGACCTTGTGCCAGCAGCAGAGGCACTAGCACGGCCATCAGGGCCACGCCGACACCAACTATGGAGATCGCTTCGGCGCTCAATGATTCCATCGATCCTCCTGGTAGTCGGCCTCTGGTGGTGCCGGGCCGTCGCGATTGTAGTGTGCCGGATCCGGCCAGAACTGTCCATTGGTCCACTGAGCATGATCCTTCCGCGCCGGGTGATCCCGAGGGCGACCGAACCCCTCTTACCGGTCTTTGGTCACTTGGCGACGCCCTCGGGGGGCGTCTTGGACGCCGGCGCCGGCGAACCGTTGGCTGGGCGCCAGGGGCCGGTCAGCGCACCCTCAATGCGCGCCACGCGCTCCGCCAGGGCGTGGAGGTCGCGGCGCGCTTCCGCCAGGACTTCGGCAACGGCGTCTATGCGTTGTTCCAGGCGGCGGCTCTGCAGGACCACCACCGGAACCAGTACGGCCAGCAAAGCCACCCCGACGCCAGCTATGGCGAATCGCTTCGGCACTCACGGGCGCCCACCATCTTTCGACTGGCGCCGCGGCGTCAAGCCGGAGTCTCTCACGCCGCTACCGCCGCGAGGCGTCACTCGTTCGGCGATCTCGCGGCCTGACGCAATCTCCGCTCGCCGCAGCTCCCAGGTCTGCTGCAGGTTCAGCCACACCTGCGGCGTCGTCCCGAAGTACCTCGCCAGACGCAGCGCCGAGTCCGCGCTCACGCCCCGCTGGCCGTTCAGGATCAACGTGACACGGTTCACCGGCACATCGAGCGCCTTCGATAACGCATTGGCCGACAGACCAAGCGTCTCCAGCTCCTCACGCAGTACCTCGCCCGGGTGCACCGGCCTCATCCCGCTCTGACCGCTCATGCTCACCACCTCCTACTCAGTGTCCACGATCTCCACATCGCAGGGTCCCTCGTCCGTCCATCGAAAGCAGATGCGCCACTGCGTGTTGATCCGGATGCCGTGTCGCCCGGCTCGATCGCCGCGCAACGCTGCCAGCCGGTTGCTCGGCAGCCCGGCGAGATCTCGTAGCGCCTCGGCGCTGTCCAGCAGCGTCAGACGGCACGTCGCCTGGTCGACGAATCCCTGGTAGGCCGGCACCTGCTCCCCCTCGAAGAATTGCTGCGTAGATCGATTCCTGAAACTCCGGATCATTGGCTTGACTGTACCGGACGCTTCCGTTTACGTAAACGATAAGCCCCCAGCCCGGCAAGGGCGATAGCGAGGAGGCAGTGTATGTGGGCAGTGATAGTCCAGGACATGCTTGAAGAGGAAAACCCGGACCTGTACTGGAAGATGCAGATGGATGGGACGTTGACAGAGTACGTGAAGGGCAACGCGGCGATCATGGCGGACGGGGTCAAGACGCTGAGCCTGAGCGGCGACCCGATGAGCAGGTCCGAGGCGCACGAGATCGTGATCGCGGAGATGAGAACGAAGATCCGGCGCGAAGGGTGTGCTATCGACTGCGAAAACCGCGAAAACCGCGAAGACTGCGAAGACTGCGAAGAAATGCTCGCTATCATGGAGGTCTTCAACCTTGATTCTTCGGGGAACCTGATCGGCATGTAGGCTGACGGCCGCGGGGACGGGGGCGGGGCGACAACCGTCGCCCGCCAGCCGACCAGAATGCCGTCCCGGTCTGAGCGGCGGTAAAACGCCGATTGGTGCCGGTCTACGTGGTCGAATCGGAGGGGGCGTGTCACCCGGTTACGGGCTTGGGGGCGGCCGCTACCGGCGGTTTCGGGGGCCAGCAAGCGACCATCGCGTCACACTGCGTCTCCCTCATCGACCAGCTCGCGGCGTGCCTTGCCGGTGCCAGCGGGCTTTAGAACGGCATGGAGATCAGGCAGGCTACCTTCAAGTCGATGGTGCGCATCTGCTGCAGCGGTCCTCCGTACCACACGAATTGCCCGGTCGAGGCCGTTGAGCCAGCATGGACCCGCAAAGAATCACCGTCCAAGTATGCGCCCTCTCCCCCAATCCCCGGCCCCAGCGGGACAGCCGGATGTACCGCCGGTAGGTTCGGCGGCTCCCCGCCCGGCACCCATGCCCGGGCGGGTTTTACATGAGCGCGCGAAGCGCGCTACGGTGGGCCGGTAGCTGACGAGGTGTTGCTATCACCGTCGCTCGCGAGATCACGCCATGACAAGAATGACGCAACCCCTTCCGGGCTCCAAGGCGAGCCCATCATGCTTACATTCGGCCATACACGTCAAGGAGTCCCAAGGTGTTTCACGGCGATCTCGCTGGGTCGTCTGCTTGACAGTGGTGTGGGCCGTTCGTAAAAGAACTTGACGGACGCCTAATGCCCTCCGAATCGTTTCGAGCGGGACGCACCGCTTGCTACTTGCCACGAAACCGAGCGCGGCAGCTTGTAACGGACGAGAGATGAGCGGGAGTCCTTCGGGCAACCGGACCGGTGACCACGACGACGCGGACTATCGGGTAAGTGACCCTGCCGCCTTGGAGGCGGAGGTAGAGCGTCAAAAGGAGCAGGACCGCGAAAGCGCCCGCGAATGGGTTGCCCGCGAAACTGAGCAGCAACGCAAACGGGCGGCGGAGGTGGAGCCCGAAGCGGTGCAGGTCCGCAGAAAAAGGGCCATCGAGGCCCTCGACGCTCCCACGCGGCAACGCAAAGCAGAGCAACATTACGAGCAGAATCGTGAAATCATCGAAGACAGCCTGCAGCGCTTGGATGATTCGTTTGCCAGGACAATGGCCAGCCGCGGCGGGTCACCTCGTACCGACAAGCCGTCGGCCAAACCACGAAAACGCAGAAGAAGAAGCATTGCTGAATTTGAGGAGACGCTTTTATCTGCCACCACGGCGACCGAGGTGCTCACGGCGCTGGGCCGGCTGCTGCTGGCAAGAGCCCGGCGCCCGTATGCCACGAACCTCGTCCCGACCCCGGCGGAGCTGCACGCTGTTCGTGGGCAATTGCCGGAAGATGTGGCAGCTAACATCAACACCGACGGCCTGATCTCGTTTGCGGTAGAGGAGGCAAGGCTTGGGCTGTACGAGCAAACGATTGTCCAGGTACACGCCCAATGGAAGTGGGCTACTCGCAATGGTCGCCAGCAGCAGCATCCGCTTGAGTCTCTGGTTGCTTGGTGGCAGGAGACGCACGGGAGCCCACCGAGCAAGGTGCCGACAGTGGTGCTGCAACATGGTGGCCATGACCACCTGCGGACACCTGGATTGATGACGACCGCGCTGCTTTCTCCGTTGATAGTGGTGGAGATTGACGGCCAGCCGTTTGGCTCGACAGCGCCGGTGCAGATGATGCGGCGCTTGCCGGCTCCTGCTGCAGCCACCGCCTGGGAGCAACTGGAGCTGCTGCCTGGTCCGCGAACTCTCGATGACGCCGCCGTTGATCCCGTGTTGGCAGCGGTGTCTCGGATTGATTGTACAGATCGTCGCAGCCCCCTCCGGTCCGATGTGCTGTTGTTGGTGAGATTAGGGTGCGCCATTGCCGCCCCCGTCGAGCTCGACATCGACGGATGGGCGCGGGTGCTACGTGGTTCCCTCGGAAGAGTGCAGCCTGGGGCGCGATTACGGGCGCAGAAAGCGTTGACCACAGGGGCTGTGATCGTCTGGTTCAACAACCGGCCGTACCAGATGATTCGGGCGATCACTGGGCTCAACGGCAACTTGATCATGCACCCCTCTGCCGGAGCTGGATGGTGGCGAGGAGGGCGCGGCGGCGGCGACGCTTGGCGTCTGAGCGGCGGTTTGTGTCGAACGCTTTGGACCGGGGCGAAGCAGGGAGGCCACCGCCGAATGGCGGAAGGGATCGAGGCCGCCTTGTCCTGGACACCACCGGAAAGGAACGGAATTCCAAAGGCGTTGCTTCCGATCAGCGACCGGCCCGGCTCCCCCGGCCACGAGTACTACATCGGCTGGCGGCGTGTGGTGTTCTTGGGCGGCGAGCCCTATCCTCTCGGCAATGACGAGACTGCGTCGCGAGTCTACCGAAAGCGCGTAGCCGACTTTGAGAAAGCCGGCTACAGGGCAAAGGGGAACACTCCGGCTCCAGCCGGCGATACGTGGGAGATTACCCACCGAGTAAGGGGCGGGATATTTGTTCGTACTAGCGCCCGCCAGATCGAGGCAGTCCGGCTGGCGCAGAATCAGAACAACTTTACGGTAGTGACGCTGGACAAGGTGTTGTTACCCGAGCCCGCTGCTGCCTGAACGACCCCGCCCCGAGTGTGCGCTCGTATAGTCTGGGATAACCTGTGGATAACCTGTGAGCACCTGCCTGTGGATAACTCGCTTGTCCCTGCTGGATCGTTCCGGTTCTCTGCTGGACCGTTCCGGTTTGGTGCTGGATCGTTCCGGTTCTTGAGACGTAAATCATTACATGGCAATAATAAACCCTTCCTCCTAAGCATCCTATGTAGTACTAAGAAGCGCTTGGGGCGGCTTCAGCCCCTCGGAGGGGCCGCCCCGGCGCGTTTTCCGGACGCCGATTCCACGCCCCTGCTGATCGGATTATGCACTTCCTTTCTTTGCTGGCCCCATCTCCAATTCCCTTGATCTCTTGACTGACGGGTCGTATCTCTCGATGAGTTAGTCCATTGTGGCAACGCGCCGCCGCGTCCGCGCCCGGCCGCTTGGCGGGTGAGGCCCTGCAGAACGCGGCGGACGCCATCATGCGCCGTAGGATCGGCGGCGCCCTGGTCGTGGTGCGTGGCGCGGATCGCGCGGACGGTGGTGTGGCGCTCGCGAAACCGCCTTATACTTCGCGGGATGTTAACCCT
>MKWU01000734.1_pt1 | contig 61408 bp, 50 predicted proteins | sample 809101 | NCBI WGS metagenome assembly MKWU01 (sample SAMN05860141, study PRJNA318959) | sponge metagenome | host: Aplysina aerophoba | place: Slovenia: Piran, Adriatic Sea, Gulf of Piran | collected 2013-05-07
GGTCTCCGTCGCATGCGCCGCAGGGAACCCCACCCTCCGTCGCAGCCCCGTCCGGCAGCTCCTCGCGCTCGTACTCCGCGACGGTTCGAGGTTCGCTCGGAGGCCGGTTTCGCACGGCCCTGCGCCGGCGCCCGCGACCGCCGGCGGGGCGGCCCCCCCCCGTGCTGCGAGTTGACCGAAAAGGGCCGCGGGTCGACCTCGTCGAAGCTTCGCCCGCACCCGGCGCACGCGCGCGCCGTCGAGTAGCGGCGTTCCCGGCATGCGGACCCGCCGCCCCCTTCCTCGTCCCGCTCGGTCACGATCACCGCGGATCGACCCAGCTCGAAGGCGGTGTCGAGGGCGGTGCGCAGCTCCGTCTCCCGGGCGGGGTCCACGGCAAGCGCCGCGACCGGGAGCTCGATGTCGTGCTCTCGGTAGCGGTCGAGGCGCGGCCAGTCGCCGGTCGGCAGGTGCTCGCCGTCCACCCGCAGGTGCGAGTAGCCCTTGCGGGCCGCCCAGCGGGCGAGGTCCGTGTAGTAGCCCTTGCGGGCGACCACGAGGGGCGCGAGCAGCTCGACCGAGCCGCCGCGGAATTCCTGCATCACGCTCGCGACCACCGCATCCCGGGTGCGGGACTCGATGGGCCGATCGCAGTCCGGGCAGTGCTGGACTCCGAGCTTCGCGAACAGCAGGCGCAGGAAGTGATGGATCTCCGTGGCGGTGGCGACCGTGCTCTTGGCCCCCCCGCGGCTCGTTCGTTGCTCGATGGCGACCGTCGGCGGGATCCCGAGGACCGCGTCCACGTCCGGGCGGGCGGCCGGCTGTACGAATTGCCTCGCGTAGACGTTGAGCGACTCGAGGTAGCGCCGCTGCCCCTCCGCGAACACGATGTCGAACGCGAGGGTGCTCTTGCCGCTCCCGCTGACGCCGGTGATCGCGGTGAACCGGTCGCGCGGAAGGCGCACGTCGATGTCCTTGAGGTTGTGGTCCCGGGCGCGCCGGATCTCGATGGCCTCGGGCGCCGCGTAGCGGGCGGGCGATTCGCGGACCGCGAGCGGCCGGCCGGCCCCGTTCGTCGCGCTCCCGGAGCTCTCCGCGGGTCGCGCCGTCCGCTTCACCGGGCTTCGCGGTGGCCCGATCCTGGCGCCGGTGCCTTCCTCCCACCGCAAGGCATGGGCACGAAGCTCGCGGCCGGTGTGGCTTCGCGGCTCCGCCGCCACCGCCGCGGGCGGGCCTTCGCACACGATCTCGCCCCCGCCGTCGCCGCCTTCCGGCCCGAGGTCGACGATCCAGTCCGCGGCCGCGATCACGTCGAGGTGGTGCTCGATGACGACGACGGAGTCGCCCGCCGCAATCAGCTCCCGGAACGCCCCGAGCAGGGTCGCCACGTCGTCGAAGTGCAGTCCGGTGGTCGGCTCGTCGAAGAGGAACAGCGTGCCGCCGCCGCGTGCCTCGCCGTCGCTGCGGCGGGCGGCTCCCCGGCTGCGGTGCGCACCGGCGAGGTGTCCGGCGAGCTTGAGGCGCTGCGCTTCCCCGCCGCTCAACGAAGGGACCGGCTGTCCGAGAGTGAGATAGCCGAGCCCGACCGCGGCGAGCGGAACGAGCCGCTTCACGATGTCCGGGGAGTCCGCGAACCGCGCGATGGCCTGGTCCACGGTGAGGTCGAGGACCCCCGCGACGGAGAGCCCGTCGGGTGCGATCCTGACCTCCAGCACGTCGGCGCGGAAGCGCCTTCCGTCGCAGTCCGGGCAGCGGAGGTAGACGTCGCTCAGGAACTGCATCTCGAGATGCTCGAACCCGTTTCCGGAGCAGGTGGGGCAGCGCCCGTCCGCGTGGTTGAAGCTGAACCGGCCCGCGGTGTAGCCCCGTTCGCGGGCAAGCGGCTCGGCCGCGAAGAGCTTGCGGATGGGATCGAGGGCTCCGACGTAGCTCGCGGGGACCGAGCGGCTGGTCTTGCCGATCGGAGACTGGTCTACGAGCACCACGTCCGCGATCGCTTCCGCCCCCTCGATCCCGTCATGTTGCCCCGGGGTCTCACGCGGACGGCCGAGCCGCTTGAGGAGTCCGCGGTGGCACACCTCCTCGACCAGGGTCGACTTGCCCGATCCGCTGACCCCGGTCACGCACACCAGGCGGCCAAGGGGAATCCGCACGTCGATGCCCTTCAGGTTGTGCTCCGCCGCGCCGCGGACGAGGAGGTGGCCGCTCTTCGGGTCGGTTCGTGACTGCGGACCGGCCGGGGCGGTATGGGTCTCGGTGACGCCGGCGGCCGGGCCGTGTGCCGCCGTGCCTCCATGTTCCGCATCAATGCGGCGCCGGCCGCTCTTCGGGTCGGTTCGTGACTCCGGACCGGCCGGGGCGGCATGGGTCTCGGCGACTCCGGCGGCCGGGCCGTGTGCCGCCGTGCCTTCCTGTTCCGCATCAATGCGGCGCCGGCCGCTTAGATACGCGCCGGTGAGAGAGTGGGCGCAGCCCTCCAGCCCCGCCGCCGGGCCGTCGTATACGACCTCGCCACCGGCCGCCCCGGGTCCCGGCCCGAGGTCGAGCACCCGGTCGGCAGCCCGGATCACCTTCTCGTCGTGCTCCACGACGAGGATCGTGTTCCCCGCGTCCCGCAGCCGGTGCAGCACCCCGACCATGCGGTCGAGGTCGCGGGGATGGAGTCCGACGCTCGGCTCGTCGAGCACGAACAGGGTGTTGACGAGCGAGGTCCCGAGGGCGGTGGTGAGGTTGATGCGCTGGACCTCGCCCCCGCTCAGGGTGCGGGACTGGCGGTCGAGCGTCAGATAGCCGAGGCCGACGTCGACGAGATAGCGAAGGCGCGAGCGGAGCTCGTCGAGGAGGAAGGCGGTGGCGTCGTCCAGGACCGCGCCCGGGCGAAAGTCCGCGAAGAATTCGAGGCACCGATCGAGCGGCAGGGTGCAGATGTCGTGGATGTCGAGGCCGGGTCCGGCCGCGCCCGGCCGCGCGGCGGACTCCGCCGACCGGTCCACACGGCCCTCGGGACCACCGGACGGGCGCGGCCGGACGGCGCGGGCCGCCTCGTGCGAGCCCGCACCGCCGCCGGTCTTCACCATCCGCCAGTCGAGCGCTTCGGGCTTGAGCCGGGCGCCTTCGCACGCCGTGCACGGAAGATAGCCGCGGTAGCGCGAGAGGAGGACCCGGATGTGCATCCGGTAGCTCTTGCGCTCGAGCCAGTCGAAGAATCCGCGCAGCCCGAACCAGTGGCCGTCGCGCCGCCGGCCGTCCCCTTCCCGGACCCACGCCCGGTCCGCGTCCGAAAGATCGCGCCACGGCACGTCCGCCGGCACCCCGACCCGTTCCGCCTGCTCGAGCAGGTAACGCTGGTAGGGGAGATAGGTCTTCGTCTGCAGCGGCTTGACCGCGCCGCCGGCGAGACTGCGGCTCTCGTCCGGGATGACGAGGTCGTAGTCGATGCCCATCTCCCGCCCGAACCCGCGGCAGGTATCGCAGGCGCCGATCGGGGAGTTGAAGGAGAAGAGGTTCGGGACCGGGTCGCGCCAGGCGATGTTGCAGCGCGGACACTCGAGGGAGGAGGAGAATCGCCGCACGGTGCCGGGGGCGTCGCCCACCGCCGCTTCCGCCCGGCCGCGGCCGGCCGCGAGAGCGGCCTCGAGGGCCTCGACCAGACGCGCCCGTCCGTCCGGCGCCAGGCGCAGCCGGTCCTGGGTCACCTCGAGCTCGACCGGCTCCGAACCGGGTCGGGGGTCCGGCCCGGACCCGTCGCCAGCGCCGGCCGCGACGGACGCCGATTCCTCTCCCGCCGCCGGGGCCGTCTGCGGCGGAGGCGTCGTCTGCGTTTCCGCCACCGCCACCGCCCGCGCCGAACCGGCCGATGCCCCGTCCGTCGCTCTCGCGACCCGGGTGTAGCCCTGCCGCGCGAGATGGAGCCGGACCTCCTCCTCGGGGAATCCCTCGGGCACCCGGACCCGGAATCGGACGAGCGCCCGCTCTCCGGACGCTTCGCCGATGAGGCGGTCGGCGATGCTCTCCGGAGTGTCGCGGCGCACCTCCTCGCCGCAGCCGCGGCATCGGAGCCGGGCGTGGCGTGCAAAGAGGAGCTTCAGGTAGTCGTTGATCTCGGTCATCGTCCCGACCGTCGAGCGCGACGTGCGGACCTGGTTGGTCTGGTCGACGGCGACGGCGGGCGGAATGCCGTCGATGCGGTCGGCGCGGGGCCGGTCCATGCGATCGAGGAACTGGCGCGCGTACGGGGAAAAGGTCTCGACGTAGCGGCGCTGTCCTTCGGCGTACACCGTGTCGAAGGCGAGCGAGGACTTTCCGGAGCCGCTGACGCCGGTGACGACGATGAGCTCGCGCAGCGGAAGGTCGACGTCGAGGCCCTTCAGATTGTTCTGACGGGCGCCGCGGACGGCGATCACGCCCTCCGGCGCGCCGCGGGGTCGCGACCGGCTATCGTGCATCTGTCACCGGCGTCCGGCTCGAAGGACCCGGGACGCCGGCCGGGCGCGAAGCATCCGCCCGCGGTCGCAGGCCGCGATGCGGACGTCTCTCCCGTCGAAGCTCCCGCGGACCGGCCGGTGCACGCACGGCCCGTCGCCGTGTACGGAACGAGATCCGCGGAAGGGTTTCGGTGAGATGGATCGGCAGGTGGACGCGCTATCCATTTCGCGCATTATCGCGTATCGAGCGAAGCGGGGCGGCTCGCACTTGGGTATTATCCGGCGGCCATGCCCCGCCTCGCCGCCAATCTGAGCTATCTCTTCACGGAGCGCCCGCTTCTGGAGCGGTTCGGGGCGGCGGCGGCCTGCGGCTTCGAGGCCGTCGAGCACCAGTTTCCTTACGGCGAAGCGTCCGAGCGGGCGATACGGGAGCGGCTTCGCGAGCACGACCTCGAGGCGGTCCTGTTCAACCTGCCCCCCGGCGGGGAGGGGGAGCGCGGGCTCGGGGGGCTGCCGGGTCGTGAGGCGGAGTTTCGGGAAGGGCTGGAGCTCGCGCTCCGCTATTGCCGGGCGACCGGGTGTCCCCGGCTGCATGCGATGTGGGGGATGCCGGATGCGGCCACCAGCCGCGAGGAGAGCCGGGCAACCTTCGTCGCCAACCTGCGGGCCGGGGCTCCGCGCGCGGCCGAGGACGGTGTCACCCTGCTCGTCGAGCCGCTCAATCCGCGCGACAACCCCGGCTATCCGCTCAATCGGCAGGCCGACGCGCACGCCCTCGTGGCCGAGGTCGGGGCCCCGAACGTCAAGGTCCAGTTCGACCTCTACCACTGCCAGATCGTCGAAGGCGGGGTGGCGGAGAAGCTGATGGCGTATCTCGGTGACGGCCCGGACAGCAACGTCGGCCACATCCAGATTGCCGGCCCGCCGGCCCGGCTGGAGCCCGATGCGGGAGAGCTCAACTACGCGTGGCTGCTCCCCCTCATCGACGAGCTCGGATACGAGGGATGGGTCGGCTGCGAGTACCAGCCCGCGGCGGGGACCGAGGCCGGCCTCGGCTGGGCGCGTCCCTGGGGGATCCGCCCGCCGCCGCGCGCCGCCGGATAGAGGCGGTGTGCCTTCCGTCGGGTTCATCGACAACCGGGGGCCCGCCGGTCATTCCTTCATCCGGATGGACGGTGATCCGACGAAGGGCGCGGGCCATGGAGTGGCCGAGGCCGGGACCCTGCGCGAGCCGCCCGGCCCGGGGCCGGTGACATGAGCCGCGGCAGCCGGCCGAACGAAGGATTCGCGACCCGGCAGGTGCGCGCCGGGGTCGAGCCCGACCCCGTGACCGGGGCGATCCTCACTCCCATTCACCAGACGACGACCTACGTGCAGCCCTCCGTCGACGGGTACCGGGAGAAGGGCTATTCCTATTCGCGGTCCCACAACCCCACCGTGCATGCGCTCGAGACGAAGCTCGCCGCGCTCGAAGGGGGGGTGGACGCGTGCGCGTTCGGAACCGGAATGGCGGCGATTCACACCGTCTTGCTCGCGTATCTCGGGGCGGGCGAGCACGCTGTCGTGTCGGACGTGATCTTCGGAGGCACCCTGCGCCTGTGCCGGCAGATCCTCGCCCGCTTCGGGGTGGACTTCACCTTCGTCGATACCTCGGACCCCGCCGCGGTGTTGGCGGGCGTGCGTGCCGAGACCCGGCTCATCCTCAGCGAAACCCCGGCGAATCCCACCCTCAGGCTCACCGACATCGCCGCCGTCTCCGAGGTCGCACGCGCCCGCGGCATCCTCCACGTGGTGGACAACACCCTGCTGACGCCCTGCTGCCAGCGTCCGTTCGAGCTCGGCGCCGACCTCGTGGTGCACTCCACGACGAAGTATCTGGACGGGCACAACGCCACCGTGGGGGGAGCGGTGGTCTGCGCGACGAAGGAGCAGGTGGAAGCCGTGCGCTTCGTTCAGAACGCGACCGGGAGCATCATGTCGCCCTTCGTGGCGTGGCTCACCCTGCAGGGTTGCAAGACCCTGTCGGTCCGCATGGACGCGCAGTCTGCGGCGGCCCTGGAAGTCGCGTCGTACCTCGAGAGCCACCCCACCGTCGAACGGGTGCTCTACCCCGGGCTCCCCTCGTTTCCCCAGCACGCCCTCGCGGGCCGCCAGGCCTCCGGCTACGGCGCGATGGTGTGCTGCGAGGTGCGGGGCGGGGCCGCGGCCGGCAAGCGGGTCATGGACGCGGTCGAGCTCTGGAGCCTCGCGGAGAACCTCGGCACGGTGGAATCGCTCGTCACCCACCCGGCCACCATGACCCACGCCAACATCGCACCCGACGAGCGCGCCCGCCTCGGGATCACGGACGGCCTCATCCGCCTCTCGGTCGGCCTCGAGACCCCCGCGGACCTCATCGCCGACCTCGACCAGGCCCTCGCCCGCGCCTGATTCCCCGCCGCCGGCTGGCTCTGCTCTCCGTTCCAGGTGTCGGTCCGCGAGTCGAAGGCGGCCGCTGCCGACCCCGGATCGTGCCATCGCGGCCGACCCGCTGCGGCGCGCCATCCAAACCGATGTCGTCAGGGCGCCGCGCCCTCGGTCGCTACGTGGACGGTTCCGCCCAGGGGTCGTAGGAGCCGACGTTCCAGACGTGGCCCTCGGGGTCGCGGCAGGCGAAGAAGGTGCCGCCGTACTCCGGGTGTTCGAGCGGGGAGACGATCTCGGCGCCGGCCGCCACCGCCCGCTCGTGCACCGCTTCGGGGTCGTCCACCACCAGGTAGGCGGACTGGGAATTCTTGCCTCCCGGACCCGGGACGGACATCAGCTCCCCGTGCGCGTCGTCGCGTTCGCTCCCGAGCATGACCATGCCGTCGCCGAGGACGAGCTGAGCGTGGAGAACGGTCTCGCCGTCCCCCGGCACGACCAGGTTTGTCGAGAATCCGAGCACGCGGCACAGCCACTCGATGGCGGCGGGGGCGTCCCGGTAGCGCATGCCGGGTATGACGGTCGACTTTCCGGCGGTCGGCATGGGGCAGGCTCCCGATCGAGTCAGGCTTCCAGTCTATCCTGCACCTCGGTGTCGGAGATCTGCCCGCTAAACCAGCTGGTCAATGGTCAATTTCCGGTGAGATCACCATGGTGGCGCGCGTGACCGCACTGGAGGCAAAGACCCGTTTCGGTCGACTCCTCGACCGCGTATCGAAGGGCGAGGAGATCATCGTGACCAGACACGATAAACCTGTCGCCCGGATCATTCCGGCGGGCAGGCCCGCACAACAGGAAGTACGCGCGGCCGTCGCCGGTTTGCGGGAGCTGCGCCAGGCGATTGCGACGCAGCGCAAACAGCATCCAGTGCTCACTGCCGCCGAGATCAAGTCTCTGATCGAACAAGGGCGCCGGTGAGCACCGCCTTCGTCGTGGATGCGTCCATGGCGTGCGCTTGGGTCCTGCCTGGCCAAGCCTCTGCCGAAGCCGATGCGCTGTTGGAACTCATCGAGGCCGGCGCGAGCCCCATCGTGCCGTCGTTCTGGTTCCTGGAGGTCGCCAATGGATTGCTCACGGCAGAGCGGCGCGGATTGATCACGGCGGACGAACGGAAGCTGGCGCTGGAACGCCTCTGCGCCTTGGCGTTTACCGTCGACGAGGACGACGCGCGGAATGCGTTGGGCCGCACGTCGGCACTGGCTGTGCAATACGGCCTGTCCGTCTACGATGCCGCCTGCCTGGAGCTCGCGCTGCGGCGCAAGCTGCCGCTCGGTACCCGGGACCGGGCTCTGCGCAACGTGGTGGAGCGTGGCGGAGTCCCACTCTTCGACTGACGCCCGCGGCCACCCGCCAGCCCGAACGGTGCGGTGGCAGGGGCCCAGTAGCCCATGCCGGGTATGACGGTCGACTTTCCGGGCGGTCGGCATGGGGTAGGCTCGGTCAATCCCGTATCCGTTCGCCGGGACGTCGGTTGCGATCGTAGTGGAGAGCGTGACGAGGCTCCGACCGGTTCGATCGGTGCGGTATGGATGTCGGGATTCCGACGGGGTTGCCGCGCGGGCCGGGGGATCGCAGACTTGGAAGGCGCGCCGTCCCGGGCGCGGTGCGGATCGCACGTGAAGGAGGGTTTCGGTGGCTGTCCCCGCATCGCTCGACACCGTCGCCGTGGTCGGAAACGGACTCATCGGTCACGGCATGGCTCAGATCTTCGCGGCCGCGGGCCGCGAGGTGGTACTCATCGGGCGGCGCGAGGAGAGCCTCGCCGGTGCGATGGAGCGGATCGGCGCGAGCCTCTCCAGCTTCGCGGCGCACGGGCTCCTCGACTCGGCGGAAGTCGCGGCGGCGTTCGCCCGCATCCGTACCTCTACCGACCTCGGTGACGCGGCCGCCGCCCAGCTCGTCCTCGAGGCGGTGCCCGCCGACCAGGCGGTCCAGGACGAGGTCTACGGCGCGCTCGACCGGATCTGCGCGCCCCCGACGGTGTTCGCCTCCGGGAGCGGCCAGCCGGCGAGCGACCTCGTCGCGAACGTGCGCCACCGCGGCCGGGTCATCGCCGCCCACTTCTGGTACCCGCCCCAGCTCATTCCGCTCGTCGAGGTGTGCGCCGGTCCGGAGACCGATCCGGACGTGGCTCCGTGGCTCTGCGAGGTCCTGCGAGCGGCGGGCAAGGAGCCGGTGACCGTCGACAAGGAGATCCCGGGCTTCCTCGGCAACCGGCTCCAGTACGCCATCCTGCGCGAGGCGTGGGCGCTCTGGTCGGAAGGGGCGGCCTCCGCGGAGGCGATCGACACGGTGGTAAAGGCGTCCATCGGCCGCCGCCTGGCAATCACCGGGCCCATCGAGTCCGCGGATGTCGGCGGGCTCGATACCCTGCACGCCTTCGGCGCCTACCTGATTCCCCACCTTCGCAACGACCCGCAGCCCGCCCGGGCGGTCACCGACCTCGTCGAGGCCGGTCATCGTGGCCTGCCGTCCGGGCGCGGGGTCTACGACGGGAGCCGACGCGACGGAGAACGGCTTCTCGCCGAACGCGAGGCCGAGCTGTTTCGCCACCTTGCACGCGACGATGCGAAGCGTGGCTGACGTCCTGACCGCTTCGACCATCGAAACCCGGCCGCGCCCGGATGGCGGGGGCCCGACCGCCGGCGTGGACCCATGCCGTGCCGGCGACGCAGGCGGCCCGGAACGCGGGGAGGGGGCGCCGGGATTGAAGTCGGGAGCCGTTCACCGACGCGAGCTTCGATCGCGGCAGTCCGGACGGACTTGAGGATGGCGGGGGCGGGCGCAAAGCGGCGCAAGATGCACCTGGCCCAGTTCCTGGTGCACGGGCCGACCTGGCACAGTCTCGCGATGTGGCGGCATCCGAAGACGGCGGCCGCGAGCGCCGAACGGGGATTCGCCTGGGACCGCCCGGAGCTCTACCAGCACATTGCCCGGGTCTGCGAGCGGGGGCTCTTCGACACGGTGTTCTTCGCGGATCTCAACTACATCGCCGACACCTACACCGGAAGCATCGGCCCGTCCCTTCGCAACGCCACCCAGGCGCCGGAGCACGACCCGATTCCGCTCCTGTCCTACATGGCCGCGGTCACCGAGCGAGTCGGGGTCGCGTCCACGTTCTCGGTGAGCCACAGCCACCCCTTCTACGCCGCGCGCATGTGGGCCACCCTCGACCATCTCACCCGCGGGCGGGCCGGCTGGAACGTGGTCACCTCCATCAACAGCAACCAGGCGGCCAACTACGGCGAGGAACGCCAGCCGACCGACACCCGCTACGACCGCGCGCACGAGTTCATGGAGGTGTGCCGGAAGCTCTGGGAATCGTGGGACGAGGACGCGGTGGTGATGGACCGCGAGGCCGCCGTCTTCGCGGATCCCGCCAAGGTGCGCCGCATCGAGTACGAAGGCCGGTTCTTCCGGTCGCGCGGGCCGCTCAACGTCACCCGCTCGCCCCAGAACGGCCCCGCGATCTTCCAGGCCGGCACCTCGCCCAAGGGCCAGGACTTCGCCGCGAGGTACGCGGACGCGATCTTCGCGATCCAGCCGCGCGCCGAGGATGCGGCGGCCTACTTCGCCTCGATCAAGGGCCGGATGTCGGATCTCGGGCGCAACCCCGACGAGTGCCGGATCCTGTTCGGGATGCAGCCGATCGTCGGCGCGACGCAGGCCGAGGCGAGAGAGCGCCAGGCGGAGCACAACGCTCTCGTGCCCGTCGAGGGCGGAATGGCGATCCTCTCCGCGCACCTCGACCTCGACCTCTCCGGATTCCCGCTCGACGCGATCATGGCGGAGCGGACCGAGCCCCAGCTCCATCGCATGCGGACCCGGTTCCGCAAGCCGGACGGCACCCCCATGACGGTGGCGGAGGTGGCGGCGCGGCACGGGCAGAGCGTGAGCCTGCCGCAGTTCACGGGCACTCCGGCCGGCGTCGCGGACCAGATGGAGGCGTTCATGGACGAGGTGGGCGGCGACGGGTTCATGCTCTCCGCCATCCACTCTCCGGGGGCGATCGAGGAGTTCGTGGACCTCGTCGTCCCGGAGCTCCAGCGGCGCGGCCGCTACCGCACCGAGTACCGGGGCCGCACCCAGCGGGAGATCCTCCGGCAGGAGGACTGAGCGCAGGGGCCGCGGCCCCCGGTGGCCGCGAGAGGCGGGAGCGTGATGAATCGGCGGCCGCCCCCGCTTATCATCCGGCCGTCGTTCCGAATGCTCGAGGAGAACGCGTGCGCAACCGCTCAGGGCGCCACTTCCTGCAGATCCCGGGGCCGACCAACGTGCCCGGGCGGGTGCTCGAGGCCATCGGCCGGCCCACCATCGACCACCGCGGGCCGGAGTTCGCGGACCTCGGGCTCGCATGCCTCGAGGCGATGCGCCGTGTCTTCCGCACCGACGGCCGGGTCTTCATCTTCCCCTCCTCCGGAACCGGGGCGTGGGAGGCGGCGCTCGTCAACACCCTGTCGCCGGGAGACCGGGTGCTCGTGTACGAGACGGGCCACTTCGCCCGGCTGTGGGCGGAGGTCGCCCGGCGCCTCGGTCTCGTGGTGGAGACGATCGAGGGCGACTGGCGTTCCGGCGTCGACGCGGGTTCCGTCGCGGAGGCCCTCTCCCGGGACACCGGCGAGCCGCCCTTCCGGGCCGTCGCGGTGCTCCACAACGAGACGTCGAGCGGGGCGGCGAGCGACGTGCCGGCGGTGCGGCGGGTCCTGGATGCCGGCAACCATCCCGCCCTGCTCCTCGTGGACACGATCTCCTCCCTCGCCTCCATGCCCTACGAGCACGACGCCTGGGGCGTGGACGTGACCGTCGCGGGCTCGCAAAAGGGCCTCATGCTGCCCCCCGGGCTCGGCTTCAACGCGGTGAGCGAGAAGGCCTGGCGCGCGGGGGAGGAGGCGAAGCTCGCGCGGAGCTACTGGGACTGGCGGGCGATGGACGGTGCCAACGCCGCCGGCTACTTCCCCTTCACCCCGGCGACGAACCTGCTCTTCGGGCTGAAGGAAGCCGTCGCCATGCTGGAAGAGGAGGGGCTGGAGCAGGTCTTCGAGCGGCACCGGCGATTCGCCGCCGCGACCGGGCGGGCGGTCCAGGCATGGGGCCTCGACTTCAACTGCCTCCCGCCGGAGCACCGGAGCGCTTCGCTGACCGCCGTCCGGGTGCCGGACGGCTTCAGCGCGGACGCACTTCGCGCCGTCGTCCTGGAGCGTTTCGACGTCTCCCTCGGAAACGGGCTCGGCAGGCTCCAGGACCGGGTGTTCCGCATCGGCCACCTCGGCGATCTCAACGAGGTGACCCTCATCGGGACCCTCGCCGCGATTGAGATGGGGCTCTCGATCGCCGGTGCGCCGTTTCAGCGGGGCGGGGTCGACGCGGCGATGGACCATCTCGCCGCGGGACCGGGCACCCCGGACTAGCCGCGGCGGGCCCGCGCCGCCCCCCGCCCCGCCGGGAGGAGAAGGGAAAGGCCCCCGGGGAGGGGCCCCGCCCGCCGCCGCGCAGGAAGGAGAAGGACATGACCCCGGAAGAGGTGCTCTCCCATCCGCCGCGGGCGCTGTCGCAGTCCCGGCGGGAGTTCTACTTCGAGAACGGCTACCTCGCCGTCGAGCGCTTCGTCGACGATGAGTGGCTGGAGCGGCTGCGGCGGATCGCCCTCGAGTTCGTGGAACGCAGCCGCGCCGAGACCCGCTCCGGGAACGTCTTCGACGTGGCTCCCGGGCACTCGGCCTCGGCGCCGCGCCTTCGCCGGCTGAAGCGCCCCGACGAGCGGCACGAGGTCTTCTGGAGGTTCGCGACCGGGGCCATTGCCGACGTCGCGGCCGATCTCGTGGGACCGGACGTCGTCTTCCACCATTCGAAGCTCAACTACAAGTGGAACGACGGGGCGGACCAGGTCGACTGGCATCAGGACATCCAGTTCTACCCGCACACGAACTACAGCCCCCTCACCATCGGCGTCTATCTCCGCGATACCGGCTACGACGACGGGGCGCTCGGCTTCATTCCCGGCAGCCACAACGGACCGCTCTTCGATCAGTACAACGACAAGGGACAGTGGGCGGGGTGCCTCGGCCCGGCCGACGCGGCGGCCCTCCTCCCGGAGTCGAGCGCGGTCTACGTCGAGGCGCCGGCCGGGTCGATCACCGTGCACAACTGCCGCACGGTGCACGGCTCTCCGGCGAGCCGCCGCGACGACGGGCGTCCGCTCCTCCTGAACGCCTATGCGTCCGCCGACGCCCTTCCCTATACGCCGCATCCGGATCCGTCCCGGCACGCGGGTAGAATCGTGCGCGGCCGGAGCGCTCGATGGGCGCACCATGACCCGCGCCCCTGCCTCGTTCCCCCGGACTGGTCCGGTGGCTACACGTCCATATTCGCCGCTCAGACCGGAGAGGATGCGAGCGCGAGGGTATCCGAATGAGGAGGAAGACCGTGCAGAAACGATTCAGATCGCCCACGTCGCCGCACTCCCCGCGCCGGAATCGGGGCGCCGGCACGAGGCTCGCGCTGCTTTGCGCGATCACGGGCCTCGCGATGCTGATGGCGGGCTGCACCGGGCTGGTTCCGGGGCTGCCCATCTAGCCCGGGAACACCAACGAATTCCTGCAGCGGCCGCCGATTCCCTGACGCGTGAGTGCCGCTCCCGCCACTGCAACGAGGTGCCGGCACCCCCGACATCCGGCCCATGGGGCGCCGAGCCCCGGGGGCGCTGCCGTCGGGGCGCCGTCCGCTCCCACTCCGCGACCCCGGCGGCGACCGTCTGCGCGATGAGGCTCGGCCCGATGTCGTCGTCGTGAGCCCCGCGTTCGGCCGGGAACAACGGTTGCGCCTTGCGAACTTCGCCACCGCGGTGAGTCCGCTGCATGACGGCGTTGCGGTGGGGGAAGCGGTCGAAGAGGAGCAGCGTCTCGGCGTGCTCGATCGCGGCCTTGATCATCGACCAGCTCACGAACTGGTTGATCCTGCGCCGCTCGGGCGACACCTCGGCGATGAGGTCGACGCTCCAGCGGGCAAATTTCTCGATCGAGAGCTCCTGGAGCTTCAGGTCCTCTGCATGGGAGAGCGGAAGATAGATCCAGAAGCGCTCGATGACGTTGTAGTTCGCGAACTCCCGGTCGGCCTCGCAAGCCTGCCAGGACAACGAGGCGGTAAGGGAGTCGTTCGCGTAGGCCAGCGCCGTGCCGCGATAGACGCCTCGCGGGAACTGGTCGAGGACGATCAGCTTCGCCAGAAACCCCTTCGGCGTGTCCCGGACCGGATCGCGGAAGAAGCGGTCCAGTCCTTCGCGGTGCATCTGTTCGCACCACTCGCGCTGCACCCGAAGAATGGTCGGGTCCTCGGCGCCTCTGGCGAACGGACCGATTCGCCATCTCAGCATCCCCTGCTGCCAGTTCCTGCGCGAAGCATCGGCCGCCGTGCGCAGGCGACCGAGCCAGAAGTCCAGTACCGCCTCCGGGGATCGTTCCGCGATGCCGATGTTGCCGGCGGTTGTCATGTCAAAGGTTGGCGGCAGCGTGGGACGAAAGCTCGGAAGTCTTCATTCGCTTTTTTCTCGCACTACGTGGATTCGGGTGCCTGATGAAAGCGCGGTCAAGAGTCCGGACTGCCCACATCCGGAACCGGAACACCCGACACGCGTACCTCGCGGCCGTGCGCCGCTTCGCTGGGTGGTGCGAAGACCGAGGCCTCGCCCTCGGCCAGGTCGAGCCGGTGGTGGTCGCGGCCTACATCGAGGAGCTGACGCGCGCGCGATCGCCGGCGACCGTCAAGCAGCACCTCGCGGCGCTGCGGATGCTCTTCGACCGGCTCGTCGTCGGCCAGATCCTCCCCTTCGACCCCGCGAGCTCGGTTCGCGGGCCCCGGCACGTCGTCAAGGCCGGCAAGACCCCGGTCCTCTCCGTAACGGAGACCCGGGCCCTCCTCGACGGCATCGACGTCTCGAACCTGGTGGGTCTCCGCGACCGCGCGTTCCTTGGCGTCCTCGTCTACAGCTTCGCTCGGGTGAGCGCCGCAGTCTCGCTCCGGGTCGCCGACGACTACACGCAGGGGCCACGGTCGGTCTTCCGGCTCCACGAGAAGGGCGGGCGGTACAACGTGGTCCCCGCCCGCCGCCTGGCGCAAGGCTGCGTTGACGCCTACCTCGAGGACGCCCGGATCGGCGAGGACCGGCGCGGAACCCTCTTCCGGAGCTGCGAGCCCGGGCGGCGCGATGCGCTCCAGGAGCGGGGGATGTCGAGGGTGGGTGCGTTCAAGATGATCAAGCGCCGCGCCCGGAAGGCGGGGCTGCCGGCCGAGATCTGCGCCCACAGCTTCCGCGGGACCGGGATCACCGAGTACCTGCGCAACGGCGGCGACCACGAGGTCGCGGCCCGGATCGCGGGGCACGAGTCCACCCGCACCACCCAGCTCTACAACCGCCTCCGCATGGAAATCTCGCTCGTACCCTTATCACGAAAAAAACTCCATCACCGTGTCCTGGCATAGTCGGCCAGCATCAGGACGGACTCGCCATGCCCGGTCGAGGCGAGCGCACTCGCGAATCGAACGTCCGCCGTCAGCTCCGCGAACGGACAGGTGTCCGCAGCGGGATATCGGTGGAGCGTTGCGGCCAGGCTCCGCTGCGACTCGTCGCGGGCCCTGACGGGCGCGCCGGCCGGCCGGGTCAGCGAAGGCGGAGCGGGTCGGAGGGGTCGACGCCGGGGGCGTAGGGACGGCGCCGGTCATAGTCGGTGAGCTGGTAGACGAGCCCCAGCCAGTTGTTGACGAGCGCCTTGCCGGTGTCGGTCCAGGTGTTGTCCAGATCCGGCAGCACCTCGTCCTCCGGGAACTCGGGCGCGGCGTCGCCGGCGTTGCGCGCGCGCTCGGCGTCGGCGCGATAGTCCTCGAAGCGCGCCGCCACCCGCGGCGGGAAGTAGTGCACGGGGAACGGTGGGTACTCCTCGCATTCGGCCCGCAGGTAGCGGCCCACCTCGCGCTTGTACTCCTTCAGGAGGCTCTCGCGGTCGTATTCCGGATGCCCCTGGAAATAGACGAAGCGGAAGCCGTCCGGGCTCGTCGCCACCAGCACTCCGCCCTCGTCGCTCTCCACCAGCACCCGCAGCCCGGCCGCTTCCATCCGGTTGCGAGCCACGTCGTTGAACCGCGAATGCGGGGTCTCGAAACGGGTGTTGATCCCGGCGACGAGCGGGTGTGCGCGATCCGTCACCCGGTGCGAGAAGACCCCCCACCGCTTCGCCGGCAGGTGGGTGCGCTGCACCCCGTGCAGCCACTGGAAGACGGCATGGCTCGCGAGGCACGAGCACAGGATCGAGGCCGTGTTGCGCCGGCCCCAGTCGAGCACCTCGATGAGTGGCTCCCAGAACGCCTCGCGGGTGATGTCGGCCTCCGTGACGTTGGCGCCGGTCACGATGAGGGCGTCGAGACCCTCGCGCCGGAGCTCGTCGAACGGTTCGTAGTACTGCTCCACCCGTTCGCGTGCGGCGCCGCTGCGCTCGACCCCGGCCATCGTGAACGGATGCACGAAGAGCTGGGCGATCCGGTTCGACGCGCCGATGAGCCGCAGGAACTGCCGCTCCGTCGCCGCGAGGGCCGCGTCCGGCATCAGGTTGAGGAAACCGATGTGCAGCTCGCGGATGTCCTGGCGCTTCGCCCGCTGGGGATCGAGGATCTCGTGCCCCTCGCGCCGGAGTCGTTCGAACGTGGGAAGGTCGGAGTGGGCGACGAGAGGCATCGGGGGTCGGAACCGTGTTCAGGTGCGGGCGTGCGGGGCGGCGGCAGGGACGGGTCGATGGCGCGGGGTGGCGACGGACCGGGAGAACGCTTCGGACTCGCGGGCGGCGGGGGCGAACGCGCGTTCCGGCCGGGCCAGGGTCAGACGCCCCGCAGCCGTGCGGGCGCCGCGGCGGCCTCCAGGATGCCGGCCACGAGCTCGAGGAAATCGGCTTCGTCGCGCACGGCCTCCGCCGCGCGTGCCTCCACCGTGTAGCCGTGGCGTCTCGCGATGGCCCCGTAGAGCGGCCGCCGGTGGGCGACCAGCGCGGGGAACACCCACTGGACGAAGTCGTCCGGCTCGACCTCGTCCGGCGAACGCAGCCCCCGCTCTTCGAGGTAGGCCGCGAGCTGCGCATCGAAGAACGTCTCCGGGTAGTAGAGCGGCTTCGGATCGGTGCGCTGGCGGCCCACCAGCTCGTCCTCCAGATTCGGGTCCGCCCGCAGGTACAAGATGAGCGTGTGCTCGGCCAGGGCAGGGATCACCGACGGGTCCTCGATTTCGCACACGCTCCCGCCCGCGTCGTTGACGAAGTGGTCGTAGCCGTAGATCTCGCGGCTCTTCTCGATGAAGCGCGGGACGTCCTTCATCGCTCCCACCTCGGCTTCGTGGTGCAGGTGCTGGCGGCGCCGGAACTCCTCCACCGCGAGGCCGCCCCGCGCCGGATTGCCGATCTTGCCGAGGAACGTGGACACCGGCTGGAGGTTGTCGACCGTGATGTTGCTCTTGATGTAGATGGAGTCGGAACGCAGGAGATCGCTCAGGAACCCGACCTTCATCGCCTGATGCTTGATGTTGTCGAGGATCGGCTCGTCGAGGTAGCGGGTGCCGATCCGGTAGTCCCCGGAATAGTGGAACCAGTTGCTCTTCGGCAGCCGGTTGGAGAGCGTGGTCTTGCCCACGCCCGACATGCCGAGCAGGGTCACCGCCTTGTGCGGCCAGTCGAGGAACTCGCGGGCGGTCATGTGCACGGACGGATCCCCTCGCGGAGTGTCCCCGGAACCCGCCGGCCCTACTTGAGGGGCGAATGGGCGGCCGGCAGCAGGATCGTCGAGTGCATTTCCTCGAGGAGCGGCCCCGCCTTCCCCAGGAACTCCTTCCAGCGCGGATCGGCGGCCCCCCTCCCCCGGCCCCCCCTCCGGGCGCGGCCGCGCGCCCCCCCCCCCCCGCCGCTCGGTGCGCGCGTCCACCGACGGATAAGCCCACAGGTGGGAGACCTCGTTCGGCTGTCCCGCCTCGGTGATCCACGCGCCGACGTTCTTCGAGTACTCCTCGCGCATCGGCATGATGTCGCGGAAGAGCTTCGCCCACTCGCGCACCCGCCCGGGGGCGGTGCGGTAGTTGCGGTACTCGTAGATGTTCCCTTCGCTCTCCGGCGCCTTGAACGCAAGGATCGGGTCGAGGAGCCGGATGTCCTGCCGCACGAGGTGCTCGCGGATGAGCGGGATGTACTCCTTCGCCCACCGTTCGTTCTTCGCGAGCTCCCCCCGCAGCCGCGCCCGTTCGTTGAGATCGGCGTAGCTCCACAGGTGCATCACCTGGTTGAGCGGGCCGATCTCGGTCAGCCAGTAGCCCTCGAGCTTCCCGTAGTCGTCGCCGCGGATCGCGCGGCCGACCTCGCCCGCGTTCTTCGCCACGGCCGGTCCGCTGCCGGCCCGCAGGGTGTAGGTGCGAAGTTCGTGGATCACCTTGTCTCCTCCCGGATGGACGCGCTCGGCCGGCGAGGGCCGAGGGTGCGACAGCATACCGCAGCGGGGCTGCAGGGCGGGCCCGCGAAGCCATGGCGGCGGCTCGTACACTATACGTTCGGTACGGAGGTGATGGGATCGCGGGGGCATGGCGGTCACGGTCGAAGCGGGCGGCACGGCACGGACGACGGACCGGAAGGGGTCCGCGCGGGCGGTCGCGCTCGTCAGCTCCGCCCACTTCACGAGCCATTTCTACCTGTTGCTGCTGCCGCCGCTCTTTCCGCTCCTGCGCGAGGCGTACGGGGTCGGGTATACCGAGCTCGGCTTCGCGATCAGCGTGTTCAGCATCGTCACCGCGTGCACCCAGGCCCCGGTCGGTTTCGCGGTGGATCGGTTCGGGGCGCGCCGGATCCTCGCCGCCGGACTGTTGCTCGAAGGAGCCGCGTTCGTGCTCATCGGGCTCGCGCCGTTCTACGGGACGCTCGTCGCCCTGATGGCGGTGGCGGGGCTCGCGAACGCGGTGTACCACCCGGCCGACTACTCGCTCCTTAACGCGTCGGTGGATCCGCGCCGCATGGGCCGCGCGTTCTCCTTCCACACCTCGGCCGGGATGCTCGGGAACGCGGTCGCGCCCGTCACCATGGTGTTCCTGATGACGCTCATGGACTGGCGCGCGGCCCTCGCCCTGTGCGGCGCCGTCGGGATCGGGGTGGGGTTGGTGGTGATCCTGGGCGGCGGGGTGCTGAAGGATCGGGCGGCCCGGGCAGCGGACGGCACGGCCGAACCGGACGGCGCAGGCGCCGCCGCGTCCGGTGCGACCGGGATCCGGCTTCTTCTGAGCGCCCCGATCCTGCTCGGAACCCTCTTCTTCTTCGGCATGTCGGTCGCCGGCTACGGCATCCAGTCGTTCAGCGTGTCGGCCCTCCACATTCTCCACGATGCGCCCATCGTGGAGGCGACGACGGTGCTTTCCGCCTACCTCTTCGCGTCGCCCGTCGGGGTCCTCGCGGGGGGCTGGGTCGCGGATCGGATCCGGCGCCGCCACGACGCGTTCGCGGCGACCTGCATCGTGATGGTGGCGATCTGCATCGGGCTGGTCGCCGCGCTCCGGCCGTCGCTCCCGGTGGTCGCCGGTCTCTTCGTGGTTGCGGGGTTCTTCTCGGGAATGGTGGCGCCGTCGCGCGACATGCTCATCCGGTCGATGACCCCGCCGAGCGAGATCGCCAAGGTCTTCGGCTTCGTCTCGACCGGCTTCAACCTCGGCGGGATCATTGCCCCGGTGACCTTCGGTTTCCTCCTCGACCGGAGCGACAATCCGGGGATCGTGTTCTGGACCGTCTCGCTGGTGAGCCTCGCTACCGTCTTCACGGTGCTCACCACCGGACGGGCGCGGAGCCGGCCGCGAGGCGGGGGGCTCGGGCGGCGGCGACGGGTGAGCGGCCGGTAGCCGGCCGGAGAGCGGTGGAGGATCCGTCAGAGGCGGGCCATCACCTTGCGCGAGAACGCCTCGATGGTCTGCCGCTGGGTCTCGAGCGACGGCAGCAGCATGACGTGGTCGAGGCCCGCTTCGTCGAGGTGTCGGATGCTCTCCACGAGCTCGTCCGGAGTGCCCGCGAGACAGGTGGTGCGGATGAGGTCCGGGGTCACGAACTCGGCCTCGTCCGGGTGCAGCCAGGTGCAGTGTCCGGCGTGCACCCGGAAGTGGCGGCTTCGCTCCGGGGTCTCCTCCACCAGCCGGCAGTACTCCTTCCAGAAGCCGCGCATGTGGGGAGGCGGCTCGCCGCCGTTCTCCCGGATTTTCTCGTAGATGTAGTGAATCGAGGACACGACGAACGGCCCGCAGTCACGGATGACCCGGTCGGATTCCAGGGTCTCGCCCGGCTCGAGCACGACCGCGGTGGTGAGCGAGCTCAGCCGGAAGCCGGCGGGGAGCTCCCGCCCCGCCTCCGCCGCGCCCCGCGCCGCATGGGCGCGGGCGCGGGTCACGAAGTCCCGGTGCGGGGGGATGGAGACGACGAGTCCGTCGCCGTAGCGCCCGGCGAGCCGCTGCGTCCGGTGGTAGAAGCCCGAGACGTGGATGGGGATTCGGGGCTCGATCTGCATGAACCCGAGGTCGAGCATGTCGAAGCGGATCGGCCGCCGCTCGCCGCCCGGCCCGGCGTATTCCACTTCGGCGCCGTCGAGGAGCCCGCGCAGCACCCGCACGTACTCCTCGAACTCCGCGTAGCGGATGGGAGGCTGACCCATGAGGCGCTGCGCGGTGTTGCCGGTTCCGATCCCGAGGAACGTGCGTCCCGGCGCGAGCCGGTTGATGGTGGCGATGCTGTGGGCGGTGACCGGGGCGGTGCGGGTGCCCGCGACGCTCACCCCGGTCCCGAGGCGGATGGTGCGGGTCGCGCGGGCGGCGAGCGCCATGAAGGCGTAGCAGTCCGACCAGATCATCTGGCTGTCGGGGACCCAGAGGTCCGAGTACCCGAGGTTCTCGGCCTCGACGGCAAGGCCGACGTCGTCGATCTTGGTGATGGCGCAGACGCCGAAGTCCATTCTTTCCCGCTCCTCGTTGACTCCCGGAATCGACTCCCGGCCGGCGTCGCTTCCCCGAGGATGCCGCCCTCGGGTCCGGACCGTGTGGTTGCCGGCAGTCGTTGGGCCCCGCTATTGTGGACCAATCGAGCGGGCCGCAAGGCGAGATCGGGTGGCGGCAAGGGTTCGCGGATCGAGGACGAAGGACGTGGAAAGCTTGAAACGGGCCGATTCGGGCCTCGCACCGGCGGGCGCCGATCCTCGCGAGGGCGGGCTCGACCTGCGTCCGAGCGGGGAGGGCGCGGGGGCGGAAGTTGCCGGGATCGACCTCTCCCGGGAGCTGCCCGGCGACGTCTTCGCCGGCATCGACCGCGCGCTCGCCGATTTCGGGGTGCTCGTCTTCCGCGAGCAGCGGCTGAGCCCGGAACGCCAGCTCGCCTTCTGCGAGCGCTTCGGCCCGGTCGAGGTGAACGCCTTCGACCAGTATGCGCTTTCCGGTCACCCGGGGGTCCTGGTGGTTTCGAACGTCGTCGAGGACGGCCGCAACGTGGGATACGCGGACGCGGGGAGCCACTGGCACACCGACATGTCCTACACCGCGACCCCGCCCCGCTGCACCGCCCTGCACGCCATCGAGGTCCCGAGCGCCGGGGGGCGGAACCTCGGGGACACCCTGTTCGCGAACGCGCGCGCGGCCTGGGAGGCGCTCGACGAAGGCGACCGGCGGCGCATCGAAGGCTTGCGCGCGGTCCACCGCTTCAGCGCCAAGGAGCGCGGGGTCAAGCGGCCGGTCGAACTCACCCCCGAGCAGATCGAACGCTACCCGGACGTCGTCCATCCCGTCGCCCGCACCCATCCGGTGAGCGGTGCGAAATCGCTCTACGTGCGCGAAGGGGAGTGCGTCGGCATCGAGGGGATGCCGGACGAGGAGGCCGTGGCGCTCATCAAGCGGCTCTCCGACCACATCGTCCGGCCGGAATTCCGATACCGGCACCGGTGGCGGGTCGGCGACCTCGTCATCTGGGACAACTGCACCGTGCAGCACATTGCCCTTCGCGACTACGAGTGGCCGCAGCGCCGTCTCATGCACCGGGTGACCGCGGGAGGCTCCGTCCCCGGCTGATCCCGCCCCCGCCCGCATCACGTCCGCGGACCGGAACCCGGGCGCGCCGGGCGGGGCGGCACGACCACCATTCGAACGCAACGGGGTCCGCCGATTCCGGGCGCAGCCCTGGTTCCGGATGAGCGCTCGCGGGGGCTCCGGCTCTCGCGACGGCAGGGCCGCGAGATCGATCCTGCCTGCGGCGTCGGCGTGGACGTGCCGCGGTCGAACGCGGTACCGTGACAGGTTGCGGCCACCATTCACCGGAGGGCACCATGCCTGACCTCGATATCGCCGACTGCATCAACGAAACCTGCCCCTGGTCGGGCAAGCCGGTCCAGGCGGATTCCCTCACCCGCCATGCAGGCGAGGTGGTCGGGTTCTGCAATACCGGTTGCCGGGACAAGTTCGAGACCGCAGTCCGGCACTTCGAGGCGGCAAGGGGTTCGAGAGCCGCCCCGTCACGATTCGCACCACAGCGCTGACCCCAAGGAGAATCCATCCCATGACCACTCCCATCGACGCCCACCAGGTTCTCATGACCGGCGAGAACTCGTTCATCCGCCTGAGCCGCGACGGCGGCACGACGATGTCCGATCGAACGAGCCACTGGCGGGTGCTCTGGTGTCCGGCCGGCGCCGGCCATGCGCTCTTCATGCAGGGGGAGCTGACCGGCGGCGAGGTCCGCATCTACAGCGACGACATCTCCGTCGCCCGCTGGCTGCAACGGACGATCGAAACCCTTCTCCATGCTCCTTTCGCCGACGAGACCGTACCGGTGGTTCCGGCGGTCTTCACCCGGGAGGGCGATCCCCGTTCCACCACCGTGGAGACCATCGAGTCGGACGAGGAGATCATCCGCATGACCTGGTACGACTGCCTGGAGCCGTTCATTCTGAGCGCGCCGCCCGGCACCGGGGGACGGCCGCTCGGAGTCCTGTCCACCTTCACCCCGGCCGGCTCCGCTCAGCTCTCGCTGAACGACGAATTCGGGACCGGCTCGATCTGGCTGGAGAAACGCGGCGAGCACCAGTCGTCGAGCGCCGTTCTCGCCTGGTCGGAGTCCTGGCTCGCGCCCCGCGACTGACGGTACCGGCATCCGCGGACGTGCAGTTCATGACGGTCGACACGGAGGAATGCAAGAAGTGACGAAGGACGACACGCGTACGGTGCTGGTCACCGGGGCCGGCAGCGGGATCGGAAAGGCGAGCTCGCTCGCGTTCGCGCAGGCGGGGTACCGGGTCGCGGCCGCCGACCTCGACGAGCGCGCGGCGGCCGCGACCGCCGACGCGGCCGGCAACGGCGCGATGGCGGTCCGGGCGGACGTCGGCGACGTCGCGGACATCGACCGCATGGTGAGCACCGTGGTCGCCGGGCTCGGCCACCTCGACGTGATCCTCAACAACGCGGGGGTGACCCGGGGCGCGTACATCATGAACATCACGGAGGAGGACTGGGACCGGATGCACCGGGTCAACGCGAAGGGAGTCTTCTTCTGCCTGCAGCGCGCGGCCCGGGAGATGATTCCCCGCCGCGAGGGCCGGATCATCAACATCGCCTCCATTGCGGGGCGCGGGTTCGCCGGCACCTCCAACGCGGCGTACGCGGCGAGCAAGGGCGCGGTCATCAGCCTCACCAAGACGGCCGCCCAGCAGCTCGCCCGTCACAACATCAACGTCAACTCCATCTGCCCCGGGGTCACCATGACCGAGATGGTGTCCGCCCTCGTCTCCCAGCGGGCGGAGAAGGAGGGGATCTCGCTCGATGACGCGATCGCGAAGGCGGTGCGGCCGATCCCGCTCAAGCGCGCGAACGATCCCGCGGACATCGCGGCGATGGCGGTTTTCCTCGCCTCGCCCGGCGCCCGCAACATCACCGGACAGTGCTACAACGTGGACGGTGGCCTCGTCACGAGCTGAGCGGTCGCGCCGCGGTCTCGACGGCGCGCCGTGGACGAGTCCCGCGCGAGAGGACGAACCGGCGGGATCCACCGGGCGATTACCGTGCGCAGGGCGGGATGAGAACCGAGTCGCCCGGGCAGGGTCGGCGCCTCCCGATGCTTCGACCCGATCATCGGCGCGGGCGGGCGTCCGCGCCCGCGCCGACCGGAACGCGAGTCAGAAGGTGACCCGGCAGCCGGCGGGACCGCTCTCGATGCGTACCGCGGTCGGCGGCGCGAAGTGGGTGCCGAGCACCCGGGTCGCGGTGTCGGCGTAGCGTTCGACGAACTCGCGCCGGGTGCGCGCGGCCATCGCGGGGTCCCAGCACACGCGCGACGGCCAGTCCGGCTCCGCCACCAGGAACGGATGGTGGATGAGGTCGCCGGTGATGACCGCATCCTCCGCATCCCCTGCGCCGAGGGCGAGGCTGCAGTGCCCCGGGGTGTGGCCCGGGGTGGACTGAAGGCGCACCCCGTCCTCGATGACGTGGTCGCTCTCCACCATCTCCGCGAGCCCCGCGTCCACGATGGGGAGGATGCTGTCCTTGACCACCTCGGCCTGGATCTCCTCCTCGGTCTCCTTCCAGTGCTCCCACTCGGTGCGATGGAAGAGGTACTTCGCGTTCGGAAAGGTCGGGACGAAGCGGCCGTCCTCGAGCCGGGTGTTCCAGCCGACGTGGTCCACGTGCATGTGGGTGCAGAAGACGTAGTCGACCTCCTCCGGGACCACCCCCGCCGCCGCCAGGCGTTCCGGGAAGTCGGTGCGCATCTGGTTCCAGATGGGCAGGCTCCGGTTGCGGTCGTTGCCGACACAGGTGTCGACCACGATGGTGTGATGCGGAGTCCGCACCACGAAGGTGTGGATGCTGAGCCGCCACTTGAAGTCCTCGGTCGAGAAGTGCGGCACCAGCCAGTCCCGGTACGGCTCGAATCGCTCGTTCGCGATCCCGGCGTAGAGATAGCGCGGACTCACCGTCCAGATCATCTCCTCCACCCGGGCGACCTCGAGATCGCCGAAGCGAACGGGCGCCATCTCGGCCATCGGTGCGCTCACTGCAATGTGTTCCTTCTTGTCGGAATCGGGTTGATTGGTCGACGGGCGAGCGACTGGCGCACCGGCCGTTTCCGTCCGGTCAGAGCCGCTGCTGCGTCTCGGGGGAGAAGACGTGGGCCTTTTCCGCATCGATCTCGAGGCGCATCTCGTCGCCGGGCCGGACACTGACCCGTTCGTTGAACTGTACGCAGATGAGGGTTCCGCCCAGGTGTCCGAAGACCAGCGTCTCCGAGCCCGTCGGCTCCACGACGCCGGCCTTGAACCCGAGACCGCCATCGCTCTCGGCGAGGCGCAGATGCTCGGGGCGGAACCCGTAGATCACCGGCGCGCCGTCTTCGACCGCGGCCCGGTCCGCCAGCGGCAGCCGTGTGCCGTCCGCGCTCTCCACCACCGCGCGGCCGTTGGACCGCCGCACCGACCCTTCGACGAAGTTCATCGAGGGCGAGCCGATGAAGCTCGCGACAAAGATGTTGCGGGGACGGTCGTAGACCTCCAGAGGGTCGCCCACCTGCTCCACGATGCCTTCGTTCAGCACGACGATGCGGTCGGCCATGGTCATCGCCTCCACCTGGTCGTGAGTGACGTAGATGGAGGTCGCCGTCAGACGCTGGTGCAGGTCGCGGATCTCGGTGCGCATCTGCACGCGCATCTTGGCGTCGAGGTTGGAGAGCGGCTCGTCGAACAGGAACACCTGCGGCGAGCGCACGATGGCGCGGCCCATGGCGACGCGCTGGCGCTGTCCGCCGGAGAGCTGGCGCGGGTAGCGCTTCAGGTAGTCCGTGAGGCCGAGAATCTCCGCCGCCTCCTGCACGCGGCGGGCAATCTCCTGCTTGTCGGCGCGGCGCAGCAGGAGGCTGAACCCCATGTTGTCGAACACGGTCATGTGGGGGTAGAGCGCGTAGTTCTGGAACACCATCGCGCAGTCGCGTTCCTTCGGGGGCAGTCCGTTCACCACCCTGCCGCCGAGCAGGATCTTTCCCCGGGTAATCCGCTCCAGACCCCCGATCATCCGCAGCAGAGTCGACTTGCCGCAGCCGGACGGCCCCACCAGCACGACGAACTCGCCATCTTCGATGGTCACGTCGACGCCATGGATCACCTCGACCGAGCCGAAGGATTTCCGGACGTCCTGAAGCTCCACCTTGCTCATCGATCGCTCTCCCGTCTGCCGGCAATCATGCCCGATTGCGGGGCCCCGTACCAACCGGGCATCTCGGTTGTCGCGGGTGCGACCCGGCTCCCGGGCCGGTTCTTCGCACCGAGCGGTTCGCCCGAGAGCCGAGTCCCGCGCATCCGGTCGAGGAATCCCCGCGCGATCGACGCATCTGCTAGGATTCCGCGCGTAGCGACGGTGCGTGGACCACTCCACATGAGGCGGATGCGACATGCGTCCGAGCCGCGCAGATCCACCGTCGCCGGCTGACCGCCACACCAGACGGAGGACGAGAATGGCCAAGATACGCAAGCTCGCGCTCACCTCGATTGCCGCCGGTGCGATGTTCGTCGCAGCCGGTTCGGCAACCGCCGAAGCGCCGGAACCGACCCCGACGTTCGACGACGTCACCGTGACGGTGGCGCTGCACTCGGGCGCCTTCGAGCTCGCCTGGGCGGTGCACAAGGAGCAGATCAAGGCGCTCTACGGCATCAACATGGAGATTGTCGGGATCCCCGTCAACGAGCTGTTCGACAAGGAGATCCTGGAGCTTTCCATGGGCAGCGGCGCGTTCGACCTCGTGCAGTTCAACCCCGGCTGGATGGGCGACTACGTGGATTTCCTGGAGCCGCTCGATCCATACATGGAGCGCTGGGACCCGGCCTGGGAAGACGTTCACGAAGGGTTTCGCGTCTGGGAGAACACCTACCAGGGTACGCGCTACACCCTGACCATGGACGGCGACATCCTGTTCACCTACTACAACAGCGACGTCTACGAGAACCCCGAGGAGCAGGCCGCGTTCAAGGAGAAGTACGGCTACGACCTCGCCCCGCCTGCGACCTGGGACCAGGTGGTCGATATCCAGGAGTTCTTCCGGCGCGACACCGACGGCGACGGCGAGATCGATTCCTGGGGCTACAGCGACCCGATCATCAAGCGGGGCCGCGGCTTCTACTCGTTCCTGCTGCGCTACATCAACTATGCCGGATCGAACCCGCAGTACATGGACCCGGAGACGATGGTGCCCCTCATCAACAACGAGGCAGGGGTCCAGGCGCTCGAGAACTACAAGCGCACAATCGAGCTTGGACCTCCGGGCATGCTTTCCTGGGAGTGGGACGAGGCGCATGCGGCCTTCATGCAGGGCCGGGTCCAGACCCTGGTGCACTGGCCCGACGAAGGGTTGATGACCGACCTCTACACCGCCAACACCGGCGCCGAGATGGGATTCGCAAAGATGCCCGGTGCAATCGTCGGCGGCGAGAAGATGGAGCGCACCATGACCGGTGGCGGCTGGATCATCGGCATGTCCAGGGACAGCCAGAACAAGGAAGCGGCCTACACGCTGCTGCGCCATGTCCTGTCGCCGGAGGTCTCCCTGCATCTCGTGCTGATGCCGGGCACCGACATCTTCCGTACGTCGCAGTTCAACCACCCGGTGATCAAGAAGATTGCGCCGGCGAAGTATCTCGAGGTCTACCAGGAGAGCATCTCGGACAACTTCCCGGAGCTCAGAATCCCGGGCGGCTTCGAGTACTACGACGCGCTCGACGTCGCGGTGCAGAAGGCGCTCGCGGGCGAGCTCTCGGTCAAGGAGGCGCTGGACGAGGCGGCGGCCAACTGGGAGGAGATCACCGACCGGATCGGTCGCGACGAACAGCGCGCGGCCTACAAGGCGGCCATGGGGCTGTAACGGACCGTAGACGGTTCATCTGCTTTCCGGAGGTTCCGCGGGGCCGTGGACGCACGGCCCCGCGGGAGCGGCGGTAGCGGGACAACCGGGATGAACGCCGCCCGAGCCCCGATCGTCGAGGTAGCCGCATCGCTGGCTGAACCGAGCGGGTTCAAGGCGTGGTGCAGGGCGAACTCGTTCGCGCTCGTGCTTCTCGCGCCGACGGTTCTCATCCTGCTCGCCCTCACGATCTTCCCGCTGATCTACTCGGTATACATCAGTCTGTTCGATTACTACCTGCCGAGGCCGCACCGGCGCGCCTTCGTGGGACTCGAGAACTACGGTGCGGTGCTGACCGACGCCCGCTTCTGGGCCTCGATGCGCATCACCGGCATCTTCATGTTCTTCTCCATCAGCATCCAGTTCATCCTGGGCATGGCGCTCGCGGTGTTCTTTTTCGACGAGTTCCGCGGCCGCAGCGCCAAGGCCGTCTACCTTCCGCTGATCCTCGTCCCGATGATGATTGCGCCCGTCGTGGTCGGCTACGTCTGGCGGCTGCTCTACCAGGTGGAGTTCGGGCCCCTCAACTACATGCTCCTCCAGATCGGCATCTCGCGGCTGGAGTTCACCGCGAGCGCCGGGACTGCGCTTCTTTCCATCATCGTGGCCGACATCTGGCAATGGACCCCGTTTGTCACCCTGGTCATGCTGGCCGGGCTGGTGGCGCTCCCCCAGGAGCTCTTCGAGGTGACGGAAATGGACGGCGCGAGCACCTGGCAGCGGCTGCGCTACGTGATGCTGCCCCTGCTCAGCCGGGTCATCGCCATCGTCCTGCTGATTCGGCTCCTCGACTCGTTTCGCGAGCTCGACAAGATCTTCATCATGACCCAGGGGGGGCCGGGCACCGTGACGGAGACGGTGTCGTACTACGCGTTCCTCACGGGGTTCAAGTTCTTTCGCATCGGCTACGCGGCCGCGATGTCGCTGCTGCTGCTCGCGGTCACCGCAATCATCTGTACCGGGATCGCCAAGGTGCTCCACAAAGAACAGATCTTCGAACGCTAGGTACGCCGGACGATGCTCGCCCGCCAATCAGCCCGTTATGTCGCGATCGCGATCGTGGTGGTGGTGTTCTTCTTTCCGATCTACTGGATGCTGATCACCTCCATGAAGCCCCAGGAGGAGGTCCTCTACTACCCGCCGACCTTCGTGCCCCCGGAGTTCACGTTTCGCTACTACGCGGAGGCATTCGATTTCCGCGGCGGGACGGCGCTCATCAACAGCCTCATCGTCACCAGCATCGTCACCGTCATCTCGACCGTGCTCGGGACCCTCGGAGGCTATGCCTTCGCCCGCTACAAGGTCGGCGGGTTCCACCTGCCGTTCTGGATCCTGTCGACGCGGATGATGCCCCAGGTTGCGGCGATCATCCCGCTCTTCCTGCTGATGCAGCAGTTCGGCATGATCGACCGCTACGGCGCGGTCATCGCCGTCCACCTGATTGTGACCCTGCCGTTCGCGATCTGGATGATGCGCAGCTTCTTCCTCGAGACGCCGGTGGAGCTGGAGGAGGCGGCGTTGATGGACGGCGCCTCGAAGTGGCAGCTCTTGATGAAGATCGCGGTGCCGCTCGCGGCGCCGGGCATCGCCATGACCGCGCTCTTCAGCTTCGTCTTTTCCTGGAACGAGTTCCTGTTTGCGCTCGTGCTGACGCGCAGGGTCGCGACGACGCTTCCGGTGGTGATCTCCGGACTCTACTCCCAGCACGGCGTGCTGTGGCCGGTGATGACCGCGGTCGCGGCCATGGGCCTCATCCCGATCTTCATCCTGGCCGTCGTCGCCCAGCGCTACCTCGTGCGCGGACTGACCCTGGGCGCGATCAAGTAGGCTCCAGCCAACCTGGGGCCGACATCGGTGAGCGCCGCGGTTTCGCGGCTCAGACCACCTCCACTTCGATTTCCCCGACGCCTTCCACCCGCCCTGCCAGCCGGTCGCCGCGGGCTACCGGTCCGACCCCCGACGGGGTTCCGGTGTAGATGAGGTCGCCGGCGGCGAGGCTGAAGAGGCCGGAGAGGTACGAGATGATCTCCGGCACCTTCCAGATGAGCTGGCAGAGGTCGCCGCTCTGGCGCTCCGCGCCGTTCACCTCGAGGGTGACGGCGCCCCGGTCCGGGTGGCCGATGGCGGCGGCCGGGCGGGGCTTGCGCTCATGGGAGGCTGCGGAACGGGACCCGGGGATTGAAGAAGTTTGTGGGCGCGGGATCAAACAGGGAAGATGGGCGGAACGACCCGTAATCCCACGGAGGAAACGCCATGTTCTTCACCGCCCCGCCCGTCATCGAGGCGAAGCCGTTCACCCGGGTTCCGCCCGAGCTCGAGCTCACCGACCGGCCGTCGGCCTGGGCGCGACGCCTTGCCCGCGGCCCGGTCGGCGCGTTTCTCGAGGGGCCGTCGTTCGACCGGGACGGGAGCCTCTGGCTCGTCGACATCGCGCACGGGCGCATCTTCCGGGTGGACCCGTCCGGAGGGTGGGAGGTCGTGGTGCAGTACGACGGGCAGCCGAACGGACTCAAGATCCACCGCGACGGGCGGGTCTTCGTTGCCGACTTCGCGAACGGGATCATGGAGCTCGACCCGGTGAGCGGCCGCATCGAGCCGTTCCTCGGCCGCGAGCGCTTCCCGGACTTCAAGGGGTTCAACGACCTCTTCTTCGCCTCGAACGGAGACCTCTACTTCACCGATCAGGGATTGACCGGCCTGCACGATCCCACCGGCCGGGTGTGGCGGCACCGGGCCGCGGACGGCCGCCTCGAGTGCCTGATCGACACCGTCCCGAGTCCGAACGGGCTGGTGATGGCGCGCGACGAGTCGATGCTCTACATCGCGGTGACCCGGGCGAACGCGGTCTGGCGGATGCCGTTCGACCCGGACGGCCGGCCGTTCAAGGTCGGTCTATTCGTCCAGCTCCAGGGCGGGAGCGGCGGACCGGACGGGATGGCGATGGACGCCGAGGGCAATCTGTCGGTGGTGCAGCACGGGGCGGGGCGGACCTGGCTCCTGAGTCCGACCGGGGACCCCGTCGCCTGCGTCGCCGCCCCGACCGGACCCGGGGTCACGAACCTCGCCTACGGCGGACCCGAGAACCGGACCCTCTACATCACCGAGTCCGGAACCGGCCACGTCCTCACCGCCGAGATGGACGTGCCCGGCGAGCCCATGTTCTCCCATCGCGACGCGCGGTAGCCGAAGGGCGCGAGCTTCTCTCAGCGGACCCTCCGGCGCGGACGCGCGACCGCGGGTAGCGCCCGCGAGCTCCGCTCAGCGGGGGACGAGGCGAAGGCGTCCGAGGGCGCCGTCCGCAAACGCTCCGCGCCGGGTGGGAATGGTCACGTACTCCCCGTTCCGCCAGCGTTCCTCGAAGCTGTCGTAGAGCGGCGACAGCACGTTCCCGGACTGGCCCGTCGAGTGGATGAAGAGCGAGCCGTCGAGGTCCGCGAGATCGTAGATGGCCCGCAAGCTCGGGCCGTGGGTGGAGGCGAAGGGCCGTTCGCTGTCCAGCGGACTGAACTCGAAGGAATTGACGGAGTAGACGCTCCCCGGGGCGGGGCCCCGCAGATTGAAGAGGAACGCGAGCGGGGAGCTCGCGAGCGGGCGGTGCTCGGCGAGGGCGATGTGCTCCTCCCCCCAGCGCCAGGCGGCCGGGTCGTCCCCCTGACGCTTCGCGACGCGGCGGACCGCCCGTTCGAGGGCGCGCGCGAGTACGTCGTCGCAGGTCTCCGGCCGCTCGGTGCCGACATCGTCGCACCAGATCTCGCGCGACTCGAGGACTCGCTGGATGAACGCTCCCTTGCGGCCCCACGCCGCGCGTTGCAAGGCGCCGAGCTCGTCGGCGCTCGCGAGGCGGCCGAACTCCCAGATCCAGGCGTTGAAGACGAGGGGCTCCGGACGGCCCGGGTCCATGTCGCCGTCCCAGCCGTCGAGGAGCGCGCGGGCACGGCGAGCGAGCGGCTCCACCTGCGGTCCGAGCGGGACCCGGCGAAGCCGGGGCAGCAGGGCGCGGGCGAAGTGCGAGACCCGATCCTGCTGGAGGGAGCGGAAGCTGTACACGTCGTGGCGGATCCGAGAGGCGAGCTGGTCCATTATCCGCTCGGCCCGGTACCCGGCCGCCCATTCGAACGTCAACGGGTACGGGTAGTCGCGGGCGGTCACCGCGTGGTTGGCGGCGACGACGGCCCCTCCCGGGGGGTTGTGCACCCGGGGCAGCGCGTCGAAACGGATGAAGCCGGGCCAGTCGTGGTCGGCGTGCCAGCCCGGCCGCGGAACCGTTCCGGGCCGGACACGGTCCGGCCCCACGCGCGGCCGGACCGGGATCCGCCCCGCGACGAGGAACCCGATGTCGCCGTCGACGTCCGCGTACGCGACGTTCTGCGGCGGAGAATGGAAGCGCTCGAAGTTGGCGACGAAGCTCGGCCAGTCGTCCGCCTCCGGAAGGCCGAGACCGGCCTCCAGAGTGCGATCGTCGTCGCGAAGGGCGGTCCAGCCAAGGGCGAGCACGTGGCCGGGCGGCGACGCCCCGGCGGCCGCGGCGGAGGCATCGTCGAGCACCGGGCCGTGTCGCGTCTCGCGCACGCGCAACACGACCTCGTCGCCGTCCTTGACCTCGATTTCCTCGTGGTGGACCTCGAACCGACGGTAGCCGTCCGGGGTCAGGTAGCGGGCGGGATTGCTCGGATCGAGCTTCTCGAGGTAGAGATCCTGGGTGTCCGCCCCCGTGTTTGTAAGGCCCCATGCGGCGCGGCCGTTGTGACCGAGCACGACGACGGGCATTCCGGGGAAGGTCGCGCCGACGACGTCGCGGCCCGGCCAGGAGAGGTGGGCCAGGTACCAGACCGAGGGCACGGAGAGGCCGAGGTGGGGATCGTTCGCGAGGAGTGGCCGGCCGGACGCGCTCCTCGCCCCGCTCACCGCCCAGCTGTTGGAGCCGGGATGGCCGCTCCGGGGCCGGAGCGTGAACCCGCCCGGCCGGGGCGAGGGGTGCGCTCCACCCGGCGGATCCGCGTCTGCCCCGGGGTGCACGTTCGCGGCCGGCAGCGGGGCCCGGACATGAGCCAGGCCCGTACCGGGGGCGGGGTCCGGTGGCGCCTCGCGGCGGAGCGTGCGGCCGCGTCCCGGATGCGAGCCCTCGCGGTCCGGTCCGCGGTCGGAGGGCGCCGCCCGTTCCGCGCGCGGCGGCGCGCGCCGGGGGCCCGGCAGCGGCTCGTATCCTCCCCCCGGCGCGCCGTCTTCGCCCGCCGGAGCGGCGCGGGAAGACGGGTCGGGCCCGGGAAGGAGCACGCCCCGAGGCTTGTCTTCGCGGTAGGGGGTGTAGAAGTCGAGAATCCGTTCCGGCGCCAGGAAGTCCGCCATCCGCAGCCGCATGAGGTCGCGGGCCCACTCGCGCCCCAGGTCGAGCGCCATCACCTTGGCCCATACCGCGGTATCGGCCGCCGTCCAGGGCTCCGGCTCGAAGCCGAGAATCAGGAACTCGGGCGGGAGCGGGCCCGTCCTCGTCTCGAGCCAGGCGTTGACCCCGTTGACGTAGGCGTCGATGCGCCGCCGCGCATCGGGCGCGAGGTGGGCGAGGGCGGCCGTCGCCCGGCGGTACAGACCGAGGACGCGCAGCAGGCGATCCGTGCCGAGGGCGGGAGCGCCCAGCACCTCCGCGAGGCGCCCGGCTCCGATCCGGCGGTTCATCTCCATCTGCCACAGCCGATCCTGGGCGTGGACGAAGCCGAGCGCGAAGAGGGCATCTTCCTCGCTCCGGGCGAGGATGTGCGGGACTCCGTTGCGGTCTCGCACCACCTCGACCGGCGCGTCGAGCCCGTATGCGGCGCGCTCACCGTCGATCTGCGGGAGCGAGCCGCGCAGCCACAGGTAGCCGCTCGCGGCTCCGGCCGCGACCAGCACGACGACGGCGAGCACCGCCCGGCGCAGCCACTTCAGAAATGCACGCATGCCGCCTTGCCGCTCACCCGGGCCCACGTTCACGGGACAGACCCGTGAGCTTCGAACGACTACCGCCGGAAAGTCAATTCGATCGGTCGCACCCGGGGCCGGGCCGTGGCCGGCGTTTCGCGCGAATTCCGGTTCGGCCCGCGTTCAGCCCCCCGTCGCTCCCCCGTTCACCCCCCCCTTCGGATAGACTTCGCGCTTGCCCCCCGACCAGGAATTCCCATGAGCCGCCACGTTCGGTTCGGCATCTTCCTCGCGCCGTTTCACGCCCTCGACGAGAATCCCGTTCTCGCAATCGAGCGCGATTTCGAGCTCGTCGAATGGCTCGACCGGCTCGACTACGATGAAGCCTGGATCGGCGAGCACCACTCCGGCGGCTTCGAGATCATCGCCTGCCCCGAGATGTTCATCGCGGCGGCGGCGGAGCGCACCCGGCGCATCCGGTTCGGGACCGGCGTCGTCTCGCTTCCCTACCACCACCCGTTCATGATCGCGGACCGGATCCTGCAGCTCGACTACATGACCCGGGGACGCGCGATGTTCGGGGTGGGTCCGGGGGCGCTCACCGCGGACGCGGACAAGATGGGCATTCCGGTCGCCGAGCAGCGCCGCCGCATGGACGAGGCGGTGTCGGTCCTCGTTCCCCTCCTGCGCGGCGAGACGGTGAACCGCAAGACGGACTGGTTCGAGCTCCGCGACGCGTGCCTGCAGATGGAGTGCTACACCAAGCCGATGGTGGAGATGGCGGTCGCGTCGGCGCGCTCTCCGGTCGGGGCGCGGACGGCCGGGAAGTATGGCCTCGGCATGCTGTCCATCGGCAGCACGACCGATTCGGGGCTCGCCGCCCACGCGTCGAACTGGGAGACCTGCGAGGTCATCTCGGCCGAGAACGGCCACGTGGCGGACCGTTCCCGCTGGCGGGTGGTCTCGATGATGCACGTCGCGGAGACCCGCGAGCAGGCCGAGCGTGACGTCGAGTTCGGCCTCGAGCGCTGGCTCAAGTACTTCCGCGAGATCACCACCTTCCCGATCGTCCCGGAAGGGGTCGACGACCATCTCGGCTACATGCGCGAGAACGGCATCGCCTCCATCGGCACGCCGGACGACGCGATCGCCGCCATCGAGCGTCTCTGGGAGGGATCGCGGGGCGGGTTCGGCTGCTACATGCTCTTCGCCCACAACTGGGCGGACTGGGCGCAGACGAAGCGAAGCTACGAGCTCATCGCCCGCTACGTGATGCCGCACTTCCAGTCGCGGCTCGCGGCGCGTTCCGAGAGCTACGACGTCTCCGCCGCGAACAACGCGCGCCTCGCCGGCGAGGCGCAGAAGGCGGTGCAGCTCGAGATCGAGCGCCACCGGGAAGAGCGTTCGCGTCGCGGCGAGACCGGCGACTGGCAGACGACGCGGGCGATGTCCGAGCGCACCTGAGCTCCCCCCGCACCGCCACCGCGCCAACCGTTCCACCCGGTCCCGGCATCCGGGACGACACCCGAGGAAAGACGACGATGATCGACCTCTACACGTGGCCGACCCCGAACGGCCACAAAGTCCACATCATGCTCGAAGAAGTCGGGCTCGCGTACAACGTGATTCCCATCAATATCGGCGAGGGTGATCAGTTCACCCCCGAGTTCCTCCGGGTGAGCCCGAACAACAAGATGCCCGCGATGGTGGACCACGACGGGCCGGACGGCGAGCCCGTCACCCTCGCCGAGTCCGGGGCGATGCTCATCTACCTCGGAGAGAAGACCGGCCGGTTCTACCCGTCCGAAGCGCGGGCGCGCCACGTCGTCAACCAGTGGCTCATGACCCAGATGGGGCACGTCGGGCCGATGCTCGGCCAGGTCCACCACTTCCGGAACTACGCGCCCGAGAAGATTCCCTACGCCATCGACCGCTACGTGAACGAGGGGAAGCGGCTCTACAATGTCCTCGATCGGCGGCTCGGAGAAGCCGCGTGGCTCGGCGGCGACGAATACACGATCGCGGACATGGCGACCTTTCCGTGGATCCGCATCCACGAGAACCAGGGGATCGACATCGGGGACTTCCCGCACGTCCAGCGCTGGGTGGACACCATCGCGGCGCGGCCGGCGGTCGAGCGCGGCGTCCAGGTGCTCGCCGACCGGCGCCGGGCCGGCCCCATGGACGAGAAGACGAAGGAGATGCTCTTCGGGTCGAGCCAGTACGAGCGCCGCTGAGCACCCGCGCGAACGGGCTGCGCCCTCCCGCCCGGCGCGCGTTCGCTAGGGCGGGGCGTGCGGCCGCGAGCAGGTCAGGAGGGGCAGGCGGCGGCGCCGAGGATGGCGCCCTGGTCGTGGGCCTGCACGATGACCGCGCAGCCTTCGTTGGGGCCGAGGCGGATGTCGGCGAGCGGAATCTCCACCGGCTTGCCGTCCCAGTAGCCCACCTCGCGGAGCTCGCGCACCACGTGGTGGTTGGTGAGCGTCTTGCCCTTGTTCTCGCCGGCCTCGACCGCGGTGACGTGTCGCAGGTCGTAGCGGGCGAGGAGCACCGCGGCGGCCGGCCGCCCGGACGTCGATTCGAGCGCGACCGTGAATCCGCCGTCCGGTGCGGGCTCCACCGACACCCGCACCGGCTTCGTGCCGGCACCGGAGCGCTCGATGAGCTCCAGCACCCGGTCGCGCCGCGAGCCGACGGTCTGGACGACTCCGTCGATCACCACCTGCGGGGTGTAGACGCGGGCGTTCCGGATCCGTTCGGCGTACCGCCGCTGGCGCTTGGTGTAGGCGGGGTCGGAGAAGAGGTCCTTCCATTTCCCCGCCGACCCGTACACGAGGTCGTCCCAGTAGTCGACGTGGAACTCGAGGGCGACGAGGTCCGTGCGCTCGACGAGCTTGCCGAGGAGCTCCTCGGCCGGCGGGCACGAGTAGCAGCTCTGCGAGGTGAAGAGCTCGATCACGGTCGGTCCGCCCGCCCGCGCGGGGGATCCCCAGGAAAGGGCGAGGGCGGCGGCGATAAGCGCGGCGAACGACGAGGGAACGAGCCGGCGTCGGGGGAGGATTGCGAACATGGTCCCGTCCTCGGTGAACGCCCGGTTCCGGGAGCGCCCCGCCTTCCATCCGGCTGGCCGGCACGGGCCGCAACCGTCCGGGTTGCGGTTGGGGTGTGAGCCGATGATATCGGATTCCCGGCTCGCGGGGGCGGCGCGCGACGAGCTCGAACGTTTCGCCGATTCGTCGTGGCGAGGGTGCCGGGATGCCGCGTCACCGCGAGCGGATTGGCGTCCGCCGGCCGAGAGGGCGGCGAAACGCGCGTGCCCGGCGCGAGGTCGGTCAGTCCGCTTCGAGAAACGCGGCCGGTTCGCCCCAGCGTTCCCCGAAGACGAACGCGGGAAGCGGCCGGCGCGGGCGGGGGCCCGCCTGCCGCTCGCGCAGGTCCTCGGGGGTATCCTCGAGGGGGGCGGCGTAGCCGATGGCGAGGGCGGTGAGGGGCAGGACGTCGTCGGGGAGGTCGTACGCTTCGCGCACCCGGTCCGCGACGATGCCGCTCATCTGGTGCACCGAAAGCCCCCGGTGCGTCGCCTCCACCGTGAGGCTCGCCGCGGCGAGCCCGAGGTCATGCTCCGCGGCGCGGTTCGGCGACCCGTCGCCCGGCCGCAGCGTCTGCAAGAGCCCGAGGGCGAGCGCCGGCGCGTGCCCGGCCCAGCTCCGGTTGAACGGCACGAGGCACGAGAGCACCTTCTCGAACGCGTCCGGCTCCTCGCGACGCGCCGCGATGAACCGCCAGGGCTGCTCGTTGTAGGACGACGCGGCCCAGCGTGCCGCCTCGAAGAGGGCGAGGAGGTCGGATCCCGCCACGCTCTCGTTCGTGAACGCATAGGGGCTCCAGCGATCCGCGAGGAGCGGGTGGATGGGCCGATCGGCCGGCGCGGGTTTCTTCATTGCTCGCTCCGTCTCACCTCCGGCGAATACCGTCATCGGAGCAGGAAGTGGGCGTGGGCCTGGGCCATGGGGCGGTCGCGCCGGTCCTGCCAGGCGGTCGCGTAGACGTTGGCGACCCGCCGCCCCCGCTTGGTGATCTCGGCCCGGGCGAAGGTGTCGCGCGGGCGGGCGGAGCGAAGGTACTCGACGGTAATGTTGATCGTCTTCGGGAGCGGCTTCACCTCCTCGGTCCAGAGCAGCTCGAAGATGGCCGCATGCTCGAGGAGGGCTCCGAGCGTGCCGCCGTGCAGGGCCGGGAGCACGGGGTTGCCGATGAGCTCGTCCCGGTAGCGCATGCAGGTCGTGATCTCGTCACCCTTCACGTCGACGTCGATGCCGAGGAAGCGGGCGTAGGGAATCGCGTCCGTGATCCGCGCGAAGTCGCGAACCCGCCGCGCCTCGAGGACGATGGCCTCGAGTCCGGTCTCTGCCGGCGTTCCGTTTGTCACGGGCGCACCTGCGAGGTGGTGGCGGCCCGATGAAGAGCGTTCATCGGGCCGCTCCGGCCGTCCGCGCCGCGGTCGCGTTCAGCATGTCGAGGCCCCTTCCCGACTCGAGGCGAAGATCGCGCCGCCGGGGTGTCGAGCGTGTCGCGACTCCTCTCGGGTACGAGGCAGCGTCGGGCCGCCGGCGAGTTCAACATGTCATGGCCCCGCTCGACCTCGAGGCGAAGGTCTCGGCCCCGGGGTGTTCAGCATGTCACGGCTTCGCGTGGGTTCGGGGCGAAGACCGCGCCGCCGGGGTGTTCAGCATGTAGGTCGCGCTCATCGAGGCGAGCGGGTCGTCCGGGTCCGCGTTGAACGCGAATCCGCGGGTGAACGCGACGTTGCGGGTCAGCTTGTAGCACTCCACCCGGCCGGAGAGGTCCTCGCCGGGGGTGGAGGGGCGCAGGTAGTCGATCCGGAGGTCCAGGGTCGCCATCACCAGGAACTCGCCCTGCCGGGCGAGGGCCGCCATCCCGCCCACGGTGTCGAGGAGGGTGGTGACGATCCCGCCGTGCACCACCCCGCTCGCGGGGTTCCCGACCAGGACCGGCCGGTAGGGGATCCGGCCGACCGCGAAGCCCGCTCCGATGTCGACGAGCTCGAAGCCGATCGCGCGCTGGTGCGGAATGCTCTCCATCCATTCGCGGAGGCTTGCCGGCTCGGAGAAATCGGGATACGTCATGGCGACGAGCTTGCGTTTCCAGCGGAAATGCGGCCGGCTCCGGCCCGCGAGGCGCGTTCCCCACGGAAGCTCCGGCCTGCGATCGGGCCGCATTGTAGCGGCGAAACGATATCCCGCGGCTCGCGCCACGGAGGGTCCGATTCAGGACTGCGCCGCCACCCGTCCGGCAGTGGTCCCGCCGTCGTGGTCCGGGCGCCGGGTCCGGGGCCGTTTCGCGCTGGACGGGGTACAGCCCCGCTCCCCCCGATAGAGGGGCTTGGGGTGAGGGCAGGACGACCGTCGGCCCACCGGCGGCGAGATTTCTCGGCCTCGGCCCTCACCCCCGGACCCTCTCCCGCGGGGAGAGGGGAGAAGGCACGCACGCTCCGGGCCGCTGGCCGGCCTGAAATGCCCCTTGGCGGCGGGCCCGCCGTTCCTTGTGCCTGCGCGGGGCGCGTGATAAAGATGGCGGGCGATATCCGGACCCGGTTCCGAGAAGCAATGCAGCATTCGGAGGAATGAACATCATGAAGCTCAAGTCAATCCTCATCGGGGCGGTGGCATCCGCCCTCGCAATGACCGCCGGAACGTCGATGGCGGCCGACTACGGGGAGCGGGAGTTCGTCGTCATTGGCTCGTGGGGCAACATGGACCACTGGCAGCAGCGCGAAGGCCCGTTCTGGATGGACCGCATTCCGGAGGTGTCCGGGGGCGCGCTCACCGCCAACGCGAAGTCGTACACCGAGCTCGGCCTCTCGGGATTCGAGGGGATGCGGATGCTCAAGCTCGGCACCGCCGACGTGGTGTTCGTCGTCTCAACCTACGTCTCGCAGGACAGCCCCGCCCTCGAGGGCGCCGACCTTCCCGGCCTCGTCGACGACCTTGCCACCTACCGCAAGGTCATCGACGCCTACCGGCCGATCATCGAGCGCGAGATCAACGACAAGTACAACGGCAAGCTCCTGGTCATCTATTCCTGGCCCAGCCAGGAGATGTGGTGCAACATGGGCGACAAGAGCGTCACCGACGTTCGCCTCGCCGATCTCGCGGGCAAGAAGATCCGCACCTACTCGACCCCGCTCGGGGACTTCATCGAGGGGATCGGCGGGAGCGCGGTGACCATCGCCTTCGCCGAGGTCGTGCCGGCCCTCCAGAAGGGCGTCGCGGACTGCGGCATCACCGGCACCCTCCCCGCGTACGACGCGAAGTGGTGGCAGGTGGTGACCCACAACATCCAGGTCAAGCTCGGCTACGCGGCCTCGTTCATGGCGATCAACAACGACACCTGGAACGAGCTCACCCCGGACGCGCAGCAGCTCCTGCTCGATGAATCCGCGAAGCTCGAGAAGGAGTTCTGGACGGCCACGGCCAACATGGAAGAGGTCGCCCTTCGCTGCAACACCGAGGGACCGTGCGAGCGCGGCGAACCGGGCGGCATGGTGATCGTCGCTCCGGGCGAGGAGGACAAGGCCGAGGTCAAGCGCATCCTCGAGGACGTCGTCGCGGCCCGCTGGGCGAAGCGCTGCGGCACACAGCAGTGCGTCGACGACTGGAACAGCACGATCGGCGAGGTCCTGGGGGTCGAGCTCTCGCTCTGAGTCCCGTCCGGGCCATTTCCCCACCAGCGTCCAAGAAGGCCGCGCCCCGTCTCGGGGCGCGGCCTTTCGACGGATCGAGCGGAGTTGCCATCAATGTTTGAGCAGATCCACGCGCGCCTCGAGCGGCTCGCCCAGTTCGCGGTCTGGGTGGGCGGGGCGGGGCTGCTCGCCGCCGCCGCCATGGGCACGATCGACGTGTTCCTGCGCAAGCTCTTCTCGATCACGATGAGCGGCTCGGACGAGATTTCCGGCTACGTCTTCGCCGCCGGCACGACCTGGGCGTACTCGTACTGCCTGCTCCACCGCGCCAACATCCGCATCGACGCGGTCTACAACCTGCTCCCGCGGCGGCTCTGCGGAGCCCTCGACATCCTCGGAGTGATGCTCCTTCTCATCTTCAACGCGGTGCTGGCCCGGCACTCCTGGAAGGTGTTCGCGACCTCGTTCGAGCGCGACTCGGTCTCCATCACCACCCTCGCCACCCCGCTCTGGATCCCCCAGCTCTTCTGGGTCACCGGTCTCATCGTCTTCGAGCTGGTGCTTGTCTTCGTGGCGCTGTACGCGGTAGTCCGCTACTTCCAGCGGGACGACGCGGCGGTGAACCGCGTGGTCGGGGTGCCCACCGTCGCCGAAGAGGTCGAGGAAGAGACCCGCGGCGTGGTGGAGGGGGCTTGAGCCATGGCAATCCTGACCCTCGTCGTCCTCCTCGCCCTCGTCATTGCCGCGGTCCCGGTCGCGGCGGTCCTCGGGGTCCTCAGCTTCGTCCTCGACGAGCTCTTCTTCCGCGGCCGGCTCACCCCCGCCATCGGCGAGTTCACCTGGGACAAGAGCAAGGAGTTCATCCTCGTCGCGGTGCCGATGTTCATCCTGCTCGGCGAGATCATGCTGCGGGCGGGAATCGCGCGGCGCATGTACAACGCGGTGGTGCAGTGGCTGTCATGGCTGCCGGGCGGGCTCATGCACGCCAACATCGGGTCGTGCGCCATCTTCGCGGCGTCCTCGGGCTCTTCGGTCGCGACGGCGGCCACCGTCGGAACGGTGGCCTATCCCGAGATCGAGCGGCGCGGGTACAACGAACGGCTGTTCCTCGGCTCCATCGCGGCCGGGGGGACGCTCGGGATCCTGATCCCGCCGTCCATCAACCTGATCCTCTACGGCCTCATCACCAACAGCTCGGTGCCGGAGCTCTACCTCGCCGGCATCATCCCCGGGGTCATCCTGTCGTCGCTCTTCATGGCCGCGATCATCGTGGGTTGCTTGATGCGCCGCGACTGGGGCGGCACCCCGGTGGAGACCACCTGGGCGGCGCGGCTCCGGACCCTTCCCGATCTGCTGCCCCCCGTCATGCTCTTCGCGGTGGTGGTCGGGTCGATCTACGCGGGGGTCGCGACCCCTACCGAGGCGGCCTCGGTGGGGGTGTGCTTCGCGCTCGTCCTTTCCGTGTGGACCCGGACCCTCAACTGGTCGATGCTCAAGGCCGCGTTCGAGGGCACGATGCGAACGACCGCGATGATCATGCTGATCGTGCTCGCGGCGATCTTCCTGAACTTCGTGCTCGGCTTCCTCGGGGTGACCCAGGCCCTCATCCGCATGGTGAGCGAGCTCGGTCTGACCCCGATCCAGACGATGATGCTCCTCGTCGTGTTCTACCTCATCCTCGGCATGTTCATGGAGACCCTGTCGATGATGCTGACCACCGTGCCGGTGGTCTTTCCGATCGTGGTCCAGCTCGGCTACGACCCGGTGTGGTTCGGGATCATGATCACGGTGCTGATGGAGGCCGCCCTCATCACCCCGCCGATCGGGGTCAACCTCTACGTCGTGCAGGGGATCCGGTTGCGGGGCGGCAAGTTCAACGACGTCGCCTACGGCGCGCTGCCCTTCGTGGTGTCGATGCTCGTAATGGTCGGGCTGCTCCTCGCCTACGAGGACCTCGCCCTCTGGCTCCCGACCCTGGTCTACCGCTAGCCGGCCGCTGTCCGGAGCAACCGAACCCGCCGGCCGGCCGCTACTGCGCAGGAGGCGCCGGGGGCCGCTCGAGCTCCCGGCCGGCGAGGGTGACGAGGACGATCTTGCCGATGTGGGCGCTCGACTCGAGGAGCGCATGCGCGGCCGCCGCCTCGTCCAGCGGGAAGGTGCGGTGGATGACGGGGCGGGCCCGGCCGGCCGCAAGGAGAGGCCAGACCCGCTCGCGGAGCGCGTTCGCGATGGGGGTCTTCTCGGCCACGCTTCGCGGGCGCAGGGTCGATCCGGTGACGGTGAGCCGCTTCATCATCACGGCCAGCAGGTTGATCTCGCTCTTGATGCCGCGCTGCGTGGCGATCTGGACGAGCCGGCCTTCCGTCGCGAGGCACTTGAGGCAGCGGGGGAAGTAGTCGCCGCCCACCATGTCGAGCACGAGATCGACCCCGCGGCCCTCGGTCGCGGCCGCGATGCGGCTGACGAAGTCGTCCTGCCGGTAGTCGATGCACTCCGCCGCGCCGAGCTCTTCGCACGCCCGGCATTTCTCCGGCGAGCCGGCGGTCGCATACACGGTGGCTCCGAAGGCGCGCGCGAGCTGAATGGCGGTGGTGCCGATCCCGCTGCTCCCGCCGTGCACGAGAAGGCGTTCCCCGGCCGCGAGCCGGCCGCGCTCGAACACGTTGGTCCAGACCGTGAAGTAGGTTTCGGGGAGCGCCGCCGCCTGAGCGTTGCTCATGCCGTTCGGAATGGGGAGGCAAAGGGGCGCGGAGGCGAGGCAGTACTCGGCGTAGCCGCCGCCCTGGACGAGGGCGCAGACCCGATCCGGCACGCCGGCCGCGCCCGGACCCGCTTCGACGACCTCGCCCGCGATCTCCAGCCCCGGAATGTCCGGCGCCCCGGCGGGCGGCGGATAATTCCCCGCGCGCTGCATGGCGTCGGGGCGGTTCACCCCGGCCGCCGCGACCTGCACCAGCACTTCCCCCGGTCCCGGCCGGGGCACCTTCCGTTCGACCGGAACCAGCACTTCCGGGCCCCCCGGAACGGAAATCTCGATCGCGGTCATCTTGTCTGGGAGCGACATCGTGGAACCTCTCTCGCCGGGTGGTCGAAGCGAAGCCGTAAACTATCGAATCCCGGCCTGCGCGGATACCCGACGTGCTCTATTTCGGATACGGATCCAACATGCCGAGGGCCCGGATCGAAGAGCGGGTCGGCCGCTGCGCGCGGCTCGGCGCCGCGTGTCTTTCCGGCTGGCGGCTCGCGTTTCACAAGCGGGGCGCGGATGGATCCGCAAAGTGCGACGCGTCTTTCACCGGCGATCCTGGCGACCGGCTGTGGGGGGCGCTCGACCGAATGTCCGATGACCAGATGGACGAGCTCGACCGGTACGAGCAGGGCTACGACCGCAGGACGGTACAGGTGCAATTCGATGGCGGCACCGTGTGCGCGGTGCTCTACGTCGCGAGAGCGAGCCGGATTGGTCCGAAGCTCCGTCCGTATCACTGGTACAAGGAGCTGGTCCTCGCGGGCGCTCGGGAGCTCGGTCTCCCGCGTGGCTACGTCGATTCCATCGAGGCGGTGTCCTCCTTTCCGGACCCGTGCCGAGAGCGGGCGGATCGGAACCGGGCCGTACTGAACGAAGGACGACTACCCGGTCCGAAGAAATCACCGGGTCTCTTCGCATGACCGAAAGGCTCGGCGATTCTCTCGACCCTGGGCATGGTGCGGGCACCCTGACCGCAAGGGGCGAACGGCGGGTCGGTTGCCCGGTCTCGTCCTCGTCGCAAGTGGAAGGCCGCGTTGCGATGCTGCCCAACGCTCTTCGTTACGGGGAGGTTCGCCACGCGCGGGCGCTGAGCGCCAGGGTCGCCACCACCCCCCACGTGAGCCCGGTGACCACGCCCGCGTCGAGGATGCCGCGCCAGGGCTGGTCCAGGCGATGCACGATCACGACCAGCACCACGATCGCGACGGTCCCCGCGCACGCGCCGATCTGCTCGCGCCGTGAGCCGCCGAAGAAGCCGGCCGCGAAGAGCGGCGCGAAGATGACCCGGGCCGCGGTCGGCGCGGTGCGGATGAGCATCGCCCGCTCGGCGACGCGCGGCGAGAACCGGCGCTGGAATCCGCGCAGCCCCTCCGACCAGGCCATGAACGGAATGAACGCCCCGATCGCGGCCCAGTGGTACCAGGAGAGCGGCTGCTCGAGCGCGTCGAGGGCAATGGCCGCGAGCCGCACGATCGCCCACGCGAGGATGCCCGCGACCCCGGTCACGGCCCAGATGGCGCCCGCGGTTCCGATTGCGCTGCGAAGCGGTGGTCGTCGAGTCCGGCCCGTCCCGGGGGGCCGCTGCATGGTCACGTCATGGGCCGGGGAATTCGGGTTGCGTGTAGTATGACGCAGCGCCCGCGCCGGGGCGTAGTCCCGGCGTTTTCCGCTTACGCCGAGGGAGGTCAAGGGAGAACGAGATGAGCGAGCTTCGGTTTACCGAGGATCACGAGTGGGTCCGGCTCGAGGACGGTGGCCTTGCCGTCGTCGGGATTAGCGAATACGCCCAGGAGCAGCTCGGCGAGATCGTGTTCGTCGAGCTTCCGGAGGTGGGCGACGAGGTCGAACAGGGGGCGGAGACGGCCGTCATCGAATCGGTCAAGGCGGCGAGCGAGCTGTTCGCCCCGGTCTCGGGAACGGTCACGAGGATCAACGAGGCCCTGAACGACGAACCGGCCCTGGTGAACGAGGATCCGATCGGGGAAGGTTGGTTTCTGCAGATCGAGACGGACCCCGACGAGTCGCTGGATGGTCTCATGACCGAGGACGAGTATCTTCGCTACGTGGAGGGTCTCGGATGATCGTAGAAACCGGAGACGACCGGCTCGGCGACGTAGTCGAGTCCGCCCCCTTCGTCCGGCGCCACATCGGCCCGGACGGTCCCGAAGCGAAGGCGATGCTGGGCACGCTCGGCTTCGCGAGCGTCGAGGAGCTCATCGACGCGGCCGCCCCGGCGGTCATCCGCCATCCCCGCGAGTTCGATCTCGAGCCTCCGCTCGACGAGCCGCAGGCGCAGGCGCGCCTCGCCGAGCTCGCCGGTCGCAACCGGCTGATGACGTCGCTCATCGGGATGGGGTACCACGGGACGCACACGCCGGCCGTGATCCGGCGCAACGTGCTAGAGAACCCGGCGTGGTACACGGCCTACACGCCGTACCAGTCGGAAGTGAGCCAGGGCCGGATGGAGGCCCTGCTCAACTACCAGCAGACGATCATCGATCTGACCGGCATGGAGCTCGCCAACGCGTCGCTCCTCGACGAGGCGACGGCGGCGGCGGAGGCGATGGCGATGGCCCGCCGGGTCGGCAAGGCCAAGTCGAATCTCTTCCTGGTCGACGCCGACTGTCATCCGCAGACCATCGACGTGGTCCGCACCCGCGCGCTGCCCCTCGACCTCGAGGTGGAGGTTCGACCGGCCGCCGAGCTCGACGGACCGTGCTTCGGGATGCTGATCCAGTACCCGGGGTCGAGCGGGGCGGTTCCGGACCTCGCCGGGGCGGTGGCGCGCGCGCGCGCCCACCAGGCGCTGGTCGCGGTCGCCGCCGACCCGCTCGCGCTCGTGATGCTGCGATCTCCGGGCGAGCTCGGAGCCGACATCGTGGTCGGCAGCAGCCAGCGCTTCGGGGTTCCGATGGGATGCGGCGGTCCCCACGCCGCGTTCTTCGCCACCCGCGACGCCTATCGGCGCTCGACTCCGGGCCGCATCATCGGGGTGTCGGTGGATCGGCACGGCCAGCCGGCGTTCCGCATGGCTCTCCAGACCCGGGAGCAGCACATTCGAAGAGAGAAGGCCACGAGCAACATCTGCACCGCGCAGGTGCTGCTCGCCGTCATGGCCGGCTTCTACGCGGTCTACCACGGACCGGAGGGGCTCGCGCGAATCGCCCGCCGCGTGCACCGCACGGCGGTGGTGCTCCGAGAGGGCCTCGCGCGGCTTGGCTTCGAGACCGAGAACGAGACCTTCTTCGACACGCTGACGGTGAAGATTCCGGAGGGGGCGGGCGACGGCGGCCGGGGCGCAACGGCGGCAATCCATGAACGAGCGCGCTCGCGCGGGATCAACCTTCGCGAGGCCGGCGACGCAAGGATCGGGCTTTCGGTGGACGAGACCACCACCCCCGGCGTGATCGCCGGCGTGCTCGCCGCGTTCGCGCCCGCGGGCGCCGGCGTGCCGGACGTCGAGTCGCTCGATCGCGCCGCCCGGTCCTGCCTTCCGGCGGCGATGCGCCGCAGCGATCCGGTTCTCGAGCACCCGGTGTTCCACCGGTACCGCAGCGAGACCGAGATGCTCCGCTACCTCCGGCGGCTCGCGGCCCGCGACGTGGCTCTCGACCGCTCCATGATCCCGCTCGGCTCGTGCACGATGAAGCTGAACGCGACGACCGAGATGCTGCCGGTGACCTTCGCGGGCTTCGCGGACATCCATCCGTTCGCGCCGCCCGACCAGACCGAAGGCTACCAGCAGCTCGTCCGGGACCTCGAGCTCATGCTCTGCGAGTGCACCGCGTTCGCCGGGGTGTCGTTCCAGCCCAACGCGGGCTCGCAGGGGGAGTACGCGGGCCTCCTCGTCATCCGGCGCTACCACGAGAGCCGGGGGGAAGGGTCGCGCGACGTGTGCCTCATTCCCGCATCCGCACATGGCACGAACCCCGCGAGCGCGCACATGGCGGGGCTCGAGGTGGTGGTCGTCGGGTGCGACACGGACGGCAACGTGGACGTTGAAGACCTGAGGGACAAGGCGGCGGCGGCAGGAGACCGTCTCGCCGCGTTGATGGTGACCTATCCGTCCACGCACGGGGTGTTCGAGGCTTCCATCCGCGAGGTGTGCGACATCGTCCACGCGCACGGCGGGCAGGTCTACATGGACGGAGCGAACCTGAACGCGCTCCTCGGCATCGTGTGGCCGGCCGACCTCGGCGCCGACGTCTCCCACATCAACCTGCACAAGACCTTCTGCATCCCCCACGGGGGCGGCGGGCCGGGGATGGGCCCCATCGGCGTGCGCGCCCACCTGACCCCCTTCCTTCCGGGGCACGCGGTCGTCGCCGAAGCCAACCCGTACGATCGCGGCGGAACGTCGATCGGGGCCGTCTCGGCCGCGCAGTGGGGTTCGGCCGGGATCCTGCCCATCTCCTGGGCGTACATGAAGCTGATGGGGCACGAGGGGCTGCTCCAGGCGACCCGGATCGCGATTCTCAACGCGAACTACATCGCGACCCGCCTCGCGCCCCACTACCCGGTGCTCTACCGTGGCCCGGGCGGACTGGTCGCGCACGAGTGCATCATCGATCTGCGCGAGATCAAGAAGGCGTGCGGAATCGCGGTGGACGATGTGGCGAAGAGGCTCGTCGACTTCGGCTACCACGCTCCGACCATGTCGTTCCCGGTGGCGGACACCTTCATGATCGAGCCGACGGAGAGTGAGTCGAAGCACGAGATCGACCGGTTCTGCGACGCGATGATCGCGATCCGAGAGGAGATTCGGGCAGTGGAACGGGGAGTGGCCGACCCCGAGGACAACCCGCTCAGGAATGCCCCCCACGCGATGCGGCTCGCGGGCGAGGACGAATGGCCGCACCCCTATTCGCGAGCAGAGGCGTTCTATCCCGCCCCCTGGTGTCGCGAGGACAAGTACTGGCCGCCGGTCGGGCGGGTGGACAACGTCTACGGCGATCGCAACCTCGTGTGCACCTGCCCGCCGATGGAGGCGTATCTCGACGAAGCGGCGGACTGACCGCGCGGGCGAATCCGGTCCGCCTGTGGCGACGACGGGGCTCCACCGCGCCGCCGCCACAGCCTCGGACTAGCGCCAGTAGAGAAGCGGCACGATGCTCGTGTAGTCGTCCGTCCATGCGCGGACGCGGTCGGGGGAGCCGAGCGGAACCCACCCGGCATCGAGGTCGAGGGACCCGAGGGTGGCCTCATCCCGGGCGAGGACCGTCACGACGGACGATTCCGACCCGCGCGGCGGGGACTCGTCCGTCTCGGCGGACTCGTAGCGCTTGATGCGCCCGGCGAGACCCAGCCGGTCGGCGAGGGCGGCGAGCACGGGCTCCAGATCGAGGTGCCGATTCGAGATGTGGACTGCGAGGATGCCGTCCTCGGCAAGGACCCGCAGATAGGACTCGAACGCCTCTTCGGTCAGCATGTGGACCGGAATCGCGTCGGAGGAAAACGTGTCGAGGGTGAGGATGTCGAGCGAGGCGCGCTCGCGCTCGATGAGGAGCCGCGCATCGCCGATGGCCACCCGGGCTTCCGGCGCGCAGTCGCGAAGGGCTGCGAAGTGCTTGCGCGCGAGGTCCACCACGACGGGGTCGATCTCGTAGATGCGCACCTCGTCGCCGGGCCGCGCGTAGCATGCGAGCGAGCCGGTGCCGAGCCCCGCGAGCCCGATGACGAGCGGCGACGGGCGGCGCACGAGGGCACGGAGCAGGTCGCCGAACGGCGTCTCCGGTCCATAGTAGGTCGTCCGGCTCTCGATCGACCCGTCGGGCCGTGGCCACTCGGCGCCGTGCATCGTGGTCCCGTGGTAGAACGAACGCTTGCCGCCGGACTCGATGACCCGATAGACGCCGAAGAAGGTGCGCTCGCGGGCGACGACCTCTTCAGTGTGCAGCGAGATCCCGGACGGCGCGAGAAAGACGGCGACGAGCGCGCCGGCCAGCAGGAACGGCTTCGCACGCAGGACGAGCAGGGCCGGCGCGGCAAGCGCGACCAGCGCGAACATTCCGGCGACGAGCAGCGGGAGACCGTCGTCGAAGCCCTCGAACACCTCGGCCGCCGTCACGAGCCCGCCGACGACGCACGCGAGCGCCGCCGCGGCGACGAGGAGGTGCCTGCGGCGAAACGCGAATGTCGCCGGGGGCAGGAAGGCGGCGACGGCGGCGAGGGCGATCGGGTACTCGTACACGTCGGCGAAGACGAGCGGTGCGGCCAGCGCGACCAGAAGCCCTCCGGTCAGACCTCCGGCCGAGAGGAGGAGGTAGAAGCGGGTGAGACCGGCCGTCGGCGGGCGAAGGCCCGCCAGGGCGCCGTGGCAGTAGAGAGCCGCGGCCGTGAAGACGAGAAGGTGAACTAGGCCGAACGCGAGGACCGTACGGGTGAGCGTGAAGAGGATCGCGAGGGCGATGAGCACCAGGGGTATCAGCCGCGCAAGGAGGTGGAGGGGGACGAGCTGGCGGCGGGCGAATGCGTGGACGAAGGTGCCGAGGTAGAGGGCGAGCGGCACGGTCCACAGGAGGGGCACCGACGCCAGGTCCGTCGCGAGGTATTGCGTCACTCCGAGCAGCAGCGCGCTCGGGACCGCCGACAGCGCGAGGATGCGGCCGACGGCGAGCGGTTCCGGATGACGGGGCTCCGGGAATGGGGCCGCGGCCGCGAGCGGCGCCGCCGCGCGGCTGCCGGGCAATGCCCGCCAGAGCACGAAGAGGAACGGCGCGAGGACCAGCAGGGCGGCGCTCCAGAGCCAGGCCTGCCGTTCCAGTCCGACGAAGGGCTCGATGAGGAACGGGTAGGCGAGGAGGGCGCCGGCCGAACCCGCGTTCGAGGCGGCGTAGAGGAAGTACGGATCGCGGGATGCGGCTCCCGCGCCGCACCGTGCGAGCCACGCCTGGACCAGTGGGGTTAGGGTCGCGGCCGCCACGAAGGCGAGTCCGAGGGCGCCCGCCAGCGTCCCGAGCAGCCAGAGAACGGGAGGAAGCGCGCCGGGAGCCTCTCCGAAAGGGCGCAGCCCCCCGACGGGTGCGGTCAGGGCCGCGCAGCCCCACAGGGCGGCGAGGATCGCGAGCTGCGCGCGGGGGGAAGCCCTGCGCACCAGGAAGTGCGCCAGCGCGTACCCCGCGAGCAGGGCGGACTGGAAGAACACCATTGCGGTGTTCCATACCGCCGCCGAGCCTCCGAGGACCGGCAGGATGCCGCGCACCGCGAGCGGCTGGACCCAGAAGACGAGCCACGCGGCGGCGAACACGACGAATGCGTAGAACCGGACCGGCGGCGGGGCGCGAAGGGGGGATGGCGCGGACATTCGTTCGGGGTTCGCTTCCGGAATCCGCTCAGGTGGCCATCGTTGCGGCGACGGTGCCCGGAGCGGCGGCTCCCGTGCCGGAGCCGGTAACGGCGCCGCACCCTCGTGGAAATCCGTTCGGCCTCGGGAGAATGGCGGCCTCCAGGGCCGGGACGGCGGGATGCATGTACCGGAACTCCAACGAGTCTGTCCGGATTCGACCGGCCGCGGGCCGATTGAACGGTTCAGGCAGGCGCACCGCGGGATTTCCGGCCGTCATCCGGTTGCCGGACGGCGGCGGTCCGAGGGCGGCACCGGCCGTTATCGGTTGCGCGCGAAGAACGCCTTGCAGCGGGCGACGGCCTCGTCGATGTCGGCTTCGTCGATGTCGAGATGGGTCACGAAGCGGACGGGGTTGCGTGACGAGATGAGGATCCCGTTCGTCCGCAGGTGCTCTCCGAGGTCGGCCCGCCAGCGTTCGTCCATGTCCACGAACACCATGTTGGTGTGGACCTCGCTCCCGTCGAATCCGAATTCCTCGATGTCCTTGAACCCCTCGCCGAGGCGCTTCGCGTTCGCATGGTCGCCCGCGAGACGTTCGACGTGGTGTTCGAGGACGTGAAGACCGGCCGCGGCGATGATTCCGACCTGGCGCATCGCGCCGCCCAGCATCTTGCGGATGCGGCGGGCCTCGTCGATGAAGTCGCGCGGGCCGCAGAGCATCGTTCCCGCCGGGGCCCCCAGTCCCTTGGAGAGGCAGATGGAGACCGTGTCGAAGTGGCGGGTGATGTCCTTCGCGTCGATTCCGAGGGCCCCCGCGGCGTTGAAGAGTCGGGCCCCGTCGAGATGCTTGGAAAGTCCGAGCTCGTCCGCGAGCGATTCCGCCTCCGCAAGGTAGTCGAGCGGGAGCACCTTGCCGCCCTGGGTATTCTCGAGGCAAACAAGTCGGCTTCGGGCGTAGTGGAAGTCGTCTCCCGGCTTGACCGCCGCCCGCACCGCGTCGAGCGGCAGGGTTCCGTCCGGCGCGAAGTCGAGGGGCTGGGGCTGGATGCCGCCGAGGGCGGCGGCCCCGCCCGCCTCGGAGCGGTAGCAGTGCGCGCGCTGGCCGGCGATGAACTCGTCGCCCCGCCCGCAGTGGGTGAGCAGGGCGAGGAGGTTGCCCTGGGTGCCGCTCGACACGAACAGGGACGCTTCCATCCCTGCCATCTCGGCGGCCCGAGCTTCGAGCGTGTTGACGCTCGGGTCTTCGCCAAAGACGTCGTCCCCCACCTCCGCCGCCGCCATGAGCTTGCGCATGGCCGGAGTCGGCATGGTCACGGTGTCGCTTCGAAAGTCGATCATCTCCCGCCTGCGCTCCTGTTCCGGTCACTCGTGTCGGCCGCGCGCCAGTATACGAGGTGACCCCCCGGCAGCGGGACCTCGGCCAGGCGGAGAACGCTCCGCACGCCCTCGCCTGAGGCGTGGGAACCGGTCACAATCGCGGTCCCGCGGGTCCGGACCGCCGAAACGGTCGCATGACGGGTGGGCGACGGCACGAGACGGGCTCCGAACGGGCGCCGGTGCGGTGCCGGCGTTTGTTCGATCGCCGCACCCGACGAGGTGCGTGCGAGCTCGCCGTGACCCGTCGACGGCGGTCCGAATTCTGAAGAGGTGAATCGATGAGCGCAGGTTCGAGGCCCCTGCGGGTGGTCGTCGTCGGAGCGGGGATGGTCGGGGTCTGCACGGCCCTTTGGCTGCAGGAGTCCGGGCACGAGGTGACCCTGATCGACCGCGGCGCCCCGGGCCGCGCCACGTCGTACGGCAATGCGGGGATCTTCGCGACCTATAGCTGTATTCCGATCAACTCGCCGCGGCGCTTCGTCGACACCCCCTCGATGCTCTTCGATGCGCACGGTCCGCTCTCGATCCAGTGGTCCTACCTTCCCCGGTTCCTTCCCTGGGCGCTGCGCTTCCTCGCCGCGTGCCGGCCGGGACGGGTGCGGGCGACGGTGCGCGCGCTCGGCGCGATCCTCGCGCACGCGGAGGAAGGCTTCCGTCCCCTCGCGCGCCGAGCGGGAATCGACTCTCTGCTCGGCGAGGCTGGCGCCCTTTACGTCTACGAGTCCGAAGAGAGCTGGCGCCGCGACCGCGGGAACCGGGAACGCCGGCGCGCCAACGGGGTCGCCTTTCGAGAGCTCGACGCGAGCGAGGTCTTTGAGCTCGAGCCCGCCCTCGCCAACGTCGTGCACCGGGGAATCCATTTCGACGACGTGTACCACCTGCGGAATCCGCACGCGGTGGTGGACGGCCTCGCCCGCGCGTTCGTGCAGTGGGGCGGGCGACTCCTTCACGCCGAGGTGAAGTCGATCGCGGGCGGCATTCCCGGCCTGCTCGAGGTCGTGAGCTCGGGCGAACGCCTCCCCGCCGATCGGGTGGTGGTCGCGGCCGGTGCGTGGTCGACACGGCTGCTCGGCCCGCTCGCGGCGGGCATCCCCCTCGATACCGAGCGCGGCTACCACGTGATGTTTCCCGAGGCGGCTTCTCTTCTGAGCCGGCCGGTGGCGCCGGTCGACGGCGGCTTCTTCATGACTCCGATGGAGGGCGGGCTCCGGGCGGCCGGCACGGTGGAGTTCGCGGGGCTCGACGCTCCGCCGCGTCAGGCCCGCGTGGAAGCCCTCACCGCGGCCGCGCGCCGCCTCCTGCCGGACCTCGGCGATCCCGCAGAGAGCTGGCTCGGCTTCCGGCCGACCCTTCCCGACTCGTTGCCGGCGATCGGGCCGCTCCCCTCCGACCCCCGCATCCTGTGCGCCTTCGGCCACCAGCACCTCGGGATGACCCTCGGCGGCATCACCGGCAAGCTGGTCGCCGAGCTCGTCGACGGCGCCCCCCGGCCGAGCGTCGACCTCGCCCCCTTCCGCCCCGACCGATTCGCCTGATCCTCCCTGCGTTTCGAACCCGGGCGATCACGAGCCGGGCGAGCAGCATCGAGCCCCGGGACCGGAAACGGTCGCGCGACTCGCGCCTTGCGTTCCCGCGGTTTTCCGTTCGGTCGGAACGGAGGCGATGGCGAGTGCGGCAACCCGAAGTGGAGGGAGGGCTCCGCCGTGCGAGCTATCCGTCGGCGGCCGTCGCCCGCTCGAGGCGGTTCGCGGCGCTCGTCACCGCCCGGAGCGAGGCCATCACGATGTTGGGGTCCATGCCGACGCCGTAGAGGCCGCCGCCGTCCGGGCTCGCCACCTCGACGTAGGCGACCGCGGTCGCGTTCGCGCCGTGCCCGGTCGCGTGCTCCTTGTAGTCGCGGACGCTCACCGCGACGCCGAGATCCCGCGCGAGGGCGCTCGTGTAGGCGTCGATGGGGCCGTTGCCGTTGCCGGTCACGATGCGGGTCTCGCCGTCCACCTCGAGCGCCCCGGTCACCACCACCCGGTCCGAGGCATGGGTGTCGGGCGCCATGCGGTGCTCCACGAGGTCGAAGCGCCCGTTGCAGCCGAGGTACTCCTTCTCGAAGAGGTCCCAGATCTCCTGCGAGGAGATCTCGAGGCCGCTCTCGTCCGTCACCGACTGCACGATGCGGCTGAACTCGACCTGGAGGGTGCGGGGGAGGTCGAGGTGGTACTCCTCCTGCATGATGTAGGCGACCCCGCCCTTGCCGGACTGGCTGTTGATGCGGATGACCGCCTCGTAGGTGCGCCCGATGTCCTCCGGGTCGATGGGCAGGTAGGGCACCTCCCACACGGGAGTGTTGGAGGCGGCGTTGGCGGTCATGCCCTTCTTGATCGCGTCCTGGTGCGAGCCGGAGAACGCGGTGTGCACGAGCTCGCCCGCGTACGGGTGGCGCGGATGCACGGGGAGCTGGTTGCAGTGCTCCGCCACCCCCCGCAGGTGGTCGATGTCCGAGAGGTCGAGCTCGGGGTCCACCCCTTGGGTGAACATGTTGAGCGCGAGGGTCACCACGTCCACGTTGCCGGTGCGCTCGCCGTTCCCGAACAGGGTCCCTTCGATCCGATCCGCCCCGGCCATGAACGCGAGCTCGGCCGCCGCGACTCCCGTTCCCCGGTCGTTGTGCGGGTGCAGGCTCAAGATGATGCTCTCACGGTTGCGCAGGTTGCGCCCGAACCACTCGATCTGGTCGGCGTAGATGTTGGGGGTCGCCATCTCGACGGTCGCCGGGAGGTTGATGATCATCCGCTTCGCCGGGGTCGGTTCGTAGACGTCCATCACCGCCTCGCAGATCTCGACCGCGTAGTCGAGCTCGGTCCCCGTGAAGCTCTCCGGCGAGTACTCGTAGATCCAGTCCGTCTCGGGACGGGCGCCGGCGAGCTCGCGCACCAGCTTCGCGCCGCTCACGGCAATCTCGGTGATCCCCGGCCGGTCCAGCCCGAACACCACCCGGCGCTGCAGGGTCGAGGTCGAGTTGTAGAGGTGGACGATGGCCCGCCTCGCCCCCGCGACGCTCTCGAACGTGCGGGTGATGAGCTCGGGCCGCGACTGGGTGAGAACCTGGATGGTCACGTCGTCCGGGATCGCGTCGTTGTCGATGAGATAGCGGCAGAAGTCGAAGTCGGTCTCCGACGCCGCCGGGAACCCGACCTCGATCTCCTTGAAGCCCATCTTGACGAGGGTCTCGAACATGCGCCGCTTGCGCTCGTGGTCCATCGGGTTGACGAGGGCCTGGTTGCCGTCGCGAAGGTCGACGCTGCACCACACGGGAGCGTGGGTGATTACCCGGCCCGGCCATTTCCGGTCCGGCAGATCGATGGGTGCGAAGGTCCGATATTTCTCGGTGGGCATCCGGCCGCGCGGCTGGGGGGCCGGCCATGCGGTGGCCCGGGGCGCTTCGCGGGACGGAGTCGATTCGCTCATGTTCTGATTCCTCCAAAACGGAAAAAGCCCGCCCTCGTTTCCGGGGGCGGGCTTCGTAACGATTCGCTCAGCGCAGCACTACGATCCGACCGACCCCCTCCGGGTTCCGGTAAGAGCGAGGATCGCGAGCCGTGCCTTCATGCCGGCCATGCTAGGCGCGCGGACTGTTCGCGTCAACCGCCGCGGCGCTCGACGACCGGCCCCCGAACGGGCGGCCCGCGGCTGACGGTCCGGCCGGGTCAGCGGCACACTCTCCGGCCGGTGCGTCGTTCGCCCGCGGTGCGCGCGCCGGAGGCGCCCGGCGGTCCGCGGGACCCGCCCGGCGGGCCCGCGGATCAATGCGACGGCAGCAGCTCGCGGGTCAGCTCCACCCAGTAGGTGGCGCCGATCGGGAGGATCTCGTCGTTGAAGTCGTAATGGGGGTTGTGGACCATGCAGCTTCCGAGCTCACCCGCGCCGTTCCCGACCATGATGTAGTTGCCGGGGCGCTGGAGCAGCATGAACGCGAAATCCTCCGAGCCCATGACGCGCCCGGCCGCCGCGTCCACGTTCTCCGCCCCCACCACTTTCGCCGCGGCCCGCGCGGCGATCGCGGTCTCCTCCTCGCTGTTGACGAGCGGCGGATAGTTCTTCTCGTACACGGCATCGGCACCGATGCCGCGTGCGGCGCAGATCCCGTCGACGATCCGTTCGAGACCCGTCGCGAACTGTTCGCGCACCGAGTGGGTGAAGGAGCGCACCGTGCCCGCGAACTCGACGGAGTCCGGGATGACGTTGATCGCGTCGCCGCCCCGGATGCGCCCGACGGTGAACGTGGCCGCGTTCTGGGCGTTGATCTCCTGCGCGACGAAGTCGTTCAGGGCTTCGATGATCGCGCACGCGGCGTTGACCGGGCTGCGGGCGAGATGGGGCATCGCCCCGTGGCCGCCGACCCCGTTCACGGTGACCCGCACCGTGTCCGAGCTCGCGAGGAACGGCCCGGCGCGGGTGATGAACTTGCCGACCGGCACGGTCGGGTAGTTGTGCATGCCCCACACCGAGTCCACCGGGAACTCCTCGAAGAGGCCGTCGCGGATCATCTCGTCGGCCCCGCCCGCACCCTCCTCGGCGGGCTGGAAGATGAAGTGGACGGTCCCGTCGAATCCCTGGTGCTCCGCGAGATGGCGGGCCGCCCCGAGGAGCATCGTGGTGTGGCCGTCGTGCCCGCAGCCGTGCATCCGCCCGGGATGCCGCGACGCATGCTCGAAGGTGTTGAGCTCGTTCATCGCGAGGGCGTCCATGTCCGCGCGGAGCCCGATCGCCCGGTTCCCGTGCCCGCACTTGAGGGTCCCGACCACCCCGGTGCGCCCGAGGCCGCGCCGGATCGGGATGCCCCACTGCGTCAGGCGCTCGGCAACCAGGTCCGCGGTCCGGTGCTCCTCGTAGGCGAGCTCGGGGTGGCGGTGGAGATCGCGGCGGATCTCGGTCAGCTCGTCGTGGCGGGAGACGATGTCGTCGATGAGGTTCATGAGAAGGCTCCGGGTACGGCATTCACATGAGGATTCTACGACGTGGCCGTGGCTCGTACCGTTCCCTCCCGGAGGAAGTCGCGCGGGACTGCGGGGCAAACCGTCGAATCGAGCCGGACTCTCGCCGGGAAGGAAGGCGCGGTGCGAAAACGAAGAGCCGGGTTCCCCGAGCGAAGCCGTTCCGGCGAGGCGCGCAGGCTCGGCCGGCGGCTGCGGAGCGGGTCAGTCGGCGCGGCGGTGGCGGAGCTCGCGCATCCCGTTCTCGAGGCCCTTCACGGTGAGCGGGAACATGCGGTTGCCCATGATCTCGCGGGTCATCTCGATCGACTGGGTGTAGCCCCAGACGTTCTCCGGCTTCGGATTGAGCCAGATCGCGTAGGGCCAGGCATCGAGCACCCGGCCCATCCAGACCGCGCCGGCCTCTTCGTTCCAGTGCTCGACGCTTCCTCCGGGGTAGGCGATCTCGTAGGGGCTCATGCTCGCGTCGCCGACGAAGATCACCTTGTGCTCGGGGTTGTACTTGTGCAGTACGTCCATGGTCGGGATGCGCACGGCGTGCCGGCGCCGGTTGTCCTTCCACACCGTCTCGTAGACGAAGTTGTGGAAGTAGAAGTACTCGAGGTGCTTGAACTCCCCGCGGGCGGCGGAGAAGAGCTCCTCGCACACCCTGACGTGGTCGTCCATGGAGCCGCCGACGTCGAGGAACAGGAGCACCTTCACCGCGTTGTGGCGCTCGGGGACCATCTTGATGTCGAGGAGGCCGCCGTTGCGCGCGGTAGAGCGCACGGTGTCGTCGAGGTCGAGCTCATCCTCCGCGCCTTCGCGGGCGAAACGCCGGAGCTTTCGCAGCGCCACCTTGAGATTCCGGGTCCCGAGCTCCACGGTGTCGTCGAAGTTCTTGAACTCGCGCCGGTCCCAGACCTTGACGGCGCGCCGGTGGCGCGACTCGTGCTGCCCGATCCGGACCCCCTCGGGGTTGTAGCCGTAGGCCCCGAAGGGCGACTTCCCGGCCGTCCCGATCCACTTGTTGCCACCCTGGTGGCGCCCCTTCTGCTCTTCCAGGCGCTTCTTCAGCTCCTCCATCAGCTTCTCGAAGCCGCCCATCGCCTCGATGAGCGCCTTGTCCTCCTCGCTGAGCTGGAGCTCGGCCTGGCGGCGCAGCCACTCCTCCGGGATCTCGCCGTGCAGCGCGTCGAAGAGCTCCTCCATCCCCTTGAAATAGGTGCCGAAGCACTGGTCGAAGCGGTCGAAGTGCCGTTCGTCCTTCACGAGCGCCGTGCGCGCGAGGTAGTAGAAGTCGTCCACGCTCAGCATGGAGACGCGGCGCTCGAGCGCCTCGAGCAGGGTCAGGTACTCGTTGATGGCGACCGGAATGTGGTACCGGCGCAGCCCGAAGAAGAAGTCGACCAGCATCGGTACGGATGCGGCGCGCGGATCAGCCGGTGTTGCGGCGATGGAGGAACGCGAGCCGCTCGAACAGGTGCACGTCCTGCTCGTTCTTCAGGAGCGCTCCGTAGAGCGGCGGGATCGCCTCGCGGACGTCCTTGTTCCGCAGGACCACGGGCGGGATGTCCTCCGCGACGAGGAGCTTGATCCAGTCGAGCAGCTCCGAGGTCGAGGGTTTCTTCTTGAGCCCCGGCACGTCGCGCATCTCGAAGAACGCCTCGAGCGATTCGTTCAGCAGATCGCGCTTCAGGCCCGGGAAGTGGACGTCGACGATGCGGATCATCGTCTCCCGATCCGGAAACCGGATGTAGTGGAAGAAGCAGCGGCGCAGGAACGCGTCCGGCAGCTCCTTCTCGTTGTTGCTGGTGATGATGATGATCGGCCGGTGGTTTGCGGTGATCGTCTCCTTCGTCTCGTAGACGAAGAACTCCATGCGGTCGAGCTCCTGCAGGAGGTCGTTCGGGAACTCGATGTCCGCCTTGTCGATCTCGTCGATGAGGAGCACCGGGCGCACGTCCGAGCCGAACGCCTCCCAGAGCTTCCCCTGGACGATGTAGTTGTGGATGTCGTGGACCCGGTCGTCGCCGAGCTGCGAGTCGCGAAGGCGCGCGACCGCGTCGTACTCGTAGAGCCCCTGACTCGCTTTCGTGATCGACTTGATGTGCCACTGGATGAGGGGGGCGCCGATCGCGCGCGCGACCTCCTCTGCGAGCATGGTCTTGCCCGTGCCGGGCTCTCCCTTGATGAGGAGCGGTCGTTCGAGGGTGATGGCGGCGTTCACCGCCAGCATCAGGTCCTCGGTGGCGACGTAGGTGTCGGTTCCTTCGAATCTTCCCTGTGGCATCGGGCGGTCTTCTCTTCAGCGTGGAACGAAGGGGCGACAGTGTAGACGATCGCGGTCGAAGGGCCGGGCCCCGGGCCGGGTCCGAGGGGGGGCGGCTGGGGTAGAATCCGTCCGATGCACGCTCAGGCGACCATCCGCGACGAAACGGCCGGCGCGGTTCCGGCGGAGGGGTTCGAGATGCCGGCCGAGCCGGTCGAGATCGAGCCGCCCGATCTCTCGCCCTGGCGGCGGGGAAACGCCGGCGTCGACTACGTCCACACCATGACTTGCGACCGTCCGGGACCGCACGTCATGGTGAGCGCGATCGTGCACGGCAACGAGCTTTGCGGCGCGATCGTGCTCGACGAGCTGCTGCGGGCCGGGGTGCGTCCGTCTTCCGGGCGCCTCACCCTCGCGTTCATGAACGTCGCGGCGTATGAACGCTTTGATCCCGAACATCCGGTCCTCAGCCGCTACGTGGACGAGGACTTCAACCGCCTGTGGGCGCGCGAGGTGCTCGAGAGCCGGCGCGACAGCGTGGAGCTGCGGCGCGCGCGCGCGCTGCGGCCGGTCCTCGACGGGGTGGACTTCCTCCTCGACCTCCACTCGATGCAGTACTCGTCGGCGCCCCTCGCGCTCAGCGGCGCCGCCCGCAAGGGTCGCGACTTCGCCCGCGCGCTCGGGCTCTCGGCCCACATCGTGCGCGACGCGGGCCACGCGGCCGGGCCGCGGATGCGGGACTACGCCGCGTTCGCGGACGCCGCGAGCCCGCGGGCCGCGCTCCTCCTCGAATGCGGCCAGCATTGGAAGCGCGAGACGGTCGCCCGCGCGCGGCGGGCTGCGCTGCGCTTCCTCGATCACTTCGGCGTGGAGCTGCCGGAGCCGCCCCCGCCGCCGGACGGCGCGGCCGCGCGCCTCATCGAGGTGACGGAGCCAATCACCGTGCGCAGCCACCGCTTCCGCTTCACCGCCCCGTACCGCGGCATGGAGATCATCGACAAGGCGGGGACCGTCATCGGCTTCGACGGCGACACCGCGGTCGCGACCCCCTACGACGAGTGCGTGCTCGTCATGCCCTCGCACCGCGCGAGCCGCGGCACCACCGCCGTGCGCCTCGGCCGCTTCGTCGGCTAGCGGTCGAAGAGAGGGTCGCGCCCGCGCCGACCGGTCCCGGCCCTTCCCGTGCGGTCCGCCGCTGCCGCGGCCCCGATCCCCGGCCGGTTCCTCGGTGGCCGTCCGCGTCCGGGCTAAAGGACCGCGCGGACGTCGCGGCGGTCACGGTGCTCCTCGATGGCGAGGCGGATCAGGCGATCGATGAGCTCGGGGTAGGGGATCCCGCTCGCCTCCCACAGCTTCGGGTACATGCTGATCGGAGTGAACCCGGGCATGGTGTTCACCTCGTTCACGAAGACCCGTCGTTCGCCGCCCCGCTCGACGAAGAAGTCGACGCGGGAAAGGCCGCGTGCGTCCACGGCGCGGAACGCGGCGATCGCGAGTTCCCGGACCCGCTCGGCGGTCTCCGGGGGGAGCGGGGCGGGGATGATGAGCTCGGAGGCGTCGTCGACGTACTTCGCGTCATAGTCGTAGTACTCGCGGCTCGGCACGATTTCGCCCACCACCGAGGCCCGCGGTTCGTCGTTGCCGAGGACCGCGCACTCGATCTCGTGGCAGTCGGGGGCGGCCGCCTCGATGAGCACCTTGGTGTCGTAGGCCGCGGCATCCTCCACCAGGCGGACGAAGTCTCCGGCGCCGTCGATGCGATGCACGCCGACGCTCGAGCCGAGGTTCGCGGGCTTGACGAACATCGGATAGCCGAGGCGGGCCTCCGCCTCGGCCCGGACCCGCCGGCGGCCCCCCCGCCACTCGGACCGGCGGACCACCCGGTAGTCGAGGATCGGGAGCCCTTCCGCTCGGAACGCGCGCTTCATCATCGCCTTGTCCATGGCCGCGGCGGAGCCGAGGACGCCGGCGCCGACATAGGGGACCCCGGCGAGCTCGAGGAGTCCCTGTACCGTGCCGTCCTCGCCGAAGGGGCCGTGCAGAATCGGGAAGACCACGTCGAGGCTCGCCGCGGCGGGCGCCCGGTCGTCCCCTTCAGGTCCGGCGGCTCCGTCGTCGCCGCGGCGGGCGCGAGCTCCGTCCCCCGCCCCGGACCCGGGTGCGCCGCGCGCCCAGGACGGCGACTCGGCGGAAGAGGTCTTCCAGGACCTCATCTCGGGGCCGATCGTACAGTCGCGCTGCATCAACTGCCACGTCGAGGGCGGCCAGTCAGGCCATACCCGTCTGGTGCTGGTACGCGACTCGGAGGCGGACCACGAGGCGCGCAACCTGCGGGCCTTC
>MKWU01000735.1_pt1 | contig 61392 bp, 45 predicted proteins | sample 809101 | NCBI WGS metagenome assembly MKWU01 (sample SAMN05860141, study PRJNA318959) | sponge metagenome | host: Aplysina aerophoba | place: Slovenia: Piran, Adriatic Sea, Gulf of Piran | collected 2013-05-07
CGATGCGAAAGCGAAGCCAACCGTCGACCGGAACGGGCGGCCGGAGATCATGACGAATTCCCGCGTCGCTTCGCTCCAACAGGTGATCGGTTTGCGCCGGAACGGGTGATCGATTTGCGCCGGAACAGGTGATCGGTTTGCACCGGAACAGGTGATCGATTTCACCGGAATGCCCAAGCGAGAGGTCTACGTCGGCTCCCGCCTCGACGAGCGCCGCGACGGTGTCGCCGTGGCCCGCCCGGACCGCGAACGCGAGCGGCGTGAACCCTGCGTCGGAGCGGGCGTCGACGTCAGCCCCCGCCGAAGCCAGCGGTGCGACTACCGTCGCGTGTCCTTCCGCCGCCGCCCACATCAAGGCCGTCTGGCCCCGCCACTCCTCCCGCGCGTCGACCCCGCCCTCGGCGCCGTGCCGGAGCAGCGCGGTCACGCTGTCGACCACGCCGGTGCGGGCGGCCACCATCAGCGGAGTCTCGCCGTGCGGCGAGGCGCGGTTCGGGTCCGCCCCAGCGTTCAGCAGGGCCTCCACCGCTGAGACATGCCCGCGAGCGGACGCGAGGGCCAGCGGGGTCACCCCGTGGCGGGTCGCGACGTCCACATCCCCGCCGGCTTCCAGGAGACGCCCGACCGTTGCCGCGTCGCCCTCGTGGGCCGCCCGGTGCAGCGGGGTGGCGTCGTCAGCGGCCTGCCCCGCGGCAACAGCCGGTAGACAGACGGCCACGAACAGGGCGATTGCCGCGACACTACCCTTCGAGGAACCCATGTCGATGTGTATACACCACCATCCAGATACACCCGCAGGCCTACACGTCGGCGAGCCGGGCCAGCTCCCGCAGGCGCCCGGTGCTGTCGCCGAGCCCGTCGTCGAGCCGGACCCCCGCCTTGTCGAGCTGGCTGACGAGCAGGTTCGTCATCGGCGTGTCCCGCGGGTACTGCAGGTGCCGCCCGCCCTTCAGGTGCCCTCCGCCGCCGCCGACCAGCATCAGCGGCAGGTCGTAGTGCAGGTGCTTGTTGCTGTCGCTGAGCGACGCCCCGTACATCAGCAGCGAGTTGTCCAGCAGCGAGCCGTCGCCGTCCGGCGTGGAGGCCAGCGTCTCCAGGAAGTCCCGGAACAGCGTGACGTGGTAGGTGTTGATCTTCGCGAGCTGGGCCAGCTTCAGCGGGTCGTAGCGGTGATGCGAGATCCCGTGGTGCGACTCGGGGATACCGATCTCCGGATAGGCGCGGCCGTTGAGCTCGCGGCCCAGCATGAAGGTGAAGACCCGGGTGATGTCCGCCTGCCAGGCCAGCGCCGTCAGGTCGAACATCAGGCCGACGTGCTCGGGATAGGACTCCGGAATGCCGACCGGGCGGGCGAGCTCCGGCAGCTCTGTATCGCTCTGCTCGGAGAGCTGGATGCGCCGCTCGATGGCGCGGACCGCATCGAGGTACTGGGTCACCCGCGCCCGATCGCCCGCTCCGACCTCCCGCCGCAGCCGCGCGAGATCGTCGCTGATGGCGTCCAGAATGCTGCGATCCTTGAGGAACTGCGCCCGCCGCTCGGCCGTCGAGCCGCCCTCGCCGAAGAGGCGCTCGAACACCACGCGGGGGTTGTTCTCCATCGGCAGCGGCGTGGTCGGGTCGCGCCACGCGATGGTGTTCATGTAGATGCAGCTATAGCCGTTCTCGCAGTTGCCCACCAGGAAGTCGCGGTCGATGGCCAGCTCCAGGGACGGCAGCGGCGTCGTCCGGCCGAGCTGCGCGGCCGCGATCTGGTCGGCGGTCATCCCCGCCCGCACGTCCGCCCCCTCGGTCTCCTTCGGGTGGACGCCGTTCAGCCAGGTCGCGGTGGCCCGTGTATGCTCGCCGTTCCCGTCGCCGAGCGCCTCGGCCTGCCCCTGGGCCAGCCCGCTGAGCACCACCATCCGGTCGCGGTACGCGCCGAGCGGACTGAGCGTGGGCGACAGTTCCAGCGCGGCCTTCCCCGCCGGCGTCCAGGACTCCATCGCCATGCCGTTGGGCAGGTAGACCCACCCGAGGCGGCGCACCGGCTCGGCCGCGCGGAGGGCGCCGAACCCGGACAGCGCCGGAGTCATCGCGTCCAGCAACGGGAGCGCCAGCGCGGCGCCTGCGCCGCGGAGGAACGTGCGCCGCGGCAGCGTCTTCCTGGTGATGATCATGATTCCGCTCTCCTCATCCTGAACGGCATGCTCTCGACGATCCCGGCGACGAGTGACGAGAACCGGTAGTCGTTGGCGGCGGCGTTCCGCACGATGGCGCGGATCGCCGGGGCGTCGTAGTGCTCGAGGCCGCGCCCGAGCGCGTAGGTCATCAGCTTCTCGGCCAGCGTGCCGACGAAGCGCTCCGGCCTGCTCGCCAGCGCCTCGCGCAACCCCGCCGCGCCGTCGAAGTGGGTGCCGTCGGGCAGCTCGCCGGAGGCGTCGATCGGCGTATTCGCGGCGGTGCGGGTGCGGAAGCGCCCGACCGCGTCGAACTGCTCCAGCGCGAATCCCGGCGGGTCCATCAGCCGGTGGCAGCTCGCGCAGACCGGGTTGGCGCGGTGGCGCTCGGTCGCCTCGCGCATCGAGAGCGCTTCCCCGCCGGCGGTCGTCTCCTCCAGCGCCGGCACGTCGGGCGGCGGCAGCGCGGGCGGCGTCCCCAGCAGGTTTTCGAGCACCCACTTGCCCCGCAACACCGGCGACGTCCGGTTCGGATACGAGGTGACCGCGAGGATGCTGGCGTGGCCCAGCAGGCCTCGCCGCGCCTCGTTCGCCACCGGCACACGCCGGAAGTGGCTGCCGTAGATGCTCGGCATGCCGTAGTGACGCGCCAACCGCTCGTTGACGAACGTGTAGTCGGCGGTCAGCAGGTCCAACACGCTGCGATCCTCGCGAAAGACGCTCTCGACGAACAGCTCCGTCTCGCGCCGCATCGCCTGCCGCAGCCCCTCGCCGACATCGGGAAAGCGGTCCTCGTCGGGCACGACCGCGGGCACGTTCCGCAGATAGAGCCACTGGCCGGCGAAGCTCGTGACCAGTGCCCGCGCGCGCTCGTCGGCGAGCATGCGCCGCGTCTGCTGCTCCAGCACCGCCGGATCGCGCAGCCGGCGCGCCGCGGCGAGATCGAGCAACTCGTCGTCCGGGATGCTGCTCCAGAGGAAGAACGACAGCCGCGACGCCAGCTCCAGGTCGCTGATAGCGTAGTGGGTTCCCGCGGCGACGCCGACCGGGTCCCGTTCGACCCGCAGCACGAACTCCGGGCTGGCGAGAAGCCAGCGCAGCGCCATCTCGATGCCCGCGTCGAAGCCGCCCTCGCGGCGTCCTTCGTCGAAGAACCCCAGCAGCACGTCCAAGTCCGCATCCGTAACCGGACGGCGGTAGGCGCGGCGCGCAAGGTGCGAGAGTATCCGGCCCGCGCATTCGGTCCGATCGGCGTCCGTGTCGCCGGCCGGCCGGCAGACGAAGATGCGGCGGCGGCTCGGGGTGTCCTCCATCGATGCCCCGCCGCTCGAGGCGAACGGCCCGGTGACGGTGACGCTTCCCAGGTACGGCTGCACCCGCGTATCGCCCCCGGTGATGCTGGTATACGGCCGCAGGTACGGCTGGCGCAGCGTCTCGGGGTACGCCGCGGTCCTCCGCACGAACGTCACGCCCAGCTCGTGCGGTCCGGCCGTGACCGGCAGGCGGAACTCCCAGTCGTCGTCGATGGTCCGTTGCCGGTCCCGCCAGGCGCGGTACTCGTCGCTGTCGCGCGGCGCGTCCGCGGGCGGCGGCCCGCCAGCGGTGAACGTCCGGACCAAAGCGCCGTCCAGGCTCACCTCCAGCGTGTGCGGCACCTCGAAGACGGCCAGGTTGTCGCCGGCGTTGCGGGCCAGGCGGATGCGAAACACGTAGCCGGCGTCCTCGGGAAACACGTGGCGAAACGCGCCGCCGCCGCGCGTGCCGAACGGCATCCCCGCCACCCAGTCGTCCTGCGGCAGATCGCTGGCGAGGCGGAAGACCTCGGCGGTGGCCGAGGGCGCCGGGCGCCCGACCGCCACGCGGCTGATCTTGCGCGCGGCGGCGAGGTAGCGCTCCAGCAGTGTCGGCGAGACCCCGAGCACGCCGGCGATGTTGTCGAACCCGTAGCTGGCCCCGTCGGCCGGCAGCAGCTCCGCGACGTCGATCTCCAGGTCGAGGAGATCGCGCACGGCGTGGTGGTACTCGGTGCGGTTGAGCCGGTGGAACGCCTCGGTGCGCCCCGGGTTCGGATCGGCGGCGGCCGCCCGGTCGAGCTCGGTCTCCAGCCAGCCGATGAAGCGGTCGTAGGTCGCCGCGTCCGGCCGCGGGCGCGGCAGCGGCGGCATCGCGCCCGCGCGCAGCTTGCGGACCACCGTCTCCCAAACGTCCCGCGCATCGGCAATCCGGGCAACGTCGTGGGTGTCGAGCGTCAGGCCCGCCGTGCGCAGCCGCTCGTTGTGGCAGGCGACGCAGTAGCGGTCGAGGAGCGTGCGCTGCCAGCCGCCGGCCGGTTCCTGCTGCCGCTGCGCGACAGGCGCTGCCCCCGAGGCCGTGGGCTCGGCCGCGCGGACCTCAGCCATCCAGAACGCCGCCAGCGTGCCGCACAGCAGCAGCGCGAAGCGTCCGCGAAGTGGGACCGGTGTGCGTATTCCGGGCATGGTGTCGTGAAGGGCTAGTATCCGGGCAGGGTCCGAGATGTGTCAATCGACGCGCGAGAAGGGCGGACGGAATCAATTGCCCACGCCCCGACTCGGCGGCAAACCAAGGCGGCATGTTCCCTACGGGTTTCAATGATATAGTCCGTTACCATTGGTAGGCATACCTTGCATTGAGTGCATCCCGATCGGGCCATTTCGATGATGAAGGAAATCACCACCACGCTCACGCAGCGCAGTCAGGTCACCGTTCCTGCCGAGGTGCGTCGTCTGCTCGGCCTGAAGCCGAGAGACAAGGTCACCTTCGCGATCGCGGGCGGTGAAGTGCTCCTCAGGCCGGTCGCCTACAGCCTCGAATCGGCATACGGATCGGTTACGCCCGCAAGACGACCCGAGGACTTCGACGAGCTGTCGCGCGTGGCCCGCGACGCCAGGGCCGAGCAGACCCTGCGGAAGATGGGGACAGAGTGACATTCCTCGACACGAACGTCATCCTCCGGTACCTGATCCGGGATGACGACGCCAAGGCGCAGGCCTGCTACGAGCTCTTCCGCCGGGCACAGAAGGGAGAAGAGGAGCTCACGACGTGCGAAGCCATCGTCGCCGAGGCCGTCTACGTGCTCTCGTCTCCCCGCCTGCCCTATCGGCTGAACCATGAGGAGATCCGGGCGCGGCTTCTGCCGATTCTCACGCTGCGTGGTCTGAAGCTCCCTCACAAGCGCGTCTGCCTGCGGGCGCTCGACCTCCATGCATCCTCCGCCTCTCTGGACTTCGAGGACGCGCTGGCTGTCGCCCACATGGAGCAACGCGGAATCACCGAGATTGTCAGCTACGACCGGGACTTCGACCGTGTGGCCGGTGTGCGAAGAACCGAGCCATGACTCCCGATCCGACAGCTCCAGCCCGCAGGAGTTCGACCCGACGGCCTGCCCGCCGGCGGGCAGCTCCGGCTGTTCAGCGGGCGGGCAACAGGTCGATGCCCGCCGTGATCGCCCGGTGCCACGGCGGGTGGTCGCGCCGCAACCGCTCGAGCTCCTCCACCGTGTAGGGAAAGAGATCCAGTCCCACGGGGAACCCCAACGGCAGGTAGTCGGCGGCCCGCTCCCGGAACGGCTTGTCGGAGCGCGCAAGCACGAGACAGACGTCGACGTCGCTGCCAGGGGACGGAACGCCGTTGACGCGCGATCCGAACCACACCATGCGCCGCACCTCGGACCGGTGAGCGCCAACCCGTTCCGCCCATCGGCGAACCGCCCGCTCAACGGCCGCTTCGTTGTTCGACTTGACGACGAGCGAAGCCGATGAGTCGCTCGGCGCAGGCGATGGCATCGTCGGAGTCCTTCCGGGTGTAGAAATCCGTCGGCGCTCCCGCGTCGAGGCCGTTCGGGTACCGCGTCGGAATGTAGTGCTTGTCGAGCGTTTTGGCGCACACGACCAGCAGTGCCTCGACGCCACGACACCATTCTAGCGACAGGGCCTGTCGGGGCCTGTCTCCCGGCCGCCGCCACCGCACCGGCGCCCGCCACGCCGTGCCGCCGCCGGAGCGGGGACGACGGCGCGCTGAACGCCCCCGCGGCTCGTCTGCTAGCATGGCGCCCTTACGTCAATACAAGGGGAGGGACACCATGAAACGCAGCATCATTCTGGCCGTCGTGCTCGGCGCCGGCATCCTGTCGCTCGGGATCGTCGCCGCGCAGGACGCGATGGTCATCGAGGTCGAGCAGCTCGAGGACAACCTCTACGTCCTGCGCGGACAGGGAGGCGGCGGCAACACGGCCGTGTTCGTCACCAGCGACGGGGTCGTCGTCGTCGACTCCAAGAACCCCGGCTGGGGCCAGTCCATCCTGGACGCGATCGGCGAGCTCACCAGCAACCCGGTGACGACACTCATCAACACCCACAGCCACCACGACCACGTGAGCGGCAACGTCGCGTTCCCCGCCAACGTCGACATCGTCACCCACGAGGTCACCGCGGCGAACATGGCGGTGATGCGGGCCTACAGCGGCCGCACGGAGCCGCCCGCCAACGTCTTCGCGGATTCGATGGGCCGCGGGCTGCCGACGCAGACCTTCTCGGAACGCATGTCGCTCGGCACCGGCGACGACCGGGTCGACCTGTACCACTTCGGCCGCGGGCACACCGGCGGCGACACCTGGATCGCCTTCCCGGTGCACGGGACGCTGCATTCCGGTGACATCTTCCCGGGCAAGAACCTGCCCTTCCTCGACGCCAACAACGGCGGCAGCGGCGTCGACATCGCGGACAGCCTGCAGAAGGCGCACGACAACATCCAGGGGGTCGACACGATCATCACCGGGCACAGCACCCAGATGACGTGGGCGGACCTGCACGAGTACGCCGCGTTCAACCGCGACTTCCTGGCCGCGGTGCGGGCCGGGCACGCCGCGGGCCAGAGCGTCCAGGAGATCGTGGCGGGATGGACGATGCCGGAGGGCTACGAGGGGTACCGGGCCCCGGCGCCGGCCGGTCTCACGAACAGCGTCCAGGTAATCGTCGACGAGCTCGAAGGGAACTGAGCCCGGTCGCGCATTGCAGGCGGGGCCGTCCGGCGCGCGCCGGGCGGCCCCGTGCCCACCTCGTCATCGGGCCGCCCATCCGGATCCAGGCGTTCCGTGGGCGGCAGTCGTTCCTACTCCTCTGCCAGCGCGTCCAGGAACTCCCTCACGCGGCGCGCGTTGACCCCGAGGTCGCCGACCCCGACGCGCGACAGCGAGCGCACGTCGACCCGGCTGCCGCTCGCGCCGGCCGCCGCTATCCGGATCACGACGTCGTCCTCGAACCCGAACCAGAACGTGCGATCCGTCGCCTCGATCCGGAACGCGTCGGGATCGGTCGCCAGGACATCCCAATCCATCCGCCGCACGACCGCGAGAGCCTGGCGGAACGCGTCGGCCGGCGCTACCGACAGCATCGCGGGGCCCAGGCCGGGAAAGGCGGACTGCTGCCGCAGGGCGAGATCCGGGCCTTCGTAGTCGGTACGCCCGGGCGTGTTCAGCGCGACGGCCGCCACGAACGCCGGCGGGTTCTCGGTATCCGTCGTGACGTCGTGGATCGGCGGTGCGCCCAGCGACGATACCAGCGTCGCCAACGGAACGGCGCCTACCGCAGCCGCCGCAATCAGAGCCGCCCAGGTTGTCCGATCCCTCGGCCCCGTCCCGCGCGCCATCCGCGCGCCGAGGACTCCCGCGCTGACGGCGATGAGCAGCACACCGCCGGCCAGAAGCAGAAACGCCAACCCGAGCGGCGCGATGCCGATGCGGTATCCGAGCGGCGCGGCAAGAACGGCGACGGTGCCCGCCGCCGCACCCCGCGTCGCCCAGCGCGTCACCCTCATCGGGTCGACGCCATGCCGGTGAACGTGAACTTCTGCGCGCGGCGCCCGCGCTGCGCCTCGGCCGTGTAGAGGTTCCCGTCGCTGTCACTGGCCAGATGATGCAGCGCCTGGAACTCGCCCGGCGCCGCGCCGTTGTCGCCGAACGTGTCCAGCACCTCCAGCGTCGCCCGGTCGATCACGTGGATGTGCGAGTTGCCCTGGTCGGCCGAGTACATGAACCGCTGCTCCGCATCGGGCGAGAACGCCAGGCCGGCCACCGTCGAGGAGCTCTCGTCGCCGCGGTTGACGAAGCCCTGCGTCCGGTAGGCGCCGTCGAGGTCGAAGACCTGCACGCGGCTGTTGCCCCGGTCCGCCACGTACACGAGGCCGTCGCTCGAGACCTCGATGCCGTGCACGATGCCGAACTGCGGCGCCCCCCCGCGATCGTCCGGCTCGCCGCCCGCCTCCGAAGGAGCGACCGGCGTGTTGGCGAAGGCGCCCCACATCCGCTTGTACTCGCCGGTGTCGGCGTCGAACACGATCACGCGCCGGTTGCCGTAGCCGTCAGCGACGAAGACCTCGTTGGTGGCCGCGTGCACGAAGGACTCCGCCGGCCGCATCGGGTTCACCGTGTCGTCGTTGCCGCTGCTCCGCGCGCGCCCGCCTATCTGCAGCAGCAGCTCGCCCTCCGGCGTGAACTTCAGCAGCATGTCGTCCGATTCCGGCGCCGCGCTGTTGCCGCCGATCCAGACGTTGCCGTCCGAAGCGACATGGATCCCGTGCTCGTTCGCGGGCCAGTCGTAGCCGTCGCCTGGACCGCCCCAAGCCCGCACGAACGTGCCGTCCTGCTCGAACGCCAGCACCGGCGGCGCCGCCGTCCCCTGGTCCTCGGCCACCGTACGGGGCCGATGGAGCACCCAGATCGTGTCGTCCGGGCCCACGGTCACCGACGACGTCTGCCCCAGCACCCAGTCGTTCGGGATGCTCGGCCACGACGGATCGACCTCGAACCGCGGCACGCCGCCGTCCTGCTCCCCGGCCGCGATGGTTACTGGACCAGGCTCGAAGCCCAAGAGTCCGGCACCGAGCGTGACCGTCAGTGCGACTGCCGGCAAGCCGGCGATCATTCTCCCGTGCATGTCTCCCCCCCTTGGTGCCGCTCCCGCGGCGCCTGACGACTTCCCTCCGTCGCGGGCACTTGCAGCGGCCGTCGTCGGTCCCCGCTCAACGGGCCGCGAGGGCACGTTCCGGAAGCGCGAACACATAGATCGCGTTTGAACGCCCGCCCCCGACCGGCGCTGCCAAGTACTGCCGCCCGCCGACCGCGTAAGTGATCGGAAAGCCCTGCACCGACCCGGGCAGGCGCGTGTGGAACAGCACGTCGCCGGTCTCGACGTCGTGGATGGACAGGTTCCGGTCGGTGTCGGCGCTCACGACCAGGCCGCCGGCCGTGGTGAGGGCCGCCGCTCCCGGCCGCGTGGCCATCGAGTGGCGCCAGAGGATCTCGCCCGTGTCGATGTCCATCGCGATGAGATGTCCGGCGTGCTCGCCGCTGTCCGGGTGCACGCGGCTCCCCCGCGAGAACCAGCCGCGGTCGGCGTAGTAGTCGTTGCCCTCCACCTGCTCCAGCTCGGTGAACATGCCGCGCACGCAGGTCGGGTGGATCGGGATGTAGAGCGCCTGCGTCTCCGGGTGGTAGGCGCTCGCGCGCCAGTTGCGGACGCCGCCGAAGTCGGGACAGAAATCGAGCTCGACGCCGGCCACCGGGATCATCTCGGGCCGGTAGGTCACCTCGCCGGTTCCCGGGTCGACGTCGAGAACGTTCTGATAGCCGAGGTCGTGCGCGGCCACGAACGCCCCGGTCTCCCGGTCGAGCTCCCACAGGATGCCGTGCTTGCCCATCTTGAACAGGGACTTCCGCCCGCGGTGGTCGATGAGCACGCTCTCGAACACGTCGTCGAGATCGTGGGTCTCGCCCGGCACGAACTGGAAGTACCACGCCAGCTCGCCGGTCGCGGGATCCAGCGCCAGCACGCTGTTCGTGTAGAGCGCGTCGCCGTCGGTCTTGCGCGAGATGCGCGCCCACGGCTTGGCCTGCGAGGTCGACCAGTAGGTGAGATTGGTCTCGGGGTCGTAGCTGCCCGGAATCCACGAGTCGGCGCCGGCCCGGAAGGTCAACGGCAAATCGCCCCAGGTGTCGCCGCCCGGCTCGCCGGGCCGCGCGATGGTCGACGTACGCCACACCTGCTCCCCGGTGTCGGGGTCGTGCGCGGAGATGAAGCAGACGTCGTTCTTGTAGTTCTGGCACCCGGTCATGCCGGACACGATGTTGCCGTTCACCACGATCGGCCCGCTCGTGTAGCGGTACCCCAGGCGGTAGTCGGCGACGGTGTGATCCCAGACCACTTCGCCGGTGGCCGCGTCGAGCGCCACGATATGGGCGTCCGAGGTGTTGACGAAGATCTTGTCGCCGTAGATCGCGATCGAGCGGGTGCGCATGCCCGCCCCGACCGAATCGAGGAGGTCGGTCGAGGCCTCGAACTGCCGGCGGTACTCCCAGATGCGATCCCCGGTCACCGCGTCCACCGCCTGCACGACGTTGCGGGCGCTGGGAATGAACATCACGCCGTCGTGCACGAGCGGCGCCGCCTGGCTGAGCCCCGGTCCGAGCTGCCAGCCCCAGACGAGCTGCAACTGGTCGACGTTGTCCCTGTCGATCTGGTCGAGGGGGCTGTAACCCCAGCCGTCGAGGGTGCGCCGCCAGTTCAGCCAGTCGGCCGGATCGGGGCTCTGCAGCATCGCGTCGGTGACGGGCGCGAGTTCCCGCTCCTGCGCCCCGGCCGCGGCGCAGCCGAACGCGACGACGAGCGCCATCGAGGCCGCGGCTACGATCCGGTTCGCCGGCAGATTCCGAGCGCGTGCGTTCATCGCGGTCATCGGCGACCCTCCCCTGTGCTCTTGCCCCGACTATAGCCGACACGCGCTCCGCCGCTACCGGCTACCCCGGCGCGGGCAACTCCACCGTGTGGAACGCCTCGATCGTGTCGATGGCCTCGATCGGCTGCCGGTCGACGTCCCAGCGGAACTGGCGCAGCACGATGCGGTCCGGCAGGAAGTCGGCGATGGTGAACCCGTGGTCCTCGATCGGAGCCACCGACTCCTCCATGTCGAGGTGCTCCGGCGGCGTCGCGCCCACCCCCCGCACCACGGACGGAAACCCTCGCACCGAGGTGCCGATGGGGCCGCTGAGCACGGCCGTGACCGGCCGGGCGTTGAGATTCAGTGCGCCGGCGCGGTGTATCCGCCCCATCCCGATCGCGTGCAGGTCGCCGCTGACAATCAACGGCACGCGTTGTTGCTGGCCGGCGACCGCCTGCACCAGCCGGTCGTGCTGCCGCAGCCAACCCTCCTGCCAGTAGCCCTTCCCGATGGCCGTCGTCAGCTCGCCGGTGTCGCGGTCGAGCACGTCCGGGTACCACTCGCCCCACTTGCCGGCGCTCCACCCGAAGGGGTTCGACGGCGCGTGGACCAGGTGCCGCGTGTCGGTCGCCGCCGTGCGCTCCAGCAGCCAGCTTTCGACCTGCCGGTCGATGAAGACCGCGTTCGGTCCCGCGAGGCTCACGGTCCGGCGCACGTCGTAGAGCAGAATCTCGGCCAGGTTGCCGTAGCGCAGCGTGCCGAAGCTCTCCGAGAGGTCGCCGCGGTCGCTCGTCCCCGACCACGGCAGGCCGGCGGGTCGCCGCGCGTCGGGCAGGAATTCGGGATAGTAGAGCTGCTGCGTGGCGCGCGCGAGCTGAAGCTGGAACCAGGGGATCGGGAAGTTGGCGATCTCGTCGGTGACCGCGTCGTTCTCCCAGTGGTCGTGGTCGTCCTGCAGGAAGCAGATCGGCGTCGAACGGAAATCCGTCCCGTAGACCGGCACGATCTGCGGACCCGCCGCCGCCTTCATCGCCGCCTCGTTGCTCGCGCCGAACACCGACGCCGAGAAGTCGAAGTTCGACTGCCGGCCGCTGGGACTGAGCTGGCCCGCGTTCTCCCCCTGCCAGGTGTGCAGGTCCCAGTAGATGTGGTCGCCGTTGGCGATCGCCGCGTCCGGCTCGAACGACAGCGCGCGGCGGAGGAGCCGGTTGCGGATGGCGGTCGGCAGGAAGCCGCTCCGGTCGCCGATGCCCGAGTAGGTGCCGCCGGGGCCTCCGGCGCAGGTGAAGAAGAGCATCCGGAACCGTTCGGGGCTGGCATCCCGCGCCGGGAACGTCGACAGCGGCCACGGCTCGCACAGTGCGGCCCCGTCGGCTCCGGCGAGAGACAGCTCGTAACGGCGCGCAGGATCGAGGCCGGTCGCGTAGAACTGCCAGTACTCCCCCGCCGTGTCGTTCATGCGACCGGTGATGCCGGCGCTTCCGACCCGCAGCGTCGGCGCGCCCGACAGCGGGCCGTCGAACGACGCCTTCAGCAGAATGCGCGAGTCGCTGACCGCCGGCAGCAGGTGACGAACGCGACCGGCGTCCCAGTCCCGAACGGCGGGAGGCGCCCCCTGCTCGGCCAGCAGGTCGAGCGGCAACCGCCCGAAGACGGCGGCGCCGAGCGCGCCGGCGCTCCCGGCGAGGAATCTACGACGATCGACGGGCCATGGCGTGGTCATGATCTCCCTCCGCGGCAAACGGAACGGCCAGCAGGGGCCGGGACGGCCGGACGCGGCCCATTGTAGTGCGACCCTGGATGGTATCCGGCCGGGCGTGGCCAGCGGCGCATCGACGCCCCCGGCTACAATAGGCTCTACTTTCTGGAAGAGGTCAGCCATTCGCGACAGCCGCCGCTCCAGGCCAGGAGGTTGCTCATGATCCGTCGATTCCCGATGTTCACCGCCGCCGCCGCGCTGGCGTCCGTCCTCGTCGTGTTCCCGCCCGTCGCCGCCGCAGGTCAGGACGTAGCGCTCCGGACTCCCCACGGTCGCCCGGACCTGCAGGGCGTCTGGAACTTCTCGACCGCCACGCCGATGGAGCGGCCGGAGGATCTGGCCGGCCAGTCGACACTGACCGCCGAAGAAGCCGCCGCGTGGGAACAGAGGCTCGCCGAGCAGCGCGCCGCCAACGAGTCCGAGCGCGAGGACGCCCCGCTGGGAGCACGCCTCGGCTACTCGGTCCGCGTCTGGTTCGAGCACGGCCATTCGCTCTCCGAGCAGCGGACCTCGCTGGTGATCGATCCGCCGGACGGTCGCATTCCCGCGGTGCGGCCCGAGGTGGCGGCGCGTGCGGAGCTGCGCGGCCTCCTGCGCGGGAGACACGCGCACGGCCCCGAAGATCGCGGCGCCTCGGAGCGCTGCCTCCTCGGATTCAACTCCGGGCCGCCGATGACCCCGAGCGCCTACAACAACAACGTGCAGCTCTTTCAGACCGCCGATCACGTGGTCATCCTCAACGAAATGGTGCACAACGCGCGCATCGTTCCCCTGGACGGCCGCCCGCACCTGCCGGCCCATCTGCGACAGTGGGTCGGCGACTCGCGGGCGAGCTGGGACGGCGACACGCTCGTGATCGAGACCCGGAACTTCCTTGGCGAGACCTCGTTGCGGGGCTCGAGCGCCAACCTGCACCTGGTCGAGCGCTTCACGCGCGCCGGCGCCGACACGCTGATCTACGAGTTCACGGTCAACGATCCGACGAGCTGGGCAGGCCCCTGGACCGCCCAAGTGCGGATGAACCGGACCTCTGAACCGCTGTACGAGTACGCGTGTCACGAAGGCAATTACTCCATGGCCAGCTCGCTCTCGGGTGCGCGCGCCATGGAGGCGCGGGAGGCGGCGGCGGGCGACGATTCGCCCTGAAGGATCCCGCCGGGCCACGAGTGCGGCCGCCGCCCGCGTGAAGCTGCTGCCGTAGGCCGTCTCGCGCCGGCTTCGACTTCCGGCCGCGGAGATCGGTCCGCCTGCTGCTACACTAGCGTCCGATGCTGCCGGACTAGCCCGACAATCGTCGCCTCCGGCTCCGATTGCCGCCCAACCGGGCCTGACTAGGAGTCTACGCCGTTCTACGGCGCAGACTCCTGGCGTCCGTTGCTGCTGGACTAGCGTCCGATGCTGGCTGGGCTGTTCAACGGTCCGATTCGCGGAGGAGCGCCGTACGCGCTCTCTTTCGCCGGTACGGTCGTCGCACTGGTCGCGGCAACGAGCCTGGCCTCGGCCGACGGGCCGGCGCCGACGCAGCGGCGTGCACCCCCCCCGCCGGCGGCAGACGCGCCCGATGCCGTCACGTTCAACCGGGACATCGCACCGCTCGTCTTCGAGCACTGCGCCACCTGCCACCGCCCCGGCACCGCCGCTCCGTTCAGCCTCCTGAGCTACCGCGACGCCCGGCCCTGGGCGCGCGCCATCAGGCAGGCGACGGCGAGCCGGTCGATGCCGCCCTGGAAACCGGAGCCGGGGTACGGCGGCCCGTTCATCGGCGACCGGCGGTTGAGCGACGCCCAGATCGAGCTGGTCTCCAGGTGGGTCGACGCCGGGGCGCCCGCGGGGGACCCCGCCGACCTCCCGCCGCTGCCGGCAGGGCTCGGCGGATGGCGGCTCGGCGAGCCGGATCTCATCGTCGAAATGCCCGAGGCCTTCCTGCTCCAGGCCGACGGGGACGACGTCTTCCGCAAGTTCGCGATCCCGATCCCGATTGGAGAGACGCGGTTCGTGGAGGGCCTCGAGTTCCAGCCCGCCGTCCGGGGCGCCGGTTCCACGTGGGCGTCGAATCCCAGGGTCATCCACCACGCCAACATGCGGCTCGATCCCACGCCGGCCTCCCGCACGCTCGACGCGCGGGACCCCGAACCCGGCTTCGACGACGTGACGCCGTTCGACGCGCAGTTTCCCTTCGGCCATCTGCTCGGCTGGACGCCCGGGCAGGACCGCCCGCTGGTCGCCGAAGGAATGGCCTGGCGCCTGGACGCGGGCACCGACATGCTCCTCGAGCTGCACCTGATGCCGAGCGGGCAGCCGGAGGTCGTGCAGGCGCGCATCGGGTTCCACTTCACCGGCGAGCCGCCGACGAAGATCCCGTTCACCATCAGGCTGGGAAAGCAGGACCTCGACATCCCTCCGGGCGCGACCGACTACCGGAGCCGGGATGCGTACGTGCTCCCGGTCGACGTCGAGGTGTACGGCATCCATCCGCACGCGCACTACCTGGCGCAGGAAGTGCGGGCGCTGGCAACGCTCCCCGACGGGACGCGCCGCCGGCTCCTCTACATCCGGGACTGGGACGCCTCCTGGCAGGACTACTACTTCTACGCCGAACCGTTCGTGCTGCCCAGAGGCACCGAGCTGACGATGGAGTTCCGGTTCGACAACTCCGCCGGCAACCGGCGCAACCCGCACTTTCCCCCGCGGCGGGTAACCTGGGGCCCGCGGTCATCGAACACGATGGGCGACCTGTCGATTCAGGTCCTGGCGCGCAGCGACACCGATCGCGAGATCCTCGCCGCCGACCGCCGGCCGCGCGAGATGGCCGAGGACATCGTCGGATTCGAGACGGTCCTCGAGGCCGAGCCCGGCAAGGTGACGGTGCACGACGACGTGGCGCGCCTCTACCTGCTGTTCGGGGAGGTCGAGAGGGCCCTCGCCCACTTCCGGGAGTCGGCGCGCCTGGAGCCCGAGTCTCCCGCCGCGCAGTACAACGTGGGGACGACGCTGCTGCAGATGGGAGAGCTCGACGCAGCCGTCGCCCGTTTCGAGCGGGCGCTCCGGCTCGATCCCGAGTACGCGCCGGTGCACAACAACCTCGGCGCGGCGCTGCGATCGCAGGGCCGGCTGGACGAGGCGATCCGCCTCTTTCGACAGGCGGTGCGGGCCCGGCCCGACGACGAGGACGCGCTCTACAACCTGGCGAGCACGCTGACGCTACGCGGTGAGTTCACCGAGGCGATCGCGCTCTCCCGGCGGGTGCTGGCGTTGCTGCCCGCGGCGCCGGAGCCGTTCGCCGAGCTCGGGTGGATCCTGGCGACCCACCCGGATCCCACTCCGCGCGACGTGCAAGAGGCGGTGAGCCTTGCCGAGCATGCGGCGCAGCTCACCGGTCGCCGGGACGCCCGCGTCCTCAACGCGCTCGCGGCGGCCCAGGCCGCGGCGGGCCGCTTCGACGAGGCAGCAACGACGGCTCGGGGGGCGCTTGCGTTGCTCGACACCGGCGAGAACGAGCTTGCCGCCACGATCCGGCAACTGTTGGACCTGTACTCGCAAGGCCGTCGGTACCGGCGCCCGCGCTGACCGATTCTTCACGCGTTGTGCCCTCGGGAAGCCCAGCCGCGGCCGTGTTTCGCAAGCATCGCCGGAGCCAGGCTGACGCGTTCCGTCTCGGACGCCCGCGTCCGAAATACCCCGTTGCGTTTCTCCGGACGCAAGAGTAGATTGGTCGGACGGTGTCGCCAGGAGACAGGGCTGAAGGCGCGCGAGCATCCGAGCCCTGGAGCGGCGACCCTGTGGGGATTCAGGTCTTGCGACTTGCCACCCAGGCCGCTGACCGGCTCTCGCCGGGAGGCCGGTCGGTCCGGGCGCCGTCACGGCGGGAGGCCGCCGGGGTCGCGCCCTCTCCGTGCCCGTTCACGACGCTCCGCCGCGCCCTCGCGGCCCGTTTCCGGCGCCGGGAGCGGCCTCCCGGCAAGCCGCGCGGCGCTCCCCGTCGCGTTCCATCTCGATCCTCTCGCTGCGGCGCTTCCGGCGATTCCGTTCTCCCCCAGTCACGCGTTCTCCCGCTCCAGTTCCTTCGCATCGGCACAGACGTCCCGAACCCGCAACCTCGTGGGCTGCTCTACGGCCGCGATCCGGTAGACGAATACCGGCGCGACCGTCGGCTGCAAGACGCGCAGTCCGCCACACAGTACGGTTTGGAGGTGTTCAGATGCTGCATCGCAAGTTCCGGGCGGGTCCGGCAGGTCTGGCGATCTGTCTCGGGCTGACGCTGTCCCTCGCCGGCGCATCGGAGACGAGCGCTCAGGTAGTCAACGCGTCCGGCATCGAAGGAATCGTGACGGACGCAACCGGCGGCGTGCTGCCCGGCGTGACGGCAACGCTCGAGAGTCCGCAGTTGACCGTGCCGCAGGTCGTTCGGGTGACGGATGGCGAGGGCGCCTACCGGTTCACCGGTCTGGGCATCGGGACGTACACGGTCACGTTCGCGCTGCCCGGCTTCTCGACGGTCATCCGCGAAGGGGTCCGGCTCACGGATCGGTTCACGGCCCGGATCAACGTCGAGCTGGAGCTCTCGACCGTCCAGGAGACCATCACCGTGAGCGGCCAGAGCCCCGTCGTCGACGTGACGAGCGCGGCCACCGTGCAGACCCTGACGCGGGAGGTGATCGAGTCGGTTCCCAACTCGGGCAGCCAGTTCGAGCTGATGGCGATGGCGCCCGGCATGCGCGTCGGCCGGATCGACGTCGGCGGCAGCACGATGGCCAACTACCAGTCCGCGGTGGCCTATGGCCAACGCGGCCAGATCACGCCGACCCTCGACGGGATCAACACGCGGCAGTACACCTCTTCAATGGGCTCCTACTACGACTACGCGTCCCTCGACGAGGTCACCATCACGGCGGTCGGCAACACCGCGGAAATCGCGACCGCCGGGATGAACTTCGCCGCCATCATCAAGTCCGGCACCAACGACTTCCACGGACGCTACTTCGGCGCGTACCAGAACCGGCGGATGCAGTCGGACAACCTGGATGCGGCGCTGATGGAACGGGGCGTCACGCAGGGCAGCTCGTTCAAGGACTACAGCGATCTCTCGGGGTCGCTGGGCGGCCCCATCTGGAGGGACCGGATCTGGTTCTACGGCGACTACAAGCGGCAGCGCAAGGCGCAGAACGAGGTCAACTTCGCGCTCGACGGCGGGCCCGACGGCATCTACATGACGCCGGACGACACGACCGAGGACGGGCGCGGGGACGGCCGGCGCGAGCTCAACAGCCAGACCATCAAGACCACGTTCCAGCTCTCGCAGGGCTACCGGATGGACGCGTTCTACCACCGCAGCGGCAAGGTCATGCCGGAACGGTACGGCACCCAGTTCCGGCCGCTCGAGACCACCAACGACTACCTCTTCAACCCGCAGACCGGCAAGATCGAGCTCAACGGCACGCCCAGCAACCGGCTCGTCTACACCCTCACGCTGGGCCGCCACTACTATCTCGCCGACTATCAGCCGCGGGCCGGCGTCGACACCCCCACCCGCTTCGATCGCGTCTCCGGGCTGTACACCGGCTCGGCGGCGCGGGCCGACCGGCGTCCCCGCAACCGGTGGCAATACCTGGGAAGCGTCACCTACTATCCGGGAGGCGCCCACGCGATCAAGACAGGCGTCCAGCTTTATCGGGAGACGCACGGCACGGGGCAGGCGAGCCACGCCGGCGGCAACTTCGTCCTGGAGTACGAGGGAGCGACCCTGTTCGATACGGGGATGGCGGGCAATCCGTACCGGGTCAGGTTGTTCAACTACCCCCTCGATCCCACCAACCGCGTGGACGTGAACTCCGCGTACGTCACGGACGAATGGCGCGTGACCAGGCGGCTGACCGCGAACATCGGTCTGCGGTACGACCACTACGCCTCCTATGTGCCCGAGCAGTTCAAGGGTCCCGACGACTTCGGGATCTTCTTCACCGGGCAGGTCGACCGGCTGGACGTGGTGGACTGGAAGGGCCTCGCCCCGCGCATAGGGCTCGCCTACGACCTCCGCGGGGACGGCAGGACCGTGATCCGGGGCGCGTACAACTACTTCCAGCAGTCGCTCGGCGACAGCTTCGCCTCGACGTACAACCTCAACGCGATCGCCTCGGCGACGTACGTCTGGAACGACTCGATCCCGGACAACACCTACACGCCGGGAGAGGTCGACCTCAGCCTCAACGGCCCCGACTTCGTCAGCATCACCGGGGCCGCCAACTCCATCCTGCCGAACGATCCGCAATACGGCCGCGAGCTGTACCAGTCCAACACGCAGGAGGTGTCGTTCGGCGTCCAGCACGAGCTGATGCCCTCGGTAGCCGCCCGCGCCGTGTACGTCTACAAGCGCGAGGCGGGTCTCTTCGACACGCGCGGATCGACGGCCTCCGGGACGCAGGGCGGTCCGAACATCCTGCGCCCGCTCAGCGCCTACACCATCCCGGTGAGCCGCCGGGATCCGGGTCCCGACGGGATGCTGGACACCGCCGACGACACGGGCAACATGATCCACTTCGCCGACTACGGCGACGAGTACCGGGGCGCCGAGTTCGTCGGGAACCAGCGGATCAACTATCCGGAGCCGGACTCCTACCACAGCTACGAGTTCACGCTGGAGAGGCGGCTGCGGGACGGGTGGCAGGGCCTCGTGTCGTTCATCGGCACGCAGAACCACCGCTGGCTCCCGAACGCCGCCCTGACCGACTTCGTTCCGCCGCAGGTCGCCCTCCACGGGCTCGACGAGACCTGGGAGTGGGGCCTCAAGGCGCACGGCAGCTACATGTTCCCGGGGGACGTCCAGGTCGGCTTGTTCTATCAGGGCCTGAGCGGCTTCCCGATACAGCGGACGGCGCGGTTCCTGCGGACCGACCCCGACGGGCTGTTCCACTTCCGCAACCAGGGCACCCAGACCATCCGGGTGGAGCCGTACGGCGCGTCGAAGCTCACCTCCCAGCACGTCTGGAACGTTCGCGTGTCGAAGTTCATCGATGTCGGTCCGGGCCGCTTCCAGGTCGCGGCCGAGGTGTTCAACCTGCTCAACGCGAACGACATCCTGCGCATATCGCAGGTCTCGGGCCCGTCGTTCGGCAACGTGCTGGAGAACATTCCGCCGCGGATCGCGCGGCTCAGCGCGACCTTCGAGTTCTAGTAGCCTTCTGAGGTCTGTCCGGCGGAACGGGCCGCGCCCCTACCGGAGGTGCGGCCCGTCGTTCTCTTGGCCTGGGAGGTCTTGATGTGCGGAATGAAGTGCTTCCCGCGTGAACGGCGTTGCTCCGCCGTCGCCCACGTGCTGCTCGCCTGCGCACTGGTCTTCTGCACCGTTCCGCTCTTCGCCCAGGACCGGGCTTCCGGGCCCGAACGCTTCGAGGGGCGCATCGCGAACACCGGCACCTTCGGCAACGCCGGCAGCAACTTCTTCAGCATCCAGGTCGACGAGTACACGAGCGACGAGGAGTTCATCGAGTTCCTGGAAATCCTGGCCGGCGGAGGTCCGCGACGGCTCGAGGATGCGTTCCTTCGGTCGCAGAAGGGTCGGATCGTCATCAACAGTCTGGGCTATGACATCGCTCTGGCGCGTTCCACGCCGACCCGGAGCGGGCGCGTGGTCAGGGTGTTCACCGTGCGTCACCTCGGTTTCGACGAGTCGGTGGGTCGGTCTCGGAGCCGTGAATATCCCTTCGGCATGATCGAGCTCCAGCTCGACCACAACGGCAGAGGCGACGGCGTGCTGGTCGTGGCGGCCAGGCTTCACCTGGATCCGGACGGGAGGCTCGCGGTCGAGACGTTCCGGGAGACGTTCGGCACACCGGCGTTTCGACTGCTGAACGTGGAGGCGAGGTGAGCGTCGCCTCGACGAGAGTCCAACCCTGACCGTCGGCCTGGCGGAGGCCGGCAGCCAATCCGTCGGCAGTTCGTCCCAGCCCGACCCGGTCTTGCTGCCTTGTTCTGCCTTGTTCAGATCCCCGCGAGCGGACTCACGGGCGCATCGAGATCGAGCGGGTCGCCGCTGTTGGCAATCCGCTCGACGGGCACGCCCAGCTTGTCCAGCACGGTGACCAGCAGCGACGCCGCCGGCTCGTGCTCGTACCGCAGGTGACGCCCGCCCTGAACGTGGAACGGGTCCCGCGAGCCGATCAGCATGAGCGGCAGATTCTGCGAATCGTGGGTGTTGCCGTCCGCCATGCCGGCCCCGTACAGCAGCAGCGTATGGTCCAGCAGCGATCCGTCGCCGTCGGCGGTCCGGTGCAGCTTCTCCAGGTACGACGCGAACAACGAGGCGTGGTACGTGTTCAGCTTCGCGAGCAGCGCCATCTTCTCGGCATCGTCCTGGTGATGCGAGAGCGGATGGTGGGCCTCGGCGATGCCGATCTGCGGGTACGTCCGCCCGCTGTACTCGCGGCCCAGCATGAACGTCGCGACCCGCGTCAGATCGCTCTGGTAGGCCAGCACCTGCAGATCGCACATCAGCGCGCAGTACTCTTCGTAGTCCGCCGGGATGCCGCCGGGCCGCTCCACCAGCGGCAGATCCATCGCGCTCTGCGCCTCGGCGTTCTGGATGCGCCGCTCCACGTCGCGCACGGCCGTCAGGTACTCGTCGAGCCGCGAGCGGTCCCCGGAGCCGAGCTCCTGCTCCAGGTCCGAGAGCGACTCCAGCAGAGAGTCGAGAATGCTGCGGCTCCGCCGCAGGCGCACCTTGCGCTCGGCCGGGTCGGTCGTGCCGCTGTCGCCGAACAACCGCTCGAACACCACGCGGGGGTTGTCCTCGGCCGGCGCCTGCGTCGTCGGACTGGTCCACGAGAGCGAGTTGATGAAGGCGCACGTGGTGTTGTCGCACGTGCCGACCAGATCGAGACGATCGAGCGCGAGCTCGAGCGAGGCCAACTGCGTGTGTTGCCCGAACTGCCGGGCCGCGATCTGGTCGATCGACGTGCCCGCCTCGATCCCCTGGGCGGTCCGCTTCCCCACCACGCCGGTCAGGAACCGCGTCGCCGCCGTCGTGTGGGTGCCGCCGCGGTTCTGCACGCCGTCCAGCCCCGAGAACACGAGCACGCGGTCCTTGAAGGGCGCGAGCGGCTGGAGTACGGGCGAGAGGTCGAGCGGACCCTCCGCGGGCGGCGTCCAGGCGGGCATGATCATCCCGTTCGGCACGTAGACCACGCCGAGGCGCCGGACGGGCGCCGCCGGCGTCTTCGCGAACGCGGTGAAGGCCGGCACCATCGCATCCAGCAGCGGCAGCGCCACCGCCGCGCCCATGCCGCGCAAGAACGTACGCCGCGGCAACGCCGTCTTCGTGATCATCATGGTCGAGCTCTCCGCTTCGGTTGAACGGCTCTCCGCTTCGGTTGAACAGGGGTTCGTACGGCGGTCGGCATCCTCAGGGATTGGCCGCATCGGCCGACCGTGTCGGCGGGAAGTCCTCGGACGCACGTCGCATCCCGAACGCCGGGCTCCTGACGATGCCCAGAACGATGTCGGACAGCCGATGATCGCTCGCCGCGGCCTCGCGCACGATGCCGCGCACCGTCGGCCGATCGTAGTACTCGAGCCGGCGGCCCAGGGCATACGCCAGCAGCTTCTCGGTCATCGCTTCGACGAACTGACGGCGCTGGCCAACGAGGAACGCGCGGAGTCCGGCCGGACCCCGGAACCGCGTTCCGTCGGGCAGGATGGCCGCGCTGTCCACGGGCGTTCCGCCCTCCGCTTCGCGCCAGCCGCCCACGGCATCGAAGTTCTCCAGCGCAAACCCCAGCGGATCCATCGGCGCGTGACAGGTGGCGCACGCCGGACTCTCGCGGTGCCGTTCCAGCCGCTCGCGAACCGACGCGGGCCGGCCATCTTCGCCGCGGTCCGGCAGACCCGGCACGTCCGCCGGCGGTGACGGCGGCGGCGTGCCCAGGAGGCTCTCGAGGACCCAGCGGCCTCTCAGCACCGGAGAGGTTCGATTCGGATACGACGTCACCGTCAGAAAGCTCCCCTGGCCGAGCAATCCGCCGCGCGGGTCGTCGTCCCCGAAAGTGACGCGCCGGAAATGGCTGCCGTACACGTTCGGGATGCCGTAGTGGCGCGCAAGCCGCTCGTTCAGGAACGTGTAGTTCGCGCGCAGCAGGTCGACCACGCTCCGGTCTTCCCGGAACAGGCTCTCGACGAACATCCTGGTCTCGCGCCCGAACGCCTCCCGCAGGTTCTCGTCGAAGCCGGGAAAGGCGTTCGAGTCAGGCGCCGCGCTCGGCAGATTGCGCAACAGCAGCCACTGGCCGACGAAGTTGTCCACCAGAGCCTGCGAGCGCTCGTCGGCCAGCATGCGCCGCACCTGCTGTTCGAGCTGGTCGGGAGAGCTCAACTCCCCGCGAGCCGCCGCGCCGAGCAGCTCGGCATCGGGAATGCTGCTCCACAGGAAGAACGACAGACGCGACGCGAGATCGAGATCGTTGACGGCATAGACGGTTCCCGGGGCGAGGTCGACCGGCTCCCTCTCGATGCGGAACAGGAACTTCGGATCGGCCAGGAGCCGCTCCAGCGCGAACTGCACGCCGTCGTCGAACGTGCCGTCGCGGCGACCCGCCTCGTAGAACCGCAGGAGCGTCCGCACCTCGCGTTCGGTCGCGGGCCGGCGGTACGCCTCGCCGGCGAGCGCGGTGACAATCCGCTCCGCGCAAGGCTCCTCCTCGCGCGGCTCGGTCGGGCGGCAGGTGAAGATCTTGCGGCGGCTCGGGGTATCCCCCGAGCCCGAGACGCCGTACGGGCCGCGGATGGCGACGGTGTGCACCCACGGGTTGCTCTCGAGCGACTCGTCGCGCTCGGGGTATCGCGGCGGGTGGGGAACGCCGTCCTCGACCTCGGTCGGACGCCCCAGGAACGAAACGGTCACCAAGCGCCAGCCGGCCCTCGCCGGGAACCGCAGCTCGAGGGCGGCGTCGGCGTTTCGGGCGTACTGCTCCCACGCCGGACTACCGAAAATGTCGCCGACGAATCCGGCCGGCGGGGCCCCGCCGGTCTCTTCGCCGCCGACGACCGAAGAAAGAACGCGCTCGCCGTCCACCCGGATCTCGACCTCGTGCGGCGAACCGAGCCCGACGACCACGTCGAACAACTGGCGGTACAGCCGGACCTGGATCACATACTCGCCGTCGACCGGAAAGCGATGGCGAATGGCGGCGCCTCCGCGGGAGCCGAAAGGCAGGTCCTCGCCCAGATACTCGTCCTGATCGAGCCGGACCCGGTATTCCTCGGTGGTCGGGGCGCCCGGCGGAAGTCCGACCGCCAGCCGACTCAGCCTCCGCGCCGCCGACAGATACCGGTCGAGCAGGGTCGGCGAGACCGACAGCATGCTGGCGATATTGTCGAAGCCGTGTTCGTCCGCGCTGTCGGCCGGCAGCAGCGACGTGACATCCACGTCCAGCGCCAGCAGATCGCGAATCGCGTTCCGGTACTCGGCGCGATTGAGCCGGTGCACGCTGTCCGTCCGGCCCGGATCGGGGGCGAGCGCCGCGGCGCCGTCCAGCTCCGTTTCCAACCACGCGACGACGTTCTCCACGACCGTCGGATCGGGCCGCGGCCGGCCCGGCGGCGGCATCGCGCCGCTGCGGAGCTTGCGGATGACCTCCTCCCACACCTCCGCGGACTCGGCGACGTGAGCCGCGTCCGGCGTCTGCAAGGAGAGGCCCGCCGTCAGGAGCCGGTCATTGTGGCAACCGACGCAGTAGCGGTTGAGCACGGGACGCAGCGGAGAGGGTTCCGCCGGCGAAACCTGCGGCCGCGAGGAAGCCGTCTGGCTTGCCGCCAGCGGGGAAAGAAGAGCGAGCCACGCCGCCGCCATCAGCCCGCCACCGGAGCGCCAGCGCGACATGTCTTCGCCTCCCTGCAGGTAGCCAATCCGGATAATAGCATCGCACTCCAAAGGAAGCGCAGCCTTTTTCGATGCCGGACCCCACGCAACGCCCGTGGTAGACTCGGCGAGCTTCCGGGTTTCCCGGTCGCCTACGCGTCGAGTCGCTGTACAGGGGGGCACGAACATGCGCATCTCGACGAGACGGCTTTGCGGGCGGTCGGTCGGCCTGCTGGTGCTTGGCGCGACACTCGTCGCGAGTGCCGCCACCGCAGCGCGCGCCGCCGACGTCCAGTTGATTCAGGCCGTCAAGGACGGCGATGCGCCCGCGTTGCGCGCGCTCCTCGGGCGGGGCGCCGACGTGGATGCGCGGCAGGGCGACGGCGCCACCGCCCTCCACTGGGCCGCCCACCTGAACGATCTCGATGCGGCGGATCTGCTGATCCGGGCCGGCGCGGACGTGGACGCGACGAACGATCTGGGCGTCACGCCGCTCTGGGTCGCGACGACGGCCGGCGGCGCAGGCATGGTCGCGACGCTGCTGGAGGCGCGCGCCGATCCGGACATCGCGCCGGACACCGGCGGCACGCCGCTGATGATCGCCGCCCGCCAGGGCAACGTCGCCGCGGTACGGTCGCTGCTCGCCCACGGCGCGGATATGAACGCGACGGAAGGCGCACAGGGACAGACCGCGCTCATGTGGGCCGTTGCGCGGCGGCATCCGCAGGTCGTGCGGGTCCTGCTGGAGGTCGGAGCGGATCCGCACGCCCGGACGAGGTCGTCGCGCCGGCATGTCCTGTTGTGCTGCCAGAAGAGCCTCGGCAAGACCGAGGGCACCGTGTGGATCGAGCAGGGCGGCTTCACGCCGCTGCTGTTCGCCGCGCGGCACGGGGCCGCGGCCGCGGCCGAGCTCCTGCTGGCCGCCGGCGCGCCGGTCGACGACACGGCCGCAATCGGCACCACCCCCCTGGTCGTCGCGGCCCAGCACGGATTCCACGATGTCGCCGCGGTGCTGCTGGAGAGGGGCGCGGACCCCGACGCCGCCGGCGCCGGGCAGGCAGCGCTGCATTGGGCCGCGTTGCGGGGCGATCGCGAGCTGGTGGAGACACTGCTGGCCCACGGCGCCGATCCGGACGTGCGGCTCGCGCGGGGCTCGTTCCTCAAGCACGACCGGGGTGCGTTCGCCTTCGACAAGTTCCTGATCGGCGCGACGCCGTTCGTGGTGGCCGCCCGGCGATCCGATACCCGGATCATGCAGCTCCTGGCGGCCGGCGGCGCCGACGCGTCGCTGCCGCTGCAGGACGGCCGGACGGCGGCCATGGTTGCGGCAGGCGGGAAGACAACAGGACTGCTTCGACTCCGGCTCGCGGAAGAGCAGATTCTGGAAACGGTCCGGTCGGCGCTCGACCTGGGCGTGGATCCGAACGCCGCCAGTCTGTCCGGCGACGCGGTTCTGCACGTGGCGGCGGGCAGCAAGTTCGACAGCGTCATCCGGCTCCTCGCCGAGCGCGGCGCGCTCGTGAACGCGCGCAACCGGATGGGACAGACGCCGCTGGCGGTCGCGCTCGCGCCGCCCGAGGCCCCCGACGGATCGGCCATCGGCGGCGCCGCGCTCGGACGCTATCGAGAGGCCTACGCGGCCTGGGCGGCCAGCCGGGGACAGACGCCGACGGCGAACCTGCTGCGCTCGCTGGGCGGCACCGAATAGCGAGGCGCCACCCCATCGACCAGGGCTGTCCACGAAGGGCCGAGCACCGTCTCGCGAGTCCGCAGGCCGGCTGAGTGCCCGTGGTAGCATGACTTTGTGCCCGATACCCATGCCATCGCCCGCCGGCTGACCGGCACTGGGCTTTCCACCGAGCAGGCCGACGCGATCACGGACGCCGTCCGGGAAGCCGCCGAGCACGGCGACCACGTAACGCCGGCGAGCTCTGCGCGCAGAGCTCGCCGGCCTTGAGGCTCGCCTGACACGGCGTTTCGCCGGTGCGATGCTCGTACAAACGCTTGCGATTCTCGGCGGCGTGCTCGCGATGCTGCGCTTGCTGGAGTGAACCCCCTCAGTCGCCCCCTGAGGGCGATGACCGGATCCAGGCGCGCAGCCCGTCGCGCCGGCACTGCGTGGCGGCGACCGCGCCTCCCAGCACCGCGGGCACGACTCCGGAAAAGGATGTCCAGCAGACAGCAGCGCTGGAACCGGGGCGTTCGGCTCGTCCTCTTGGCGTCCGCAACCGCCGGCATCGCGGCGGGCATGAACGCCTTGCCGGAGTCGTTCCGCGTCGTTTCTGGTGCCGTCATCGGCATTCTGGTCGCGTGGGATTTCCTCGCCGACCAAGCGAACAAGGCGGCGGTGCTGGACTCAATCCGGCGGGAGTGCAATGAGGCTGAGGTCGAACTGGCGGCGCTCTGGGGGGAGATGCAAGCCGATTCAGTCAACGACAGTGACGCGCGGCGCCTGCTCTCGGACTTGGCCCGACGCGTGATGCGCGCCACAGACCGTGCCGGCAGTGCACACATACCGACCAACGAACGACTGAACGTTGGGTGCGAAGAGGCGGCATTCAAGGCTCTGTCTGACCGATATGCGGAAGGATGAGTCTCAGCGGCCGAAGGATTCGCGGCCAGATCCGGCTCCGTCCGGGCGTGTGCGGATGGTGCCGGATGGCAACAACCACTGGGAAGGATCCGGAGCTCCACCGCGGGGCCGGTCGCGTCACTCCGCCGCCGCCGCCCCCGAAGCCACCCAAGCCGCGAGACGGCGGTTGATCCGCCTCCAGTGCGGTTCAGTCCCACTGCATGGGCCAGCGACCGTCGTCTCCCCCGATACCGCTGGTCGTCACGGCCCGAGCCAGCGCGCGAAAGTCGAAAGGCATGTCGTCTACGTCGGCGAGTTGCCGATCCAACTGCCCTTCCTGCTCGCACGAGCGCCATGCGAGCTTCACGTACCGTCGCAGCACGGCGCGGCGCGGATAGCGGCCCTTCCGCACATGCCACGCCATGACATCGTGCGCTCCCTTGGAAGAATTGCACGAGCGGCAAATCCTGGCGGCAGACCCGGAGGACACCCAGATTCGGAACCTGTATTCATCGCTGGTCGAGAGATCCGCGGCCACGACCGCCGAGCGTGAATGGAGTTACGCCGCGCCAGAGCCGATCTTGCGCGTTCCTGGCACGGAGCAATCGGCGGTCGCCGCGCGAGGCGACCGCCGCGCGCACGTCTTCGTATGAACCCCTCGGTCTATCCGAGCGCCTCGAGCTCCGCCGTCACCTCGTGCGGCAGTCGCAGCTCGTTGGTGACCGAGAAGGCGTTGAACTGCCCGGCGAGCGCCCGCGCCAATTGCCGGTCGGTCTCGCTGTCGACGACGCCGGTGAGCGTCACGTGCCCGCGATTCACCACGATGTGGATCGACGGATTCCCGCTCGTGGCGTAGTGCCAGAAGTTGGGATTCCCGTAGATCGCGCGGGCAACGACGTATCGCAACCGGTCGTCGAACCCCGACACCGGAAGCACGGCGATCTCGTTGATCACCGTGGTCACGCCTTCGAGCGCGTCGACGCGCTTTCCGATGGTCTTCGCCTTGTGTTCCGCGGTGACGTGGCCGCTGAGCACGACGTGTCCCTCCCCGGCGATCTCCACGTCGACGTTGTCGAACACCGTGAAGAACGAGTAGCGGAGCACCTGTTCCTGCACTCGCTGGAACAGATCATGCTTCGGCCCGTCGGCGGCTGCCGGCGACACCGACAGTGCCGCGATGGCGAGCGCCATCAGGGGCAAGGCGATACGGCGTGTATTCGGAAGAGTGTGCATCGTGAGTGTCCCTTCTGCGCGTGTGTGTCTCACCGGACTCGATGGCCGCACGCGCTACCCTCACATGAAAGCAAGACGCGTGCCAGGATCATGAGACCGGGAGCAACGCTGTTTCTGGCGGCGTGCGGGCGACTCTTCCGCCAGGGAGAGGCACGTATCGTCCACTGACGAGGACAGTTCTGCAAGGCGCGCCGCCGCCTCGGCGAGACTGACGCGGAGCAGAGGCGAGGAGTGGCGACGGCGCCCCTCGGGATTCACTCGCCGCTTCGGAGCACCTCCGCCGGGTCGGCGGACGCCGCCCGTCGGGCGGGAATCCAGCAGGACAGCACGGCGAGTAGCGCCAGCCCGCCGGCGACCGTCGCCAGCGTGACCGGATCGAGCGGGGCGACGCCGAACAACACCGCGGCCAGGGCGCGCGCTCCCAGGGCGGTCGCGGCGAGGCCCGCGACCAGTCCCGCCGCCGCGATCCGCAGCCCGCGTCCCGCGACCAGGCGCCGCAACGCGTGCGGGCTCGCCCCCAGCGCCGAGCGGATCGCCATCTCGATCCGTCGCTGCCGCGCGTCGAACGACACGGTTCCGAACAGACCCACCAGGATCAGCGCGAGCGTCACCAGCGCGAAGGCGATCGAGATCCGCACCGCGAGCCGCGGGCGAGCGAGCTCCGCGGCGAGCAGCTCGTCCATCGGCGTCAGCGCGTCTATCGGTATCGCCGGCTCGATCCCCTGAATCGTGTCGCGGACGGCGGACGACAATGTCGAGGCCGGCCGCCCGGTGCGGATCGCAAGGCCGCCGGGCTGGAAGTGGAACGACTGCGGGGCCGGGTAGTAGACCGTCATCCAGTAGTTGGTGAGCTCGCGGTAACGCAGGTCGGCGGCGATACCCACCACCGTCGCCCACTCGAATCGCGGGCTGATCCGCACGCGTTTGCCTATCGGCTCCGCGCCGGGCCAGTAGCGCGCGGCGGCGCTCTCGCTCACGATCGCCACCGGTTGCGCAGCGGCGGTGTCGGTGCGCGCAAAGGCGCGCCCGCTCACGATCGGGATCCCCAGGGTCTCGAAGTACCGCGGCGTCGCGATGTCCCAATTGGCCCACTCGTTCGTCGCCGCCTCGTCCTGGGTCTGGCCCTCGAACTGAAACGGCGAGCTGAGACCGGTCGTTCCCGTGCCCGGGGGCAGGTGAAACGGGGCCGCCGAGATCACGCCGGGAAGCCGTTCGATCGCTTCGACCGCGCGCTCGTAGAACGCGCGGATCTGGTCGGGCGTGCCGTAGCGTTGCCACGGCAGGTATAGGCGCGTGGTCACGACACCGTCGGAATCGAGCCCGCGGTCGATCGACTGCAACTGCCAGAGCGACCGGGTCAACAGTCCGGCCGAGACGAGGACCACCACCGCGAACGCGATCTGGGCGGCGGCCAGCACCTGGAGCCGGCGGCCCGTCCCGCGGGGCACCTCGGCGGAGCGCTGCGCGAGAAAGCCGCGCAGCCTCGTCATGCGCGTCCGCCACGCCGGAGCGGTGCCGAGCGCCAGGACCCACGCGAGCATCGTCACGAAGGTGAACGCCACGACCAGCGGGCTGAGCGACGCCTCGTCGATGCGCGGCGCCTGACCCGGATCGATGACGCTCGTGAGCGCGAGCAGCCCGCGGCTCAGCATCAGCGCCCCGCCCACGCCCGCCGCGCCGAGCACCGCCGCCTCGATCACGGTCTGTCGCAGAAGCTGTCCGTGAGTCGCCCCCAACGCCGACCGCACGGCCATCTCGACGCGGCGCGACTCGGCCCGCATGAGCAGCAGGATGGCGACGTTCGCTCCCGCCACGAGAAACACGAGCGCGGCGCCGGACAGCAGCAGCACAAGAATGTGCCGCACGTGGCCGACGACCGTGTCGACCAGCGGCGTCACCACGATCGGCATCCGCGGATAGTCATCCGGATACGCCTCGCTCAGACGCCCGTGGATGACGGCCAGCTCCGACCGCGCCTGGCCGCCGGAGGTTCCCGGCGAAAGTCGTCCCACGACGTGGAACTGACGGGTCCGCGGGCTGTCCAGGACCTCGTCGGGGTCGCCTGTGAACGCGGGAACCAATGGGAGCCAGATGTCGGCATCGACCGGGTAGGACACGTCGGGCTGTAGAACCCCGACAATCGTGAAAGGGGCGTCCCCGGGGAAGCTGAGGCGCCGGCCGACGAATGCGGGATCGCCGCTCACCCGTCGCCAGAAACGGTGGCTGACGACGGCGACGAGCTCGGCGCCGTCGACGTCGTCGCCGGGCTCGAGGAGGCGCCCGTAGCCCGCACGCGCGCCGACCACGTCCAGCAGCTCGGCCGAGGCCAGCACCCGGTTGGCCGTGACCGGCTCGTCATCGACCAGGACGGCGGTCGTCGCGCCGTCGGCATAGTTGATGGCCGCGAGCCCGTCGAAGCTCGTGCCCGCTTCCTTCCACACCAGGTACTCGGGATACGAGATCGGAAACAGGAGTCCGCCGCCCCGTTCGATGTCGTCCTTCCAGATCCGAACCAGCCGGGAGTCGTCGTCGCCGATCGGCTGCAGCATCACCGCGTCGGTCACTGCGAACAGCACCGTCACGGACGCGAGGCCGAGACTCAGCGTGGCGATCGCGACCGCCGCGGCGAGCGGTCGGCGCACGAGGCCGCGAAGGGCGAACCGGAGATCCGACACGACTCCCGATCAGAGACCGGTCAGCCGCCCCGTGCTGTCGCCGAGGCGCTCGGGCCGCACTCCGGCCAGGTCGAGCATGCTCAGCAGCAGGTTCGTCATCGGGGTCTCGGGCCTCGTGCGCAGGTGCCGGCCGCCCTTGAACCGGCCGGCTGCGCCGCCGGCCAGCACGATCGGCAGCGGCGAGTGGTTGTGCAGGTTGCCGTCGCTCATGCCGCTCCCATAGAGGAGCAGCGTGTGGTCGAGCAGCGTGCCGTCGCCGTCCGGCGCGGCCTGCAGCTTCTTCAGGTACGAGGCGAAGGTGGCGACGTGGTGCGCGTTGACCTTGCCCAGCCTGGCGAGCTTCTCGTCGTCGTTCTGGTGGTGCGACAGCGCGTGGTGCGGATCGTTGATCCCGATGGCCGGGAACGTCCGGTAGCTGGCCTCGCGGCCGAAGGCGAACGTGATCACGCGCGTGAGATCGGCCTGGTAGGCCAGCACCTGCAGGTCGATCATCAGCCCGGCGTGGGTCTCGAAGTCCTCGGGCACGCCGATGGGCCGGTCCGGGACGGGGAGCTCCTGCGCACGGTTGTACTGCTCGGTCTTGCGAATGCGCCGCTCGGTCTCGCGAATCGCGTCCAGGTACTCGTCCACCCGCCGCTTGTCCTGCGCGCCGAGATCCGTGTGCAGCCGCCCGATCTCCTGCGTGACCGAGTCGAGCAGGCTGCGATCCATGCGCATCTCGCGCAGCCGGTCGGCGCTGCTGTCGCCGTCCCCGAACAGGCGCTCGAACACCGCGCGCGGGTTGCGCTCCATCGGGTTGGGCGTGGTCGGCGTCCGCCACGAGATGGTGTTCATGTAGGCGCAACTGTAGCCGGCGTCGCAGTGGCCAACGATGTCGGCCGCGTCGAGGGCGAGCTCGAGCGACGCAAGGGGCGTCGCCGCGCCTATTTCGCGGGCCGCTATCTGATCGGCCGTGGTGCCCACCTCGACGTCGGCGCCCTCGGTCCGCTTGGCGTGCACGCCGCTGAGCCACCCCGCGCTCGCGCGGGAGTGGTCTCCCCCGCCGTCGCCCAGCGACTCGAGCTGGCGATGGGCCAGGTTGGTCACCACGACCACCTGTTTGCGGAAGGGCGCGAGCGCCTGCAAGGATGGCGACCACTCGAAGTCGCGGCCCGTGCCCTTCGGAGTCCACGCGGCGTGGTAGGCGCCGTTCGGGATGTAGATGAAGACGAGCCGCCGTGCGGGGTGCGCGGGCGTGCGACTCATGGCCGTCAGCGCCGGCACCATGGCGTCGAGCAACGGCAGCGCGACCGCTGCCCCCATACCCCGCAGCACCGTCCGCCGAGGCAACGCCTTCTTCGTGATCATCATGGCTGTACTCTCCGCATCCGAAACGGCCTGCTGTCGACGACACCCGCAATCAGCGACGAGAAGCGATAGTCGTCGCGGGCGGCGTCGCGGACGATCCGTCGGACCACGGGCGCATCGGCGAGCTCCACGCCCCGGCCCACGGCGTAGGTCAGCAGCTTCTCGGTCAACGTCGCGACGAACTCCTCCGCACGGCTCTCCAGCACGGTCCGCAGCCCCCGCGGCCCGTCGAACCGGGTACCGTCCGGCAGGACGCCGGAAGCGTCCACCGGCTCGTCCGACTCGCTGCGTTCCCGCCAGCGGCCGACCGCGTCGAAATTCTCCAGGGCGAGGCCCAACGGGTCCATCTGCGCGTGGCAGACGGCGCAACTCGGGTTCTTGCGGTGCTGTTCCATCCGCTCGCGCATCGACCGCACCCGGCCGTCGGCGGTCTCCTCCTCCAGCTCCGGCACGTCCGGCGGGGGCGGCGGAGGCGGCGCGCCGATGATGTTCTCCAGGATCCACTTCCCGCGCGTCACCGGCGAGGTCCGGTTCGCGTAGGACGTCGCGGTCAACAGGCTGGCATGCCCCAGCACGCCCGCCCGGTTCCGATCCGTCAGCGTCACGGGCCGGAAGTGACTGCCGTAGACACGGGGAATCCCGTAGTGCCGGGCCAGCCGCTCGTTGAGAAATGTCGTGCGCGAGGTCAGGAACTCCAGCGCGCTGCGATCCTCCCGGATCACCCGCTCGAAGAACAGCTCCGTCTCCCGCTGCATCGCCTGCCGCAGGTTGTCGTCGAAGTCGGGAAACTGGATGGGATCCGGCGCCGTGCCGGCCAGGTTCCGCAGGTAGAGCCACTGCCCGCCGAAATTGTCGACGAGCGCCTGCGAGCGCGGGTCCCGCAGCATGCGGCGCACCTGCGCGTGGAGAACGTCCGGCGCACTGAGACGCCCTTCCTCGGCCGCGTCGAGCAGCTCGTCGTCCGGAATGCTGCTCCACAGAAAGAACGACAGGCGCGAGGCCAGCTCCAGGTCGTCGAGGGGCCGCACCTGATCGGCCGCGTCTCCCGGCGTGTCGCCCTCGATGCGGAACAGGAACTCGGGACTCACGAGCACGCGCTGCAACGCACGCCCGATGCCATCTTCGAACGTGCCGTCCAGGCGGCCCGCCTCGTAGAACCCGAGCAGCACCTGCAGATCGGCCTCGGTCACCGGCCGTCGATAGGCGCGGCGAGCGACCGTCGCCATGATCCGCCGCGCACACGCGAGCTCTTCTGCCGCATGCGCCGGACGGCAGACGAACAGGCGCTGGCGGCTCGGCGTGTCTCCGGGTCCGGTCGCGCCGTACGGTCCGCCGATAGCCACGCTCCGGACGTGCGGCGGGCCGGAAGTGTCGGCCGGATCGATGTTGCTGCGCAGCAGCGGCTGGCGGATCGTGACGACCTGGGCGGACGTCTTCCTGAGGAATGCCACGGCGACCGTGCGGGACCCCGCCTTGACCGGCAGGCGCACCTCGAGCGCCGCGTCCGCGTTCATCGAGTACGCCAGCGCCGCGTCCCGCGCCGCCCGCCGTGCGGCCTCCCGCGCCGCTTCGCCGGCACCGTCGTCCAGCTCGAACGCGTCCGCCCGCGGCTGCTCGCCTCCGATGGTGAAGAGCCGGACACGTTCGCCGTCCAGACTGATCTCGAGCTGGTGCGGCTCGCCCAGCCCCCGAATGGTGTCGATGACCGTCCGCAACAGGCGCACCTGGAACACGTACTCGCCGTCGAGGGGAAACTGGTGGCGCACGGCGATGCCGCCGCGCGTGCCGAGCGGCAGGCCGTCGAGATGGTCGTTCTGCGTGAGCACCGTCGGCACGAGATAGGTCGCGATGCTCGGACGGATCGCGGCGCTTCCGACGGCCAGCCGGCTGATGCGCCGGGCCGCTCCGAGGTATCGCTCGAGCAGCAGCGGCGACACGCCGAGGGCGTCGGCGATGTTGTCGAACCCGTAGCTCGCGTCGTCCGGCGGCAGCAGGGACGCGATGTCGACGTCCAGCGCGAGCAGATCCCGGATGGCGTTGGCGTACTCGGCGCGGTTGAGTCGATGGAAGACTGCGGTCCTCGGAAGATCGGCTCGCCCGGTCCACGCGGGATCCAGGGCGGCGTCTCGGCGGCCCAGGGAGGGTCGCCCCGCCGGCTCCCCGCGGCACCCAGGTCGGCTTGGAGCCGCACCAGGAACGCCTCCCGCATCTTCGTGTCCGGGCGCGGACGGCCGGCCGGCGGCATGGCCCCGGCACGAAGCTTGCGGACGACCTTCTCCCAGGTCTCCGCGTCGCGGCCGACGCTCGACAGGTCCAGCGTGTCGAGGGTCAACCCGACCGCGCGGAGTTGAGCGGCGAGCGGCGAGGCCGCGCCGCCGCGGCCGTCTACGACGCGCTCGTTGTGGCAGGCCACGCAGTAGCGGTCGAGCAGCTCGCGCGAGGGAGCGGCATCGTCACCGTCTACCCCAGCGTCCTGTCGAGTGGGAGTCTCCTGCTGCGGGAAGCCAGCTTCCGGCAGCAGCCGATTGGCGGCGTGAAGGTCCGCACCGGACGGCAGGATCGCAAGGTAGCAAGCGCCCAGTGCGCTCAGGCACATCGCCCGAGCGTTCCGAAATCTGCGCGGTGATCGATGCGGCCCGACCAGGTTGCGGTGCATCCCACCCTTCCTGCGAGACCACACGAGTCCGGGGAGACTCACGAGGCCCTGAACGCCGTCGACCCGATCGAGCTGTGGACGCGAGTTCCCGTAGTCTATGAGTCTGCGCCGCAGAACGCAACGGAGTGAGCTCTGCGGCGCAAACTCCCGGGGCGGTGGGAGCTGGGGCCGAACCCGGAGCCCTGCGACGGGGTTTGGCGGCGCTATACTGCCGCTGTTCGTTCCGCCACGGCCGTCCGGCCTCCCCGGTACAAACGGAGGGCATCGACATGCGCGTCACCTGCCTCTACGGGTTGCTGATCCTCCTGCTCTCGTCGGCCGGTCCCGCCGTCGCGATCCCTGACGAGGGTCTGGTCGAAGCGGTGCGGAGCGGCGACTACGCCGCCGCCCGCGCGCTCGTGGAAGCGGGGGCCGCGGCCGACACGCCCCAGGCCGACGGTACGACCGCCCTGCACTGGGCAGTCCGCGGAGGCCGAGCCGATATCGCGAGCCTCCTGCTTCGGGCCGGAGCCGATGCGAACGCAGCGAACCGCTACGGTGTGACTCCCCTGTCGCTGGCCGGCACCAACGGAAGCGCCGGAATCGTGGGGAGGCTGCTCAACGCCGGCGCCGACCCGAACCTCGCGACACCGGAAGGCGAGACGCCGTTGATGACCGCGGCGCGTACCGGCGACCCGGAGGTGCTGCACCTGCTGCTGACTCACGGCGCCGACGTCCACACCGCCGAGGCGTGGCGTGGACAGACCGCTCTAATGTGGGCGGCGGCGGAAGGCAACGCCGCGGCAGCCGGCGTCCTGCTGGATGCGGGCGCGGACGTGGCAGCCCGTTCGTCACGGGGCATGACCGCGTTGCTGTTCGCGGCGCGCAACGGCGACATGGACACGGTCCGGGCGCTGCTGGACGGCGGTGCGAACATCGATGAGCGCGCGATGGACGCCATTCCGCGTGGCGGGGAGGAAGATGGGAACGAGGACCTGCCGCCGCGCCTCGGCTCGAGCGTCCTCGCGACGGCCATCGAGAACGCCCACTACGACCTGGCGGCGTGGCTCGTTGCGGAGGGGGCCGACCTCAACGCCGACGGACCGCGTGGAACCGCGCTCCACGGCCTGGTGCGAACCCGCAACTGCGAGCGGACGGCCCTCCCCTGTCCCGTGCGCTCCGGCCCGCTGGACAGCCTGGAGCTGGCCGAGCTGCTGCTGGCCCACGGCGCCGACGTCGACGCGCGGATGTCTGCGGATCCTCCGAAGAACGGCACCTACGACTACACGTACATGAGCCACGTCGGCGCGACACCGCTCTTCCTTGCGGTCAAGGCCTCGGACACCGCAATGACGGGCCTGCTGCTCGATCACGGCGCCGACCCGGCGATCGGGAACGACGAACGCACGACACCGCTGCTCGTCGCGGCCGGCATCGGTTACATCGAGGGGCAGATCCTGGCGTCGGAGGAAAGGGCGTTCGAGGCGGTGCGCATGCTGGTCGAGCACGGCGAGGACGTCAATACGACCAACGCCAAGAACGAGACGGCGCTGCACGGCGCCGCCTACCGCGGCGCGAACTCCATCGCGCTGTACCTGATCGACCGCGGTGCGAGGCTCGATATCGCGGACGAGCTGGGCCGCATGCCGGTCACGATCGCCGACGGCGTCGTCGCGGGCCCCTATTTCCGGGCCCACGACGAGACCGCGGCGCTGTTGCGCGAGCGGATGGGTGCGAGCGCCCCGCCGAGGCCGACCTCGCAGGGCGCCCGGTAGAAGGGGGCAGGCCCGATCCTCGACCTGTCGGCGTTACTGCAGGCGAGGCTGTCTTATGGTGCGTCCGGCTCTCTTCACGTTCACGACATGGTTGGCCATGTCGATCGCCTGCTCACAGGCCCGCTGCAGATTGAGAACGATGATGTCCTGCTTGTCGTAGTCCTCCTCGAACGGCAGCGGTGAGTGCTGCGCCCAGGCCTGGCGCACTCGGGCAAGGCAGCGTTCGATGCTCTGCTGCTTGCCGATCAGCACGTCGGTCACGGCGCCAGCGCCCGTGCGCTCTCGACAATCGCCGCGCGGATTCCGGCGCGTTCGTCGTTCAGCCTCTGATACATCGACAGGACGAGTGTTTCGAACTCCAGCCGAACACCGTCGTCACGGCAGTAGACCAGTCGTCCGGTGCGCAGGATCTCGGCTTGAAGGGTGGTGTCGGCGCGGCGCAGATTGACGAGGTCCGAATGCTCCGCGCCCGCCGCGCCGGCGAGCTTCACGGCGAGCAGATGCCACTGCCAGCGATCAACCCGCATTGCCTCGGCGTACGGCAGGAGCACGGCGACATCGATGTCGCTGTCCGGACGCTGGGCGGCCGTGCCCCAGGTGCCGAACCGGTAGATGGCCTGGGTGGCCGGATGGCTTTCCAGAATGTGACGCGTGATGCTGTCGGCGAGTGCGGCCACCGGACCAGTCCAATCCGGGAGCACGGACAACCGCACGGAGAGGCCTGACGAAGCCCCTTCCGTGCGGATCGACCCGTGGTCAGCGGCTCACGTTCGAGAAGGCCGCGCGGCTACCGCGCGTCCGGCTCCCGCACGATGTCCGGCGGGCTCGGCTCCGCGCCCAGCGTGCGCAACAGCGCGGCCGTCGTGTCGGACTTCGCGAAGTTGCCGCCGGTGTGGATGCCCTCGGCGATGACGAGCGGCGTCCACGCGCGGTTGTTCTTCGCGTCGATGGCGGCCCCGCGGTCCACCAGGAACTGGACGATCGAGTCCGCCCGCTCCCGCCACGCCGCGCCGTGCAGGGCACTGTCGCCCTTCTCGTTCACGGCGTTCACGTCGCCGCCCATCTCCACGATCAGGTGGACGGCGTCGAGCGCCTCCCCTTCCGTAGACCGGGTGATGCCCGGCTCGTGGCCGACGCCGGCCGCGTGCATCAACGGCGTCGTCCCGTCGACGGTGGGAACGAAGGGATCGGCGCCGGCGTCGAGCAGCGCCCGCATCACCGGCAGGTCGTTAGCCTTGGCCGCGATCGCGAACGCCGTCGCCCCGCGCATGTTCCCCAGATGGCCCTTCACCTGGATGTGGAACCCGGGGGTCCGCGCCGTCCGGCGGTTCGGGTCGGCGCCGTGCTCGAGGAACGCGCGCACCATCCGCAGCCGGTCGTCCGCGTGCAGCCCCCCGAACGGACTCCACTGGTTGCCCTCGGCGACGCCGTTGGAGAGGTCGTTCAGCTCCGTGTCCCACTTCCCCGCCGCCCAGTGCAGCGGCGAGAAGCCCGGACCGAGGTTCGGGTCCGCCCCCTCGTCCAGCAGGAACTCGGCGTAGTCGAGGTGCCGGCGAACGGTGGCGACGGCCAGCGCGGTGGTGCCGTCGATTGCGGCGGCGTTGACGTCCGCTCCCGCCTCCAGCAACACCTCGGTGATCTCCCGATAACCCTCGCGCGCCGCGAGGACGAGCGCCGTGTACCCCGTCGTCGTGCGGGCATCCGCCTCGGCGCCGTGCGCGAGCAGCGTGCGGACCACGGCCGCGTGGCCTTCCCACGCGGCCCACATCAGCGCCGTCTGGCCGTTCGTGGCCTCGCTCGCGTTCACGTCGGCACCGCGATCGAGCAGTGGGGTGACCGCTTCGAGCACGCCGCCGCGCGCGCAGGTCATCAGCACCGTCTCGCCCGTCGCCTGGGCGCCGTGTGGATCCGCTCCCGCGTCGAGCAGCCGCGTGACCATTTCGGGGCTGGCGTTGGTGCAGGCCAGCACCAGCGGGGTGACTCCGTAGCGGTCGGCCGCATCCACGTCCGCGCCGGCGCCAATCAGCAGGTCGGCCAAGTCCGCACGATCCCACTGCGCCGCCCAGTGCAGCGCGGTGAAGCCGTCGGCCTGGACGCCGTCGACCGCTGCCCCCTCCGCGAGCAGGTCGCGGACCGCTGCGGCGTCCTGGTTCCTGGCCGCGTCGGTCACCCGCAGGTCCGGCGGGGCCGCAACGGCAATCGCGGACGACAGCAGAACTGCGGCCGCGACGCTCATGAGTCGGATGGTTGTGCGCATCTCGTTTCTCCTGGCCCGACAATCGTCGCCGATGGCTCCGATTGCCGCCCAACCAAGCCTGACCAGGAGTCAGGCGCCGTTCTACGGCGCAGACTCCTAGACGCCCGTCAGAATCGGCAGCTCGCCGGTGCTGTCGCCCAGACGCTCGGCCGGCATGCCCATCTTCTCGAGCAGCGTCAGGTGCATGTTGGCAAGCGGCGTGCCCTCCGGCAGCCGGACATGGCGATTGCCTTTGAGCGTGCCGCCGCCGGCGCCGGCCACCACGATCGGCAGGTCGAGCGGATCGTGCGCGTTGCTGTTGCCCATGCCGGCCCCGTAGATGACCGCCGACTGATCGAGCAGCGTCCCGTCGCCGTCCGTAGTCGCCCGCATCTTCTCCAGGAAGCGCCCGAAGATCGACATGTGGAACGTGTTGATCTTGGCGAGCTTGACCAACTGCTCCTCCCGGAACCGGTGGTGCGAGACCGGGTGGTGCGGCTCCGCGACCCCGACCTCGGGGTAGGTGCGCACGCTCTTCTCGCGGCCGACCAGGAACGTGCAGACCCGCGTCAGGTCCGCCTGCCAGGCGACCAGCATGAGGTCGAACATCAGGTTGGCGTACTCCTCGAAGTCGGCGGGGATGCCCGCCGGCTGCTCCACCTCCGGCAGTGCGCGGTCGCTCTGCGACTCGGCGATCTGGATGCGCCGCTCGATGTCGCGGACCGAATCGAGGTACCCGGCGAGCTTCGAGCGGTCGCCGCGCCCGAGCTGCCGCTGCAGGTCGGAGATCTCCGCGTTCACCGAGTCCAGGATGCTCCTGTCCCTGCGCAGGGCCCGCGCCCGCGCGGCCGGCTCGGTGCTGTCGACCGCGCCGAACAGGTGCTCGAACACCGCGCGCGGGTTGGTCTGCATGGGCAGCGGCGTGTTCGCGTCGCGCCAGGCGATGGTGGCGCTGTAGGCGCAGCCGTAGCCGTCCTCGCACTGCCCCACCAGCTCGTTGGCCTCCAGCGACAACTCCAGCGAGGCGAGCTGCGTGTCCTCCCGGAGCTCGCGCGCCGCGAGCTGGTCCATCGACACGCCCACTTCCAGGGTGCTGTTCGTCCCCGACGCCTTCACCGCGTGGGCGCCCGTGAGGTAGGCCGCCTGGCACCGCGAGTGGTCGCCGTCGCCTTCGTCCAGGCGCTGCTTGGCCTCCTTGTTGGCCATGCCGCTCAGCACCAGCAACTGATCCTTCACCGGAGTCAGCGGCGACAGGACCGGGGTCATCTCGAGGTGGCCCTCGGTGGGCGGCAGCCAGCGCGCCATACTCATGCCGTTCGGCACGTAGATGGCGCCGAGCCGCTTGACAGGCCTGGCCGCGGTGTTCCGAATGGCGGCGAACGCCGGCACCATCCCGTCGAGCAGCGGCAGCGCGATGCTCGCCCCGAGGCCCCGCAGCATCGTTCGGCGTGACAGGTGCTTCTTCGTGATTACCATCAGAGACTCCTCATTCCCGGTCGAGCAGGGTTCGACGCCACGGCTATTGCTGTACCACCACCACCGCGTCCTCGCGCGCCCTGCGCATCTGGAACGGCGGGCTTTCGACGATACCGAGAACCAGCGACGACCAGCGGTGGTCGGCGCCGGCCGCTTCGCGAAGAATGGCGCGGACGGCCGGAATGTCGTAGTGCTGGACGGGCCGGCCGAGCGCGTAGGTCAGGAGCTTCTCGGTGAACGTGCGCACGAACTCCCCGCTCCGGTCCAGCAGCGCCTCGCGGAACTCGACGGGGCCATCGAACGCCGTTCCGTCCGGCAACTCGCCCGACGCGTCGATCGGCGTCGCGCCGTCCGTCTCCCGCCAGCGCCCGATGCCGTCGAAGTTCTCGAGCGCGAAGCCCAGCGGGTCCATCCGCAGGTGGCACGTGGCGCAGGCCGGATTCCGGCGATGCATCGCCATCAACTCCCGAATCGACGCGGGCTCGTGCCCGTCCCCGGCCGCGTCCTCTAGGGCCGGCACGTTCGGCGGCGGCGGCGGCGGCGGCGCGCCGAGGATGTTGTCCAGCAGGTACTTGCCGCGCACGACCGGCGAGGTCCGCGTCGCGTAGGACGTGACGGTCAGGACGCTGCCATGACCCAGCAACCCGACCCGGTTGGGATCGCGTAACGGCACGCGGCGGAAATGCGCTCCATACACGTTCCGCACGCCGTAGAAACGCGCCAGACGCTCGTTCAGATACGAGTAATCGGCCGTCAACAGCTCCGTCAGCGGACGGTCGTCGCGCATCTGACTTTCGAGGAACAGCTCGGTCTCGCGCCGGAACGCCTCGCGCAGGTTGTCGTCGAACTCCGGGTAGGCGCTCGCGTCGGGGTCCACTGCCTGCAGGTTACGGATGTACAGCCACTGGCCGCCGAAGTTGCGGGCCAGCGCCCGCGCCCGCGGATCGGCGAGCATGCGCCGCACCCGGGCCCCCAGCACGCCCGGTTCCCTGAGTCGGCCCTCGGCCGCGACGTCGAGCAGCTCGTCGTCCGGGATGCTGCTCCACAGGAAGAACGAGAGCCGCGAGGCCAGCTCCAGGTCGCTGATTCGGTACACCCCGCCGGTCGCAAGCTGCGCGGGGTCGCGCTCGATGCGGAACAGGAACTGCGGCGAGACCAGCAGCCGCGCCAGTCCCTCCTGAATGCCCCGCTCGAAGCCTCCCTCGGCCTGTCCGGAGCGGTAGAACTGCAGCAGGGTCTCGACGTCCGCGTCGGTCACCGGGCGCCGGTAGGCGCGGCGCGCCAGCGTGCCGAGAATCTCCCTCGCGCACGGCTCCTCGTCCACCTCACCGGCCGGGCGGCAGACGAAGATGCGGCGGCGGCTCGCCGTATCGCCCGGACCGGTCGGATCGAACGGTCCCTCCAGGCGCACGAAGTCCACGTCCATCCTGGGCGCTTCGTAGGTGGAGCTGGTATGCCGCGGCGGCAGCAGCGTCGGCGCCATGCCTTCCGTCAGCACGCTCTTGCGGACGAACGCCACGCCGAGGTCGTGCATGCCGGCCGAGGCCGAGAAACGCACCTCCAGGGTGTCGTCCGCGGTCAGGTGATACGGGGACGTGCGATAGATGCCGCTGCCGGTGCAGTTCGGCGAGTCGGAGCCTTCGTTGCACTCGCCGCCGATCGCGAACCGGGTGACGAGCGCCCCGTCGAGCAGCACGTCGATCTCTTCCCGCGTCCGGATGGCGCGGATGCGCGAGTTCGTGAAGTTCCTGCCGAGGCGGATCTTCACCAGGTACTCGCCGTCGAGCGGGAAGTAGTGGCGCACGAGGGTGCCGCCGCGGGTGCCGTACGGCAGGCCCTCGTTCATCCGGTCGTCCTGCCGGAGCCCGCGCGAAAGGTCGAAGGTCTCGACCGACGGCCCGATGTTCGGATCGCCGACCGCGAGCTGGCTGATGCGACGCGCCGCGAACATGTACCGCCCGAGCAGCGTCGGCGACATCGACAGCACCTCCGCGATGTTGTCGAAGCCCTGGTCCGACTCGTCGGCCGGAAGCAGCTCGGCAGTGTCTACCTCCAGCGCCAGCAGGTCGCGGATGGCGTTGCCGTACTCGAAGCGGTTCAGGCGGTGGTCGGCCACCCGGCCGGGATTCGGATGGGCGGCGGCCTCGCGATCGAGCTCGGTTTCCAGCCACGTGGCGAAGGAGTCGAGCGCGGCCGGCTCGGGCCGGGGGCGGCCGGCGGGCGGCATCGCCCCGCTCCGCAGCTTGCGCACCACCTTCTCCCAGGTCTCGGCGCCGGCGCCGACCTTGTTCACGTCGGTGGCGTCGAGCAGGAGGTTGGCGGTCCGCAGTCGTTCGTTGTGGCAGGCTACGCAGTGGCGGTTCAGGAAGGCGCGCGCATCGCCCGCGGCAGATGTAGCGCCGGTGGAGACAGACTGAACGGTGGGGCCCTGCGCCGCGCGCGGCGCGGCCTCCGCGGCATGGAGCGGGGCGGCGTGCAGGGAGAACGCCGCCGCCAGGACGACGATGCACCCCGACGGAACACCGCATGATGGCTTGAACATCCTGCCCCCCTCCTCCGAGCCGGACGATAGACGGACGAACGGCCTTCCGGGAAGGTCGTCGGACTGCAAGCGCGGTATTCCGGGCAGTATAAGCTGTTTCGTCCCGGTTTCGTCAAGAATCTGCGTGCCCCTTCACATGCCCCGGACGGTGAGCGGTGCCGAGCCGCCGGTGAGCGGTGCTTCGCGACGGAAGATCTTCTCGTCCCAGGTCCTGGCGTCCGACTCAGGGCGAATCCGGCGGAAGAGTAGTCGCAGGCATCTCCTGGAGGCGGCGCCGGAAGTCGGAGAAACCCGTGCACGTCACCGCCGCGGCGATGAGCGCATCGAGCGGGAGGTCCGCACGGCGGGCCACGTCTTCGGCAACAACGTCCGCGGGCGCGTCGACGCGTCGTGCGTGAAGCGCGGCGGTAACCGCATTCACGCGGGCCGCCGCGAGGCCTTCCGCATGCCCCTGCCGGCGGCCTTCCGCATGCCCCTGCCGGCGGCCTTCCGCATGCCCCTGCCGGCGGCCTTCCGCATGCCCCTGCCGGCGGCCTTCCACCCTTCCTTGCGCCACCGCCCGCAGGCTCGTCGAACGCGTGAGCGGATCATCTTCCGGGGTCGTTCCCTCGCGCGCGCCCATCGCCAGCGCCACGCGCTCCAGCGCCCGCCAGGACTCCGCCGACAAGGGCTCCTCCGTGAGCGCCCGGTGGATTTCGGCCGCGGTCCAACCCGGAAAAGCCCGACTTCGCCCCTCCTCGCGATACCCGCCTCCCCGCCGCACGTGAATCGCAAGTCCCGGCCGCCGCACCGAGGCGTCCCACGGAACCTCCACCCAGATCTCGGGGAACCCGCATTCCTGGTACACGCCGAGTTTCCACCGCCGCACGTCCGTCGAGTGGTCCACTTCCAGCGCCACGTCCGGCAACGGGTCCTCGCCGATGATCACGGCCGGGCCCAGGCCCCGCGCCCGGCGCGGATGCAGATACAGGATCTCGTCCGCCTGCATGATCCACCGCCTGCGCCCCGTCGCATCCCTGCGCAGCAGATCCGCCGAGCCGAAACACACGATCCCGGAACCGCGCAGCGAGGCGATCCGTTCGACCAGCCCGGACAGGCGGCGGGTCGGCCGTTCGTGCCACGTCGAAGTCGGCTGACGGACTCTCCAGGCGGTCTCGCTCGAGCCGTCCCAGAACTCCAGGCGGCCGTCATAGGCGTCCAGAGCGCTCTCGGGCAGGTGAAACGACTCGCAACCGGGCAGATCCGGCCGGCGGACGGTCGCCGACGCCGGCGGCGGGGACGCGACGGGCCTAGGCTCGAAAGACGCGAAGGCGGACGACCCGCCGCCGTGGGCCTTCACGTCACGAATCGCCATGACTTCATTCTAGCCCGACAATCGTCGCCGCCGGCTCCGATTGCCGCCCAACCGGGCCTGACTAGCAGTCTACGCCGTTCCTACGGCGCAGACTCCTAGCCCGACAATCGTCGCCGCCGGCTCCGATGACTCCTGGCCCCGGGGGATCGTCGAACGGTCTTGCACCGGGTTCGCACTCTCGATACAGTGCGAGATCGTACGGGGGAGGAGACTTATGCCCAAGTCGACACGGAAGGATGCGAGCGTCAGTCGGAGAGCCTTTCTCAGGAAGGGCGCGACCGCCGGCGTCGGCGCCACCGCGCTGGCCGGACTCGGCGCACGGCCCGGCGAGGCGGAGGCGCAGAACTTCTGGGACCTGTCGGCCGATCTGGTCACTATCGGCGCCGGCACCGCGGGGCTGGCGGCGGCCGTCTCCGCCATCGACCATGGCGCGTCGGTGATCATGGTGGAGGAGAACACCGACATCGGCGGGCACGGCCTGTGCTCGGGCGGCAACGTGCACCTCGGCGGCGGGACCAGCAACCAGAAGAAGCACGGCGTGGAGGACTCCGCGGACCAGGTCTTCCTGGACTGGATCCGCCACGACCACATGCAGAGCCGCTACAGCGACCGGGACCTGGTGCGCGCCTTCGCGGACGAGAACGCCGCGACCTACGAGTTCCTGATCGAGAACGGGGTCAAGTTCCAGGACCACCTCGTGGGGCCGACCCAGGCGTCGCGGGTGCGCCGGCAGCAGCGCACCATCCAGTGGCCGGTGGCCAGCGAACGGGTGACGCATCATCCGACCCGCGTCGGTTCAGGTCTTGTCCGGGCGCTCGAGAAGAGCGCTCGGGCGCAGGGCGCGGAGGTCCTGCTGCGCCACAAGATGACGAGCATCGTGCGGGAGAGCCCTGGGTCGGGCCGCGTCCTCGGCATCACCGCCACCCACGACGGGAGCACCGTGAACATCCGGGCGAACAAGGGCGTCCTGGTGGCCACCGGCGGCAGCACCAGCAACGTGACCCTGCGCCGCACGTTCGACCCGCGGCTGACCGAGGAGTACCAGGTGGCGGGCGAGCCGTGGTCGCGGCAGAGCGGCGACGGCGAGCTCGCCGCAATGGCGGTCGGCGCGGCTCTGTGGGGCACCGCCAACCAGACCTGCGAGGAAGGGATCGCGATCTCGAAGACGCGCCACATCGGGTGCCAGTGGGGCTACTCCAGCCTGATCTGGCAGACGGACAGCCGCATCTTCGACCTCGCCCGGGCGTCGGGCCTGACCGTCATCGACTGGCAGGACCTGATCCTGGTCAACCAGACCGGCCGCCGATTCTGGAACGAGGTGGACGCCCGCTACGACTTCTTCGCGGCCGCCATGGCCTGGAGCGGGGACGAGAACAAGCTGAACGGCGGCGGGCCGATCTGGGCCGTCTTCGATCAGGACGCGGTGGAACGGGAGGAGTGGGACCCGCGGCCGCCCAACGTCGACCTCGACGGCTACTTCTTCCGGGGCGACACGCTCGCGGAGCTGGCCGGCGCGATCAGGAACCCCCACCAGACGCTGGCGATGTCCGGTGCAACTCTGGAAGAGACGGTCGCCCGCTACAACGCCTTCGTCGACCGAGGCGAGGACGAGGACTTCGCCAAGCCCACGCCGCGCTACAAGATCCAGCGGCCGCCGTTCTACGCGGCCTGGTCCACGCCGATCCTGCACGACTCCCTGACCGGCCTGCGCACGAACGCGAAGGCGCAGGTCATCGACACCCGCGGCCAGACCATCCCCGGGCTGTACTGCGCCGGCGAGTCGCAGGGGGGCTTCGCCCAGCACGGCCTGGGCCGCTGCCTGGTCTTCGGTCGCATCGCGGGCCGTGACGCGGCGCTCAACGGGGGCATCGCGTAGCGGACCCGGCGGGTCAGTCCGGACGAGGCGGGCGTGACCGATCGAGTACAGCCCGAGGAAACGCCGATCGGCTCGGCCGGCGGCGCGTCGAAGACGGCGCCCCATCCGACGAGCGTCGCCGTGTGGGGCGTGCCGTCGCCGGTCGTCGTGAGCCGCAGGTTCGTCGCCAGGGTCGGTGTGAAATGCTCGGCAGGGTGTCCCCTGGCGGGCCGGAGGATCGTGATTCGCGACGGCACGGGCGCGGACGTCGGGCATGGACGGCTCGGCGACGCGCCGGAGCGCGGCACCGGCGCTCTGTACGCGGCGGAGGTGACGCTGGAGGCTCCCGCCGAAGAGGGAGTGCACGCCTGGACCGCCGCGTTCGAGGGATCGGGACCGGATGATGCGTCTCGGGCAAGCGAAGCGACGCCGGCTCGCGAAGCGGCGCCGCCTCGAGGGCCGCTCCCGGCTGCCGGGCAGTCTACTTCCACTCACGCGGGCGCCACGGCCGCGTTCGGCTTCCGCACCGTGGCTCCGCCAGAGCACCGCGTCACGGTGACGGTCCTCGACGAGGACGCCGAGTCTCCTCTCGCCGGCGCCGAAGTGAGAATGGGCGTCCACAGGGGAACGACCGACGCGAGCGGGCGGGCGCACGTCGAGGTGCACTCGGGAAGCTACGACCTCTACGTGCGCAAGGCCGGCTACAAGCCGTACTCCGAGAGGGTTCCGGCGGTGGCCGGCGACATGGCCTTGCACGTGACGGCGGCCCGTGTATCGGACGCAGACCTGGACGACGACCAGGTGTGGATGTGAGCGCGGCAGCCGCCGCCGATCCGGGCGCGGCGCGATCCATGCTACGATGAAGCTTCGAGTCCTGAATCGCGAGCAGGTGTTCCTCCACCCGGAAGCCCGCTCAGAGTAGCGGGTGTCGCCGGATACGCTCTCCGGCCCTTCCCTCCTCCCAGATTCTCTTGCGGACGCCCGTCGGGTCGACGGGCGATCACCGAAAACGCTCTGCGCCCGGGTGAGCGCGGAACCTGGAGCACGTACCCGCATGAAGTTTGCCGACCTGGGCCTGCGCCCGGAAATCCTCCGCGCGGTAGCCCGCGCGGGCTACGAAACCGCCACGCCGATCCAGGCACGGGCCATCCCCGCGGCGCTGGACGGGCAGGACCTGATCGCCTGCGCACAGACCGGCACGGGCAAGACGGCGGCCTTCCTGCTGCCGATTCTGCAGCGCCTGGGCAGCGGCCGGGCCTGCCCCCCGCGCGCTCGTGGTCACCCCGACGCGTGAGCTCGCCGCCCAGATCACGGATGCGGCCCGGCAGTACGGCTGCTACCTGCGGCTGCGCAGCACCGTCGTCTTCGGCGGGGTCGGCATGGAGCCGCAGGAGCGCCGGCTGCGCAACGGCCTCGACCTGCTCGTCGCCACGCCGGGACGGCTGCTCGATCACCTCGGGCGGGGCCATGCACGGCTCGACCGCGTCGAGACCGTGGTCCTCGACGAGGCGGATCGCATGCTCGACATGGGATTCCTGCCCGACGTCCGGCGCATCCTCGAGGCCCTGCCGGAATCGCGCCAGAACCTCTTCTTCTCGGCGACCATGCCGGACGAGATCGAAAGGCTCATCCGCCGGACGGCCAAGAATCCCACCGTGATCGAGGTAACCCGCCGGGCGACGCCGGTCGGCGCCATCAGGCAGGTGGTTCACCCGGTCGCCATGACCAGCAAGAAGGACCTGCTCAAGACGCTTCTCGAACGCGTGGAAATGGGACCGACGCTGGTGTTCACCCGCACGAAGGCCCGCGCCGATCAACTGGTGCGGCGGCTGGAGAAGTCGCGGCGCCAAGTTGCCGCGATCCATGGGAACAAGAGCCAGGGCGCACGGACCCGCGCCCTCGCCGGGTTCCGCGACGGCAGGATCGACACGCTGATCGCGACCGACATCGCCGCCCGCGGCATCGACGTCGAGGGCATCAGCCATGTCATCAACTTCGACCTGCCCCACGTCCCTGAAGACTACGTGCACCGCATCGGTCGTACGGCGCGGGCCGGGTCGAGCGGCCACGCGGTCTCGCTGGCCGCACCGGAGGAAGGACAGCAACTGGCCGCCATCGAGCGACTGGTCGGAAGCTCGATCCCGCGCGAGACGGTAGCAGGATTCCACGCCGCGCTCGACGTACCGGCGCCGGCGCGCCGGCGCCAGCCGCCGCGCTCGAAGCGTCGCAGTCGACGACCGGGGGGAGGCGGACCCGCGCGCACCGCCGGGCCCGACAAGGCCGGGGCACCCGCCCGACCGCGACGCCGCCCCGCCGGTTGATTCGGTGGAGACAGGACTCCCGGCTGACCGCGGCTAGGAGTCTGCGCCGTAGAAACGGTGCAGACCTCCTAGACAGGCCCGGTTGGGCGGCAATCGGAGCCGAAGGCGACGATTGTCGGGCTAGTCGTCGACGTGGATTTCCGCGATCGCGATCCCGCTCTCGCCGGCCACGGCGTAGAGCAGGAAGATGCGCCCGCTGCCGGCGTCCTCGAAGATCGCGGGATCGCGGAGCTGGTTGACGTGCCCGTAGGCGGTGCTCCGGACGGACGGCTCGAGCGGCGCGTCGGCCCCCTCCCAGTCGAGCTCGGGCCGCAGCACCTCGATGCCGGGCATCTCCGACCAGCTCATCCAGTCCCCGGAGAGGTCGATGGTGCTCAGCTTGATGTGCTCCGGCGCCTCGCCCACCTGGGTCCAGAAAACGAACAGGGTGTCGTCGCGCTTCAGGAGCGCCGCGTGGCGCATGTCGGGATTGAACAGCAGCGGCCCTTCCTCGAAGCCGCCCAGCGGATCGCGCGAGCGGTAGAACTGCCCCGGCATCGACATGGCGTAGGTGTAGCCGTCGTGCTCGAAGACCCGCATGTAGGTTCGGCCGAGCCGCTCGGGGCGCGCTTCGAAGTGGATGCCGTCGACCGAGGTCGCCACGCGCGTCACCTGCGTGCTGACGCCGTCGAGGCCGTGGAAGTACATGACGATGCGGCGGTTGTCGTCGTCGACGTGCACATCGGGCGACGCGATGTGCGGCGTGGTCGCCTCGAACAGCCCGTCGTGCGACATCGGCACTCCACGGCGCTCCTGCGAGGCGCGCAGCCGCGCGGCCACGTCGGGGGCGACCTCCGGGGGATCGGTCAGGAAGTACGAATCCTCGATCTGCAGGCTTCCCGGCGGATGGATCGTCCAGGGCCCGAGCAGATCGTCGGCGTACGCCAACCGGATGTAGAGCCCCTTGTGGTCGGCGAAGTAGAGGTAGTAGACCCCGAGCGGATCCTCGACCCACTCGGGAACCTGAATCACCGACGGCCCCTGGATGTTCACGCCGATGCTCGGGTGGAGGTCCGGGGTGATGATCGGCGCGTCCAGCAAGCGCTCGACGCGCACACCGGATTCCATCGTCTGGGCGCCGCCCACCGCGGCCCCGAGAACCATGACCGCAGCCGTTGCGCCGGCAAGCGCTCGCATCGTCGTCACATCAGTCCTCCGCAATCCCGCCGGTCTCCGGCAGTCCGCCAGCTTCACCAGCAACCGGGCCGCTTGACGATCGCTGTGCAGGCGTCCTCCACGACGCTCTTCCAAACTCTTCGAGCACAGCTCGCGCCCGCTCGCGCCCCTTCACGGACGCAGCTCGCGCCCCTGCGCTTCCAGCCGGCGCGCTCCGGCGAGAATGCCGGTGAGCCCGTAGTTCCCCTCGTGACAGGCGTACTCGAAGAGCGTCTGGTCGGTGCGCCGGAAGGGCATCATGACCGTGTAGGGCGCGGTGAAGACCGTCGGGTCCGTCACGGTGAACTCGTAGGCGACCGTGTCCGGATCGATGCGCGTGAGCCGCTCGATCAGGTGCATGTTGGGCCCGGTGCCCCCGCTCTGGCCGCCCCGGAACTGGGAGGTCTCGATGACCAGGGTCTCCCCTTCCCAGTGCGCGCGGGAAACGCCGGCGTACTGCGGGAACGGCGGCTTGGCGGTGTCGCTGTCCATCGGGATGACCCGCGCGTTGTGCACCATCTCGTTGAGGATGGTCACGTAGCCCGGCGACTGGAAGATCATCACGTTGTTGTTGTAGGCGCTCGAGCGCATCGGCGGGCCGGAGTTGAAGCCCATGATGCAGCGGTCGGCGAGGCTGCGGTTCTCGTAGGAATCGTAGCGGTGCTCTTCCTGGTAGGCCCGCCGTTCCGCCGCCGCCTGGACCGCGGCCTCGGTCCGCGGCGGCAGGCGTCCGTCCGGCGGGTCGACGATGAGTGCGGTGCGCTTGTCCGACGTCAGCTCGATGCCCCGCTCGTACCAGAACTCGTTGTACGACAGGACGCCCCCTTCCGACCGCGGGCGGTAGCCGGCCGCGCCCCTCTCCGGGTCGAACAGGTCGCGGTTCAGCCGTACGCGCTCCGACGCCTCGAACGCGGCGGCTTCCTCCAGGGAGAGCCGCTCGCGGCCTTCGAACTGCGCGGGCCGCTGGAACGGCGTCAGCGTGCGAAACGTGAAGGTGCCGGACACGTCCGGTTGGCCGTCCGGGGTCCGCATCGGCATCGTGCGGTCACCGGACTGCGCCACGGCCGGCGCCGGCATGAGTGTGAGCACGACGGTCAGCACGACGAACGCCGCGAGACATCTCCTGAACATTTCCAGCCTCCTCTCCCGCCGGCGACGCTCAGCGGGCTCTCGACCGATCGCAGCACGGGAATCTCAACCGCTGACAGTAGACGCGGGCGCGTCGAAACGCAAGCGCGTCGTTCTCCGTCCGCTACGCGGTCCAGAGGCTCCGCCTCGACCGCGCGCCGGGCGGCCCGCGCTCAATCAGCTTCAAGACGGCAGCCGGAACGCGACCAGCGAGGGAGCCTCGCCGCCGACGGTGATCGCGATGTACTGCCGGCCGTCGAGCATATAGGTCATGGGCGTCCCGATCGCCCCGCCCGGCAGATCGATGGCCGCCAACGCTCCGCCCGTCGCCTTATCGTAGGCGACGAGTTGCGGTCCGTCGTCGGTGCCGCCCGCCGTGAGCGACTGCACGAGCAGGGTCTTCGTCACCAGCGGCCCGTTGCGGCCGCTGTCCCCGCCGAGCGGCGGCAGATCGAGGTGGCGCAGCAACGGGTGGTTGCGGACGCGGTCGCCGTTGCCGAGGGGCGTCATCCAGCGATGCTCGCCCGTGTTCATGTCGATGGCCGTCATGCGCGAATAGGGCGGCTTCCAGAGCGGCAACCCCTGCGGCATGACGGGTACACGCCGCGGGTTTCCGGCCTCCAGGAACGGCGCGCCGCCGCGGCTGAGAACGTAGCGCAGGGTCGAGTCCTCGCCGGACTCCGGCTCGCGGAAACGCATGACGGAATGGACGTTCCGCGACGGGATGTAAAGGATGCCGGTCTCCGGATCGACGGCCCCTCCGCCCCAGCTCGCGCCGCCGCCCGCACTCGGTCGAAAGATGGTGCCGTTCAGCGAGAGCGGCGTGTAGAGGGGGCCGAGCCGGAACCCCTCCACCGCCTCCAGCGCCATCCGCCGGACTTCCGGCGTGAAATCGATCAGATCCTCGATACTCGCGCCCTGGTACTCGAAGGGTGGCGGCCTCGTGGGAAACGGCTGCGTCGGCGCCAGCACCTCACCCTCCAGATCCGTGTCCGTCGCCACCGGCCGCTCCTCGATCGGCCAGATCGGCTCCCCGGTGACCCGGTCGAAGGCGTAGACGAAGCCCTGCTTGGCGACCTGCGCCAGCGCCCTCACCCGGCGGCCGTCAACGGTGACGTCCAGCAGGTTGGGGCCGGTCGGGTTGTCGTAGTCCCAGACGCCGTGGTGCACCATCTGGAAGTGCCAGACGCGCTGGCCGGTCTCCAGGTCGACGCAAATCAGGCTCTCGGCGAACAGGTTGTCGCCGACCCGGTGCCCGCCGTAGTAGTCCGAAGTGGGCGTGCTGGTCGGCAGGTAGACGTAGCCGAGCTCCGGATCCGCTGCGATGTTGCCCCAGACGTTGGTGTTGCCCGAGTAGCGCCAGGCCTCGTTCAGCCACGTGTCGGATCCGAACTCGTCGGCGCTCTGCGGCACGGTGTGGAAGTCCCACTTGTGCCGGCCCGTCCGCGCGTCGTAGGCGCGCGCGAAACCCGGCGCGTTCTCCCTCCTGAGGAGGTAGTCGTGCACCGACGAGCCGACGATGATCGTGTCGCCGACCACGAGCGGCGGCGAGCGGGACGGCGGCGGCAGGCGGCTCGGATTCTCGCGCGCTCTCGGGATCCCCTCCTCCAGGCTCACCCGCCCGTTGTCGCCGAAGTCCGTCGCCGGCAACCCGGTCCGCGCGTCGACCGCCGTCAGATAGCCGTCGCCGGTGCCCCAGATGATGCGCGCCGTATCGCCGTCCTCCCAGTAGGCCACCCCGCGGTGGTTCCAGGGCGACGGCAGCGGCGGGCTGCCGGCCTCGTAGACCCGCGGGTTGTGGACCCACAGCGTCTCGCCGGTGCGGGCGTCGACCGCGGCCGCCTGGTAGAGCGGCGTCGCCAAGTACAGCACGCCGTCCACCATCAGCGGCGTCGCCGACAGCCGCCCGATGCCCGGCGGTGTCACCCAGAGGTCCGGATTGGCTGCCTCCAGCCGCTCGAAAGCGGTCTCGAACGGAACCAGGGAGATGCCGGACTCATTCTGCACGGGCAGACGGGCGTCCGCCGTGCGCCAGCCCCAGGCCAGCTCCAGGTCGCCGAAGTTGCCTCCGTCGATCTGGTCCAGCGGCGAGTACTTCGTGCCCCAGGCATCGGCCGCGTAGGAGCGCCACTCGCCGCCGGCGGCGCCTTGCTGGGCGTCCGCCGGGACCGCCGCAAACCACGCGGCCAGCATTGCCCGGACCAGGATCCCCGCACTCCGTCTCATCCGACACGCTCCTTTCGAAGCTATTTCAGATCGGCGAACGACACGTCGCGCGCCCGCAACGCCGCGGTCAGCAGGCGCCCCGCATTCACCGCCGCCGGCCAGCCGGCGTAGAAGGTGACGTGCAGGACCACCTCGGACAGTTCCTGCGGGGTGACGCCGTTCTGGTCGAGCGCGCGGTCGATGTGCAGCCGCAGCTCGTTGGTGACGTACAGCGCCTGGTTGACGGCGACCGTGACGAGGCTCCGGTCGCGCTTCGACAGCAGCGGGCGCTCCCAGATGTTGCCGTACAGCAGGCTGTTCCGCAGAGCCCCGAGCCGCGGCACCGCTGCGTAGGCATCGCTCAACCCACCCGGCGTCGTCACCGCTTCCGGCAGCTCCGGTGCTTCCGGCAGCTCACCGAGGGTCACCCCCCGCGCCTCGAAGGCCTCGGCCGCCGTCAGCGACGCCTGCACTCCGGTCGGCCACCCGGCATAGAAGGTGACGTGCAGAATGATCTCGGAGATCTCCTCCGGCGTCAGCCCGTTGTCGAGTCCCCGGGGGATGTGAATCGCCAGCTCCTCGCGGGCCAGCGCCTGCAGCACGGCGATCGTGATCAGGCTCCGATCCCGTTTCGACAGGTAGGGCCGCTCCCAGACCTCGCCGTAGACCAGCGAGTTCCGCAGCTCGCGCAGATACGGGGAGCCGGCGTACAGATCGGGCGACGGGAGGGCAGGCACGTCGGCCTGCTGCGCCGTCGCGGGCGCCGCGCCGATGGCGCCGTGTCCGGAGGCCAGAGCGACCAACGCGACCGCTGCGACGACGTTCAACAGGTTCGATCTCTTCATGATTCGTGCTCCTCGCCAGTTCTCCTGGCTGCGCTGCGGCCGGGCGGTTCCGTCCGCGACGACTCCATTCCGACGCAATCGTACCGCGGTCTACGCCGGTCGCACAGGAAATCGGTGCGGTAGATCGGCCGTCAGAATCCGAGTTGCCGCTCCCATGCGCAGAGCTCCGGATGCGACCCCAGCCAGTTGAACGGGGGGTCTCCGATCGGACTGCCCGGCGGTGCGACGGGCGCCGGACTCACCGCGGTCGGGACCGCGCTGCCGGGCCTGGCGAGGAATCGCTCGATATCGCCCGCCAGGAAACGGCCATACAACGCTTCCGCCCGAGGCTCCAGCCGGGCACGTCCCGCGACGGCCTCGAGCGCGCTCAGTGCGTGCGCACGCACCTCCGCCATCGGGGCCCGATCGGCGAGCCCCATCAGCCGTTCGACCACGACGCGTTGCACGGCCCGCCGAACCGCGAACTCGTACGTCGTCCCGGCGGCGGCATCGAACACGGCGTCGATCAGCGTGCCGATCACCTCGCCCAGATCCGGGAGCGTTTCGTCGAGAAGCGCCTGCTCCACCAGGCGCGCGGCGCGCGTGGGAGTCAGGATCTGCGAGACCGTCAGATCCGCCGCGACCACGGCCGGCGTGAGCGCGTCGAACACCGGCCCCGTCCGGCGCGGGAACAGCTCCCGGTGCGGCCCGTGCCCCGGCGGCCGGGGCGGTATACGTTGCAGCACGCTCTCCGGCAGCGTCAGCTCCGCCGGATCGAGCGTCCGCAGCAACGCCGCCAGCGCGGCGCGCTGGTGGTCCCCGGGCACCGGAGTCACCGGCACCCGGCCGTCTCCCCGCATCGCGTAGACGTAGTCCACGCCGCCGATAGCGGAGGCCGCCGCATCGATCTGGTAGCGGTGATGCAGGTAGAGCGGCACGAGCGCTTCTTCGAGCGTCGCCAGCGGCCGGCCGGCGGGAATCGCGCTCTCTCCGAAGCGATCGAGAGCGACGCGGCGCACCTGCAGCATGCGCTCCAGCTCCCGCGCCGGATCGGTCCCGTTCGCCCACTGATGGACCCGCGGGTGAACGGCCGTGTCCTGGTTCGTCAGGTAGCGCAGGTCCTCGTTCCACGCCTCGTCGAGGAGACTCCGGAGCGCCGACGTCGCGTCCGTACCCTCCGGATAGTCCTGGTAGCCGTACGCAATCGCAACCGCGTCCCACTCGCCGATACCCACGTCGTAGGCGTCGGACAGGTCGATCTGCGCGTCCGGCCCCAGCGTCACCAGCGGGTGCGGATAGTCCATGACCGAGATCCGCCCCCGGCTGCTCGCGTAGTAGTTGTGCCCCAACCCGAGCGTATGGCCGACCTCGTGGGCCGACAACTGGCGGATCCGGGCCAGCGCCAGATCGGCGAGCTCCGGCGGCTCCTCGTCCCCGTCGAAATAGGGCGATAGCAGCCCCTCGGCGATCAGGTAGTCCTGCCGCACGCGCAGCGATCCGAGGGTGACGTGTCCCTTGATGATCTCGCCGGTGCGCGGATCGGTCACCGAGCTGCCGTAGCTCCAGCCCCGCGTGGAGCGGTGCACCCACTGGATGACGTTGTAGCGCACGTCGAGCGGATCCGCCCCCTCGGGCATCAGCTCCACCCGGAACGCGTCCCGGTAGCCGGCCGCCTCGAACGCCTGGTTCCACCAGCGCGCGCCGTCCAGCAGCGCCGAGCGGATCGGCTCCGGCGTGCCCCGGTCCAGGTAGTAGACGATGGGCTCGACCGCCTCGCTCGTCTCCGCGCCCGGGTCGCGCTTCTCCAGGCGGTGCCGGCGCAGATGGCGGCGGGTCATCGGCTCGCCGAGCGGGGTGGCGTAGTCGACGTAGGACACCGCGCCGTAGCCGGCGCGCGGATCGTAGGGCCGCGGCGTGTAGCCTCCATCCGGCAACGCGATGAACGACTGCCGCTGCCGGACCGTCACCGCTTCGGGGCTGGGAGCCACCGCCTCGATGGAGCCGCGGCCGAAGCCGGGTCCGTCCCCGCGGCTCTCGCGCGCGAACGTGAGCGTGGCCTCCATCTCGGTGTTCTCGGGAAACGCTATCGTCCTGGGGAGATGGACGGCGCTGCGCCGGCCGTCGAGCCGGTACGCGCCGGGCAGGCGATCGGCGACGCCGTGCACGTCCCGCAGCAGGAACGGCGTGGCGTCGACGAGGAAACGATCGTCCGTGCGCGCGGCAGCAGTGAACCCGAACAGGATCGAGGTGGCGAAAGCGTCCTCCACCGCCCGGCGCTCGTCCGGGTTCGCGGTAGTTGCGCGGTAGGCGTAGTTCGGCTGCACCATCAGGATCTTCCGGCCGACCCGCTCGAACCGCACGATGCGCGATCCGCCGAGCTGCCCGCGGTCGAGACCGATATCGTTCGACCCCACCCCGGCGGCGAGCGCGTTGACGTACAGCACCTCGACGCCGAGGCGCCCGATCTCCAGCCACAGGGTCCCGGCGTCGTCGTCCCAGTAGAGCGGAAAGAAACCGTCCGACCGCTCGAACCCGGCCGTGTGCGACTCGATCGCCGGCAGGCCGCCGCCTTCCTGTCCACCGGCCGCGGCCGGCCAACCGAGTGCGGTCGAGATTGCGATTGCCGTTGCCGCCCGCAGCGTGAACCTGGCCCTGATCATCCGCTCTCTCCTTCAGCGAATCCGTTTCCGCCCGCAGGGTAGCACGCGGTCGGAGGGCCCGCGGCCCGACGCGGCGCGGGAGAAGCGGCGGAAACGGAGGGTCGGTCGGTCAGTTGCGGAACGGCTCGGACTCGTCGACCACCACGCGGAAACGGCGAAAGCGACTGTAGGTGGCCACGCCTTCGACTTCCGAGCCGCTCTCCAGATTGTGGTAGCGCTCACGCATCTCCACCGGCGCGGGGTGCTCCAGCTCTGCGGGCATCCCGTAGCGGACCGCGACGAGCGATTCGACGTCATTGCCATCGAGAACGAGCTCGCTGGCCAGCACGCGGCCGCTGCCCGCCTCGATCCAGAAGCGGCCTCGGGCGGGCACGTTCTCGCGGTCGCCCCCGCGGACGACGGTGGTCGGCGCCGTTTCCCGGTAGGCGACGACCCACACGCCGGCGCTCTCCGGCAGGTCGACGCCCAGCCCCGGGGGCCCGTCGGCGACGCGCTCGAACGCGAACCGCCGCTTGTACGACTCGCGCAGAAAGAGGAGCGCGAAGGTCGGCGTGTTGGTGGTGCGCCGGACGTCGCCCACGTTGTAGCGCGCGCTCTCCGCCAGAATCCCCCGCACCCGGTCATCCAGCGACGCCCCCGTGTCGAGAAACAGCTCGGCCAGCCGATTGTCGCGATCCCGGACCCGGCTGCCGTTGGCTTCGAAGACGTCCCGGAAACCGAAGTGCCGGCGGGTGCCTTCCGGCTGGACCAGGAGGTAGTCCGAGCGCAGCGTAACGCGTTGGACGGCGTCGTTCCCGCGCCGCAGGAAGACGGCGGACTGCGTGGCCCGCTGCTCGTACCGCTCCTCCATCACGACGCCCGAGAGCTGCGCGTGGAGCTGCTCGACGTAGTGGGTCGCACGGACGAGCACGAGCCAGAGCGACGGCTCCTGCGCCTGACCCGGCAGCGTGGGAACAAGGGCCAGCGCCAGCAGCAGAATCAACGTCCGAGTCCCGGTGGGCGCCGTGCCGCCCCCGGCGGCCTCGTTGTCCATGTTCGCCTCCGTCCAGCCCTGTCGCAGGAGTGGCCCAGGACGACGCCGGCCGGCGCCCGCGCTCGATCAATCCCGAAACGGCGCCGACTCCTCCACGAGCACCTGGAACCGCCGGAAACGGCTGTAGGTCGCCGTGCCCTCGACGCGCGAACCGCTGCGCCGATTGTTGTATCGCTCCCGCATCTCGACCGGCACGAGGTGCTCGAGCTCCTCCGGCCTCTCGTAGCGGACGGTGACCAGCGACTCGAGCCCTTCGTCCTCCAGCACGAGCTCCGTGACCAGGACGCCACCCGTGCGCGGGTCGATCCAGTAGCGGCCCTCGGCCGCCAGGTTGCCGCCTCGACGACGGCGGATCACGGTGGTCGGCCAGGTCTCCCGATAGGCAATCACCCAGATGTCGTCGCCGTCCGGCTCCTCGATCCCGAGGCTCGGCGACCTGTCCCGCACCCGTTCGAACTCGAACCGCGGCTTGTACGACTGCCGCAGGAAGAGCAGTGCCAGCGTCGGCGTGTTGGTGTTGCGCTGGATGTCGCCGACGTTGTAACGCGCGCTGTCGGTCAGGATGCCCTGCACCCGCCGGTCCACCGTCGACCGGCCGTCGAGAAAGAGCTGCGTCAGCCGCTCCTCCCGATCGCGCACCCGGCTGCCGTTGGCCTCGAAAACGTCCCGGAAGCCGAAGTACCGCTCGGAGCCTTCCGGACGTACCAGGAGATAGTCCGAGCGCAGGGTGACCCGCTCGTAGGAGTCGTTCCCGAACCCGAAGCCCGGCGACGATGCCCGCTGCCGGTAGCGCTCTTCCATCACCACGCCGGAGAGCTGCGCGTGCAGCTCTTCGACATATTCGGTGGCCCGCGCGAGCGCCCGCGGCAGAGTGAGCTCCTGCGCCCCACCGGTGAGTCCCGACACCAGGGTCAAGATCGAGGCCGTGATCGCCGCCGGCGCCAAGCGCACCGCAGACACAGGGCGCGACTGCCGGCGCACCTCGCGGGAGGCGACACTCGCCCCGGTCCAACGTCGGTTCATGGGCTCCACTCGACTATACCGCCCTCGGGCCGAGCGAGCCAGCGTCGATCGCCAGCCCACGGGCCGGGCCGCGCGGCGCCGCGCGACGGACTCAGTTGCGGACCGGCGCGGACTCCTCGACGAGCACCGAAAAACGGCGAATTCGCGTATACGTGGCCGTGCCCTCGACGGTGGACCCTGACAGAAGATTGCGATAGCGCTCGCGCATCTCGACCGGTACGAAGTGCCCGAGAGTATCGCTGGCCTCGTAGCGAACGGTGACGAGAGCCTCGAGGCTATCGGCGTCCAGGACGAGCTCGCTGAGGAACACGCGTCCGGTCGCCGGTTCGATCCAGTAGCGCCCCCGGACAGGCAGGCGCTGATCGTCCCGCCCGCGAATCACCGCGGTCGGTCCCGTTTCCTCGTAGTCGACGACCCACAGGCCGAAGCCGCGTGCGGGTTCATCGATTCGCAGGCTGGTCCTCGCGTCGGCTCCGCGCCGGAACTCGAATCTGTGCTTGTACACGGAGCTGAGAAAGAGCAACGCCATGGTGGGCGTGTTGATGTTGCGGTCGATATCGCCGATGTTGTACCGCGCGCTGTCGGCCACGATTCCCTCAATCCGCCGGTCCACCGATGCGGAGCGGTTGAGGAACAGCTCCGTCAGACGCTCTTCGCGGTCGCGGACCGCTCGGCCGTTGACTGCGAAGACATCCCGGAACCCGTAATGACTTTCGGATCCCTGCGGCTGCACGAGGAGGTAGTCCGAGAGGAGCGTCACGCGCCGCTCGCGCACGGGCCCGAGGTGCACGCCCGGAAGTCGACTCATCTGCCTGTCGTTCGAGGACGGCTCCCGCGCGCGCTGCTCGTACCGTTCTTCCATCACCACGCCGGTGAGCTCCCGGTGGAGCCGGTCGACGTAGTCCGTCGCCTGCGTCAGCACGGTAGCCAGCGGGGGCTCCTGCGTTCCGCCTGCCGCGGGCGTCTGCGTCAGGGCGAGCGCGACGAGCGACGCCGACAGCAACCCGGTCGCTGAAAACCTCATCGTGCCCCCCCCCCCGGATCGGCGCCGGCCGGCGGCGCGGCGACCACTAGCCCGACCGGCAGAGAGTCAAGCATAGCCCGGTCGTGGTCGGATCGGGCGCGCGGCTCGTGTGGTACCGTGCGCAACGAAGGAGTCCCGACATGCACCATTCGTTTCCAGTCTGCCGATGCGCTTCCCTGCTGGCCGCCACGCTCCTGTTGGCAACCGCTAATCCCGCGGCGGCGCAGAACTCGGCGGCCACCGAATTCGTTCCCGTCACCGACGCCGTGCTCCAGAACCCGGCGGACGGCGACTGGTTGATGTGGCGCCGAACGCTGGATGGCTGGGGCTACAGCCCGCTCGACCAGATCGATCGCGACAACGTCGGCGACCTGCGCATGGTGTGGACGCGGGCCCTTGCGCCGGGCGCGCAGCAGGGCACGCCGATCGCCTACGGCGGGACGCTCTACATGCCGAACCCGAACGACGTCATCCAGGCCATCGACGCGGTCACCGGCGACCTGCAGTGGGAGTACCGGCGCGACATCCCGGACGACGTCAACGACTACCTGGGCGGCCTGATCAGCGTCAACCGCAACATCGCGATCTGGGACGACATGATCATCGACACCGCCAACGACGACTACGCCTTCGCGCTGAACGCCGTCACCGGCGAGCTAGTGTGGGAGACGCAGCTCTTCGACTACACCGAGAACCCGGCCCGGCACTCGGCCGGCCCCATCGTCGCCGACGGCAAAGTGATCTCCGGCCGGAGCTGCCGCCCGCGGCGGGGACCGGAAGCCTGCGTCATCATGGCCCACGACGCCGAGACGGGCGAGGAGATCTGGCGCCGCCGCCTGATTCCGGCCCCCGGCGAGCCGGGCGACGAGTCGTGGGGCGGCGTGCCCTACGAGGAGCGGGCGCACGTGGGATCGTGGATGGTGCCGAGCTTCGATCCCGCCCTGAACCTGGTCTACGTCGGGACCTCCGTCACCTCGCCGGCGCCCAAGTTCATGCTCGGCGGCGTCGACAACAAGCACCTCTACCACAACTCCACCCTGGCTCTCGACGCCGACACCGGCGAGATTGTCTGGTACTACCAGCACCTCAACGACAGTTGGGATCTCGATCATCCGTTCGAGCGGCTGCTGGTCGACACCGCGGTCGCGCCGGACCCGAGCGAGGTGACCTGGATCAACCCGCGCATCCGGCCCGGGGAGGTCCGCCGGGTCGTGACCGGCGTTCCCGGCAAGACCGGCGTGGTCTACACGCTCGACCGGGAGACCGGCGAGTTCCTCTGGGCCAGGAATACCGTCACGCAGAACGTGATCAGCGACATCGACGGCGCCACCGGCGCGGTCACCGAGAACGCCGAGCTCGTCTTCACCGCGCTGGGCCAGGAGGTCCTCGCCTGCCCCACGTGGAACGGCGGAAAGGACTGGGAGGCCGGGGCCTACAGCCCGCTGACCAACACGATGTACATGCCGCTACGCAACGCCTGCGCGCGCATGCTGGCGACCACCGCGGCGGGCACCTCGCACTACGCGCTCGCCGTCCGCAACCAGATCGCGCCCGGCACGGATCAGGTCGGCACCGTCCACGCCATCTCGGCGGAGACCGGCGAGACGGTGTGGGTGCACGAGCAGCGCGCGGCCACCATGTCGCTCGTCGCAACGGGCGGCGGACTAGAATCCTTGAACAAGGCCCATCTTCACAGTTGAGTCAAGTTTGGGATCGGGCTGTCCGTCGGCAGCTCTGTTCTCCTGATCACGCGGCCAGCGCGTGTCCTTCCCAGAGGTGGCCGACCTCGC